>JAABUL010000440.1_pt1 | contig 88502 bp, 152 predicted proteins | sample 5559151 | NCBI WGS metagenome assembly JAABUL01 (sample SAMN10711876, study PRJNA513368) | rock metagenome | isolation source: Antarctica rocks | place: Antarctica: Victoria Land, Pudding Butte sud | reverse complement strand
CAGGGTTTCCCACAAGCAGCTCAGCATGCTGAGGAGGTGAAAGAGATGCAGAGGGTAGAGGCGTAGCTCTGGGCCGGTCGATCGGTGACGGGGCAGCAGGCTGCCCCGGCGCCGGTACCGTGTACGAAGGGAAAACCTTGACCTGTGTGAGCGATCCGAACAGGGTTCGTGCTGAAACCTCAGGGTTTCGCCGTAGTAGGTTTCGCATACGGTTTCGCAGGTTTCGCCTACGGCTTGGAGGTTTCGCGTTCCGGCAATCACGCGAAACCTCCACCGCCGCTGCCGCCGCTATTCAAGTCTCTGCCGCCGACAGCCATACTTTTGCACAGAAATACCACAACCGGCCATCCGAAAGCTCACAGGCCTATCTGAGGACCTTCGCACACTTGCAGTGCTACAACCTGGTTTCCTGCCCGCCTGCCCGAGCCCATCAGCTAATCAACTCACTAGGTGTGGTTAATTAGGTACCAGGCTGGTGCGCCCCTCGCTTGATGTGGCAGCCGAACTCAGGGCTGCGACGTCTTTTTGGAAGGAACAAGACCCGTGCTCGCGCACGACGCCCGGAACGTGCTTTTGGAAGCTTTAGCAGGGCATTTCCGAGCTTGGGGTAGGGAATCAGGCCAGATATAGGGTTTCGCATCTATGCGAAACGTTTCGCCGACGGTACTTTTAGTTTCGCGTTCCGCATTTTACGTCTGAGGTTTAAGCACGAACCCTGGATCCGAAACTGCAGGCAGGGTTTTAGCACTCGAAAATTGTGGGGACTCACTACTGCTTCAAGACCACAGACGCCACCTCGGTACCTTATTCACAAACTACAATAACGCAACACAGCTTTGTGACACAATCTAGAAAGCCGATGTTCCGATTGTTCCGACGGCAAACCTGGATGCTGCAGAAAAACCACGCACTCGACCCATGACCAACACAGCACTCCTCTCCTTTCCGATAATGTGCCTCTACTCGCACGACAGGCATGTTTCAGCCAGCTGTCAGACACCGACCTGATGACGGAGTCCAGATGGGTGACGCGAATCGAGGAAAATCAGATTCACTCCCTCAGAAATTCATGGCCGCATCCACGACGGCAGCCGCTGCAGCCAGGCCAGACGCCGGTCGCCGGGCTTCGCCTTCACGTCGTCCGGAATGTCCTTGCTGAAGTAGAATCCCAGCTCAGCGTCGCCGGCAGCGCTCTTGCTGGCCTTGTGCTTTGCGACATGTTGCAGATGCTCCAGGCTGCCGCTGGACTCGCCCGGCGGCACACCGGCGCCGCGGTGCTTCATGTGCTTCGGGATGTCCTTGTGGAAGTAGAAGCCGAGCGGCCGGACTTTGCTGTCGGCGCCGCCGCCGGCGCCGCCACTATGCCCAAAGACGCGCTCCGGGTCCTTCGTGTCCTCGTGCACGGCCACGGATTCTGCAGGCAATGCACAAGCATGGATCGCCAGGCGTAATGGCTTGGCGCAGCTGGTGGAGGCTCTTTGAGGCTGTTCAGGCCGTATGCATCCAGGAGCCTTGACAGCGTGCTATGCAATGCTTCATGCGTACACCACAGGAAGCATGTTGTGGCATGCCAGGCAAAAAAAGCATCAAGTGGCCGTTCAAAAATCAGACATCTGAGCTAGCAAGCCGCACACACCGGTTGTGCCCCAGACAGTGATCCCTCACCTTCGCCGAAGAGTATGCCGCCGACTCCAGATTTGACGGCATACTGCGCAGCCGCAGCAGATCCGCCGCTGCCTGGCAGGTCGTCGTGGTGAATCGCTGCACCAAATAATCAAGGCCCTTGAAAGTCTCGTTTGAGCTGCATGTGTGTCTCTATCCGCCGGACTGCTGAGGAAATCTGACACAGTGCGGCCATCTACAGGCGTGCGGTGCATGGATGGGCTATGCATATGTATGCACGAGTGCGGAGAGGCGAGCTGACCTGTAACGCTGTGGCCCAGACGTCTGAAGAACGTTGGTCCAGACTCTGCTGCGAAACGCGTATAAGTAAAATCGTTGACAAAAGTGTTCCCCCTGCCAACGGCGGCAGGAACAGGCTGGAGCGGACACGGCTGGGCGGAACAGTGACCTGCTTACCTGAAGCAGCTGCTGCTGAGGGTCGTCTGATCAGGTACAAGCAGACAAGCACCGCTGCGCAAGCCAGCAGGGCGATGTGTCCGCCCGGCAATCGACGTCGCTTCCCGACTGGCGACCGCATGCAAGCACTTGCTGCTTGCTGCGATGTGCTAGGCTGCTAGCCGTTGCCAGGGTGCCCACATGCGGGCAGGACTGGCGGGCCAGGGCCGTGTGCGGGCACGGCTGCAAAGTAGCGGTTTGGCTCCGGAACAACAGGCCTGGGCAGCGAGCGCAATGCAGGCTGCACCAGGCAATTGCCACTCAAACAATACAAAGCAGCAAGGTATTTCTGTAACGCGACGGGCTTTGAGCACACGAGTCTTGTGTTGGGAAGCCGGGTCGGACGACTGACAGAGTGCGACGCGGCGGCCTCGCAGATGGGGATCGCTATACAACCGGTCGGCTGTTGCACGCTACTGCGAGTGGATCTGTGTGTACAAGTGCGAGAAGGGCTTGGGAGACGCGGAGGTTTGCCGAACCAGGACAAGCTGGCGGAGAATTGGGTTTAGTTTCGTGGCGGTCAGACTGGAAATTGGTTGTGCACAGCTGGCGGTTTGATCAGCTCTACAGGCTTGGCAAACGGCCCGATACACACAGCTGGCACTGTCTACCTACCTGTACGTCCGAGATCGCTTCTACAGTTCATCGGCAGCCATGTCCAACAATCGTGGTTGCTGCGCTTGCGTGCTGGCAGCAAAACCAGCCCACCCCATGCATTCCTTCACTCGGAATCGGAATCCTCCTCCTCCTCTTCCTCCTCCTCCACCTCGTACTCCTCGTCCTCCTTCTCCTCGGAGGCTGCGGATCCGGTGTGCAGCGCCGCCTCCTTCCGCGCCTTGCGCTCCACATCCCGCTCCGACGCTGCCTGCTTCGCCCTGGCTGCCTGTGGACAGCGATATTACAGTTGGAGACAGACAGCAAGGTCGTTATCTCGTGGCGCCACAGATGGGCGAGCAGCGCAAAACTGGAGAGTCGTTTTGCACATGGTTGTAGAACAAGACAGTAAAGCATGTTCACTGCAAAAGAAATGCAGCAGCAGAGTGTCTGTGATGGGCATGTATGTGCGCAACTACAGAAGGAAAGTCGAGGGGCGCGCCACCTTGGTGCGCTTGAGGCGGGCGCGCTCCTCGGAGACCACCTCCTTATCAAAGTCGCCATACTCGTCGCCCCTGATGCCATCGTCCTCGATCAGCCGGTCCAGCACAAACACCTGCGAAGCACAAGAGGTCACAGTATGATTGTATGTGACCTTATCATGCTGCCGATTCGCTTGCAAACTGAGCGTGGTTCAATGGCACACAGGTTCTGCCTGCCAGGATGGACGTCCACGCCTTTCTGAGCGTGTAGCCCTGATGAGGTTCAGGAAGCAGGCTGCCGACCTTAAAGGCAATCTGCGCGAGGAGGATGGCCGGGATCCACCACTTGCCACGCCGGTTCGGGTTTGCCTTTGCCGCCGCCGAGTCTGCGTCCGCTGTGAAGCGCTGCCGCGACGACGCCGCCTGCTCGGCGATCTGCAGCAGCGACAGCAGGATTCATCGACACTGCATTTGACGCCAGGCGCTGAGCAGTGTTTGGCATGTCAGCCAAACCAAGACCAGGACCTCACCTTCTGGACTAGCGCCGACAGCCAGACAGCGCCGTTGGGCAGGACCTTGTCGCCGCTGGCGTTCGTATTGCACTTTGAGCTGTTCTCAATGAGCACATACGGCCGCGGGCCGCCGCCGGAGCCAGCCGCCTGCAGCGCTCGTTGCAAGCCGTCCAGCCGCCGCGCCAGGAAGGTCTCTGCGCAGGGATGGGGATAGCATACACTGAGCACACCCCCACTGCCAGGAATTGAAGGATGCTTTGGTGCAGCTGCCTGCGCTGCGCTAATCTGGTGCATGAACGCGTTGTGTCCTTCAAGGCACGATCACCAGCAAGTCGCCACGGAGCCTGGCCATCGCATGCAGAGTAGTATCAAAAGCTCACCATATGTGGTGCCCGGCGGCGGCGATGTCAGCTGCGACCGTGTGAGGCCCAGAATGGTGTGCTTCCACACCTCTGGCCCCAGCACCCGCGTGACCGCCTCCATCGCCTGCGTCAGCGCAAGGACGCTTATCTTCAGGTCATCTGCTCATACGTTACGCCACACTTCCTCATGCAGACGCCGTCCAGACCAGCCCCCTCGACTGGTCCTGCAGCTGTCCATGCCAGCCGCAACTGTGCCAGCCAGCCTGCTGACTAATCATTTCACACTGCCGCACATCACGCATTGCAGCGACATTGTGCTCCAGACACGGAGCAGACATTGCAAGCAAGCAGACAGCTCACCGCCTCGTCGACAGGCTCCACGCGGTAAAAGTCCAGGCGGTCAATGTACAGCACCACGTCCACGGGCGTGCGCGAGGTCTCCGCCTGAATCAGCTGCAGTGCCTGCACGCCGGCATGCAGGTTAAGGTATAAGGACATAAGTTACAGAAGATCAGCTGCAGCGCCTGCCAGCGGCATACAGGTGAAGGTGTCAGGCCTCCAAGCGATGGAGCAGAGGGGGCAAAGAGCAGTATCGCATAACTTTCGGTTTGGGGTGCGTCCATGTGGGATCTGCAGCACGGCGGCTGAGTCCTTGTGCCTCCTGCGTATTTTCTTGCTGAATACGCCCTCAGCACGACTGCAAAGATTTCGACCATGCCGCACCCGCTCGCTGATCGTGTCGCCGTCCACAAGGCCCGGCGTGTCGATGATCCTGAGCTGGAAGCCGCCGACGCTGCGGATGGCCATCACCGGGCGGCCGATGTCCTGCTGAAAGGGCGTCACGACAAACGTCTGCTCGTTCAGCAGCGAGTTTGCCGTGGAGCTCTTGCCCACGCCGGTTTTCCCTGCCAGCCAGCCAAAGGGCTACCATCAGGTACATCATGATCTGGCTAGTGGCTTGCACGAGAGTCAGGCAGTGAATGCTGGCAATGTCGAAGCGGGAACAGGCCGAACACCATGCCGTTACATTCTCACCTAGCAAGAGCACCGTGACCTCCCGCTTGCCCTTGCTGCGCAGGTCGCTGATGACGTTCTGGAAGGCCTGCTGTGTCGCAGCCTGCGGGTGGTTGCACACATGGTTGTGATCTCCTTGCATGCCGTTGAGCAGCAGACATTGCCCAGAACCGCGAACATGGCTAAGTCGGAGAACCAGCGCATGGTCAACTCACCGGGAGGCCGCTGATGCCCTTCCACTCCTTCGCCTCCTGCGCAGAGCTGGGGCCAGCAGGACCACCTGCACACGCACCGTTCAAGATCAGCAGTTCCGCCGCGGCAGCGCTGACGGGTAAACAGGGCGGCTGCGGTCTAGCTGCTGCTCACCTCGTGACTGCGTTGGGATGCCCTGAATCTCATCGCCCTCCCCATCGTCGGACTCCTCGTCCTCCTCGACTGCACGCAGCGTCTCGGCACTCGGTTTCGATGCAGCAGACCATAAGAAACATCGACATTTTGGCACGGAGGTGCTGGACCTCACTTTCTTCGATCTCTCCGTCCATCTCCTCTACATACTCCACGTCCTCGTCTGTGACATACTCGTCGTCGTCTGTGTATTCGTCTTCCTCGTCTGTAACAACCATGCCTTGCTCATTGACTGAGGGCATGGCGCCGTTGATGGGCAGCGGACTCTGCAGCAAGTGTGAGATCGCGGTACAGATGCTCCCACAAGGCAAATCGTTTGCAACTTGCTGATCTGCAAGATTCGAGGCGGCAGGTCGACCTGTCCTCATCTCTCGTTCCCAATCCCAATGGACGAAGAGTCCCTTTCTCGGCACGCCCGAGCGCTGCAACAGGGGTGATGCAAGCAAGCGGTCACTGCGCCTTTGCGCTTTGGTTGTTGAATAGTGTGCATTTTCGCAGCCTCTGCAGATTCCTCGCGATTCATGGGTGCCCAGTGGGGTGTCGAACAGAGGTTGCCCACATCCGGGAAAGCTACGACACCACATTGCTAGCCGATAGGCCGCTTAATGAGCAAACACGACAAAGGTAATGGCAGCATCCCATGCTGTCAAAAATCATGCGAAGTGTGGGCATTAGGGTCGGGTATCTGCCCAGCTCATCAGCACGTCAGTTCGGACCAATTTTCGAGTCATGGGTAAATGTCATCCCAGAGTCTCAACGTCCTGGTTGATTGTTTGGAAATGATATTCTTGCAGGTTGGCACTGGTATAAAAGCTGGGGCCGGCTGTGATGGATCGCGTCCTGGTGTGCCGTCCCGCGGCCGCTGGAGAGGAGGCTGTGCTAATCCAGATACCTGCGGAGATGCGGCACGTGGCGTCCGTTGCCATCCAAGGAGCGTCGGTCACGGCCTTCCTGGCGGCCGCCGCAGCGGCTCCTGTGGTGGCTGCACGGTGCTGCGCCGCGCTGCACAGCTCTGCGGACGACCGCTACCAGCTGGTATCGTCAGTCGTGCAGCTGCTGCTGGATACAGCACAGGACCGCAGGCATGATAAGACAGCAAATATGTCCAGCAGCGGCAGGGGTGCAGCGAAGCATGAAGCTGGTCGCTGGCCAGCGCCTGGGGTGGTCATCAAGGAGCGTATACAAGTGAAGCACCTGCGGAGGCCGCGATGTACTGAGAGCACAGTCGGCATCATGTCGCTGGCGCACGCTCTCCAGGCCGCTCATGCCCAGCCGCCGGCGAGTCTGGCCGATGCCACCCCATACGCCGCGATGCCGCGCAAACTGGGGCCGCCGCCGCTCCTGCACCGCCGCATGCCGGGCAAGCGGTCCTCGACACAGGACCTCCAGGCGTCAAATCAGCCCAGCAGCGGCCGTGGAGCCCGCGGCAGCGTTTATGGCGGCGGCCGGTCGCATGGGAAGCGGAGGAAGAGCAACTCGCCCAAGATGCGTGAGGCGCAGAGGCGGCCGGCATGGGCAGGGCTGGCAGCATCGGAGCTCGCCCAGCAGGAGGAGGCGATGCTCGATTTCGTCAACAGCCTGTAGCTTTGTACATGCATTACATCGGAACTGTATGCTCTGCCTGCACTGTGCATCTGTTTCAAATCAGTCGTGAATCGTGAGGCTTGATGGGCAAGGAAGTCCGATCGTTTACAGCAACCTATCTCGAATTCTTGGGTGTTGTAATCTAGTTGTGCACGAGCATCAGCCACAATGACTCCTGCAGCTGCTCGATTGCCTGAAGCCGCGCGCATGTTTGGGGTGGAGGCGCCTTGTAATGTGAGCACCAATGTCACGACCAGCGGCAAATCAGCTGCCCCCTCGCCCTGCAACATGAATGTCACTTTCAGCCCAGATGCATAGTGTCCGACACTGCCACCGCGGTGTCGATGACTCATGGGCAAGAGAAACTGCAGCAGCAATAAGCAGGCAGCAGGATAGCTGAACAACTCACCTCTGCCGCCTTCCCGCCCGCCCCCACGTCCCCCGCCGCGCCCGCCAGCTTCCTTGCCGACTGTGCGCCCGCGGCCGCGGCCCCGACCACCGCCTGCTGGCCGCTTCTCTGCAGTGACAAAAGGACAGTGATCACGATTTCCGGACCAAAAGAAGCTGCCTGCAGGGTTCGCCTCTCCAACATGCAAGAGAGCCAACAACACCGAATACAGAAGCTGCGGCTCACCGTCGCGTTTGAACTTCTCGTCCTTCACCTTGTCGATCACCTGCAAGCGTTGCGGCATCACGCTTTCATCATGCCAGGTGTGCCATGAACTGGCCAGTATATTTTGGTGCTGCAGCGCGCGTGTCTCATCAAAAAGCTCATCAGCACCGCCGCGTACCTCATTGGGTACCCGCAGGTACTTGATGGTGTTGCCGCGCACGTATGTCTCCGGCATCCTCCAGAAGCGGTCGCCGTCCTGCAGCCGGTGCCGGAGGTGAGTTTGGACTGCTGCAGCTGCGTGCTTTGCAGGATGACGGTTGGCGCACGATGCCATCGTTCAGACTCACCTTTGAGGTGCAAATGACTTCCCTGAGGTGCACGTTCATCCAGCTGTCGCAGGCCACCATGTGGCCATTGTATGTTTCGCCATTCTTCAGCTCCAGAAGCTGCAGCAGCAACATACCAGGAGTAAGGTCAGGGTTGCCACACAACACGACAATTCCTCGTGCTGCCAGTACATCAGTTGCCACGAAGAGCAAGGATTGTGGGTCCTCAAAGCCCTCACCACTGGATGGCTCTGCGCGGTTTTGAGCAGCAGCAGCGGCAGCATCCTGGCAGTGCTGTTGAGTGTGTTCCGTGAGTCTGCCCGGGCCAAGCACAGAAATATGGGATGCGGCTTGATTGACTGTTTTGCTCTGCCACACTGACGACCAGCAGCTTTCTGCCTGTTGCAAGGTTTGAAACAGGTGATGAGATCGGGTCGAAAGTGCTTTCCGCGACTTGCAGCTCAACAAGCGCCTGATCAAGTACTGTCTGAGACACGGTTTTTACCAGAACTGTGCAAACTGACGCAAGCTGACTTGCTGCACTCGCTCGCAGGTGTCTGAGACTCTCAGTGTGATCTCCATTTGCCGCCGAGAGATTTGCTGAACAGTGCTGCAATTCTGCATTTTCGATCGCGCGCCGCCCTCCCGACGTGCTTGTCTCTACGCAGCCCCTGCAGTTGCTACCAGCTACCCAGCATCATGGCGCGCAAGTCCAAGCCGGAAACGCAGGAGGCGGCGGCCTCCGAGGCTGCCAACGTGAAGGACCAGATATCGAAGGCCGATGCTCCACTCACGGAGGCAGAGAAGGCGAACCCTGTGCAGACGGCGGTTGCCAAGCGGCTCCGTGCGGCTCGCAAGCGGCTTGGCAAGGTTGCTGCTCTCGCGGCGGCGGAGAAGGAGGGCAAGGAGCTCAACACCGATCAGGTGCCCAGCCGTCACCACTGCTCAATTCAATGGATCGCCTGTTGCGCCAGCCTGATCATGCGCTGCAAGCATGTACATTCATCTCGATCAAATGCAGACCCACATGCCCGCCCGTTCGGCACACGAGCGAAACACATGAAAGCCCCCAAACGTGCATGCCAGCTTGACAGCAAGCACCGACCTGGTGGAGACCGCTCTGTCGCAAGCTGGCACTCAATTGCTTCGCATAGCTGTTTACTTTGCATGGGCGTTGAAGTCCATCTTGGTGGGCCACCGAAAGTTCTTCAAAAGTGCGCGTCCAACGCATCCAACGGACGACGCCATCTGCGGCTGCCATCTCCACAGCAATGCTCTTAATCAGAATATTTATCATGTGGATTCCTCCGCAGCTGGAAACGCTGAAGAGCAAGGATGGCTTGCTTGCCGTCATTGACGAGCTGGAGAAGATCACGCCACTGCTGAAGGAGGCGGCGGCAGCGGAGGTGTCTCTGGGCATCGCCGCAGCAGAGGCGAAGACCAAGGCGAAGGCGGAGCGGCGGGCAGAGCGGGAGCGCGAGGCTGCCGTCGCCGCGGGCGGCGAGACTGCGGATGCTGACAAGGTATGTCCGGCACCCATTTCGTGCTCGGCACGCTGCTAGTTGAAGTATGCACTATATCACACCTGGAGTTTTGCCATATGCTAACATGCAAGCATATGCTAACATGCATGCGATGAGTATCGTGGTGATCTTTTTTGCATGCACAGGAGGCTGGCCCGGCGACGCCGCCGCAGGAGGGCAAGCAGGAAGCGGAGGCGTCTCCCGCTAGCGCGCCGGCTTCCGACGCGGCGGCTGCATCGCCCTCGACCGACGGCGTCAGCCGGCTGCTCAACCTGCTGTACTTCTCTCAGGTGCTCATCATGGCTCTTTCCATTGTGCTGGCATGGCTTTGAGTGCTGTTGCGAGCTTTCCTCATGCTCCTGATGTTGTTCGGCGTGTCAATAGCTACAGCTGTTGACATTTAAGTGCCATGCCGCAGCTGTTCAGCAGCCCGTCAGACTACCTGCAGCAGATGGAGCGCAACTCCTGCCTGTCGTACGACGCCTTGTCCAACGAGGTGCTTCCCTCTGCACGATATGTATGCACATGCACCCCTCGAATAACCCATTCAGTGCGCAATGCAAGCTCTGTGGTTACATCGATTGTTGCTGCCGCTTTGCCTTCGAGCAGATTCTCTGACCATTTCGGCTGTGTGCAGGCAAACGCGCTGTCAGAAGCCGATCTGGACCTCATCGGCAAGTTCGGCAGCCTGCTGCTGAAGCGCCAGCCAGGGAAGACCATCAGCCACTCGGTGAGTGTGCGCACAACTGCATGCAGCACCTACGCAGGCAATGAAGTCAATCAAGTCATGCATCAAGACCATGTGCCACCGTAACGCAGCAGAAGCATGCAATGACAGCAGAAGCATGCAATGACACCGGCCTGTGCTTTTGTGAGTTCTACCTCTCGGCCTTGGCAGGTGATAGTCTCTGCTGCACCAAAATTGCAGGAAGCCCTGGAGGAGTGCAAGGGCCTGGCAGAGTCGTGGCTGTCGCAGCCTGACAGCTCGCTGCCCAATATCATCGCGTCTGGCACCACAGGTGTGCATTCAGCATTGCGGGTGTGCATGCGACAGCAGCTCACACCCCAACACACTGCAACTGGACCCGTCTCAAAAGATGCTGGCGCAGGTAATGCAGACGAAGGCGGTCAAGAATTCCAACATGTAACAGAGAAATGTACCTTCATATGAACAACATACTTGATGGCCACCTGCTGTGATATGTCTGTCTGCGCAGTGGCGGACCTGACTGCCAAGCTGGAGCGCATCATGAAGTCGGACTACTTCACCATCCAGCCCATCCAGCAAGTGCCGGTGCGGTGTTGCCAGCTACCGCATCCACTGACCTCATCGGAAATGAGCCAGCACATGCTGTTGAACATGTGCTAGAGCATCCGGCACTGCAGCACATCCTCGGCACTGCTGGACGCTGTGATAGCCGACAGTCAAGGAAGCAAATTGCTGCTTATTGGTTTTACTCACCCGATTGCAATACCTGGTGCCACAGGAGGGCGAGGACAGCGCGCCGATGGGCGGCAGCAGCGAGGGCGAGTACCGCGGGCTGGCGGTGTCGCAGGCGGAGGCGGTGCTGGAGCCGCAGCTGCCGTCCGTGCAGCCGCAGCAGCACGTCAGCGGCCTCGACCTGCACGCCAGCCTGCAGCCGCCCCAGGTGTGCGCAGTCTGATCATCGTGGACTAAGCAGAGACAACTGCTCTTGCAGGACCGCGGAGTCCTTAAACCTCAGGTTCAACCCCAATGCGTCATGGTGCCGAGTAAATAGGCAAGGAACTGCACATCAACGCAGGTACTCCAAGCAGTCACTGCTGTGGCCGGTTCCCATGTCCCCTCAAACCGTGTAACGATTCGTTCTTATCTTCCCAGGTCCTGAGCGCGGATGCCGGGCTGCCCGAGGCGCTGGGCGCCGGTGACGGCGGCCTGGGCGGTCTGCAGCAGCAGGGCCACGGCCACCAGCAGCTGCCGGCGCAGTTCTATGGCTCGGGCATCTACTCTGGCGCCGCAGCGTACCACCCGGGTGCCACAGCCGCCTTCCAGGCCGCGGCGTATGAGGCGCCCCAGGTTCCAGGTGAGCGGTGGGTCACCTGCCTGCACCAATGGGGTCAGTTCCAGCTTCTGGTTGGGTGTTGGGGTCTTGAACGAGGGGCTTGAGTGAGGCCCCTCAGCGCTGCAGCTGGCAGGCTACCACGAATGCGATCAGAAGCAATTACAAAAGCTGCGGCTGCAAAGGCGAGCTTCTCACCGATCTGGCACCCTGTCGTTGCAGCCATCAACTTCATGAACAGCAGCAACCTGGGCATGGACGTGGGCGCGGAGCCCTTTTCGGCGCCGCAGGCGCAGCCGCAGCAGGCGCCGCAGCAGCCGCAGGCGCCGCAGCAGCAGCAGGCGCCGCAGCAGCCGCCGGCGGAGCAGCAGCAGGCGCCGCAGCAGGGACAGCAGGCATCAGGCCAGGGCCAGCTCGCTGCCAATGGCTTCCCTCAGCCGCAGCAGCAGCAGCCGCAGCAGCAGCAGTCTGGCGGCCAGCAGTCGGGCGGGCTGAACGCGGGCGACGCTGAGGTGCCGGCGCCGCAGCAGCCCGGACGCGGCGGGCGCGGTGGCGACAGGTGAGCATAGTTGGGAGCAGTCACTGCGCACAGAATCAGTATTAGGTGCTTCATTTGTCCGCAACACTTGCCGTGCGAAGCTGTGCTGCGCTGGCAGGCAGCATCCCAGAGATATGTGTGCCAAATCGTGCTTTGTACACGCAGGGGCGGCCGGAGAGGTGGGCGCGGATACGGAGGGCGCGGCCGCTTTGGCGGCGATGCTGGCCAGCAGCAGCAGTGGGGCGCGCCTGGTACAGGCCGTGGAGGCTATTCCCGTGGGGCGCGCGGCGAGGGCGGTCGCGGCGGCTATCGTGGGGGCCGCAACGAGGCCGGCAGCCGCGGGCGAGGGCCCTCTGGCGCAAACTTGAATGGCAACCAGCAGCAGCAGCAGGCGCCGCCGCAGGCCCAGCAGTGAGGGGCGGTGATGGCCGCATGACGGGGCAGGGGCACATGATCGGCACGTCCCCTTGGGTGTGCTGATGTCGGGGCACCACCCAGGCGGAGGGAGGCGACAGGAGGGCAGCAAGTGCCGGCGGATGCTCAGCTCACCACTCAAGCTGGTTGCAAGGCGATTGCCCAGTGTTGCAGCATGCATGGCTGTCTCTCGACAATATCAACTTCGGGAACACTTGCAGTTGCATCAGCATACATGTTGATGCATTTGCATCTATGCATCGAGCCTTCTGCCAGCACCTTCGAATGCATGCTGGCATGCAGTCAATATCAGGCTGAATCAGCCATCCTGCGCTGAGATGATTCGAGTGTAATCTCGAAATGAAACTTTAGACACCAAATGCCCATCTCGAACTCTGTGCACGGAAGCCTGGCAAACACATGGATCCTGACAACCATCCGTGCAAACGAACGGCTCTGACCCTCTCAACCCTCATTTCGGTAAGCTCTCGTCTCATATGTCCACGATGACAAAGACCTCCACATCGTCGCCCTGTTCCCGCACGTCCATCGCGCTGTATGTGATCGCCTTCACCTCCGTCCCTGACACATGCCGCTGCCTGTCAAACACCTCGCCCTTCCTGCGCCCACCACGCTTGCCATATGTCAGTCTCAGCTGCTCAGAGGAGACCAGGTACCAACCATGCATTTGTTTGCGCATTCAAGAAAATGGTTGGCTGGAAGCAAGCAGGGCTGCGCATCTCACCCTGTGGCTTGTATGCGCCACTCTGAGCGGTCAAACTGCGTGATGCTGAGCTCCGCTGGCACAAATAGCTCAGTGGAGAACACGAACAGCAGCTCGTCCAGGAAGTTGAACAGCAGTGAGTGCATGTCGTGGCCGCTGGCGTCATACGTCCTGCAGGAATAGAGCTCGGTCAGCAGCGTCAGCAGCATGATGATGGCGGACGGCAGCTGGAGGCAGATCGTGTCAAAGGGATTGGCCAGCAGGCTCACCGCGGCGCAGCCTCGTAGACGCGGATGCCCGACAGCGGCGTTATGTAGTTGAACATGGCCAGCGCCACTTGCTCAAAGGCGTGTTGTATAGTGCCGCCCCCTGCAGCAGTTGGGATGAAATTGGCCATCCAACTTGGCAGCCACACCAATCTGTCATTCTGATAAGTTGCACATCATCATACTAATCATCAACAGCGTCATCGTCATAGCCAGGACTCACATGCGTGGAGCTGGATGTCTGCCGTGTGGTCCAAGTCTGCAGATGAATGCAGATGATCATTTTCAGCGTCCATTGAGCACAGCGTCCATTGGGCACACTCATCTTCAAAAGGTGAATGCAGAACCTCACATTCGAAGTTGTAGCTCTCCACCCTAGCGCTGCGCAGCGCCCCGGACGTGTGCTTGTCGCTGACAGGCTGCATCGGCATCGCCGGCACTGCCGGCGCCGCCGGCGCCGCCGCCTCTGCTGCCGCGCCATTCGGCTGCCGGTCGGCCACTGGCGCATCGGGCTGCTCGCGCGCAAGTTCTGCAGCTGAATCACAGGCTGACTCGGCAGGGCGATCAGCAGCGGCGTATTCCGACACGGCAGAAGCCGGACGCTTCCGGGATCGGGGTGGCCGCTGCGGCAGTCCACCTCCCTCCGCCTCCATAATGGAACGGCGTCTGTATTGCGAATGTAATAGAGCTGTCGCGCGCGGACATAGCTGTCTGCGCAACTGCACCTGCATGCGGAAACCTAGGGGGAAATCCTGGCACATATTGACTTAGTGTCCCATGCTGACGCTAATCATGCGTTTAGGTCGGAATAGCTCTTCGGAAGCGCAGCGGCACTGGCAGCTGTGAAACCGCATATGCAGAATGGAGCTGCCGGTTCGAACCGGCGGGTCTTGCATTCTGAAAGTTTTGCATGAGAAACTGCACATTCCGTCTGCAACAGCGTGCCTGGCCAGCGGCGACACCCCCGCCAGCTGACCTGGCACCGAGCTGGTTTCGGAATATCGATATTTGGACGGCACACTATCAAAGAACGTGTGCCTGGAGACTGAAATAGCATGTCCCAGCATCCGCCGTTGCGACGGCGGCAAAGCAGCAACAGCGGCGTCACGGAACCGCACCCGGCACTGGCCGAAGTCGACCCATCGACAGCGTTCCTGTACAAGCCGCGGACAGTCACATATGGAGCCGTTGGTGAGTTTGACTGGCAGCTCGAAGGCAGCATTGATCCGCGACGCGACGCGCCGCTGCACCATGCATCGGCAGTATGAAGCGCATGCGCTGGCGCTGATAATGACACCCTGCGGCGACAGACTCATTCCGCCGTAAACTTTGTGTTGCTGCAACCCTGCAGGTGTGATGCTCCTCCTTTACTTCAGCAACACCTTCAGCCCGACGCCAGCACCTTCAGACCCCGGCGCCGCTGCGGAGCGGGCATACAACAATGCCTACACTGGGGTGTGGGCCGCCGTTTTCGCCTTCCTAGGTGCGCCCTGTGCCAGCGCCACAAGCCGGCACTTCGTCTGTGCATGCGCATGCTGCCGCTTGCAGGGCAGCGGCACATATGAGACTGCCGGCAGCGCCTCCCCTGCAGCCTCGCTTCTGCACCCTTGCATGAGCAGCCAGCCACTGCGGCGGCGGCGAACGGCGTCACATGGACACGTACACACAAGTAAATACACGCCCTGAGCAGCTGCGGTCTCCGCTTGCGCCGCAGCCTACTCGACGCTGCAGGGCCCGGTGACGTGCATGGTGCGGCCGCACCCGGCGGTGTGGCGCTTCATCCACGGCGTGCTGGTGGCCTACCTGCTGCTCATGGTCTTCCTGCTGTTCCAGGACGTTGGCAATGCCCGCCAGTTCCTCAAGGTGCCAGAGCGCCGCAATGTCGTACAGCTTCAGCCAGGGCTGTGCATGTCCCCAGAGAGCACTGTGTATGGACCAGGCTGTAGAAGCTGAGCTCAGAAAGAGTGGTAGTGACACTGTTAAACGCATCATATTTGACGAGCCACAGCTTGCTGCCGCAGCACCTGTTCCCAGAGCTGGGGGTGGACCTGGACGAGAAGGCGTACGGCTCCGACTGCCGGCTGTGGCTCCCGGAGGAGCAGCGCGTCAACTGGGACACCATCCGCGCCACACTGTTTGACGAGTTCGTCGTCGCGCACACCATCGGCTGGTGGTGCGGCTCTACTTTCTCTGTTGCCTTTTGACATTTCTCTTTTGCCTGATACAACTTATACATCAAGCGGCCCGCCGGGTGCAAGGTGCAGGAGAGGTCTAGAACAGGTGCAGACAGAGATTACTGCAAGTAGCCATCTGGCAATGCAAGAACATGTCTCAAGCTTGTGTTGTTGCCACTGCCATCCCATCGGCAGCATCAGGCAACCCCTCGCCGCTGCTTTAGAACCACGCGCAGGTGCAAGACGCTGCTACTATGGGACTCCACGCTGCTGGGCGCACTGTCTCCTTCTCGCCTTAAAAACCTACCGACCCCACTGCGCAGGTGCAAGGCGCTGATACTGCGGGACTACACGCTGCTGTGGATGCTGTCCATCGGCTTCGAGCTCATGGAGCTGACCTTCCAGCACATGCTGCCCAACTTCAACGAGTGCTGGTGGGACTCCTGGATCCTGGACGTCGCCGTCTGCAACTTCATCGGCATCTACACCGGCATGAAGGTGCTGCTCGAAACCCCTGCTAGTTTTGCGGATGGTTTCAAAATGGGGCAGCATGGACAGTAAGATGGCTGCTGAGGCGAACAAGAGGGGATGTCATGATAGAGTCGCTGATGTGCTGGTGCCGCACTGTGTACAGGCGCACAACCACCATGTGCGCCGCTATCACGGTGATGTCAGGGCGACATCACGGTGACGTTGTGAACGCGCTGTGCAGACGGTGAACTGGGCGCGGGTGTCAAACCACAACTGGACGGGGCTGAGCTAGCATGCAATGACATCGGTCACGGTGATCGGTCACGAAAATCTAATGATGACAATGTGAGGTGCTGCCGTGCCGACGGTGAACTGAGCGCGGGTGTAAAACTACAACTGGACGGGGCTGAGCCAGCATGCAATGACATTGGTCATGGTGATCGGTCATGACAGTGTAATGAGCAATGTGAGCTGCTGCCGCGCAGACGGTGAACTGGGCGCGGGCGCAGAACTACAACTGGACGGGGCTGAGCCAGCACGCGACGCTGGGCGCGAAGGCTAAGCGCTCGCTGCTGCAGTTCACACCCTACTCCTGGGACGACTTCCAGTGGCGCGCCTTCTCCACGCCGGGGCGCTGCCTGCAGACGCTGGGCCTGCTCACCGTCTTCCTGCTCATGGAGGTGCACTTGTGAAGCAGCATAGCGAAGGCATCGTGTCCTTTGTCTTCTATTATGAGGCCCGACATTCACTTGGGAAGGCATTGTATCCTGTGTCATGTTGTTCAAGGCCCAGCGATGTCCTGCGACATTCAGCTTGAAGCTCGAGCTTGCATTCAGGAGCCGCCGCAGCGTGTTGCTGTGGGGCTACACCTGCATGTTATAACCAAACACACCATGGGGAATCGCCATTTTTTGCGACACACAGGTGAACGCGTTCTTCCTGAAGTATGTGCTGTGGGTGCCGCCGCTGAACCCGCTCAACACAATACGGCTGCTGATCCTCTTTCTTGCGGCGCTTCCGACGGCCAAGGTGAGATGCTCCTGCAAGTCTCGATCATGGCGCCCTGCCTGCAGTCAAAGCATCTCGCCCGCACAGTGCAGCATGCACCAGTGCTTGCCTGCTGCATTGAGAAGCGCTTGTGACGGCACAGCAGTGGAACTTTCAGGCCGCCTCGCCAAGCAGTGCACAGTCTCCTGACCCTACATAACCACTCGCTTGCAGGAGTACTACGCATTCATCGACGACGAGGGAGGCAACGGCGGCCGCAAGCTGGGCTTCTTCGCCTGGCTGTACTGCTGCCTGGCGGTGGTGGAGACAGCGGTGGTCGTCAAGTTTGGGAAGGGCATGTTCCCGAAATCCTGGCCGAGCCACGTGCTGTGGTTCTGGGGCGTCGTGGGCAGCACCTTCACGGTCGTCATGCTGGTGTGGGTGCTGCGCATCCGCTGGGCGCAGCTGCGGAAGGCAAAGACGGCATAGCGCGGCGCGAGGCGGCGAGGTGGTTGAATGGCAGCGAGTTGGTGGTGGCACGAAGCTCTTGGACTTTCTAGCAGTGACAGTCGTCAAGTCGTCATGCTGCTAATAATACCTTCGTACCTCGAATAAATTGCAGTGACGAAATGCAGAGAGACATGCTTGCTGCACGGCACATCCAGACCCTGTGAATGTGCTATGGCTGCCGAAGGCGGAGACCTACAGACGAATGTACACATTGACTTGAGTTGCAGGCCAGGCTTGGAACTGGATGCTGGACATGCACACCCAGAAAGCCACCAGAGGCAACACAGGAAAGTTGTCTAGTTCAAACGTCGAATTACAAAAAATGTTCCGTTCCATTTTTCACTGCAGTGTGTAGCTTAACGGCGACTACTCTGTGCCGCTGTGCAACGGGCAGCATAGGAGCCAGTGCGCAGCGGCAAGCGCATTTATACGCGCAGTAGTCAGAAAGGGCGGGGTGCTGCGACATCTGATGTCAGATCGAGTGTTCCAAACTATACTACACACGCGCAAACACACACTGGCGAGTGTCACGCTGAGCCGCGGCGCCAGGGACGCCGTCTGATGTCCGCTTCCTTCCCTCTGGTGTGGGCGCGCCCGATGTGTGCACGCAGAGGGGCCGCGTGCAGCTGCCGGCACCGAATCAAAACCCGTCCGGCGCCGGCATTGGGCTGGCTGTGCGCCCAGGGATGGAGCAGCTGGAATGCTGAATCAAAACGGCAGCTACAGCGGAATCACCTTCTCCCAACTGCAAGGCACACACAGGGCAGCACGCGTCAGCACCATCATCCAAAATCGGCACCTGGCAGCGTCAGTCAACGGTGGCCACTTTCTGTCCAAATCGGCGCTGCAATGGCCAATTTGCGACGTTCACACTGTGTGCCACAGTCGCATTGTAATCGTCACAGTCCCTGCACACAAGAGGGTGGTGAGACAAGCGAGAAAGTAACGTAAAGTCCTTGGGGAGTGCGCACGTGAAGTCGGGGTCATCGCGACCGAAGTGGCCATAGGCTGCCGTCTTGATGTACCGGTGGCCGCCGCGCAGCAGGTCGAGGTTGCGCGCCATCATGCCTGTGGACAAAGCAGGGTGTGAGCTTTTGGTTTCAAAGTTGCAGCTTGAGATACACGCTGTCCCATGCCAAGGCGGTGACAACTGGCAGAACAACAAATTTGGCATGCTGTGCAACTGCTGCGTGTTTTCACACAGAAACAGCCACTTCCGCTGCCTCCCCAGCGCTGTGAGCCTGCTACTGGTTCATTTCTGCCCCACACCAACACAACGGTTATAGAGCCACTACGGCTGCAATCAAGACGAAGAAAGCCCACCTGGCCGGAAGTCGAACTTCTCCAGGACCTTCTTCAGGATCTGCTTGTCGGGGATCTTGCCGGTCTCGTAGCTGTCCACGTGCACCGACAGCGGCTGCGCCACACCGATGGCGTACGACACCTGCACATCATGTCGTCGTGTTTGGTCACTATGCGAGACTTTGTGTTTGCAGACTGCTGGGTGAACAATGCACGATGCTCATCCGAATTCCTTGTTCAAGGTTGAGGTGCTGCCTACTTCCAGGAGCACATTGCTGATGTTGAAGAGCCTCAGACAACGTCCCCGAGCGACAATCTCAGACAAACATGATTGTGCAAGCAGCATGTCAGACACTGAAAGGATGCACACCTGGACGATGACGCGGCGGGCGAGGCCCGCTGCCACGATGGACTTTGCTGCCTGCCGCACGATGTACGCGCCCGACCTGTCCACCTGCGATAAGTCGGATACCCGTTCAAATCAGCCGAGTAGGTATCGAAACAGTTTAGATGGCGCACACAGCAGTACACTTCGCCCAGGAATGAGCACAGCAGAAGGAGTATTGCTTCTGCGTCGGAGGCTGTTTCTAGGCCCATTGGGGCCCACTTCGCCTGCAAGTATAGATAAAAAACAACCAGCGCCCACCTTGGTGGGGTCCTTGCCGGAGAAGGCGCCGCCGCCGTGTGCGCCCCAGCCGCCGTAGGTGTCGATGATAATCTTGCGGCCGGTGAGGCCGGCGTCGCCGTGCGGGCCGCCGATCACAAAGCGGCCGCTGGGGTTGAGGTGGAAGATGGTCTCCTCGTCCAGGTACTTGGCCGGCACCACGGGCTTGATGACGTGCTCCATCAGGTCCTGTTGACAGTAACTTCGACTCGGTATGACCAGGATTCACACGGTTTCAGGTTGTCTGCGGTATGTTCAATGTCACAGGACGCACTTCCACCTCCGCAGACTGTGAGATGAAAGCAGTTGTTAGTCGCGCTTCCAACTCCGCAGATCGTGAGACAAACAGTTTGTTTCTGCTGACACAACCGAGCTGCTGGCGCCCAGTTCCGCAGAAATGCCGTCTTCAGCAGCAGCAACGTTAAGAGTGCTGTGAAAGAGGGGGCATCATCAGGGCGGGCACCTTGTGGATCTGCTCGTTGGTGACGTCCTCGTTGTGCTGGGTGGAGATGAGGAGGGTGTGCACGCGCTGCGGGATCATGGCGCCGCCCTCCTTCTTGTACTCCACCGTCACCTGCGTCTTGCCGTCCGGCCGCAGCCACGGCACTGTGCCGTTCTTGCGCACCTCCGTCAGCCGGTAGCTGCACAGCAGTTGAATGAACGTGAGTTGGATGAACGCCGTCAGAAGGAGCCAGAAGAAGCCCGGGCTGCACTCTGCAGTTAACGCTGCTCATTGTGGGTGCGGGCCAAAGCGGCATGTGCACTGCCATATCCGCATTCGCGGCAGGGGCCTCTACAGGCATGCCTGGGTCCTTGTGAGACGAGTTCGAGCTGCAGGCACAGGCGACAGGCCAGGACCAGCGGACCGCGCCGCCCGCATGGCTAGGACACATATGCGCTCGCTGAGGTGATCTGCACAGCAAGACCAGAGGAGACATCGAATGAAATATTATCGCGCACCCCAGCTTGGTGGCGAGCACGTGGGTGAGCGGCATGAGCTCCTCCGTTTCGTCGGTGGCATAGCCGAACATGTGGCCCTGGTCGCCAGCGCCGATCTCCTCCAGCGTCTTGGTGCCCATGCCGTGCACACCCTGCCCGATGTCGGGGGACTGCGCCTCGATGTGCATGAGCACCTGCGACGGCGGCACAGCACGCGTTCTGTCAGTGCAATCGCCAGTGTGGCTCCATGTTTTGCCGCGCCGTCCTTGTGTGGGTACCGGAAAACGCAATGATCAAACATCAAGCAGCGCGGGGCCGAATCGGAGAGAGGAGCTGCACAGCTGAAGCTCCGTGGATGATCTCACCTTGCAGGTGTCTGCGTCGAGGCCGACGGCCTCGGAGGTGAAGCCGATGTCGCGGCACGTCTTCCGCACGATGGCCTCATAGTCCACCTTGGCCTGTGTGGTGATCTCGCCGAACACCATCACCATGCCGGTCTTTGTGGCCGTCTCGCAGGCCACCTGCGCGAAAGAAGAGGACAGCAGGTCCGTCAGACACCAGCGATCAACAACACTGCGTGTGTGATCTGAGCTTGGAATGCGAGCTTTGGGCCGAAATACGTCAGATCCACGGCTCCAACGGGCCGCAGTGCAACACATATCATTCTCACCTTCGAGTAGGGGTCCTGCTCGAGGCACGCATCCAGAATGGCGTCCGAGACCTGCACACCACGTGCTGTCAGCCGCCGGAAGTGCTTATTAGGAGCCGTGCAATCGTGGCGGGCGCATGCAGAGGACATGCGTGGTACTTTGCATTAAGAGGACGGCCTCAGGACCGTCATCCGGCACACGACGGTGCGCTGGTGAGCGGAAGCAGCCGTCCACCACGTGTTCGGTTGGGGGCTGTTTGACCGTGGCAGTGCTGCAGGGTGCTTTCAAGCAGGAGAAATAGGAGGCTGCATGATGTATGATCCGATCTGCTACACACCTGGTCGCACAGCTTGTCGGGGTGGCCCTCGTTCACGGACCTGAAGGCAGCAATCAGAATATCTTGCTGCGAGTCCACAGGCTATATTTCCAGACGCATGATGTCAGCAACTCAGGATGTCATGTGCACTCACTCGGATGTGAACAGGAACGATTCGCCGGCGGTGGCTGTGGGCGCGGCCATCCTGTCAGTTGTTGCTTGGGTTCTGATCTGCAAGCTTCAACGCTGGTAGCGCTGTTCCAAAGCCTTGCAGCGGTCCTAAATAACTAGACTGGTCTCGAAAGTGACTTGCTTGCACAATGCGGCAGAAACGAGGTCTGTGACGATACAGAAGACGTTGCGGCGGGAGAGCGAAATTGAGGGGCACGTGCCTTGGGGAAACCTCGCTGAGAGTCCCTGCCAAATGCTCTGCACGACAGCAATGCTTGGCGATGCACGGGTGATAGTAGCCACATTTGCACAGTGCCGCATTGATCTGTGTTGTGTCAGCCACTGCGATACCCTCCGCCAGCTAGCAAAACGGACTGATGCATGCGAAGTTGTAGATCTTGAACTGCGCGCCATCTTGCAAGTGTAGCTGTTGGCGCTCGTGCTGGCGTCGTTCAACATCCGTTCGCTAACTGGCTGGCCCTACTCCGCTGCATGCATTAAACGCGCCGCCTCAATCACGGACTCGATATCCCTTGCGGCAGCCAGCGCGCAGCGGACTCTGCAATCTGGCGGTCATTGCTGCGCTGGCTTCGGACAGCAGCATCGCCTCCTGTCCAGACAATTCAGCAAAGCGCTACGTCTGAGACCTCCTCGCCAGGTGGCAGCAGCAGCCGGGCCTGAGACGCCGTATCAGAACACGGCGCAGCTGCGGCAGATCGGCCTGGTGCTGGGCGTCGCAGACTACAAAGACCTGCAGCGGTTGATCAGGTGAGGGACGGTGGATGTCGGACCCACCAGGGACCGGGCATGTCTGCATACGACACGCTGTCACGTCTGCTGCCGCCGCAGTGGCTCAGCTCCGCTCCTGCGGACGCACTGCCTGCTGCTCATGCATGTCACTACTCCGTCCGAACTGCTCCGGCAAGCAGTCCTTGAGTCTTGCGCGCCATCGCGGTGCACAGGCTCATGTGTATTGCAAACCCGCTCGGATTCGTTCTGGCAATCACTGCTGATGCCTTATGCGCCACCGGTGCACAGGCGGCAGCCGGACGTACTGGAGGTGCCGTCGGCGCAGCTGCTGGCGCGGGTACTGCAGCTGCGGGACCTGCTGCCGGACGTGAACCTGCCGGATTTGGTGCAGCGCCGGCCGCGCATACTCACCCAGGCAATCCTGGTTGCGAACATGAACTGCTGTTGTCACAACTGCCGGCAAGACGATTGCACCTGAAACACTGCCCCATTACAATCTTGCTTGCACCATGTTTCATTGCGAAATGCTGCCATAAAGCGCCTCCAAGGTGCATTCTCTGAAATTCCTCTCATTGCAACGATCTGCTGGACTCGATCGCGGCCATCTATCCGTCGCTGAGGCGGCTGGAGCGGCTGACCTGGAGTGTTTCTGATCACTTGCATTTCAACAGTTTCTCTGATCGCTAGCCATTCAACCATCCGCAGGACTCTATCGCGGCCATTGAGTCTTCACTGAGGCGGCTGGAACGGCTGATGCCGGGCTACGACCTGCACGTCGACGGCAAGTTGCTGGAGCAACATGTCTGGCACAACTTCACCGCCTGCCTAGACGAGTCCCGCCGCTGAACCCGCCGTTGAGCTGGGCAGCGCCAGCGACGGCGGCTGAGCGGCAGGCCACAGCAGCAGTAGCAGCGGCGGTGCCAAACACCGGCGGCGCAGCAGAGGCGCCAGCGAGGCCAGTAGCGAGCACTGTGGTCGGCGTGACGGTTCATCGGCAGCGCCGCAGCCAGCAGCATAAGCCGCCCACATGCAGACGGCCACCGGGCGCATGTGCGCCACGTGCATAGGCAGGCTGCCCAGGCTGGCTGCCAGCTTGCAGCAGCATCGGACCTCGCCCAGCGCTGCCAGCCTCCGGAGCAGCTGCTACGTCTTGTCATGGACGCCTCATATGCACACGGGCAAGCAGCTGCCAACACATATTGGCGAGCATGATGCGTCTGGGAGCCTGCAGTGGGGAACATGCCACATGCATGGAGGCATCACGCGAAGGCTTTTGCAGGCACCACCATTCAAAAAGGACCATGTTTCACGCTGCAGGTGCAGCCAGGTGGCCCCCGCCATTCCGCACGGTGGTGACTACAGCAGCTGCAGCGCCAGGTGAGGACACGGACCTGCTGCTCTGTGGACCTGGATTGTGAAATGCCTTTCCATCATTTGCAGACTCTCCCACAGTCACAGCTTGACATCATGTGCCTTTCAGCCACACCCAACTAATGTTGCTCGTGCAGGCCGCAAGAAGCACAGCAGGCCATTGACAGCGCCGGGGCCGCTGCCGCTGGAGATCTCACCTGACAGGCCCGTGGTGAGCGATCATATGTTTGACAGGAGCAAGATGATTGACAGCATAGCTGGACCCTGTCCGCACGGGTTGCCCGTCTAGTTGATGAGAAGATGTCAGGCGTGTCAAGCAAGATATCCGCAATGAAGTGGCAGAGACGTGGTAAAGAAACTGATGTTCATTAGCATCCCCTCAGGAAGCATTTGCGTGAGCGCCCCTCCCTTCTCTGCAGGTGATTCTGGGCATCGATCCCGACGCCAGCGGCGCAATTGCCGTGGTGCAGTGGGCCGTCGACACGCCGCGCACGCCGGACGGCCAGCCGCTCAGCCTGCGGGACTGCACCATATCTGTGCACGACATGCCGATGGAGACGATCGCGCTCGGCAAGCGCAACCGCAGGTGACGAGGCGGTGCTCTAGTGTTTTGAGGGTTTCCATGCACGCCCCGCCTGGCTTTATATACACGCATCGTGGCAGCTGCTCGTGAGCACGCGGAGCTGAGCCCTGCACCTGTCTCCACAACTAAACCAATACGGCGCACTCCCTGTAGGTAGCCAGACCATGCCGCTGCCGCTCATGTATCACATTATCGTGCTATCCTGAGCCAGTGGCAACCGTGCTTGCAGGCAGGCGGACTCGACGGCCATCGCGGCGCTGCTGCACGAGCTGCTGCCAACGCTGGCGGACAAGGCGCGCCTCGTTGTTCGGCTGTCGCTGCTTCTACTTGGACCTTTGTCGAAAGATTGCAGCGGAACCGTGTTGATGCTGTCATCGCACAACCTGTGAACAGACATGTTCCGGGTTTGCAGGCGGCGGTGCGGGCGGTGCTGGAGCAGCCGGTGCCCAACGCCCTCAACGGCAAGTTCTCCTGGTTCCAGGTACGCACACCTCAGGACACGAAGCGTTGACTTATGCAATGCACATCTCCTTGTGCAAACCTCTTTGTGCAGATTGATCGGTGTCTCAAAAACGTTTCCTGTGTGCTGGTTCCAGTCGGGGTATGCATACGGCGTCTGGAACGGCGTGCTCGCCACTTACGCCATGCCCATGCAGGTGCGGGCCGTCCTTGTGTGATTTGCCCCAGCAGTCGAAAGAACACCCGGTCTGGTCCAGTGCAGTCGTCTGGTCTAGGGCAGCATGCATGCTGCGTGCTCCTGGACACGCTCATGCAGCCAAATGCATCAAACGCCATGTGCAGCCCGGCGCACATGGGGGCATTCCTCTGGGACAGAAGCCGCCAAGAAAATGTGCTCTTCCCTGGTGGCGTGTAGACGATTTCGGCGTCGCGCTGGAAGCGGGACATGCAGCTGTATGGCAAGGGCAAGGAGGGCAGCCGCCAGCTGGCGCTGGCGCTGTTCCCGCACGCCGCGGAGCTCCTCAAGTGAGGCCATCCCTCACCTCGACATCCACAACCCCCCGAAGGGCAACTCCCGCCTGCAATGCGTCGATCGTGTCAGTACAGGGCAAGGATGCTAGCACAGCACAGTGACACAATGATGCAAGCCTGCTTTGACGACGGACGTCGAGCAAGTTGGTTGCACTTTCCGTCCGCATGAAGGCACATTGGCTGCGCCGTGGGTGGAGACTCGCCTATCCTTTGCAGGCCGCATTGCTGTGCATCATCACTGTCACATGCACGTCGACCTGTGCGTGTGCTGCCGCAGGCGGAAGAAGGAACACGGCGCCGCGTGGAGGCGCCTGAGTGCATGGTGACCCGCCCGCGATGTCAGAGAACGTGACGATGTGGGGGAGATAACCTAAACAGAACCGAAAACAGAACCTAAGAGTATGTTTCCTGCAGGCGGAAGAAGGACCATGGCCGTGCAGAGGCACTGCTGCTGGCGGCGTGGGCGTCTGGCATCGAGCTGCCGGAGGAGGCCTTTGCCACGGCCATGGCCGCTCTCGAGCCGGTGGCGGATGCGCCGGAGCGTTATGCCGCAGACAGTGATGAAGCAGTGTTGGAGGGCGCCGCAGCCAAAGCAGTGGCTGTGGCGGTGTGATGACGTACGTGTTTGAAAGATGCTAGAGGGTCGTGACTCGGGCCAAATGCTGGATTATGTGGTTGTGAACGCAAGGAAGGCTCGTCCCAATTTGGGCCTGAGGCAATTCAAGCAAGGGTAGGTACGCAGCTGCGCTGACGATGCACCATTGCTCCTCGAGCCCATCGAATGAAACCAACATTACAGAGAGACCACGTCTCTCGGGGCCAGAGCATCAGGCATCCACATCCTGAGTTCTGCTGGCCCAGAAGGCGCTGCATCTCGCTCAACAACAGAGATGGCTCCCAGCCAGCGCCCGACTCCTCAATCAGACTCCCTCCTCAATCAGAGTCAATCAGACCTTGCCAGAGTACTTGTAGTGCTTCTCGTAGTCACGCTTGAGATCAGCCAGCACGGTGCGGCCGCGCCCGCTGGCCTTGCCGCCCAGCGTCACATACAGGTGCTGCACCTGCGAAGGCACACAAGCATGGGGTCAGGAGCGGCAATCGCGCCCAGACGAAGGAGGCAAGCTGGGCGTTGCATCCAAAAACACATGCAGGCCTCGATCATGCAATGGATGGGACACAGCAGGCTGCTTCACACAAAAAACCTGCACACTAGCAGCAGGACGCACTCGGAGGACTGCGCTACAAGAGCTGCAGCAGGGGCAGCGAATGTCAGCAGAGTCACACTGACTGTCAGTCTGCACAGCTGCAGTCTGACCTTTGTATGTACCGGAAGCTCACCTCAGCAGGAGAGCAGGCGCCGTACAGGGCATACGCCCCCGGCCGCAGCGCCGCTGCCACCGCGCTCCCGTCGGCACCGCCCTCGCCGCCGCCGCCGTCTGCGCCATCCGCTGCAGTGCCGTACTGAGGAGCGCCGGCGGCCGCGGCGGCGGCCTGCGCCGGCAGCAGCGCCAGTGTGATGTAGTCGGCGAGGGTGTGCAGCGCGTACTTACCGAGCTCCTTGGCGCCGCCAATCGCGGCGTACGCCGCCGCGAGCGCCGCGCCGCACGTCGCCAGCGCCTCCCGCCGCGCCGCACGGCTGCCTGGGTTTGTAGGGTTTTGACCAGGGTTCTGGGACCACCAATCCCGCAGCGGCTCATGGGCCTCCGCAAATGCTGGCCCGCACTGCTCCGCTGACGCGCACTCGCCGCCGGAGTGGGGCCGACTGCTGCCTGTGGCGCCGCCCGCAAGCGGCGGCTGCCGCCGCGATGGTGCGGCCGAAGCCACCGAAGCCGCCTCCTCGCCCTCCCACGCCACCAGCGCGGCCAGCAGCGAGCGCGCCGACGCGACCGTCAGCGCCATGCAGCGGCGCACGACCGGGGTGTGGTGCCGGATGATGGCCGCCAGCGTGCGTGCCGCGCCCACGTACACGCCCGCGCCGGCGGCGGGGCCCAGGGCGCCGGCGATGCCGTGGCCGTGGGATGCGCCGCCGGCGTCGCCCCCAAAGAGCACCGCGGGCACCTGGAGGATGCTGGCGACCTGCGGAGAGGGCATGACCATACTGTAGGCACGAATTTTGCAGAAGAAGCACATGGGCACTCTCAAGAAGCAGCAAGCACTGTATGCTCGACTCAAAGGCAACACACCCTCCTGCAGATGGCAACACCTGGCGAGATAGCCCGAGAAGCGTGCACCTTTCCTGAGCGGAATCCCGAGACTGTGGGGTTCACCAGCAGGACCGAGACAGCAGAGTTGTGCGCACCTGGTGCGGCGGCAGCGGCAGCAGCGATGCGGGCGACGATGGACTGTTGCTAGATGTAAAGTGTGCAGAAGAAGGCGAGGAAAGTCCTGCACCTGGTGCGACGGCAGCGGCAGCAGCGCTTCGCAAGCTCCGATCGACTCCAGGCAGCGCAGCTCAAACATCGAGAGCAATGTGCCCTCTTGCGAATGGCCACTTGGCAAGCCAGTCTATCACCACTTCCAGAACGAGATCCAGAACTGAATTGAAGAGACAGCCAGCAGGATAAAATGGAAGGATGACAAACCAGAGATTGCGCACCTGGTGCGGTGGCAGTGGCAACAGCGCCTCCCGCGCGGCGATGGACTCCAGGCAGCGCAGCGCAGTGCACAGCGCCGCCGCCATGGCGCCGGCATCCTGACGTGCGACTGGCAGCGCCGCCAGATATGGCGCAGCCAGCGAGTGGCTGGCCCGCGACAGAAGGGTGAGCACGCCTGACGTGAAGCGCTCAGCCTGCGCGGAATGCTTGACCGTCAGAAGCGTGATTGACAGCCTGGGCAGACATCTTTGGTGTAGCATCGCCCCTTTTTGGACCATGGCGGTTAGGCACCGACGAGTGTCTGGCTGCCTGGACACCTGCAGATGTGATATATGATGATGTAGCAAATGCTCAGGGACCTTGTTCAACAGCCAGCCCACCTGGGCGGCGAGGCCGTGCGAGTGCACCGCGCCGGACGCCGTCTCCAGCGCCAGCAGAGAGGCCTCCAGCAGCGGCAGCGCCGCCGCCGGCGACGCCGCGGCCAGCAGGCCCGCCTGCAGCGCGCCGTGCGTCGCCCGCAGCTCCTCTGCCGCCGCGCCCGTCAGCAGCTCCCTGCACGAGGCGGCAGGAACATCAATGCGCTCTATTCTTCTGAGATGATCAAGCCTTTCCAGTCAGCGCGCCGTGGGTCACCTGCAGCTCCTCCACCGCCGCGCCCGTCAGCAAGACATGCCGATTTCGACAAAACATGTCTTGCAATGTTTTGTTGCAACGTTTCTGCCCGAGCTCCCTGTCCACGACAGCGAGAGACATCAATGTCCTGATCAAGCTTCCTTGCATTGACACAGCCCTGCAACTGCTTCATCAGCTTGCGTATCACCAAGATATGCTCCACCCTTGCCGGTGGGTGCTGCTATCGGCCTGGACCCTACAGCAGCTCAGGATTGTCAGGGGCAGTTCCGTATGAGAGAGCCGGGACGTCCTGTGCATTGCTTCGCCCCGCCAGACCCAGCTTTCCCAGGGAGAGCTGACGGTACTGCTGTACCAGAAGCAGCAATAAACACACCTGAGCGAGGCCAGGACGGCACGGCGCAGGCGGGGGCTGCCGCCGGTGCCGCTGCTGCCGCCGTCGCCGGCGCTCGGGATGCCCGCCCAGAAGGACGAGCCCGGGTGCAGCGCCGGCCGGGGCGCTGCCGGCGCCGGCGCCAGCTCAGCCAGCAGCCGCAGGTGCAGCGACAGCAGCCGGCCGTGCTCGCCTGCTGCCGCCGATGGCGCAGCCGGTCCTTTCACCTCGCTGGGCGGCGCCACCGGTGCGCGTGGGTTATGCTGCAGGGTGCGCACGGCCCCCTGCAGATATTGCACCAGGCAGGAGGCCGCCGCCTCATCCGCTTTGGGCAGCGGAAGCGCGCCATGCCCGCCACCTGCGCGCCCCGCTGCCACAACGGTTCCCGAGCCGCTGTCCGAGTCGCGTTCTGAGCTGCTGTCATCGCTGTCGCTGTCTGAGTCGCTGCCTGCCGCGCCGTCGCTCACGGCGTTATAGCATGCGGCACCAACCGCCGCTGGCGCCGGCGGCTGCGCCGCGGCGTCCGAGCGACACATAGCCAGCAGCATGGCGCTGGCCTGCTGCAGGTGCTGCCGGCAGTGGCCCACCACCGGGCTTGCCTCTGCGCTGCCGTCAGCCGACACCGGCGCAGCACCCTGTAAGCTGCCGCCATCGGTACTGCCGTCTGCATCGCCCTGCGCTGCGCCTGCGGCGGCTGCGCCTCTTTTGGCCTGTGCAGTGCCGCTGCCGCCCGCGGCGTGCGTCTCAAGCGCGCACGCCGCGGCCGCAAACAGGCCCGCGTCCGCCCGCTGCTCGGCCGCCGAGCTGGGCTGGCCGCGTCTTGCTGCCAAGGCGAGCACCGCGCACAGCGCCGCCTCCAGCCGCTGCTGGCCGATCAGCGCCGCCACGATCTCGTAATCGGGCGTGGCAGCGTCCGCCTCTGGTCCTGCGCCAGAATACATAACGGACTGTCAGCTCGTGATGTGTTCCACAGCCCGAAACAGGTTCACAGTTGTTGTCTAGAGCCATTGTCCTCGTTGTCAGGTTTCACATCATCGATGTTGCTGGGCACTTGAGCATGTTGAACGCTCAGTGGCAACGCCTGGCATGCTGAAGTTGTTCTTCACATCAGAAGCCTGTCACTCACAATGCATAATACCCTCTGAATGCAGGAATGCGCTTGAAGGTGCAGGCGTTTGAAGCCGCTCCCAGGAGAAGGTGGCGGTGGTGATGTCGGCCAGCGCGCGCTGCAGGCGGTTGGAGCGTGTGTCGGCCGCCGTGCCCGCCGCCGCCGCTAGCAGCGCCCGGGCCGCCGCCGCGACGCTCGTCCGCTGCGGCATCGACTGGCTGCCCCATGACTGCAGACCCAACGCAACGATTTTCAACTTATCGATATCCTCAGTTGTAGGCCTCGGACCTTCCTGAACTATCACAGCAAGATGGGCAGCGCCAGAGCTACTCGGCTCGTTGCCCATCCAGTCAACATCTCTGAAGATGTGATGGCTGTTCAACATATACAGGCTCTGCGCTAATACCTTCCCGACCAACCTGCTGCTCACCTTTAGGTCGGAGCGCATGGCCTTGCTGAAGTGCTTCAGTGCCTTGCGGGCTGCGGCGTGGTTGCCAGCTGAAACATGTCCCGGCGCGCTCCGCAGCGCGTGGCTGGCCATGCCCGCGAGGACGCTCACAGTGTCCTCCAGAAAGGCGTCAGCTGCCGGACCCCCTGCAGCACATCACGCCACGCTGTTGATAAACAAGCACAAGCACGCGCACACGCACAAGCACAAGCGCAATCGCAAGCTCTCCAGTAGTGCTATCGCAGCAGGTGAGAGAGCCCGAGGCGGAGAAATACTGCTGGGGAGGATGCGGTGGGGAGCAAAGCGCTCCAGATACGGCGGCGCAGCCCGCAAGCATGTCGCAACCAAATCCACAATCACCTGGGCCTGCGCGCAGGCTGGACAACAGCCAGGCTGTGGCGGCGCCCCCCTGGAGCGACCACAGTGCGCCGGCGCAGGCGGCGCCGCCGGACGAGCGTAGAGCTGCTGACAGCAGGCGCCTGGACGTCGACAGCACGGCGGTGGCTGCAGCGGCTGCTGTATGATTTGCCACAGTGTGGGTGGCCGCTGAGCCCGAGCCGTCGCCGCCATGCACCGCTTCGCTGACGGCCGTGTCCACCTGAGACACGTCATATGAGCGTGGTCTGGTGTGTGAGCAAGCAGTTTGACACCGGTCGAAGCTCATCTCCAGCACTAGCTTTCGCCATCTCGGGCTCTGCAGGCTGCCACTCACAGCACGCCTGTGAAGCGGCGTGAGCAACCGATGTGGGTGCACAGCAGCAATCGCGTGCGGTTCTCACCGCAAAGGCGCAAACTGCCAGCTGCTGCGCCGCCACATCGTCGGCACAGAGCGCGGGCGCCGCCGCCACCGCCCACCCTAGCAGCTGCGCCGCCTGCAGCGGGCCAGCATCCGGCTGCAGCGCGGCGGGCTCTGCGAGCCGGGCGCCCGCAGCTGGCGCGGCACCGAAGGCTGCCGCCGCGCTGTCGACGGTCTGGCTGGCGCGCAGGAGAGCCTGCGACAGCTCAGGCTGCTGGCCTGGGACGCGGCTGACGGCGGCGGCAATGCCTGGCGAGCCCGCAGCGGAAGCAGCCTGCTTCAGGTCGCTGTTACTGTAGATGGCAGAGAAATTTGGGCATGAGCAGGAGAGGAAAGCGACTTTCGACAGGTTTGGGCTCGGATGGGATGCCCCGTCTCCAATTGAACCTAAACATGATGCCTTGCGGGTTGCAGTGCTGTTTGACCTTGTGTGTCCTGGTGCAACTGCCTGTTCATCTGGGCTTTCAATGTCCTGCAAGGCATTCCTGAAGAGCTGTCAGCACTGACCTGAGGGCAAGATCCAGCACTGCAGCGAGCGCCGGCGGCCACAGGGGTTGCAGGTGACCCGCCTCCCGCGCCTCGCGGCTGCCCAGCCACTGCCGGCTGGCGGCGGCCACCTGCTGCAGGACGCTGTTTCTGGCTGCCGGCGACGTTGCCGAAAACAGGCACGCCTGCAAGCGCCAAAAGGGTGTCGGAACGGGGGCACGCTCTAATGATGTGCTTGCTTGACAGCCGGCGCTGCAGGTCAGGTGCGCATGCCTGTGGCTTTCCGCCAAAACTTGCTCCTGATCAGGGAGAAGCTAAAACATGCAGGTGCAATGATGCTGTGCATCCTACATTTGGACGCTGGTGTGTGGGTAGGCTGATTGAACACGCTGCACCTGCAGGAAGCGGCGCAAGCGGTCTTCGGCTGCCTGGTCGCAGCTGGCGGCAGCCTGGATGAGGTAAGGCCACAGCGCCGCGGGCAGCTGCTCCGCCGTCAGGCTGCTGGCGACGCCTGGCCAGGCCGGCAGGGCGGTGGCGGCGGCCAGCTCTGCCGGAGACGGCGCACGCGCCAGCAGCCAGGAGCACAGCTTTGCCGACTCTGCTACCGCCGCCTGCAGCGCCGCTTCGGCATCCCTGTGACAGCAGTGAACAAGTCTGCGAGATGTGACGAGACATGAGGCGGCTGCTGCCACCAAATTGATCTGAGCTCACGCATATATGTCACTGTGAGCTTCCAGACAACCAGCGGCCATGAATGAGACGCGCAGACCGGAAGCATCTGATGACTTCGCCACCGGCCTGAGACTCACCGTTCATCGTTGACGATGCTGCCGCCGCTGTCCGCGTCCGTGCCGGCCACGTCCGTGACGAGCGGGCAGCTGTAGCGCAGGCGCACGGCGCGTTCCCGCAGCACCGCCAGCCGCTGCGCGGCGCACTCGGCGGCCGCATGCACAAAGGCCGCGGGCGCGGCTGAGTCTGCGCCCGCAGCGGCGGACAGCAGCTGCGAAAGCCCGACGGCCTCCTCACCTGGCCCCGCCTGCAGGCAGCGCGCCCGGTATGGTTGCTGTGCAACAATACTTTCCATCACACTGGCACATATGTGCCATACACAACATAGAGGACAGCGCTGCACATGAAACGATGGGGTGGGAATGGTGGACAGGAGACCCTCTAGGTTTAGCCGCTGCGCACCAATTCCTCAAAGTGACCTGCTGAGCCTGTCGAGGCATGGCTGGCAAGCGGCGCCAGGTCCGGCCTCAGGGCTGCGCAGTGGGCGTGCACCCTGCAAGCAGCGCAATTAACACATGCTCCAAGAATAATCACGCAGCAAGTCTGCAGGCAACACTTGCTGTCCTCTGCAAGGTATGCCTTTGAACGGGCAACAGTTGGAGCAGCATGAAGACTAGGCAGCCACAGCGCGGCAAGCATGTGCACCTGTGGGCGGCGCAGTGCAGGCGCAGCAGCAGGGCCAGCGGCGGCGGCGGCGCCCCGCCCGTCAGCAGCGCCACATGCAGCAGCTGCGACAGCGGCCCGCCCAACGCCTGACGGATGATGCGATCCGCCGTTTGTGCCACCGCTGGCGCGATGGTGCTGTCCAGCTGCAGCGCTGCCAGGCAGCACACGTACACCTGCCACAGCACAACAGGCGCTCAATACCACCAAACATAGCTGCAGCGGTTCTTGAGTAGCACTTGGCATACTGATTTTCCACCAACGTGTGACTCCCATGCAGATAAAGGCACTTTCTGAGCTGGTGTGAGGTGCAGCAACAGCAGGTGCTGCCAGAAGCATTCTCCAGCGGTGCTGCCAGAAGCAATAGTGATCGCAAGGAATTCCTGGAGCCAAGGGGAAAGGCGTACCTCGCCGAGCGGCGCCGCCACTTCAGGGCTGCCATCCACCAGCGCTGGCAGGCCGTCCGCGACAAACTGCACCATGCCCGCAGCCTGGCCAGCCGGCACTCCCCGCACCGCCTGCCAGCACAGCACGTGACACTCAGGCGAAATGACCGGTACATGGACAGCGACCGAGACAGAGATAGCAGACAGAGTGACAGGCGCTGATGGCGCCCTGTTTAAGGAAAGGGCTGAAATTGCGCAGGATGCTCTTTAACAGGTATACTGCAAATAGGAAACCCAGGGATTTCTGCCAGCACAGTGATGTGCGACATCACACCTGCACGAGGGCCGACAGGAAGTCGGGGGAGCAGATGACGGGCGCGGCACTGAACCCTGGACCGCCCGCCGCCTGCTGCACCGCGGCCCGCAGCGACGCCAGCAACGCCTGCACCTGCCGCAGCTCCGCAAAGGCGGCCACCAGCTGCGCCGCCAGCCGCGTCGACGGCGTGCCACCTGGCAGAAGATCCAGACCCATGTGACAACCTGTGTCATTCTGTGGGAAAGCTCAGTCTTTGGGCGCGTCGTAGAGAAGTCTTTCGCTGCGCGCGTGCAACCTTGCTCCTGCTGCGCCGCCAGCTGTGTCGACGGCGCGCTGCCTGTCAGAAGAGGCGCAGCCCCAGCGCAGCCCCGCTCTGTTGGACATGCCACAGACATCAGTCGTTTGACGCATGCGTGAACTGGTGCATGCATGACCTGGCTGCGCCTCAGCACTGCAGCTCGGCCGCCCGGCTGAGGCGGCGGTTTCAGCCGCTTTTTCCGGCAGCCGCCTATACTACGCACCCGCGGTCACGTCGGCGGCGGCGGTCCAGACGAGGGGCCAGATGCGGTCCAGGTGGGGTTGCAGGGCTCGGTGCTCCAGGTCCAGCACTGCCCCCAGCAGCTCCGCCGCCGCCGCTGCGTCCGCCGCGCCTGCAAAGGAGGTGTCTCGCATTGGATTGAGTGGATGCCTTGATTGGCTCGAGTGATTCGGTACAGCACGGCTCGGCGCAGCACTGGCAGTGCTGCCAGGTCCAGTACCGCCCCGAGCAGCTCCGCCGCCGCAGCTGCGTCCCCTGCCGGCCCTGCAGCATAAAAATGTCGTGTCCATGCCAGGACCACATGCAGGGCAGGAGTGCCAGCGGCCTTCCAACATGTGTTGGTGACAACACCACCCAGAGTGTACGAGACTTCAGGGCCTGCTGCTGCTGCCAAAGCAACAGCTGTGCAGGGATTGGCAGCCAAACTGCGACGCCAGGCCCCGCGCCACACATCACCAGCAGCAAAGATCACAATCACGCTTTCTATGTTCCTTCACTCGCAGTGGTGGCCAACCGGTGCTTGATGGCGCCCCTTGCCAGGCGGACTCGTAACCAATGATATTGTCCTCTCTGTGCACATGCACAAAAGGGCGCCCACCTGCAGGTGTTCCTGGCTGGTGCTCGATGGTGACCCGTGCCAAGCGCACTTAGAATCATCATTACCGTCGTAACACTTGACAGAAAGCACCCACATGGGCGCCCACCTGCAGCTGTTGCTGACTGGTGCTCGATGGCGGCCAGCGCCAGGCGGGCCAGCAGCTCGCGGTGGCCGCCGCCGGCGTCTGCCGTCGGTCGGTACACTCCGCTGGCGTGCACGTGCCTCAGCAGCTGCGCCGCGCCCCTGCAGCATGTTCTCACATTCAGGCACCAGCCGGTGCATCAAGCTGCTGCTGCTGTGATTCGAGAGTGAAAGCGACAGCAAGCTTGGCGGGGCTTTGCAGCTGGAGCTGGCGATGCATGTGCAGCAGTCAGCATGTGTGTGCGTCATCAGCACCCTGGAAAAGGGCGCGTCCCACTTTGGGGCACTCCTGGTGGCCGGTGGCAGCACAGCAGGATGCAGGCTACTTGCTCGAACGACCCCGAGCGGCTCGCTGCCACCATGCTGAGACGCCACAAGGAGAAAATTGTATAAAACATATAATCTATAGATGATATACATAGATAAACGCATTGTGCTGACCTGGCGAGGCTGGCCCATGTCGTGCCGCCGCCCGCCGGCGGCTGCGCTGCGGCGCCGTCTGCGGTGCGCCTGCGCTTGCGTTTTGCGTGCTCTACTGTCTCGGCTGGCTGGTCGGCCGCCGCCTCGGCAGCCGCCGGCGCCCGCAGCGCTGCCAGCAGCGGCGTCGCCAGCGCAGCGAAGAACTGAAAGTCCGCCGCAGGCGGCAGCTTCTGCTGTGCTGGCGCAGCCACGACCGCCTCGTCCTCGGCTGCGGAGACACACGCAGTAGGTGTCGCTGCTGTCGCCCTCTTCATCGTGCTGTGAAACACTCGTCTTCGGCGCGGTGCGCAGCGCCTCAAAGACAGTCTCTGTATGAAAACACGGTCAGGCATGCTGTTCTCGTAGGTTGCTGCAGAACGGTTTCTACCTGAGGCGGCGGCCTGCCGGCGGAAGGTCCTCAGCGCCGCGCAGTAGGCCGTCAGCATCCACGGCAGCGCCCGCAGCAGCGCCGACAGACTGTCCGCACCGCCCGGCCCCGCTGCCGTCGCTGCAAGCGGCGCCGCCAGTGCGGCGAGCAGCGCCCGCTGATAGTGCTTCGGCGCGCCGCCGCCCTTGGCGGCGGCGGCGGCCTTTCCGTCGGCAACCTTGTCGGCGCTCCTGTCGACGGGCTCGCCTGCCGCCGCCTGCGCTGCGCCGTCTGCCTTGGCGGCTTGCGCTGCAGCCGGGTCCTTGGCGTCTGCTCCAGCCGCCAGCGCTGAGGAGCAGGCCGTCGCCGCAGCGCCGCTCAGGCCTGCAGATCGAGCGGACAAGGCTTGCAGGCCGGGCCACAAGACGCGCAAGGCATTCTGGCTGCGTCACATGAGCAAATGGTAGTCCATCAGCACATCTCATCCTGGACGGGTTCCTGCAGTGTCTGGCGCTCACCTGGAATCTGAGAGCTGGACAGCAGTGCCGTTTGCAGAACGCTCTGCGCCTCCTCTGCCTGAGCCGCCTCTGCTGCGCTCGGCTCGCCGGAAGGAAATGCGCTGCGCAGCAGCGGCAGCAGCAGCTTGTCACCAGTGACGGTTCCAAAGACCTTCTTCTGTGTTGGATGCGCCGATGCGACGCCCTGCACAGCACCAGCACGCTTCTCTTCCATTGTGTGCAGCCAGACATTGGACTAAGTTGCAGAGCAAAGCAGCATGCTGACAGCTCACGTGCTCCCCAGGTAGCCAGCCGAAAACCCGCAAGAGGGTCTCTGAACAGTGCATCGCCTCCACCGCGTCTGCATACTGAAGGCACGCGCAAAGCCTACGGCGCCCGCTCTCACCTTGAGCAGCCGCAGCGCCTGGCAAGTCAGCTCCGCCCAGGCGGCGGCACCCTGCCGTCGCTGCTGCCGCTCCGGCGCAGCGCCCGGCAGCAGCGCCGCCACGAAGGAGGCGGTGTGCTCCAGACTGGGACGGAAGCTCGCGCGGTACTCCGTCATGAGCAGCCGCAGTACCTCCACCAGCAGTGCCCCCACGTCGCCTGCGATCGTTAGCAGGGCAGTTTCAAGATTCTATGGCGGTTCTGACTTGGCCAACACCCCGCAGGCGTGCCACTGTGCACGGCGGGCATCGGCAATGAGATGCTGAGCCGCGAACAGGCATGCGCAGTTTGAGCGCCTGGGCTGATGCGTGCATGAGCTGCGAAGCAGCGAAGTTGGCAAGGCAGCCTCCCACCTTCGGCTTCTGACGGCAGGCTATCGCACGCCGCCGTCATTGCCGGCAACAGCCCCTCAGACAGCGCAACGGCGGCCGCCGGCGTCCCTGCCGCCAGCAGTCGCCGCAGAAGGCGCCACAGGCGGGCGTCGTGGTGCGGCGGCTGCCGCGCCGTGAATTTTGTGTCGGCCGCGGCCGCCGCGCTGACGCCTGCATCGCGAACCCGCTTGCGTGCGCTGCCCTTGCCGACCCCTCTCAGCGAACCGCCCTTTGAGGCGCCGCTGCTGCCCTTGACCAGCGTCGAGATGGCCCATTCTAACAGCAGCTCCAGGTACCGCGCGCGGATGCGCGGCGGCAGGTGCGGCACATCGTATTCCCCATCCGAATCGCCGTCTCCCAGCAGACCGCCTGAGGCGATCGGTGTTTCCGAGGCGTCCGAGAGTACTGTCGAGGGCTGGGCTCCTTTCGCGTCGGCTCTCGCAAGCAGCTCAGCCGCCAGGCATGCCGCCCTGAGCTTCCTGTGAGTGCAGCCAGGCGATTGCCATGAGCGCTTGCATGGTATCAACTGTACATGCGATCCAGCAAGTATAAGACTACATGCACAAGAACACCGCACTGCGGGATATGATCTGTGCGTGGCGAGTACTGCTCTTCCGAAAGCATCCCGACTCACTCTTCGAAGGGGACGGACGCCTTGTGCACGCGTGCGATGAGAGAAGACATGTCTCACTGTCGCGAGCTTTCCTCATGCATGCTGAAAACTGATGTGTGAAGCGTCCCTCGCCGGGCCTCGCCAGTGTGATGGCTGCAGGAAGAACCTCAGCGGCGCCGCAGCAGCATCCTCTGGACAAAAAGCCATGTGCGTGCCCTACAGCGAGCGAATACTGTGCTGTTTGCTATCTGAACACACATGATCTGCTGGACCATTACAGGTGCTGCTGCTTCACCAACGGTTTCAATGTCCTCAATCGCTCCTCCGCCACATGCCACAGCTCAGTCGCCCGCTGAGCGGGCACTGCCTGACACTCCGCAAGGAAGCTGGCCGCAACACACCCCCACCTCCCCGCCGTTTCCGCGCTTTCCCCTGCCTGCGCCGCCGCCAGGAACCCGCCGCAGAAGGCATTGCCGCACCCTGCGGCATGGCGCAAGATGATGCTTGAGCTCCGCGCAATTTGCTTAATTTTGATGAGCTAATTTGCTTGGTATTAACACACATCGGCTGGAGAGGGTGGAGGCAGTCCTGGAGCTCAGACGGAAATGAAGTGCAGATCACCTGTGACGTCAACCACATTGATGCAGGGCACCGTTGGCACATGCCAGGCCCCGCCATCGCGCTGCGAGACGAAGGTCCCCTCGGCGCCGCACCTCAGCGACACCAGCGGCGCGCCCAGATCGTGCAGCCGGCCCGCCAGCTGCAGCGCCGCAGAATCTCCGTCAGCCATATTGCCATTGCGCAACATGCCTCTCTTAGCACCTTTTGCTCGCCCACAAGTCGGAAGGCACCAACCGCCAGCTGTCTCAGCAGAAAGCACGCAGCGCCCCAGGTCATAGGGCATGGCATTAAGCTATTGTGGAGCCAAAGTCTTCCTGCGGCCAGCTCAGCTGCCGCAGGCGCGCACCTCGATCGGCGCGCCAGGTCCCACGAGGCTCTCCGCTTCCACCAGGTTGGGAGAGAAGATGTGACACAGCTCCAGCATTGCTCGCAGCTCGGTGGCCGCCGGCTGGCGGTGCGCGTGTATGAACGGCTCCACAGACAGCATGCCTGCATGATAGAGGGCATAGCAATTGTATGTTGCAGTCACCTGCAAAGGTCTGAACTATACGTTGAAACACCAACACATTAATTGACGAATGGCCTGGACGGTGAGCGTGCTTGGAGGCCTTTGGCAGGCGACACGACCATAACTGAGCATCAGCTGCGCCTTTCATGTAGCCAACGGCAGTGCTGGAATGTATCTTGCAGCAGCTCGTCTAAAACGGACCGCAACTGCCGCAGCAGATCTGGCAGCGGGTCATATGGGTGCATATCATATTAGTGGTGTTTTTCGGCTGAACCTCACGATCAAAAATGTTTCCGCAAGTTATTTCATGTCGGATCACAGGACACACCCTGCGGCTGCTGGTCCACAATGGACCGCAGCTGCCGCAGCAGCTCCAGCGGCGGGTCGTTGGGGTGCACCCCCAGGTGGTAGCTGCCGGCGTGGCGAAAGTGTGGCGGCAAAGAATCTAAAGACGGCCGCAGGATGGCGTTGCGCTGCGCCGTGGAGTACTCCGTGCGCCACACCTGGCCTGCGCAACATGCACATATCTGAGGGCGTGCGTGCCGACACGAATCAAGCATGATCATCAGATCCTGTCCAATTGCGCACCCCAGCGAGTCTACGCAGGCAGTCTGACTGTAGCTCTAACGGGGCTTGTATGACGTTGCTCCATGCATGGCGGGGCAGCGCTGCGCTAAGATCTCGGTCAATCGGCAAGAATGGAAAATGGCGCGTGTGAGTTGCGACTGCTGAACTTTCGGCAACCAGACCTGGGTGCGGCGGCCGTCGTCCTCGAGGATCTGCCATGCGCGTGGCGTGGCATGGTGCTCGGACCGCAGCAGGCCAGATGTATCAACTCCCAGCGCGTCCAGCCACGCCTATGGCCCCCATAATAGCAAAATATTTGCAGGGTCTGAGGACTTAATATCAGCGGCAGTTTCTGCTGAGACCACAGCTAGGTCTCAGATACAGGGATTATGTGAGTGGAACGTCAACCTGCGAGGCGAGCACACCCGGAGCCCCACCTGACAGGCCGGTGGAAAGTCAGAGGCGCCGACGCCTGCCGCCAGCCCGACGCCAGTCCGCTGCTGCTGGTACAGCTGGTAGCCGAATAGCGATTGCGAGCCTGGACAGCATAGACGATGTGCAAGTGTGTTGCTGCAGCCGCGTTCCTGGCGCCATGCGCCACTCGGATATTTCTCCGCTGCAGATTTCGCCCTCACCTCCGCCGCCCAGGACCCCCATCAGCGTGGCTCCGTCGGGAAAGATGATGTCATCGATGATCACAGTGAAGCAGACGCAGGACAGCTCTTTGTCGGGCCCGGCGTGCCCGGCGTGTGCGCAGCGGCATTGCCGCGCTCGTCTCTGGATTAGAGATCGCGAGTGCCTGCCTCTGAGATTCTGGCGAGCGCAATTTTGCCTGCTGCATGCCAAGTGAGCTGTGCGGAATTGACTACGACATGAGACTTTGACTTGATGCATCGGATCAGATCAGCACGAGACGTGCAAGCGACTCAAGCCTCCTGTAGGAATAGCTGAGGCTGGCGATTACAGACTGCAGGAACGAGCAAAGCTTCTGTCTACTGCGTCAACCTACGGGCGATGGACATGAAGAATAATGGGAACGAAGCATGCAAGGCGCGTGATGGCATTGGAATGTGGCAGCAACTTGGCACGAGGAACGTGTGTGAACGACGTATCAGAATCGCTGTCTCTGTTCTTTCACAGAATACCATGTCACAGGACAAGCAAGCCACACAGCAGAAAGTCGATGCATAGAGAAATTTTTCTGCGTCGCCCATTGTGCGCCGGAAAAAGAATCAGACGGCCGCCACGGGCCAGACAGGTGTCAAAACGCCTGTGACAGCAAGTCGAAAATTCCTGCAACCTCATCAAAACTTCAGAATCAAAGCAGCTCGCTGCAAATTACCAAACAGTATACAGGTGCGACGCAGGCGGGAATTCAAGAGAGATTTGATGCCCTGTGTCACCGCTACCGCCCGAGGCTGGTGCGGTTCCACGCTGTGAAGGCCTCGCTCTTCCAATTCAGCCGCGCCTGAAAGCGAGCCGACAATCATGCTCTTTGCTGATGTTTGATTCATTTACTCAGCGGACCGAATGCAGGATCAGCATTCCACCGTCTGCACATGCTGTGCACAATGCACACTGCAGGCTACTCACCACGATGGCGCCGAAGAAACCCGTCTGCACGGACATGAAAATGGACATGATGTGACAGTTGTATCCCCGGACATCATTTTGATGTGAAGTTCCAATTTCTATCTCAAGACAGAGGCGGGCAAAGTCTGCAGAGAGCGGGAGCAGACATTCGCTTGGCTGCGAAACATGTCAACTCGGGCCACAAACCTGCACGAGGGGGCCGACCATGAGGCCGCCAAGGAGTCCCTCTACGCCCCAACCGCGCCCGGGGCTGCCGAACGCCAGATAGCAGCCTGCACGCGCGGGACGAGCGCCATTGGGACAAAGCGTGGGGATCGTCGTCGCGGCTTGTCAACTTGTGGGCCAACCCCTACAGGTCCATGTATGTGTTTCTGCCTTCTGTTGAGTGACAATTTGCAACGCGCAGGGGCTCACCAAGTGGGAGGCCACAACCCCAGAACGCCCCAAGGTTGACATAAGCGCCTTTGGCTTGCTTGGCTGTCCCCTACACAACGGCTGTCGCACAGCTTCAGATATCAGCCAGCTCCGATTGCAGCCGACAGCGCATGGCATGGCAGTTTGACCTGCACAGCACTGCATGCTTGCTTGCTTGCGCTGCAAGCAAAACAAGCACTGGAGAGGCAGAAGGAAAAGAGGGATGCGGAATTGCGCACCGCAATGATGCCTGCCAGGATGGCCTGGAGTCCCGTCAGCAGAACCATGATGACCACCAGATCTAGCAGGTGGCGCAGCCGCATGATCAGCTCCAAGTCGTCACCCTGTGCGGACATGTACACGAGCCTGTCACGCACATGCCGCAGCTTCCTTCTCATCATGCGCCGACATGATTCTGTGTTTCTCTAGGGCACAGTAAGCAATACGCTACCGCCATCTCATGCCAGGTCTGCTCGTTTGCTGCTCGGACACTCGCAGCAGCAAATCAAAGTGCCATCAATGCTGCTTAGTACACCAGTCAGGATGCCTCGATATGTGCTCAGCCTAATTTGGGATCTTGAGGGTCATCTCATCCTGACTTTGTGCTCTTCAGATATTCCAAGAACTGCGCACCTTGGTAAACAGCCACAGCAGCAGGTCCTGGGAGTGGCGCTCCAGTAGGAAAGCGGCAAGCAGCAGCCACACCGCTGGCACCGTCAGCAGGGAGGCACGTGCAGCGAGTCGCGCGCCAAGCGCCTGCCCCGCCCCCAGCGCCGCCCCCACCCTGTGTTGGCATGGTAACAAAACCTGGCTGGACACACCCTCCCCTCAGTTCATATTGAACGAGCCAAGCAAGTGCAGCCAGACTCTTCAACTCGACTGTTTGTGCTGGTTCCTTGGTTCACGAATGCAGACCAACCCTGCCAATGTGTTGTACTGAGCCACAACGGTGTCAGTATTGCAGCACTGACCTGGTGCAGGCAACCATGCCGCCCGCCATGAAGGCCATGCTCAGCACCTGCGCCGACACGCGATGTGTTGTGTCAGCCCCGCGCTGCAGATTGCTGGATCGCGATTCCGCAAATGCAGCTGCGCTGGAGCATGCCAATACCACGTAGCTGCACTTCGCCGCAGCGAGTCGTCAGCCTCGTGCGGATTCAGTCGCTAACTGCACCGGCTTGTGCGCACACTAGGTGCAGCAGCGGCATGCTGATGGTGGCAAGTACCGTGTACAGGTCGCTCGCGATGGTGATGCTGGCGACCGCCACCTCCGGCCGCGGCAGCAGGCCCGCGAGCAGGATGGTGACGCCGGCACTCCATGCCTCGGCGATCTTCATTGCGCAGCTCGCCCAGGCGAGCCTCGCGAACCTTCGCCAGTCCTGAAGGCGCCAATCAGGCTTGGTTCCTCAGCCCATCCGGCCCTATACACCCCTATGATTACCGATAAAACCCAAGGGTGTAGGTGCCTTTGCAGCATAGCAGGCATGATGCCGGGCCATGATGACCTCAGTATTGCAGGCCGTGTCGGTGCGCACACCCCGGTCCAAGTCTTTTCGACTGTGAGCTGCTGCTGTTATTGTGTGTGAGCCGCATGTGACAGCGTATCTGAGCATGTGTGGGTGCAAGAATGCGCAACTGCATGAACGTCATTGGATGGCGGCACCTTGAGCTCCTCAAAGGTCGGCGAGACCCAGATGCACGGCACCAGCTATTCTCCGAAGCATATTGAGATGCACTGCAGATACAGCTCCTTTCAACTGAGCACCTTGAGAGCAGCAGCATGGGGTGTAGCTGAGCTTGGCAACGTATCAGAACGAACGAAAGAAGAAGCTTCGGCACCTTGAGCGCCTCGGAGGTGGGCGAGCCCCAGGTGCGCGGCACCAGCTGGTGCGTCAGCACGAAGGCGAACAAATGTTGTCTCACTATATTGAATAGATTTTGTCACCATCAAATGATGACCCCAAAGAAGTGAAAGCTTGACAGAACTGGCACTGAATGGTTCGGCACCTTGAGCGCCTCGGAGGTGGGCGAGCCCCAGGTGCGCGGCACCAGCTGGTGCGTCAGCACGAAGGCGACCGTGAGCAGGATGTTGTTCAGGCTGGCGAGGAGCATCGCATAGGCGCCACCAAGGTAACCACGCTGGAATTGGATGGGATACGTACATCAGGGAGATTGATGACAGGTTGAGCAAGGGGCCAGCTCTCTTATCATCCCGCTGCAAAACTTTCAACTCGTGAGATGCACACTTGTCATACATTGATGCCAAGCCCTCAACGTGACATGCGAAACTGGCGCAAAGCAGATCTCACCTGGGCCTGAAAGATAAGTAGATAGCAGACTGGGATGTGAAGTCCGGTCACCACAGCGGTGATGCTCATCTGCGGCGCTACGATGCGCTGCGCCAGCAAGCATCCGTAGATAGGCCTGCAGATGGTTGGTTGGGCTTCCTTGTGATTCTGTCGACATGGAAGGCTTGGGACGCTGGAACAGCAAGGGTGTAAGTAAGGGTGCAGAGACTACTGCAGACAGCTGTATTGACAGACGCCTGAGCCATGACACCATTTCCTTGTCAAGGAGCAGCCAGACAGGCAGTCGCAAATGGCAGTACCATGAGGGATACATCACCTGTTAAAGGCTTCGATCCATAGGCGGGGGATGAGGATCCACAGGTATGGCTGCGCCAGCGTGCGCAGCAGCGGCTCCACGCCGATGGCTGCCAGGATGGTAGGCACCTTGTATGGCAAGACGGAAGTTTGTGGGTGGCACAGTTGGAGGTGGAACCATCGGACCTGGGTTCTGATGTCGACACCCACTTGAAGTCGACTTGAATACCACAGTGATGGAACGATTGCCGAGGCATTCGAATGCACAGGCAGTCCGTCGTGATGTGACACATCGCATAACGCCAAGACATAAACTACACCATCAAAAGCATACCGCAAACAGCAGCGCCGTGATGGGGACGCAGTGCAGCAGGCAGAGGTACACCGCTCGCTGCAGGATGACGGGCAGCGACTCCACATCCCCTGCGCCGTACGCCTGCAGGCGCAAGAGACACTTATAAAAACTCTCAGAAAAACCTTGACGAATTTCGCCTAATTTGCGCTGCGGATGACAGGCAGCGACTCCACATCCCCTGCGCCAAACGCCTGCAGGCCGCAAAAGAAGCACCAGTGGAAGACGGGAAAGGTTTCGCCCTTTCCTGCGGCCCAAGGCCACGCCTTTTCCTGTGTGCAGCTCTGGTGCTGGAGGCTGAGCCATTGAGGAGCGAGACTCTCGTGCAGTGAGATTGCCTGCTTCCAGAGATGTTTGGCGCGCGTCCAGGGAGCTTCCAGGGACATCGGATGAGACGCGGTCCATCTGTGCGAGACCCTGAACACTGAAAGAGTACCTGCGCCGCCTGGGTGTCGAGCGCGCCGCACAGGCCGCTGATGATGAGGCGTCCGAGCATGGAGTAGGCCGCCGCGGCCAGCGCGGCGGCGGCGAGCGGCTGCGTGCCCAGCTGCGCCACCCACGCCAGGCTGATGAGTGTCAGGCTGTGCGTCAGCACCAGGTCCGCTGCGAGCGGCGCGCTCAGGCGGGCCTGCTTCTGCACCTCCTGGGTTGGGGGTGGACACACGAGAGTTAGGTTGGGGCTGCGTGCCCAGCTGTGCCACCCACGTCAGGTTGATGAGCGTCACGCACTGCATCAGCACCAGATCCGCAGCAAGCGGCACGCTCGGCCGCGCCTGCTTGCTCAGTGAGTGTCATCAACAGTTTGCGAATTGATGTTACATGATGTTTTCTGGTGATTTGATGCCTTATCAGCCTGAGTGAGGATGGCGGGTGTAAGCTATCAATCTGCTGCCATGAGGGTCCGCACTTAGCCGCTACAGCGCCTGACATTTCGCCTGCTTACTAAAATGTCACTCACCGACCGTGATCACTACTGGATCGCGTGCATGCTTCAACGGTTGAATTCACGTTGAGATAGGCCTTTTTTGGCATTTCAACGTTGAAACGACCGGCTGTTTCCACGCTTTGAGCGCTGGTTTCAACGCCGATTCAATGCTGAAGCACCTGTTTCAACGGTGTTTCGATGCATTGAAGCGCTGTTTCAACGCCGTTTTGCCGGAAATTCGTTCAACGGGGACGAACAGTGTTTCAACGGCCCAGCTGGTTCAACGCGGTTTCGACGCTTTGACGTGTTTGATTCGTTGCAGTGAAACGGCGATGAAACGCTGGGGATGCCCCCGCACCTCCTGCTCTGGGGTGGACATGTTTAGCCCTACGCGTTTGCAACCTGTGTACATCACCAGGCCTGCTTTGCTACACGATGCCAGTCAGGACCAGTTGGCGGAGCTGCAACTCATTTAACATTTCGGAGCCGCATTCACGAGGGACTGTGACAGCTGCGCACCTTGGTCAGCAAGGCAAAGGTCTGCTTGGCGCCGCTGCCGCTGTAGTCATCAGCGTCCACCAGGCGATCCTGGCATATTGTTGTCATGCGTATTAGAGTTCGCGGGTGCGGGAGGCAATTGCAATGGGGTGACTGCGATGTTGCAACCGTGCTGGGCAGCCCAGTGATGGTGCGTGTAACTCGGGAGCAAGGTTCTTCAGTTCATTTTTATCCTCGCTGCACAGAGACTGATTGGAGGTGCGATTCGTTGCAGAAGAGTATGGCTCGTGCGCACCTGCAGGAATGGCGGGCCGCTATCGCTGTCCGAGTCGCTCAATAGCAGGCCGGCCTCCAGCGACACATCCCCAATGAGGCTGCTCTGAGCCAGGCGCTGCGGAAACAGCATGTGCGGTCGCGGCTCGTCAGCTAGCAGCAGGCTCTGCAAGCCCATTGCGCCGGATAGAGGTGGCGCCGCGCCGATCATGTGTTGTCGAAGACTGTCAGCAACAGGCGGTCCTCAACCCCAAAGCGCATCTCTTCGTGCTCGAAGGTGGCCTGCAGGCTCGCGAGCTGCCGTCTGCCGGCTCTGTTGAGGCCAGTAGGGCAGGGCCTTGGGATCCGAACGAAGGGCTATCGGGGTTCAGACGCTGTGGCTCCAAACGGGCCGGCAGGCCTGCGGATACGCGGCACAGGCCTGCGCCTCAGACGAAACTGTCTTCTGTCCTCGCTCACTCCGGCATGTTCACTTCGGTTCCGGAACGGCACGCGCTCCTGCGGACTCGCATTATGAAATTTGCTCTATCTTTGCTCATACTTTGTCACTGCAACGGAGAATCAGTTGCTATCAACGCTGCACTCTTACTTGGATCAACCCGCCCTCCGGCGCTCCGACCTGAGGACCAGCCACTGGTGCATCAGAAGGAACCACGTGCAGTACGTCAGCAGCGAGCAGGACTGGCCACAGCCGAGCGTAGTCACTGTCGAAGCGATTCTGCACACCGCTGCAAGGCCTCTCGGCGCGGCTGCATCCTTTCGGCACTGAAAGGAAGGCTCGCCCAGGCGCGTCTCGACTACGGCATGCTTTTGACACAGCCACCAAGACGTTAGTTGAGCACGCAAGGCTGACGCGTCAGTTCCTGGATGCGCAGGGCAGCGGCGGCTGGGCGCCATGCACGCCCTCGCGCTGGATGCCGCGGTGCGCGACTGGGTGCTCGTGCCGCTCACGCTGACCGTCGTTCTCATGATGGTCCTGCGGCAGTACATCACAAAGGTGGGCACCCACCGCAACCGACCTCTTTCGTTGCACATCGCATGCGGAGGCGACGTCCAAGTTTCTCTGCAATTTTCGCTTCCAGCGTGCGTCAATTTCAAGTCGAATTGGAAGCGAAATGGCACCTGACGCCCGGCCCTCACTCTGTGTCGCTGCTGCACCGCAGCTGATGGTGGGCAGCCCGGACACCAAGGTGGACCTGAAGGAGCTGGCAGAAAAGCAGCAGCTGGTGCGGTCGCAGGTGCTGCGCACCAATTGCGGCTACCTGCCCGAATCTGCGTTCCGGGAGCGCCGCCAGTACTTCACCGCAAAGGTGGGGCAACCCCTCCCCCCCCCATCCCCCCTCCCGTTGGGGCACCCCGCCACGCGCTCGGTGTCGGGAACTGGACGCCGATGCTGCATCCTGATAGAAAGTCTTGTGGTGCGGACTCCAAACGCCCGCGCACATTGTATGCTATAGGGGTGTGCCGCAGCGGCAGCCCGAGCTCCGCATGGGAGGAGCCTCACCCATGAGGGCGGTGCTGCTTGCAGGACGTGGGGGTGTTCAACCAAAAGGCGGAGTCGAGGACGCCGCAGGAGATGATGATGAGCAACCCCGACATGATGATGAACATGATGAAGGGCAACCTCACGGGCTTCCTGCCCCAGGCGCGCCGGGTTTCTCATGCGCTGCTACATTTGTTTTCTTCACATTTTCCCACATTTTCATGGGCATGGTGTCCCAGATGTTGAACGAGCTGCTTACAGACCGTGCTGCGACATTCTGTGCGTTGTGGCACAATACTCGATGCTAATGTCAGTGTTGCAGCAGCCTGACAGCATCCACCGTGCTCTGTGCGCAGATCGTGATGGGCATGTTCGTGAACTACTTCTTTGCGGGTGCGCACCCGAGCCGCACCGCTCCCCTGTTCCCGAACTGTTTTGCGATTTTGCTCCCGGCTGCATACACTGCTGCTTTGACTAAAAGTCCTTGTGTTGTGTCCCCTTCCGCTCGTACCAGTGCGCCCGACACCTGAAAGCAAGTTCAACGCGTTTGACTATGCCCGGATTTAGCCGAATCCGGGCTAGATTCGGCCCGGAATCTAGCCGAATGTGCTTTCGTTAATCTATCGACGGATAACGTCGTCTCTCTCTATCAACTGAGCTATCTCCCAATCCTAAACCCTGAACCCCTGCCGCAGGCTTCATCCTGGGCAAGGTGCCCTTCCAGCTCAGCCCCTCCTTCCGGCCGATGCTGCAGCGCGGCATCGAGCTGCCGGCACTGGACGTGACGTACTTTACGTCCCTCTCCTTTTACATCCTGCTGCTGTTCGGCGTGCGCGGCGTCTTCATGCTGGTCTTCAGGTGCGCCTGCTGCTCAGCGTCAGTCGCAGCCCTTATGCATATGCTGCTGTTCCCACGAGTTGCCGGCCCCTGCAGCGCCAGCCACGTTGCCTTGGAGCCTCTGCGTTGACGGTGTGTCTGGTGCTGGGGCGCTCTGCAGGGTGGAGACATCTAAAAACAGCATTTTCTGTGCATGGCTGGTGTGTTATGTGCTTGTTGTGTCTCTGCCGCAGGGACGAGGCGATTGACGACTCGCAGGTGTACAAGCAGCAGATGGCGCAGATGGGCGGCGGCGGCATGGTGGACATCCAGAAGGCCTTCCAGGGCGAGAAGCAGGCGCTCGAGCTGGTGCGCAATATGACGTCATGTCTCTGTAACTTGTCAGCAGCGTGCATGCTGAATTGGTCATGTGCAACGCTGTCTGCCCTCGTGCATGCAGCTCGCATCGATGCCATCACCCGCTGGCTAAGTGCCATTGTGCAGAGTTGACATTGTCTTGTGAACTCATGCAGACTGCCTACAAGAGCAAGCTCGAGACGGTGGAGGCCGATGCGGCCGAGCTGCTGCGGAGGCAACTGTGATGGCGACACGCCCAGTGTTTTCAGTGGTGTTCAAGGAAATGATAGGAGCCTGGCTGTAAGGCGGCAGCTTCCGCTTTGCACGGCATTCATCATGCCCCACACTCACATCACATGTTGAGCTATTGCAGCGAGCCAGACGCACAGGCCAAACGAATCAGTGTGCACAGAGTAAGTATCTCCCTGTCAAGACTAGCAGCATTTGCCCTAGGGATGGTCGTCACAGCTCCCAGCATGCCAAGCATCTGATTCTGTAATCAGACGAGTGGCAGCGCCAAGTTCAGGTCGTTGGCATGCTGCCTCGGCAGCCATGATGGCTGGCTGCTGCAAGGGCCCCCGGACGGCCTGTCAGCCAAAGAATGTCATATGCAGCAAGTGAATGGATGCAAGCCGGACCGCCGCCGGACGCGCGCGCAAGGAACCAGGAGCAGGACTGCCACCAGACCTTCACCAGCCTCTCAGGCCCGCCTGCAGCTCAGCCCATGCGCTTGCCTCCGCAGGCCCCTTGGCGACTCCGCCGGCGGTCCCGCCCCAGCAAAGAAGAGTTCGGGGCTCCAGCCCAGGGGCCGGTACCGCAGGCCCACAGCATCAAAGTGCGCCAGCACCGTGCGCCAGCGGAGACAGAGCTCCAGCTTCATCCGAGCTTCCGCCCAGGGGCCGGTAGCGCAGGCCCACCGCGTCGAAGTGCGCCAGCACCGTGGGCAGCCGGCCCAGGAAGCTGTCCCAGTCCTTGCAGGTGGGCGGCGACCACAGCACCTCCGCCATCGCGCACATGCGCGGCAGCAGCATGTACTCGCATGTCGGCTCGTCCTGCACGTACTCTGTCCACACATTGGCCTGCAAAAAAAGAAACGAGACAGGGTCATGAAACTGTTGCGACAAGTTGAGTGAGATGGATAGGATGTACTACCTCTTGGTTGGAAGAAACGAGACGGAGTATGAACTAAACGATACTGAATGAGATGGTAATGATGATCTGCTACATCCCAGCATGACACATAGTGCACCACGAGGCTCGTCCTGGAGGTTCCGCCAGAGACCGCATTGTTTATCGGATGGTTTCGAATGCTTTGCACCCACCTTGCAATTCCTGACTTCAGCATTCGTCTATTTGTGACAAACATTGTTCCTGACCTTACATTGATTCATGGAGGAATGTAAATGTTGATATGCAGATGGGCACGCACGATGTCCCCATGCCGATGAATACGAATAATAAAATGTCCCACGATCGCGTGCTTTTCCCCTCCGATTACGAACAGGGGGTCCGCATCCGCCGTCAGTAGCGCCCTGAACGCTTGGTTATAAAAATGCAGTAGGTGACCCTCCTCTGTTTTTGTTGTGTTTTTGAAAACGTCTAGGCGCCATCCGTTTTTTTGCGCCAAAGGCCCTCCTTTGTTTTTGACTTTTCTCGAAAGGGAGCTGTTCCGCATTGTCCGCACTGTAGAGGTTGCCAGTTTTTGCATTTTTACCAGCGCCACGGGCCTCCTTTGTTCTTATTTTTTCAACCAGTGCGGACAATGCGGAACAGCTCCCTTTCGGAAAAGGCAAAAAACAAAGGAGGGCCTTTGGCCCGAAAAAATCGGGTGGCGCCTAGACGTTTTCAAAATTAAAGTAAACAGAGGAGGGCCACCTACTACTTTTGTAAACCAAGCGTTCAGAACGCCACTGACGGTGGACGCGGACCCCCTGTCTTAAACTGGACATTCCCTGCGCAGACCTGTGCCTGCAGCCGGGCAAGGAGAGCCACACGGTGCGGCACGTCGCTTGGCGTCATGGAAAAGGTGGTAAGAAACAGGAGGAGCTGCGCCTCGGTAGCGGCGCCCAGTCTGCGTCCGGCGGCATGAGTGGCTGGGTGATCTCCTTTCTACACCTCATGTTGCATTCTCCTGGATGTGCCTCACCTGGGCGCCTAGGATGAGCTTCGCCTCGGCTGCGGTGAGCGCCCAGTCCGCGTCGGGCGGCATGAGCGGCGGCTCGCTCGCCAGGTCCTGCTCCGGCGTCGCGCCGCTCGCCGCCGACATGGACAGCTCGTCCACCGCCGCCGCCGTGCCGCTGGTGTCTGCCGGATACCTGCAGCACCAAGCTCAAGGATCAAGACTTTCCTGCAAGTCCATCACTGCTTGCCGCTGACACGGAGAACCCGTCCACTGCCGCCGCCATGTCGCTGGCCTGCGCCGGGTATCTGCGACAGTCGAGCGTGCAAGGTCAGTGCCAGGACGTGCTGCGAGTGCTGGCCACCGAGTCGCCGCTGCGTCGCTGCCCTCTGCCGTGTGTACCCGTCATAGCGTAGAATGCCCCGACTTTGGCCAATGGACATGTACTTTGGACTATATGTACAACAGGGAGCGAGCGGGCAGGCAGTCATTCGAGCAGGCGTATGCGGTTCATTAAACGGCCGTGCGGGCCGCGGTATGGCAGATGCGCAGTCCTGAGATGCCATGATGGGAATCCACGAGTTCATGAAGTGAGTGATCCGTGCCCATCGGCGAAGTGTTCCATATCGCTGTTGCTGTCGCCGGCCGCGCCGTTGTTGACATATTTACCAGGTTGAAAGGGTTCAGAAGGCTCGCATGTGAACTGCACACCCATCTGCAGAGTACTCCATGTCGCCATCGCTGTCGCCGGCGACGCCGCCGTTAGGCGACATGGGCGCTACACCCTCCGATGCGCCGCCCACCTCCGTCTCCACGTCGCCGGCGGCGGACGGCGCCTCTGGCGGAATTGGCTCGTACGCATACACCATCTCCAGCGGCAGCAGCGCATCTGCAGCAATGGTAATGCCTTGTTTTACGGTTTTCATATGTGGTTCTCGGCTTGTGCGCCTACATCATGAGCTGTAGCAGCGCGTCTGCAGCGGAGCAAAAACACAGCATGCTTTTGGTGGGTACTGTCCAGACAGCATTGAGATCCATGGCAGCTCGGAAGGACGTGACGGGCTAGATCTACACCAAGAACCGGGCTTGCCGGCGCGTAGCGACTGCCGGGACATTCAGGTGGCAATGGCTAGCGGTTACTGTTTAGTTTTGAAGACTAACAGCAAGCAGACTTACACAAAGCGCCGGGCTCGCCGGCGCGCGGGGACTGGCGGTAGTCCAGGTAGCAGTGTCTAGGGGTTAATATTCAGGGTCTGAAGAATATCATCATGGAGACTTACACCAAGCGCCGGGCTCGCCGGCGCGCAGGGACTGCCGGTAGTCCAGGTAGCAGTGGCTGGTGGGCGTCATGATGACGGGGTGCCCAGCCCTCGCCGCCTTCACGCCGCCCGAGATGCCCTGCGGGGGGCGGCCAAGGGAGTTGCTCTTTGTTGTTGAGCTGCCAGGACAAGGTGGTTGCCCTGCGTCCATCGCTGTGCCTGCTTGACAGGCTAGAGCGTGCGAGCGACAGCAAAGCTCCTCTTGTCACTGCCAGACCCTGGCCCTGGCCCTGTCGGGCGGCACGCTTGTCTTCAAATGACAAGCGATTTGAGATGTAACATTGAGCAGGAACGCTCACGCGCCAGGACATGACAACGGCGTCGGGTGGCAGGCGGCGCCCATCCGCAGTGCCCTCCAGGATCTCGTCCCAGCCGACCAGGATGCGGCCGTGCCTCGCCAGGAAGGCGCCAATGCGGCCCACAAACCTGCGGCACGCCACAGGCCACTCATCTTCGATCTTTTTGGCCTCTCCAGCCTGGCATCTCGACATGCATCGCAACAGCTGACACATGGTCAAACATGACGTCGATTGCGCCACCAAGCAAGCTGCCGGGAGGCATTGAATGCCGAGGCACTGAGTACGGGCTCCACAGCTTTCCAACAGCATTGAATACGACTGCCAGTGGCAGTGCGCGCACCAGGACTGCAGCTCGTACTCGTCGGCGAGGCCCTCCTCGGCAATGCGCCGCTGGCAGCGCTCACACTCCGCCCACCGCACCTTTGGGCACTGCACGGTGAGAAGAAATATGTGCGATAGAGATATGGCCGATCCTCTCACCCCGCCGTGCGGCCTGAAACTGTGCATGTAGGTGCTGGGCAAGATAACCATGACCTCCAGCAGCATGCCGGCAGCAATCGAGTTGACTTGTGTTTTCGTTCGAGTCAATGAGGGATGCACCTCGTTGCCGCAGATGTGGAAGTAGGTGCGGGGAATGATGTTCGTGATATCCAGCGGCAGGCCAATCACAACTACTCCATCAATTACGTTGATAATGATGAGTCGTCGTGCAGCACCTCGTCGCCGCCGATGTGCAAGTATGTGCAGGGGAAGATGTCCATGACCTCCAGCAGCACCGCCTCCAGGAACTCGAAGGTGCTCTCCTTCCCCGCGCAGTACACGTCCTCGTGCACGCCCCAGTAGTAGGGTGTCTGCGTCACCTGCCCCGTGCCTGCAGGCGCGCTCGAGAGAGGTGCATGCATCAGGAGCCAGCGCAGTGATCGGCCTGGTTCGCAATCGACACGCCTTTCCAATTGACACGCCTTTCCAGGAGCCACCGCAGCAGACATGAGAGCGCTCCAAACCATGCAGGCGCCCCTGCCCCAGGGAAGCGCTGCACGGGAAAAGGCCAGCTCAGCAGGGGATGAGGGAGTAGGGTTCAGGAGCGCACATCCGAGGTACGGATACGACGCCAGCGCGGCGCAGCAGTGGCCCGGCAACTCGATCTCGGGGACCACCTCGATGTGGCGCGCTGCCGCATACGCTACCACCTCCCTCATCTGCGGACGCAATCACATTGGACATGATGATACGACGGCCAGTGTTTTGAAGTGCATATGGCTTTTCAGCTAGGCGATGTAGCTGAAACCGCCTTGCAAGCATTGTCGTAAAACGATAGTTTGGGTTTGTGCTGCCGGCCGCTCAGTGCAACAGGGGCTGGCGCCCATTCACAGCAATGGATAAAGCCTGCACCTCGTCCTGGGTGTAGAAGCCGCCGTACGTGGGCACGCCGTCGCGGCCGCCACGCCAGGCGCCCACGCTCGTCAGCTGGGGGAAGGCATGCACCTCCACCCGCCAGCCCTACAGCGAAATGCCGTGCCGCATCTCCAAACCCTCCTTGGCTTCAGGATTGTATGCCCCATGTGCGCCAGCACCGCTGCCACGACGATATGCCGGAAAGTCTGTAACAATGATGCCGCGGCTTGTGTGTGTCTGTTTGGAAATTGGATGCTTGTGCTTGTGTGTCCGGCTGAGATTGGGTACACGTGCATCGCCAGCTCCCAGGAAAATCGACTTGAGCAAGTCACCTGGTCCTCCACGAGGTGCCAGTGGAAGCGGTTGAGCTTGTGCAGCGCCATGACGTCCAGGAAGCGCTTTATGAAGGGCAGCGGGAAGAAGTGGCGCCCGCAGTCCAGCAACACACCGCGCCACAGGAAGCGCGGCGCGTCCACGATCTGTGGGGCAGCCGATGTTTGTTGACGTCTGCTTCGCGAAGATGTGTTCTCCGGAAGCTTGCCACACTTGTCATGTTGATGCGGAGAACCGCAACTGACGGCACAGGATGACCTGCAGTGCTGGCTTGAGTTGCCGCATGAAAGCTGAAGCATGACGCCAACAGCAGTTGCAGGGCAGCTTGGGTGCAGGATGTTCCAGTTCGTGGGCTCACCGAGATGGACGGCAGCACGATGGGCGCCGGGACCGCCGCAGGGTCCCTTGCCGCCGGCAGCAGCTGCAGCAGGCTCTGCATGCCGTAAAAGATGCCCGCTGGCGCAATAGCGCGGATGGAAATGCCGTCGGGCCTCACTGCCATCTCGTAGCCCTCGTTTGCCAGAGGCAGGCCCTCCAGAGAGGCCAGCTTGGCGGCCGAGCAGTCCAGCGCGATGATGCACGTGCCGGCGGGGGCATCCTGCAACGCCGCAGGGACAGGATGATCGCGAGCGCGCGGCGCACGTGACGCCGGCATACCTGATGGTGTACGCCAGATGCAGATGAACTGAAGCAAATTGCATTCAACGTCGTGCACATGGACTCGGCGCGCACCGAGGGCGATCGGCTTGTGATGGCAAGCCTGTCGTGCAGGTATGCTGCGAGCAACTCGCCGACGCCCTGGCAGTCCGCTGTGCAGCTGATTGCCACATCAGCTCCGATTTGGAGCTGCCCATCGTGCCTGGCAAAGTTGATCGGCGCTGGAATGATTGGGCACTCCATCATCGCAGAGTCACACAACCGCGCGGTCTATATGGATCCGCGCAGGTGCAGCCGCCGCGCGTGACTACGAAGCGTGCGAAGCAGACAATTGGACCTTCTCAGCGAGTCTGCACAAGCTCAGGATCTGACGCACGAGAAGCGCAAAGGGGGAAGAAAATCCCATCCCACAACGAGGGAGCGCGTTTCGCCCGGGTCACGCTCGGCTTTGCAATTATCAATATAGCATTGCAAGGGGACTAGGGGATATGGCGGCCGCATATGAGCGTGTTTCACCTGGTTTCTAAGGCATGCTACTATAGTCCTATTAGGTCCCACGTGATGTGTCAGTTCTGTGTCAATCAGGTCAGTAGGTCAGTAGGCCAACACGTTCAGAGCTCATGTTCAAGGCCATTCCAGTGTTTGCAGCGCACCTCGAGTGGCCACACATCGCGGCATTTACATGTTTCAGGTCGTTAAGATCCAGGACAGCGTCAGGTGTGATTGACCTGATGCTGTGCCAATCTGCACAACTTTTATGCCAACATGCGTGATCGCCTGACATCATGCACATGCTGTCGCCACAGAGTCGAGCCGGACCAGCTGGGGCGTCCCCTCCCGGACGCAATCAAGGCGGCGCTGACCAAGACCTTTGTCGGTGGGTCCTCCGCCGCCGCAGCTGCCGGCTTGTCCGCACGTTGCTGGCTGACTGTCAAGCGGCGCGCATGCTGGAGCACGTGCGTTCGCATAATGCTGTTGTAGAAATGGAATCAGGAACAGCCTGCCACAGCCACAGTGGTCCGGATTGACGCTGGCGTCCGCTCCTCGACAGACAAAGTCGTGCCGGACGTGGGGCTGGTGATCACAGTCTACGACATCGTCGACATCAGTGGCGGCTTCATCTACCCCTCCGACGGCGCCGCGATATTTGACGTCCTGTTCCGCCTGGTGGTGTTCGTGCCTTTCGTGGGCGAGGTCATCGTCGGACGCCTGATCAGGTCCAGCAGGTGGGGGGTGGGTGCGTGAGTCCCGGCAGCCGGCTGGCTGCGGCGGCTGCGGCTTCGAGCTTGTCTGCGCTGTGCATGTCGGCGGCAAGGTTGCTAGAGCATCATTGCGAGCCGACCCGTTCTACAAGCTTGTAAAAGCAAGCGCCTGACATGGCCTCGGAAGCAGTGGCGCTCAGGCTGAGCGTTCTGCCGCTGCAGCGAGGGCCTGCAAGTAAGCCTCGGCTTCTTCTCGGACGTCTCCGTGCCGAAGTATGCCATGCAGGAGCCTTCAGAATTTGAGGCCACTGATAAGCTCTGGTATGGTCAAGCTTAAATCCAATTTGGACGCTGTACACACTTCTTCCAGTTTCACTCACGAGCCAGTATTGCGCATGAGCCAAGAGGGGTTGCGAGTACACCCACTGACGCCGCGTGCTGCCGGCGTAGGTGCTGGAAGTTTGAGGGCAACGAGATGTGGCTGGACCTCGATGAGGAGATCCGCTTCCGGGTGCAGAGTGTCAAGTTTCACCCCGTGCCCACGCGCATGGAGATGCAGGTGACTTGCATCTTCCATTGTCAAAGTTGGCGTCTGCTTACTCGACACAACCTGCGCTCTGCAGTTGAATACGGAACACACTTTCCAGTCGCAGAGCATCATCAGTCTGCTTCAGAATACGGCCAACAACCCCCGGGATGTGATGACAAGCAGGACTCCGCCGAGGCAGGCGCCGCGGCGATCGGCACAGCGGCAAACCCGTATGCGCCGATGACGGTGATTGGCGACATCAACGCCGATGGCTTGGGGCTCGTCAGCTGGTGGGCTGGAGAGGGGGGGGAGGGAGCGGAGGCAGCAATGGACGGTGAGGACGGCTGATGCAGCGCGGGCTGCAACAGAGCCAGTGTCTGTGGACACAGAGAGGCTGCAGCGTGGGTACATGTTTTCCAAGTCTGGGATCAGGTTGTTCGATGCTGTTGGGGGGAGGGGCGGGGGTGCGTCGGGTGTCAGTTAGTGCCAGGTCATGACAGCCTAAAGCAGCCACGTTTGCGAATGCGTCAAAACGAACATGTTCAAGCTGGGTAAACTATTGGGAACTAGGGGCGCCGTCAACACAATCGGATGATGCAAATCAATGCTCACAAACGCATGTCGCCACAAGCATCCTGCAGACCTAGAAGAATGGTGTGACAATCAAATTGAGCTATCCTAACCTATCTCTGCGCTGCTAAAGAACAGGATCACAAGATCTCAGCGTCATCGCTGCTGGAGGAGGAACCAGCGTCGGCGGCCTTCATGCGTGCGTAGGTATCCAGGAACAGCTGGCGGCACGGCACCACCTGCACACGCGACAGTCATCATTGAGTCAGACATGACCAAACTGAAGCACGGTGCAGCGCCCAGTGATCATGAAGACTCTTTGCTGTTGATCGTTTGAAAGATTCGAGATTGAAGGTGTGAGGGTGCCCAGGCAGGCTCGGCGCCGCCAACTTGTTGCCGGCAGCCAGACGCCACACAACATTCGACATGCACGAGGCCCCAGACACAGAGATGCTAAAATAAACGGACTCACGGAGCCCAACTTGATGCATGCCAGGAAGGCGCCAGACAGCTTGCGGTGCAGCGAGTAGGCCTCTCGAGGCGGCGCAACCAGCCGCTCCTTCACCATGACCGCCCCCAGGTTGCCCACCTTTCGCGTCATGTCTGCGCATGCGAACACGCCGTCAAAAGTCATGTCAGATTTACATCTTCCACAGGACCCCGCGGCTGCGGTGCCTCCCCTGGCAGCCCGAGACCGGAGCGCACGCGTGCGGCAATGCTGGGGACGCCCCACAGAGTGATGCCAAGCAGTTGGGAGACACGCTTGCCTCCGTGCAGCTTGAAATCATAGTCGCCTTCGTGCGCAAATGGCACGCCGACCAGGAAGCCGGCCTGGCAGTGCGCATCCAGCATAGTCTTGCTCTCGTCTCCTGTTGCAGGCACGGGAAACCACCGTCAAGCGCTGCAGGATCCTCATCAGGATGGCTGTCTCCCCAAGCGTACGCTTGCAACAGGAGGCGCCGCGTCAAGAACGGATGGAGGGAGAGGAGGCGACGCAAGGGCTGGCGTGCCAGGCTCATGTAAGGCCGCCACGTCAGCATGCAGCCGCCCACCTGAGAGGAAGCCCAGCTTGAGGGAGCGCGCGATGACTTCGTCCGCGTCCTTGTCCGCACACGCCTTAACCATCTCGATGTAGTCCTGCGCGTGAATGGTGCTCGCACCTCAGGGCAGCTCAGCCGAATGCTTGGATTGAGGCAATGTCACCCTGCCAGGTGTTCAGTCAAATGTCAGCACCCGTGCGCACCCGGAGCCTCACACACTCGCACTGAAAGGCAGTTTCAGGACGGAAAGTTAAGGAACATTCAGGTCCATTCAGGAACGAAGCTCGGAGACTCACGGCGACGAAGGCCAGTGGGAACTCGCGGCTGGCGCCAAAGTCGATGAGGTGCAGCATGTCCTTGTCTTGGTCGTACAGGAAGTTGCCCCTGCGCACAGGATTACACACCATTGCTTTGGCCTGCCGTCGCAACTCGCAACACTTGCTGGCATCCGCGGCAGGCTGATGGCGCCAGCCGTCAAACAGACCAAAGGGAACATCTCCTCCAGCGCAATGCTGTGGCAGCCCCGGAGGCAACAGCAGGACACACAAGCGCAGCATGTCAGCAGCGCCAAGCAGAATGCCGGCATGCGCTCAGCGGGCTACATAGAGCAGATGCCCCGGCAGCCAGCCTGACAGATGCAAAATCCAGAGATCCTGCACCAGTTGGGGTCGGTCTGCATGAAGCGCCACTCGAACAGCTCCTTCAGCGTCAGCTGCAGCAGCCGGCTGCCCACCTCGTCCCGCACCGCCGACGACAGGTGCCGCACCTGTGCGGCCACATCGAGCAGAACATGTGCTGCAGTTGCGAACAGTAGTAGTGGCAGCAGTGTGGTTGTGAGTTGAGAGGGAACTGTGCGGCGCACACACACTGCCTGCCGGCTGGCGGAGGCAGCAGCCTCGAGAACAGCTGATGACCGTTCGCTCGCAGCGCACGTGGTAGCCCCGTGGTCGAGCGCAAAGTGACTCAGCTGCTCCACACGAGGCTCATTGAGGCGTCGCAATCAGATGATGAGGCACTGTGTCATATTACTAATTATACATCAACATTCACCGGAAGTCACCTACCTGGTCAATGGGGATGCCGGGCACGCGCTCCGTGGTCAGCAGCCGCTTGGCGGACAGCTCCGGTACAACAGCTGGCACAGAGAAGCGGCCCGCCAGCTCTGGGGCGCTCTCCACCAGGCCCTTGAAGCGCGCCTGCGGCAGCAGAACTTGGACGAATCAGAAAATTGTTTTTATTCTGGTGCCACGGCTGGGACGGAACCGGCCCGCTAGCTGCCGGGTGCTGCACCAGGCCCTTGAAGCGCGCCTGCAGGCGCAGGGCGTGGTGGATTGGGGGAGAGGTGCTTGAAAACTTACATGCTAGCGTATGTGCGCGCTTTGCCGCGGTATGCAGTCAGCGCGGGGCCTGCTGGGTGTGCGAGGCTATGGACCTGCCTGCCAGCAGAAGGGGGCAGAGCGGGAGCAGTGCCCTGCCCTCAGTTGCGCAGAGGCTCACTGCTACTGCCCCGGGTATGCTGAGGCTGCAGGCTGAAACCAAATATATATATCAGACAGAGGTCTCTGCCAGAGGCTGCAGCGAGTCCCGCCCCTATACCCAGAAAGCCTTGATGTATGTGATGAGACCCTAAACCCTACCTGGCACTGCGCCTCGTACTCGTAGTCGCACTCCAGCGCCAGCTCCTCCTTCGCCACCTGCCGCCAGCAGCTTAAAGCCAAATTGGAAGCTCATGAAAACAGATCGGGACTCATGACGACAAATTGCAGACTCTTGCAGGCACCGGCCGGCTCCTGCAGCCCGGCGCTCACAGAATGCAACTCGCAGAACGCTCATGAACTGCCGCGCAAAAGACCAGAAGACGCCCCGAATGATTGCAACCTCGAGACATCAGGATGGGACAATTCACAGATTGCATTCGGGATTCAATGGGGATAAGTGGCACACCTCGGCGGCCTGGCGGGCATACAGCCCTTCCGGCAGCAGGTTGAAGGTGTTGACGAGGCGCAGCAGGTTGTCCACATCACTCTCGATGCTGCGTGCCACGCCCGGGTACTGCACGTCCCCACACAGAAAACTGGTTGAAATATCCGCACACAGATATATTCTTCAGAGAGGTGTAGGTGTTGACGAGGCGCAGCAGGTTGTCCACGTCACTCTCGATGCTGCACGCCACGCCCTACTGCGCGCCTACACACACAACATTCACCTAATGAAAATTCGAAAAGGAATTGGGGTTCATCAGGACCAAGGGCGTGTTCGGTGTTCCCGAGACTCGAGTGTGGATGCACAGTCTCCTGGCCACCAGGTGTTGCACGTCCGACAGGTGTGAGCCATGATGAATGACGCTAGTCTGCAGAGAGTTTGAGGGTTTTAGGGCAGAGCGGCACCTGGATCTTCATGACGACCTTTCGCCCATCATGCAGCGTGGCCGCATGCACCTACAGCGCACCAACACACGGAGTTGAAGAAGCACATACGGCCGTGGTGTCACTGGCTGCACTGGGCGCTTGTTGCAATGCACTGGATGAACACATGACGAGGCTTCCCGTTTGCTCTCGTAAAATGGGCGGCGGCAGCAGCGGCGGCGGGGGCGGCGGCGGCGGCGGCAGCAGCAGCAGCAGCAGCAGCAGCAGCAGCAGCAGGCCCCACCTGGCCGATGGAGGCGGCGGCCAGCGGCTCGTCGTCGAATTCCGCGACCTTGGAGCGCCAGTCGGGCCCCAGCTCGCTGGAGATCGCCTTCTCCAGCTGCCGCCGCGGCATCGTGTCCGCGCCTGTCAGCAAAAGAGTGGCAATTCATGACATGTGGACCTGTGTCGTGAGTGTGTGCATGTAGTCAGAGACTGCGGCTGACCTATTGAACCGGCAACTGAAGAGATATCCAGTCATGATGCACGGCTGAGCAGCTCGCAGCACACACTGCCTTCCTCTGTGTGTCGCCCGGCCGCATGCGACATGCCACCAGCGCATTTTCACCTGTATTTCTTCCAAGCGCAAAAGACGCTTTACAAAGAGAAACACACTACGGACGCTCGGGAAGCCTCTTGAGGACCGCACCTGTTGGAGCTGTCCAGGAGCAAAGCGCGCATTACAACAGGAAACAGAACGACACTTGTGAAGACCGCACCGGCGCGCACGCGGTCGAGGGCCGCCTGGAAGGCCGGCGGCAGCACCGCGTCGTCCTGGCAGGAAAGAAGGGAAATTTAAGTCATGCCCAAGTAGGCTGTACTGGCCTGTGAAGGGATTCCGGCGGGGGCGAGAAGCGGCAAAGAAAAAAAAACGCTGAAAAAGCTGAGGCAACAAGAAGGTGCTGCAAAGCAAGGTCCAAGTTCAGACAAAGAGTGCCTACCTGGATGGACAGCATCTGGCCCATCTTGAGCGCGGCACCGCGCATGCGGCACAGCGCGTTGGCCAGACGCTCCGCGTTTGCCTCGCTCAGCACCACGCTGTGCGGCGGCGCATTCTCGTCCTTGGTCCTGCACTCGTGGATGCAGGAGTCAAAAGCTGCTCCGCAGCTTCGGGTGCAGGCCACTCGCTCAGCATCGCCTGCTCTGCCTCGACATCTAGCCTGTCACAATCGATCAAGGGTATCTCTAGAGGTATCTATCCCACCTTGGAAAGAGCCTCCAGAACCCTAGGCACACTTTCTGGTTTGGATATCAATTGACAAGGACTAATCTGATGTGCCTGATTTCACCTTGTACAGAACAACCTTTCAGGAACAGGTGTGGGCACCTGAACATGTTGCTGATGGAGTCACCCAGGGTGCCCGCCGCCAGCCGGGCGCCCAGGCCGGCAAAACCCATGACCCGCCCGATCTGGCTGGACGGCACCCGCCGCTGCCGCAGCTTGCGCCGCGGCTCCGGCTGCCTTGCCTCCGCCGTCGCCGCCGCAGCTACAGTCGCAGGCTCCGAAGCCGATCCGGCGCCCATAGCCATGTCAGCAGCGGCCACAGCGGCGCCGGTCCTGGCTGCGGGTTCATCGGCGGCGCTGCCGCCGGCGTCTGCGCGCAGACTCGTGCCAGCCAGCGCGCTGTTGCGTGCCTGGTCGGCGCCCTGACCTGCGCCGCGGGACGCGGATGCGGCCGCCTGCGCCTGCTGCAGATCCGCGATCGGGTCCGCCTTCGCGGACGATGCCGGCATCATGTTTGCGGCGGAAGGAGACTGCTGCGCCGCGCCGCCGGCGGCTGCCGCCTGCTGTGCTGACGCCTGCTGCTCCGGGCGGGCCGCGACGGCAGCGGCGTGCTGCATCGAGGGGCCGGGTGGCGTTGCGTCGGGCCGTGTTGCCTGCGGCTGCGGCGCCGCCGGCGTCGCGCCCGACAGCGGGACGCCGTTGGGGCGCGACCGCTGTGCGGCGGCAAAGCCGGCGGCCTCGGCGGAGGGTGCCGGAGCGAGCGTCGCGACGCCAGGCGTAGTCGCCGGGTCGAACGCGAGGCCTGGGCTGGGCGGTGCCGCCGTCGGCGGCGCGGTGGGTGCCGAGGCGGCGGCGGCCGCCGGAGCCCGCGCTCGACCTGCATCGCAGCATGTGACACCAGGGTGTCCCAGATGTGTGACCCAAGAAGCCGAGGGCTGAGGACGTTGAGTGTTTGGCGCGGCTTCCAGGAGCGGGCCCAAAGCAAAAGGGGCTCTGGTGCTCTGGTCTATAAGCTGCCAATTGACAGCTGGCCCAACAACCTTGATTAAACAGGGTGCACACACACGTGCCACTTTGAGAGGCGAACTCACCTGCAGCGGCGCGATGTGCCGCCGTCTCGGACGCCCGCTGCAGGTCGTCAGCGGTGCGCGTCGCATGCTGCGCTGTGCCGTCCACAGTCCGCCGCAGCTCCGCCTCCCCGCGCCGCAAGAACGCGCTCGCCGTGTCCTGCAATTTCGGTGTATCAAATGACAAACGTCAATTTCCTGGTTGACCCATCTCTCTCTACTTTCAGTGCTCGTGTTTTCGCTGACGTCTAGCAGCCTTGGCTCCATAGTTGCCAGCATGCAGCGATGGGGTATCTACTGCAGAGGAAGAATGTAATTTCCTGGCAGCTTTCACCAAGCTGCCACATCATCCTGGCAGCTTTGCCAGCGCTACATTCACCAGGAATAGCATGCAGGCTCACCTTCAGATTGGCGCCCTGCGCTGAGGCCTGACCGACCGCCTCCCTGAAGCGCGGCGTCACATTTTCCGCGGCGCCCTGCGCGGCGCTGTGCGCCTGCTGCGCCACGCTCTGGGCCGACGCCGCGGTGCCGCGGGCGCCGGTCTGCGCCGCGGCGGCGCCCTGGCGCAGCGCGTTCTGGCCGGCCTCCTGCACGGCCTGCGCGAACTGCTGCCCTTGCACGGCGGCCGCCTTCAGCCGCTGCTCGACGTCGCCCCGAGCCACCGCCTTGACGGCGGAGCTGCATCGTTCAAGCCACGAGGTCTTGACACGTGACAGTACAGGTTTCTTGAGAACTTCGATGTCAGGCTCTTATATCGTATGTGTTTTAGAGCGGTGTCAAGTGTGGGATCTGCATGTGACGCTGCATGCGTGCAACAACTGCGCACCTCTCGGCCACGGCTTTGGCTGCCACCAAGCTCACTCCACGGGCCACCCTACCCAGATCCTCGAGGAACTTTGCCATGTTTGAAGAGGCAGGCGCTGCTTATGAGCGCTGTTCACAAGTGCTCTCGACTCAATTCTGTACAATGTGATGCAGGTCACCGCTGCGGTTCCAACGACTCCAATAGTCCAATTGCCGCTACGAGCTACAGGGCGGGCAATTGGCACGAGTACAATCTGTAATCGTTGCATGCTTGCGCCCAGCCACGGACTCGCGCACAGCCACGGACTCACAGCTGACGGGTGCACATCCCGCGCGGCAGCTATGCCTCGCAAACGTGCGCAGGGCGCTGACGCCGATGCAGAGCCAGTGCCAAAGCGCCGCCGCCAAGGCGCGGAGCGGCAGCAGAAGCAGGGGAGTCCAAGCAGCAGCGAGCCGCAGCAGGTCACGGGAGAGGTACTTCAGCAGCGGATACGAGACATTCTGGGCGCACGGCGGCCGGGCGCCACATGCTGACCCTCCGAGGTGCCGCGCAGCCTGAAATTCGCAGGTGCGACGTACATTCAGCTTTGCCTGACGACTGCTTTTCCTGCAGTCTCCCTTGATGCATCGTCTCTGAGAAAGGCATTTTGAGAGCTACACGGCTTGGTTGCTCAAACATTGCGCTGTTGCAGACTGGAGGTCACTGATGGATGCGACGCGGGCCGCGGCGCGGGAACTAGCGGAGCAGGGCGAGATCGAGATCACTCAGAAAGGCGCGCCCGTGAACCCGTCCAGCTTCAAGGGCCCGATTCGGCTGCGCCTGAAAGCTGCCTCGGATGAGGGTGGTGTATGAGGCAGCACTGTGTGACAATATCGTTGCTTTTGGCTGGCGGCGGCCGGCATCGGGTCATGACAGCAGCGCTTCAAGCCGCTTGCGCGGCCTACGCTGTTTGAAGCAACCCGGGGTCGTCACCGCCGCCGGAAGCAATGCTCGATAGTAGAAATCTTGTCTTGTTTCTGTGCTCTGGTCTGCTCTGTACTGCATGTACCTTGCTCTCCCCTGGGTGGGTGGCAATATTACTCCATTTGATTGTTGTGCGTCCCTGCTTGCCATGGTGCTAGGTAGGGGATGACGGCCCTTCGCTTGCCAACCAATGCGAACCATTTAAGTCATGCTACAAAACTGCCTTCATCAACAACACATCGACCCAAACAAACCCCTTGAGCAGGTTGCAGACATGCGCGCACAGCAAAACCATGGATGACATCCCAGAGTACACCGAACAACTAACCCAAAGTCGTCCTGCAATGTGATTCCGTGACTCTGACGTCAAGCTGCAAGCGCTGTCTGCGACAGCCGTTGCCTTTATTTGCTGCAGTGCCTTGGGTGTCGCCGACCGTCACAGCTCATAATTTGCGTCAAGGTTCCTCTGACTGAGAAGCCAGAAGCGGTCCATCAATGTCACTGTAATTTCACATTGCACATCAGCGCCGGAGTTGGCGTAAGGAGACTAAACATCACCATGGGGACGTGACACCACATACGTTTGCGGAACATGCGCCATGCGACAGGGGTAATGACCAGCGAATGAGATTGCAAGGCTTACCTTCGCTGTTTGCCAGAAAAAACCATATACAGAATGACCTGAACTAGCCCCAGCACAGCACCCACCGAATTGGGAGCCTGCATAAAATGATATAGCGTCACCACAGTTCAAGCTGGAAAGTCAGGTTGAACACGCATGTGCTTACAGTGCACCAGGCGGCAAAGCTAAATCTCACCCATATGTAGTGGTTCATGATGGCCAGACCATACACCACCCACAGCACGCCTGCATGGTGCAACTTCTACGGCTCGTCAGCAGCCTGTGAGACAAACTGAACCAGGCAACCGCATCAGGGACGGGTATCGGCATGCAGAAGTCGGCAGGGGCGCAGCAGCACACCGTTTAGTATCGTCATCACGGCCATCAGCAGGTGTATTGACGCATTCGAGCGTGTCTGGAACACCTTCAGCAGCGAGCTGAGCGGCGATGCATAGAACACGAGCAGTATGCCGTTGGCCACGAGCCCCCTGCACCAGTCGTGAGTGGGAATGACCGGTGACAGACTTGACATGCCGCGAAAGGCTGTGACACGCTGACAAGGTTACTGAAAGGCCACTAAGAAATCGGCGACATGCATCAGCTGATGTCAATGCACTCTCGCACTGGACGCATCCAGACGCACCAGAGAGTTTTCAGGTCGGTGTGCAGCAGTATACCCATGGCCCCCAGGAAGCCCACGGCTTCCAAAAGCGCAACGCTCAACAGGACCAGTAGAATGATCCGGTTGGCCGTCTGCACAATGCGGCACCAGTGTCGCAAACCATAGATCCCAGCAGTCAACCCCCATGTGCGGCTGCTTCAGCAACGTGAGAGCAGAGGCCGCGGTGTCGCACCGCTGTGTCTGAGAGCCGCAGCGAGATCATCATCATGTATAAGCCCACGATGACGCCCGGACTGTTGGCCAGAAACACGTACAGGTCCCTGCCAGGCGACATTTGTCACAGTCACAAGAAGTTGTGACCTACTTGACAGCGCCTGTGAGCATGCTGCAGTCATCACAAAGCGTGGCACGTGCGTCATGGCGATTGTATTTTGCGCACTTGGTCGTGATGGCATACGCCACCCAGCCACCGCAGTTTGCCGCAACAAGTGGAAATGGGATCGGGTTCAGCTCCTGCACAGGTTGCGGATCATCGTTGGGCTTCAAAGCATGTGCCACAAACTTACGCACCAGACGCTATGACATGCCTCAAAAATTGTACACAGCATTCATATGCCAAGGTCCATGCGGCGCTGCAGCAACCCACCCCGAGCGAGCCCTGCGCCGCCGCTTTGCGTGCGGCCGCCAGAGGGCTGAAGAACAGGAGGATGGCCGTGACGACACCCAAGGCGGGCGCCACATCGGTCAGCAGCAGCACTGGGTCAACCATGGCGCTGTGCTACAAGCTGTCTGTTGGGTTTGAATGTAGAGTCACATGCGGATGCGCCGGCAACGCTGCGCGATGTCACATGTAGGCCCTCGACAATGGCGCAAAGCAACTTGCAGATTCCCTACTGTACTTTCGAGCTGAAGGGTGCCCTTTTCGGGCGCGCGCTGCGGTTCAATTCAAAATGAAGCTGTGACCTAGCTGCTGTCAGATCACTGGTGCGGCAGAATGCCGTGCGGAACACGCGCGACGCACAAGCTGTACCCTGTTCTTTCTTAGGACTGTATCATGCATCCGATCGCCGTAAATGTTGACTATGCAGCATGCATTTGTTCAAGCAGGGGGCAGGAGGAAAGTGTCCTGCCTCGCACAACGCACAACAGGCCTCGGCAGTCGTTACATATCCAGTCGGCACTACGGACACACACAGTCGCTTGTGCTTCATTCGAGACTGGTCTGGCGGGCACTTGGTCAACAAGCAATCTGCCTTGGCTTCCGACAGTTTGCAATTCGACAATTGGCTTGCCAGGCAGAGGACGACACCAACAAGGACCAAACCGTCAATATTTGACCTGACGCTTGTGCCGTCTGTCACCCAACTCCCGGATTTGCGTTGCGCCACAGCCACTCGCGGCATGATGTATCCAGACCCGCGAGCTCATTTCGACAGGGCAGCCTCTTCAAACTCTGACAGACCCTTCTACCCAGTGGTCGGCCAGCACTCTAACAGCCGCCCGTCTCCCCCGCCGCGGCAGCCTCCGCCGCCGCCGTCGCCGCCCGCCGCGGCGCCTTCACCGGGCAATGGAGGCTTGCAGAACCCGCTACTGCGGGTGCAGATCGCCGAGCAGTACCGGACGATGCCGCCCGTGAGTGCTTGCCTTTCACATGCATCCCATATCTGCTTCAGGGGCACATTCGACCTTCCCTGTTCACCAGTGCGATAACGGCACATCCGGAGCCGGTCTGCAACCTGCGGCATGAGACACAACTGCTGTAGCATCAAGACATGACACGCCCGCCGCCGACTGCGTGCAGGTGCTGCTGCGGCCGGGGCTGGACCAGATAGCGCGCACGCAGGCCTTCGACTTCGACTTCGACCTGGAGCGTCGGGTGCTGTCGGAGGACGCCGGCGGCGGCTCAGTCGGCGCGGCGCCGCAGCAGCCAGTGGACGACCCCTTCCAGCTCGTCCTGGAGCGCTACATGCAGATGGGCTACGAGGCGCGCTTGGCAGTGTTGCCGCAGTGCAGCCATGCTATTGACGCATGCAACAGCAGCACGCTGCGCGGCAGGCAGGACTCAGGCGCACTGTCAAAAGTCCTGCGAATCAATCCATTGACCGCCCTGTTTTTTGCTGCAGCGGGAGGAGGTGGCGATGGCATTGGCGGCGCACGATGGCCAGGAGGAGCAGGGTCAGGTGTGCATCGGCCGGTCTGTATCATAGCATTGTGATGCTGCGCGGTATTTGCCGGTGGACTTGTGCAATTCAGATATAGACATATTTCAAGAGCTACTCAGCTGAGATCTTCCTGACTAACGTGCAGGTGGTGGAGTTCTGCCGGAGCTATCGCCAGCTGAAGAGCATGGGCTTTGCGCCAGCCACCGTGGCCGGCGCACTCATGCGGCATCGAGATGACCTGGCAGCAGCCACAGAGTCGTGTTTGTCGGCCCAAGTGCAATGACGGCCATCTGTCCCGGCAGCTGCTCATTGACTGCTTGCTTCAGGCAGTAGGTTGTCGAACTTGTACAATAGTCCGCTTCTGTTGGTTTGATGATGCACGTGAAGTTTCGAGCTCCGCAACTGTTATTTGTTGCGCATATGCGGCCAGAGGTCGGAACTGTACCGATTTGTATAGGCGGCATAGCCATGCTACATGCTGCAATACTGATATCTGATCGGAATCAAGATCAGTATCGGGTAGATTACAAGTCAATCAATCAATTTGAGCTCCTCCTCGGCCTGCCGCGACTTTGCGGTACCCAGCGTCTCAAGCCGCCTAGCATCATCGGCGCCTTGGCAGCACACTTCTTGTCCATCGTTGGACATGAGAAGCTCGATCGCCTGCGACAAGCAGTGGAGCGTTGGCACCGACATGCTTGAGGGTGCCATGAAGAAGGACATCGTGCAGCCGAGCACAGCCAAATTTGCTGACCTTGTTGGCGACCTCGAAGTTGCCGGTGAACGTGTCGTTAAAATCAAACGTTTCGAGGTCTGTGGCAATGGCGATGAGAATGGTGCCGAGGTCGTTGGTGCCGGAGGCTCGCATCTTGCGGTAGGCCTGTGCGCAGGAACTTGAACCTCATTGGACCATCCTCGTGATTTTCTGAGGTGCAAGCTTCAGATGCCGCCATTGACAGCAGTGACGTCTTTCAACGCCTCACCTTGCCTGTCGCAATGCCAAGGTCTCTGTGGTTGTCTTGCGGCTGCCACTCTTCGTCCTGCCACGTCTACGTGCATACCAATCGAGCGATCACGAAATCGACAGTAACTCTCATTTGACGTCATGATCTCGCATCGACTGTACTGGGCATTGACATGCACTACATGGCCCTCACCTGGATCATGTCCGCTAGCCAGGCCTCCTCGACGTGAAGCTGCTTGTGTGTCTCCAATGGTGACAGCGTCGGCGCGTCCAGGCCCTCCACCTCCTGCATGGTCACTGCAGCGTCACCTGCGGTCACGTTTTGTGTCGGCCTGCCGTCATGTGCAGCACATGCCGGTCTGCACACCGTATGTGTGGGCATTCATGATCTCGAACGACATATTGCCAAGTAATTTGAACAGTGTCATGCTCAGTCCACCTCGGATGGCGTCTGCTGCGCCGCTATGCAATGCATGTTGCATCGCCGATCCTGCCGCCGCGGTGCGCAGCGCGCACGGCTGTGTATGTGACGGATAACATGCCCACCAGAACACCCGGATGAGCTGCCGAATGTGACACGCGACCTGCCGAGCTGCATACTGACGAGCTCTCTTGGAGGTGAGATCAGAGGATGTGAGTGCGCGCGATCGCCTTCCAGGGAATGGCTTGGGACGGTCAATGCAGGCTTGAATGCGACAACTCTGCCTGCCAGTCCAGATGACGCAAGGTGAAAGCTGAGATGTGGTTCTGGTCGCATGCATGAGCTCCGCAGAGAGGCATCTTCACGAGCAGGAATTACAGATTGGTCGCACAGCGGATTCCGTGTCGTGCGTGCTTTGCCTCGACAGCTGCAATGGCTCGGGCAGAACCGGCGCTTGTAAGTCCATCTGTACCCCCTCTACGCAGCAGAGCGGTGGTCGAGACAGTGTGGGACGGTTGCCGCTTCAACAGCTTCGGATTCGGCCGTCGGGATCGTGCTGCTGACATCACTGCTGCTGCGAGGATTTCGAGATTATCCGCCCCGTATAGGCTCTTACCGCGCGGCCAGGAGGGCGTTGCATCTGCAACTTGCGCCTCGTCGGCACAGCACGCCAAATCTGAAACGTGACAGCCTGGACCATGGCACCAGGTGGGAGACCTGCCCTGTTTTAGACCGTACGCGACTGCCTAACACAGGGCGCAGCATTGCATTTCTTGCAATCGCATCATCACAAACGTCGGATTCTTGCGTACGGGTGTAGCATGGGTTACGAGACCTGTGCCCTTCTCACAGATGACGTGCGGCGCTCGACGCGCATCGGAGGCAAGCATACGAATGCCACAGGCAGGCGCACCCGCGCCGCCGCTGCCGCCCGATCAGCAGCGGCGGAGCGGGCGTCCGGCCCTCAGGCCGCCAGCAGCAGCGACGCGCCGCCGGCGAAGCGCCCCCGCGGGCGCCCGCGGAAGCACCCGCTCCCACCGCCCGAGACTGAGCCTGAGCTCGAGGAGGACGCATCTTCCTCCGACGAAGTCAGCATCAGCAGCAGCGATGAGGGTTCCGACGATGCGCACTATGACGCGCATTCGCCGGCGGACGATGATCGCGCCGGGCCGCTGGTAACGCTGCAGCTGCTGCACTGGGGCAGCCAGGTCGGCTACCTGGGGGTGAGGCATTTGGAGCCTTTCGTGCTTGGCATTCTCTGCGAATGTGCGACTCGCACTTTGCCTTGCGTGGAAGTGTTGTCGTCAGAGTCAGGACGGGCGCTCAAGAAGTCTGCGCAGAATGCAGCTATGGCATTTTGAATTCACACAACACTGCGTACCGCACCATATGTGCAAACCAGCCTCCTCAACGATGCACTCACAGCGACACCAACATGTCGTGCGGTCTGTGCTCTGCAGCTGGAGATGCCGGCGTGGGCGAGCCTGCGGGACGTGCAGAAGCGCCTGCAGGGCATCCACATCTTCGGCCGCCAGGTGCTTTGTTTCCTGATATGACCTGCCACCGCACCAGCCTGCGCCCCTTGTCTCGATCTGTTTGTATTTTCTGCCGCACATGTACCTGCCACCAGCATCGAACAATATGATGCCTATGAAAACCTTACCAGGTACCATCTCGCTGACTGCGTATCACGTGTGACGGCAATCTGGACAAGCAACACATGGAGCGTTCACACCTTGCAGTACAAGGCGCGGCGGTTCGACCTGCGAGTGCTGGAGCCGAATTCAGCTGACGTTGAGGCCAGGGCGGCACAGCACGGCTTTCAGCCGTCTCTGGGCGACTACTGCACCGGCAAGCGTGACGGCGGCGGCGCCGGCAGCAGCAGCGGCGACGGCGTCAGTGGGCGGCAGCTGCGCATCATGCTGCTGGTGCGCCCCCGTAAAGCGGCGCTGGAGCGGCTGCAGGCACAGCCAGACGTGCCTGACCTGCGGCCGCTGAGCTGGCGGCAGGAGGATGTGCAGCAGCAGCAGGCAGAGGCGCAGCCAGTGCAGCAGCAGGCACAGCAGCAGGCGCAGCAGCAGGCACAGCCAGCGCAGCAACAGGCGCCGCCGCCGCCGCAGCAGCAGCAACAAGACGCTGCCGCCGGCGCACACCAGCCGCAGCGAGAGGGCGCCTCGGTGCCTTCGGCCACGGCAATGGGGGCCAGGGCGGCCACTCCGCCGCTTGACGATGCTCGGCCGGCGGCCTTCGTGCCTGCCTCACCACCTGCAGTGAGGCCTTTCCGAATATGTTTGCGCTGACAGAGGCACATCTATCACCGCTCGCTGTGCTTTGTGCCATGGTGCTAATGCTCATGTCCCGTCTCACGCCCTCCCTTGCTTCGTGCGCAGAGCGGAGCCTCGTGGAAGTTGGCTTGACGCCGCATGTCCCTCCCTGCAGGCAGCAGGCCGACAGCAGCAGCAGCCGGGGCCGTCGCCGTCGCCGAGCGCAGTGCAGCGGCTGCAGGCGCTGCGGCTGGCCGCCCGCCAGGCTGCAGATGCGGCGGCGCCGCGAGTGCCGCCGCAGCAACCGCCGGCGGCGGCGGCGCCGGCGTGGCGGCAGACGCAGCCGCACCGGCCCGCGGCGCCCAGCGCCAGACCGTCGGCGGCTGCGGCCGCGGCGGGGCCTTCCACTGCGCAAGTCGACATTGACGTGTGGCCGCACGCTCGGGACCGGCAGCCGGCTCAGCGCCACAGCGGCGCTGTGCCGCGCCACCAAGAGCAGCAGCAGCAGCAGCAGCAGCAGCAGCAGCAGCAGGCTCAGGTTGCGGCTACGCGCAGGCAGCAGGCCGCACCGCCGCGGAAGGAGCCGCAGCAGCAGCAGCAGACAGCTGAGCGCGAAGGTGGGACGGTCCACTGTCCCAGATGTCACTGCTCGCTGCTTGCTTGCCATTCTGCGTGCTTGCTGCAGCGTAAATTGCTCGGGAGTAGTGTGCTCGATCCCGCTGCTTGTGACCACCTCGCATCGCAGCCTGTGACTGGTAATCACTGTGACTGGTAATCATTGTGTTTGCATGAGCAGACCCTCTGGCGCCGGCGGTGCCGCCGCAGCAGTCGCCGCAGCAGGTTTCGCCCATCTGCCTGCCCCCCAAGCAGAAGGGGCTGGGGAGGTGGTACATGGCGGATTCGCGGCGCCTCATCGAAGGTGTGGATTGCACACTCACTGGCGCTACAGAGTCCTACGCCAGTGCCAGTCAGCGGCGTTTACTTGGGCGAGCGTCCACGCCCTGTGAAATAGCTGACAGCCCACGACCGACCTCTGCTTCACATTAGAATGCTGTGCTGCTCTCAAAACGTGCGGTGTGCCGAATACCATGGGTTCCATGCAGGAGTGAACCTGTATGGCGTCGGCAGCTGGGCAGAAATTTTGCGGGAGCAGGTCTTCGTCGGCCGTACCGACGTCAACCTGAAGGACCACTGGCGTGCCATCGTTAAGGCGGTCAACAGAGGCGACAACCCCAGGTCCAGGCTGTCGCGCGATCTGGACAGGGAGGACAAGATCCTGGTCGCAGAAATCCTGAGCAGGTGCACATGAATGCACAGGACGGTTGCAGCGTGCAAGACGGACTGACTTGGTGTGACATGCCATGCACGCTGCCGCGCCCATGACGAAGCATTGCACCCTGTGTACAATGGTTGCATGCTTGGGCCGCCGTGAGATCGATCGGACGGTTGACGAAATTCGCTTTCTAGAGGAAGAGGTGGTTTTAAGAACTGTATGTAGACGCTCAAACATCCCGCGGCGGTCTCGATGTCCTGGAGGTGGTGGCTACTTGTAACCGCTCAGGTCAGAGTGAAGCAGGCCGCGTCGGGTGCGAGTCGTTTGCACATCTCGATCACAAACGGTGTTTAGATGAGGAAAAATTCTCACCATAAAATCAATCAATCAAACAGACGAGATCTCGCTCAAATGTGCCTCACAGCTTCCCATCCTCTTAACTCATGGCAGTACGGCACAGGCAGTGCACCACGGCAAACCGCCGCGTGCGGGGACCGCCCAGAAGTGCAGTACACAGCCAGCTCTGGCGCCTGGGTGCTGCAGACTCGCGCTGGGCCATGCAAAGCTATAATCGGCACACGCAGGTCTAGGTGTGTTGATGCAGCCAGCTTTTTTGAAGTCCTCCTTCCATCGACGCGCCTCACTTCTCCAGCCGGGCCTCGTCGTTCGTCAGCAGCTTGCTCTCTGGCCGCGACATCTGCCGACCTGCATTCTCACTCCCAGCTGGGATACGAGTGCAGGCGCCGCGCTTTGGAGGTGCCTACTCTACCGTGGTGGGCTCATGGTTGTGTGCAGGCGCATGTGACAAATTGATGCACAGAAGCACCCCGCGGCGCTCACCTGGGGTTGTGTAGAAGAACGCCGCCGTCAGGATCTCTGCCGCGGTGATGCCGGGATTGTGCGGCCACCGCCATGCCTTCAGCCTGCGCGGCGGATGTGGCTTAAACTGTCAACCTCCCATAGCCACATCGTCGACCTGCGATGGCCAAACCGTTCCGAGGAGACATGCACAGCCACGGCATCGCAGCGTGCGTGTGATTGGCGACGCGTTCCATGGCGTGACGGCTTGACCTGGGCACCCCAATCTGAGGGGAATCGACACAAACACCGAGACTCACCTGCGGTATTGTCAGCTGACGCTTCAACACGAACATTGAATATGCACACCGGGGACTCATTTCGGCCTAGCATGAACATCGGGACTCTAGCATGAACATGGAAGCATGCGGCTGTACTGAGCAGTTGATCCTAGCCAACTGACTCCCGACACACATGCTGCTGTATCAAGGCAAGACACATGTGATGGAGACTTGATGGGCACTCTCACTTGCGGCCCCAGCGCTGCACGCGGCTGTACTTGCCGTCCAGCTGGACCATGATCATGACTACATGTGTGATCCGCCAGAATTGTAGTCAATGCGAGTTGAGGACGCACTTGCGGCCCCAGCGCTGCACGCGGCTGTACTTGCCGTACAGCTGGAGCGCCTTGCCCACGTTGGTGGTGGCCCTCTCCGGAATGGCGTACTTTGTGTTGGCGGTGTGCGACTCCGACAGGCTCAGGCTGGCGTGGGAGCCCGAGGCCCGCTGGTTGGGCTCGAACCACGCCTTGGGCTTTACGCCTGCGCGCGCGGGGTGCCGGAAAATTGCAAGATTTGGTGCAGGGTCTTGGCGTGGGCACAAGGTGCTCGGACGGACACAGGGCGCGGACAACCTGGCTTTAGGTTTCTTGACTGATTGCTTACGTGTCAATGCTGGCCTCTGCAGGATGCACACGGCGCAACCCGCGGCCCGTGCGCAGCCCATGCATTCTGGCGCCGGCTGCATGCATGGCCCCAATCGCAGACGGCGCGCAGCGCCAGGGAGCGGGGATGCCAAATGTTTGGGAACAGCAGTCCCGGGGCGCGCACTGCAGTGGGAGATGTGGGAGAGGAGCATGATCCCAGCCGAGCTGGCTCTGCAGGCGCGGGCGGGCGGGCAGGCAGGCAGGCAGGCAGGCAGCAGCAGCAGCAGCAGCAAATAACGCACCGCAGATGTGGGAGATGAGCATGAGCAGCAGCTCCACCTCGCCCTTGTCCTCCTCCGGCCACACCCGGCCTGCAGGGCGAAGGGGGCGCAAGAGGTTGTGAGGACGTTGAGATCCGCAAAAGACACCGCGGAGGGAGCAGCGGCTGCTGCCCGCAGTGCAGACAGTGCGCATGAGTGAGATGCGCCAGTGTCGTAGTACAGCAACAGCGTTTGCGAAATTTTGAAAATCGAGTGGGCTGCGGCATCAGAGGTCGCTTCCGGGGGTGTGCAAAAGGGAAGAGCTCGCGGCCCGCCGCGCGGCCGCACCGTAGATGAACTGCGTGACGTCAAACACCTGCGGCGGGCGCAACACCCTCGGTCAGCCCTGTTGGCTATGGCATGGCCGGACCGCAGTATAGCCAGAAAAGTTGCTGTGCAGACACCAAGCCGTGCAGGCACCTCTTGGATACATTTGCGGTTTCGCATTCACGTTTGATCATTGTTCAGATATTTCAAGTATATCTGCTTCCGCCGGGGCGCGCAGGCTCACCAGGTGGTATGCGTCACCTTTGCCCCGCCATGCTGTGTGGTGGATCTGCGTGCAAGCACAACAGGCTGCTGGCTGCGACAGCTTTATTCTCCCGTTGACATTTGCAAAGCTTAAGCACAAAACCACACGGACAGGTGGACCGTCAGACTGGTCCTGTAATTTTCTGCGGGCAGGCGCCGCCGTGCAAGCCTGTCTGGCCATCATTTCCCAGACTGCATGCAATCATGCATCGCTCACCCACTCTGGGAAGGCCAGCTTCACTTTGCCGTCCATCTCCGGAGTCTCGCCCTCCGCCTCCAGTTCTAGCCAGCCGTGCGCCGCCTGTGCCAAAGCAAAGCGATAGAGGCGGTCAGGAAACGAGCGCAGCGGCCGCGCGCCAGGACTGCTCGGCCGCAAATTCGCCATGTACATGGGACATGTCCGGAAGCAGCCTTCATCAGAGGTGGGTAGGTGACATTCACTCGGGTTGCTTGACAGCTTGCTGTGCACAGGTCTGAGCCTGTAGTGAGCAAGAGCGGTGAGAAAGGCAGGGGGCAAGGGCGATGAGAAAGGGTCGTACGCAGTACAGGTCGTCGAACTGCAACACACGCGAAAACCGTCAGCCATCAGCCAAGCTTTATCGCTGGTGGTCACCATGCAGCGTGCTGACGAGGTCCTCCAAAGCCGGCCCCTGCAGCATTCTGCTCACCTTTGCGAGCCCATAATCGATCATCTTGAACTGCCGCGCATACAGCCTGCGACCAAGACGCCAGGCAATTCAGCTGCCTGAAGCTGGTGGGCAGTCGTGCGAGCACTGTGGGATGTCCTGCACCAGGGGCCTGGCCACATGGCCAGGAGATGAAAACGGCAGCGCCTGGGTCGTCAACACGTGATTCCACCTGCCTCGTCTCGGGATGGCCGGACACGGCGATCGAGATCGCGTCGTCCGCGTTGTGGTCGCGCGACGGGAAGTGCTCCATGACGTTCTCCAGCCGAAAGTCGCAGTGGTGGAACCTGGGCGCAGGGCAGAACCAACAGCTCCACAGGTGTTTGCCGGCCGCCGTGCATGAGGACGTGCGCCCCAGCGTGGCAATGTCACCGACTGTGCATGCATGCAAGGTGCAAGTGCGGCTGGCGCCGGCATCGCACCCGAACCGCCGCTGCGCCTTGTCCAGTGCTGTAAACACCTGCAGCGGCGGTGTCAAGGGGTGTAATGCGTAATCAGTGGGCCCAATGCTGCGCAGCCGTGTGTGCCAGTGAATACGCATGCCTGGGGCGGCGAGATGCAGGTGCGCATATGTTGTAGATATAGAACGCTAACTTCTTGGCGCACCTCCAGCATCATGTCGTGGATGTAGCTGATGTCCGCAAACTTCTTCCCGCCAAACACCTTGCTGACGCTCTTGCCGTTCAGGCGCTCCAGGACTTGGCCTGCACACGCATTTATGTTTTGCATTCTCATCGGCATGTGCACTGATGGGCTGAGCCTGTCTCACGCAAGCGAGCGGGGCGCAGCGGGACAGGAGGAAGACAGGGGAGCAGGGGCGGGTGCGGCTGCGGGCAGTCGCGCACCCACGAGCTTGCCGTCCGGCCGCGCCAGGCCCGGCCCGACTTTCATGAAGCCCTGCAACGGGGAACGTGACGCTGGTGGGCGCAGAACTCACATGCGAGCCAATGCGCATTCGTCAGCAAAGTCAGCTGCACGGTGGGATGCAGCGGGGCATATGCGCTCGCCGTGACACACTGCGACACTGACTGCTGAGCTAGCTGCCCGGGGCCAGATCTTCCAAAGTATTTCGAGATGATGTATTTCTAGAAGTTTTCCAACTCTGCTGAGGATGGCGCAGATGCCAGGGTGCCATGCTCCATCAGAATATGCTGGAAGCTGCCTGCTGGGCACCGCCATTAAACCACCTTGATGCCTATTGCATTTGTTCGTGTGTTTTTGCTTGGTTTCCGCGTCGCCACGCTGAAGCCTCTTACATGATGCAAAGCACTCAACGCTCCTTCCTTCTTCTTCATTCCATCCACTCACCGGCAGGTTGCCATTTTCGTCGGCCAGCTGCGAAACGCGCTGCCCCGCCTCCCACTCGCGCTCGATGTCTCCAATCAGCGCCCCCGACTTGAGCACCTTCAGCACGATCGGCGCGATGCGCCCGGCGCCGTCCTTCAGCTCGTAGATCTGGCCGTGCTGCGCAGCAAGCGGCACCGCCTTACGGCACCGCCTCAGCGTCCAGTTTGCAGGCATTAGTCAATAATGCGGTGTGGCTGCCGCATACGGCCTCCGCCATGCTTGCGCAGGAGTCTACATGCATGCCGTGCACACACATGCAGATGCCACGCATGTATCTGTGGAGCTGCATCCACTGTACTTGAAGTGACAACAAACATGAGGCTACGGGTGGGCGTATCTGCATGCCGGCGCCCAGGACCTTGCCGAGATACAGGTTCTCAATGAGCTGCGCGCCCTCCTTGGCAGTCCAATTGGCTCTGCAGGCCAGGCGAGAGGTTTCAAACCAGACCGAGGCACAGCAACTGGCATCATTCAAGTCATGCGCGGCCAGCGGCGCAACGAAACCTACTCGATGTACACTTTGTTGTCGGCTGGGTTGAAGCCCAGCATGTGACGAGGCAGCTCCTTGTTCGTGGTCTTCGGAGGCGGCCCACTGCTCGCCTGCGCACAGCATCTGGCGTGATGCAGGCTGTGACTTACTTGGTGGTCCATCGGGGGTCGCGAGGCAGTCCGCTGAACTTCCGATGCAAGTTGCGGCGCGCGGCAACTTCAGAAGCGTCACTGTGATCGGGAGGTTGCCTGCAGGCTGCTTGAGTGAACCCATGCAGGATGTGAGCGCTTCGTACCATATTGTGAGCGTTGCTGTTTGAGTGGGTATTCTTTACTCCTTTTCCCAGCGGGCTCACGCCATCGGCATGCGATGAGAGTTCTGCTCGAGGTCGCGAGGCTGATGATTTTGAAGCAGTGAAGTTCTGTGTGCACGAGCCGGAGGAGATTCACGGAAGCAAGCGCCACAGAGGGCAACATTTCATTGTCCCCTAGGTCAATTATCCAATGATTGGCCTGAATGAAACTAGCATGGACACTGATTCTCCCTGCCCTTCAAGGACAACCAACTTCACTGCGGATGATGTCGCCTCAAACACAGCACACGAACATATCAACCTGTGTGCCAGGCGTCATGCGTCAAGAGCGCTGCAAGCGAAATGTGTGCGCCTCGTCTGGCCATTGCCCTGACTAGGTACATGCCTGATCAAATGCCGCCTGAAATGATAGGTACCAACGAAACTATAAACCACAGTCCGAGGAAGGTTCCCGCCGAAAGTCGCGATGGACCGAGTCTCGAGCAGCCGCGGCGCCGTCGTTCGGCTGCTCGTGCGCGGCGCCATTTGCCGCGGCCTCCCCCTCTACTGCCTCGGGCTTGACGCCGCAACAAAAGCGGCAGGTGAGGCGCACGGGCAGGCACAGCAGGTAGATGACCAGCGTCAACAGCAGCAGGAGGACCCCCAGCGGGATCAGGCAGATCAGGAGGCACACGCCGCCGCCCGGGATTCGCAGGATGCGCTCCACCCACTTTGGAATCTCCACCTGCCGCGACTCCTGAAAATGCAGGAAAACACACACGATCCCCAAGATCACGCTATCATGCTTTGACTGCAGCCAAGGCCTAGAATGCAGTGCGCTTGATTGAACTGGCAAGACAGCGGCGCCAAGGCAGGCGCACCCATTCGGCGTAGCTCATGCCCTCGGGCTTGTCGGTGTCGACGTTGCTGGCGTACGAGTCATACAGCTTCTTCTTCACGGGGTTGCTGAGGGTGTCGTACGCCTGCGTGGAGACGCACATGCCGTGACTCGCACAAGTTTGGGACCCCAGAGAGCCCGCTTGACGAGGAATGCATTGCAGACAGCGGCGTGGACGCGGGCGCACCTGCGTGACCACAGCCTGTGCGCTCGGCGCATCTGGATGCGCGCACTTGTCGGGGTGCACCAGCCGGCTGAGCTTGAAGTAGTTCTTCCGCAGGTCGGCTGCACAGCAGGAACGAACATTGCGTGCGGATGGGCGCGCCACTACGAGGGATGCGCTGAAGCAAACAGCACACACTTGGCAGGACAGCCATGCAGGTCGTGAGCAGATTCTGCAGCATTGAGGAGCTACACACTGACCTGAGTTGTTCGGATCGATTTTGAACACTGCATAGTAGTTCATGTGTTCTGTCCGCAGTAGGCGGATCACCTCCTCCTCTGCAGTCCTGCGGCAGATCGGTGCATGTTGACTGACGCGGCAGTTCAATCCTGTGCGGCATTCGATGGCTCAAGGCTGTCTGGAATCCTTGGATCAGGGCCTGCCGAAGCAGCAGCTCACCCGAAAGGGCCCGCTTGTGCCGCTGGGCCAGCCGCTGGCGCAGCGGCCACCTCAGGTGCGGCAGTCTCGTCTGGGGCGCCTGCTGCCGCCGACAGCGGCGGCGTTGCAGCTGCCGGTGGCGGCGCCAAAGATGGACCTGCAGTTTTCTCCGCCATGACTGGCAACACTAATGTAGGCAACACTTGCAGCGCGGCGTGGGCCGGCCGCTTGCCTAACGTTTAGGTCGCAATCGCCAGTACCCGCCGACCTGGGTTTGCTGTAGGGCTGAGCTGCCCCAGTGCAGCTCACGAGGAGTGTTGGGGAGCGACAAAGCAAGCAAATCGTAGAGCCAGGTGTCGCCAAACGCTCGTCCTGGATCTGGACCACAACAGCTGTGACAATGCCGACCGCAAGCGAGGCAAGTCCTGACGCGATTGCACGCTGCAACTCTCAAATCCCTGTGAAAGCCTGCAAGTGCGTGACTGCTCCGCACAGCTGCGGCCGATCAGGGTGCAGCGGCTTTGCTGCAGGGCGGTCTCGGCGGCAACTTTCTTCTAGGAGATCTGTCGCAGATCCATCGGGCGCGATCATCCTTGATTGTGGCTCACTGCATCCGCTGACATTCGCATTGCACACTACCAAACGCGCTGCCTCTTTTCCACACCACGCTTCGGCAGAGCCGCGCAGCCTCACACATCTGCCGCACTTCTGCCGGACGCTGTCTCATTCAGCGGAACGCTCGAGCCCCGGCCAGCACGATGGCGAACCTCACGGCTTCGAGGACCCACCAGCTCCTCCAAAGCGTGCAGCAGTCACGCGCTGCGCCTCGCACACGCCGCCCATCAGCACTGCAGGTAATCGGTATGGTGGAAAAGGGTGCGATCGAGTAAGTTCCGGCACCTGCTTCGCGAGCACGGCGTGCGACCTCGGTCAAGGGTTGTCTGAAGGAATATCTGATAGTTTCAGATTCGCTCATTCCACAGGTGCACGCTACAGCCGGCGTCCGTGTGGCCGTCGAAGTTGCAAAGCACGTGGTGCGCGTTTTCGTTGAAGATTGAGCCGGCCAGGCAACGCTACTGGGCGAAGTCTGTGGCAAGCGGTATCCCTGCTTGTGGCTATTGGTGTCGCTGCTTGTGCCCAACGCTGACTGTCGCCCTGAACCGAACTGTCACCTTGCTTGAGTTGCCAGAGTCACTGGCAGATTGATTCACTGGACGCGCACCTGGCCAAGCAGGCGTTCGGCGATCGCCTGAAGTTGGTGGGCGATTCGCTGGAGCTGGGCGAGTGGGACGTTGACCGCGCGCTGGACCTGTCCTGGAGCGACGGCGACATCTGGAAGGCGCAGGTCGAGCTGCCGCCCAGCACCGAGGTTCGATTCAAGGTGCACGTGCGGCCATCGCAATGACGCTGCTCCCAATCTGTTTGCTGTAGCGCCCACAACAGACACACAGCAGCCCGGCTGTGTGTCCTTTCAAGCAAAAGCCCTTGTTGCATTCATCGAGATCGTGTCAACTCGTGGAAGGCAGCTGTTATGGCACTGACATGTTTGCGGCGCAGCCGAGCGGCTGCAGTGTTGTGCATGCATGCGGCAGGTGCAAGTCCAGCCGATGTATGCAATGTGCCGCATATGGATCATCCTCATCGGCGAGGCACAGTCGAGCAAGTAGTTGTCCGAAAATACTTGACACAAAATTGCGTTGATCACCTGCACATCATGCGCGCAGTTTGTTGAAGTCCATGGCGACGACGTCGGCTGGGAGCATTGTGACGACCGCAGCCTGCAGGTGCGACGCTTCACACGATGCTCCGTGCGATGCTTGCAGTGCCCTGTCCTGCCTTCGAAAATGCTGAGACTGCGCAACCCTGCCTTATGCACGGCCGACCACTCCATGCACCGCACATGCCAAGCAGCCTCAGATGTGATCAAACGTGTCTGCCGCTGCGCTGAGCACCGCATGACTGACCGCCGCTTCTGCAACGAAACCACAACCAGGTGCCAGCGGACGAGATCACTGTCAGCGGAGAGTGGGACGCCCCGGAGCTGATGATCGACGAGACGACCGCCACCGCTGTGAGCAAGATGAACGGCGCCGCGGCTGACAAGACCAAGAAGCAGCCGGTTCTGGCCGCGGCCGGTGCTGCGAACGGCAGCGATTGCAACGCTGCCAAGTAGGCATTCAAGACTCTAAAGTTTCACGATGTGCAGATACCAGAGGTGTACTGGTATCGCCCGATAAACCCGATGCCGACTCAGCGCGGCCGGTTTCTCCAGTGCCTTCCCGTTGAAGAAACCGCAAACGGGCTCTGTACAATTACGAGCGGATAGTCTCACAAGCAATGACAGGGAAAGTTTCAGCGATGACAGACTGCCTCCATGTCGCATGATGGCGCAACAGTCTTCGGAACCTCAGGTTATTCAGTACCTATGGCGGATGCTGATAGCAGCTGATGTCCGTTGACTTTGTGTTTGCGCCAGACACGCACATTGATGCAGCGTTATTTGCATGGACCTCGTTCGTTGGCTGAAGGCACCATGCTATTGCCTGGTTGAGCAAATGCATGACGAACAGCGCGTCATTCGAAATCGCATTCGTACAGCGAGACCTGGCGGCAGCATGACGAACATTAATCGGCTCTGCGACACCCTGACCAAACCTTTCTGCATTTCGCCCAGCCCGCACGGTGGTTGCGTTTCCGCATGTGTGGGGACAGTGGCAGCATGACGGGCGGTGACGGCCGCAGAGCAATCGGTGCTGCTGCTGTGGCGGCATATAGATTGCCATGGCTGACAAACACAATGCAGTCGACAGGTTTTATGTATGAGCTGGAAAGGGAACATGATGCTCTGAAGCAACATTGCCCTGTAGAAGCGTCAACGGCAGCTTTGCTGAGCTAACCATATCAGCAGGTGCGTGTCTGCGACGACGCCGCAGACTGCTTTTCCGCCGTCGCCGTGAAAGGCGCCAGGGGCCTGGGCAGTTCTTTGTGTGGTAGATCATGCGCAGCTGAGGGCATGTCGCCCACCGTTGGTGTCCATGCACATTTCTGGTGAGGCCGCTGCGATTCCCGTGGAATTCCTACCGTTCAGGGGCACGACAGACATCTGCAGAGGGCGGGCAAGATGGCGCACGACTCATGCCCTGCTGACCGCCTGAAGCTCGCATACAACACTTTCATTTATAGAAGTACACGCGGCGAACGGTTTCTGTGCTCAGGCTGCTCTTCGTGAATTTGCGGACCCAGCTGACTCGGGATCATCGTCAAAGTGCAGTATTCCGTCAGCCCCCAGGCCTGGTCCTAAGCGCTTTCATAAGCAAATAATAGATCCTGCTGCCTGCCTGTCCTGCACAGCAGCATGAGCAGCCACTCCAGCCTCCTCGGTCAGCTGTCCCTCCCGGGCGCGCGGCGGCCAGCACAGGTGCACAGCGGGGCCCGCAGAGGCCGCTCGACACTGCAGGTAGCTAACACATCACTCGCATGTCGATCCAGCCGCCTAGGCATGTCATCTCTGCCATGCAACGACAAAATTGACTGAGTCGTCGTGAGCCGCTCATTGCAGGTGCATGCCGCGGCAGGCGTCCGCGTCGGCTTCAACGTCGCTAAGCAGGTGCAGACACTCTGGTGACTGATGATGTTACTTCGATCCCCGTTCCCGAGCGGACACAAGTTCAGCAGTCTGTTTGCTGCCCTGCCGATCTCATGCCGTCCCCTGACTCGGCGCCATCTCCCGTGAGCAGGTCAACTATGGCGACACACTGAAGCTGGTGGGCAGCGCCCCGGAGCTGGGCGAATGGGATTTGAACCGCGCGCCGGAGCTGTCCTGGGGCGACGGCGACGTTTGGAGCACCAGCGTCTCGCTGCCGCCCGGCAGCGAGGTCCACTTTAAGGTGCGGACTCGGCAGAACTGCAATGCCCTCGTGGTTGCAGCCACTCGAGAAGCGAATGTATTCGGCCAATCGTGCACAGATGGAGAAACATGAGGAAGGATTGCTGCAATTGCCACATGTGGAGTGAATTATGCCCGATTGTGCCCGCATGAGGAAGGGTTCCGCGGTGCCGCAGTTGCCACATGTAGAGTGGCTATGCCCGACCCTGCCCGCATTGCCTGCGCAGTTTGTGAGGGTCGGCGGCGGCGGCGAGGACTGGGAGAATTGCCAGGACCGCAGCCTTCAGGTGCTTCATATTCATCTCCTCCTGTACCCCTGAATTCCAGTGGTTCACTCATATCTTAGCATACACAAGACGACACCGGAAATGTTGGAGGGGCTGTTCAGTGGTGATGAGCATGCCGCTGAACGACTGCACCCATTTGCACAGGTCGCAGAGGGCGCGATTGCAGTCAGGACGAACTGGGACAGCCCGGACCTGGCTGTCGAGCAGCATAATGGTGCCGGCCCGCCGGAGGAGCACCACGAGGAGGCGCAGGTCAGTTGCGCGGACGATGCATCTCTCACCAATGTACACGAACCTGCACTTTGCCTTGCGATCAGCTAGTCGGAGGGCCTAGCTGGTGCTGACCGGGAGAGGGTGAGAGCAGCAGCAACACTGCTGAGCCACATCCAGTCGAGCCGCACGACCTGCTGTGTTGCTCGATCATCACTGCTGCTGCATTATGCAATGTGCATCACATCCCGAAATGGCACCCGCCTGAGCCTGCAGGCCGAGCAGCCAGCGGTGGAGGAGGCCGCGCCGCCGCGCGGCGGGACGAACCGCTGGCGGCGCGCGACGACCGGGCTCATCAGTCACTGCTGTTGCATTGCGCTGCTGTTGCATTGCGCTTGCATTGCGCCGCACCACAATCAGTGCGAAACTTGTGGCCTTGCAGGCGGAGCAGCCGGCAGAGGAGGCGGCCGCGCCACCGCCCGGCGGGAACGGCGCGCCGGCGGCGGGCGACGACCGGCTGGCGCACAACCAGTGGCAGGGCCGCGACATCGAGTTCATGCAGTCCAACGCGCACAGCCGCGAGCGGCAGGGCAAGTGGGACACGTCCGGCCTGGAGGGCGGCGCCCTGCACATAGTGTCCTCTGATGAGAAGGCTGCTAAGTGAGTGGAGCTCAATCCTTCTAGTAGTGCTAGATGTCAACCTGCACGTGCCTGAGAGGCCGCTTGCCTTGAGGCATCTGGGCATGATGTAGTCGTCGCCTCCGTCGAGAAGGCTGCCAAAGTGAGTGGAGCTAACTCCCAGGCTTTCAGCGTGTGTTTGAGATGCAAGTACATGCTCAATTATCAGAAGTGCACTTGGCTGGAGGCTGCTTTCCTGTAGCAATGCCCCTGTAGGAGCGTACTCCGAGCGAAGGGAAGGCCGCAAAAGTCAGTCGCGCTGACTTTCGGGTCGCAAACATGAACCTTGTGTGGTGCAGCTGGCTGGCGAAGATCGAGGCAGTCAAGACGCTGCTGGTGGACGACGCGCCTGACAAGAAGCCGGATCTGGGTGCGCCCCATTGTAGACGCCCTCCTCTCGAAACTCATGCATTGACTGGGAGTCGCTGCTGACGCAGCTGGCTGGCGAAGATCGAGGCAGTCAAGACGCTGCTGGTGGACGATGCGCCGAACAAGAAGCCGGATCTGGACGCGCTCGCGGCGGCGTATGTGTACCTGCAGTGGATCGGCACTGGCGCCATCCAGTGCGTCGAGGGCGGCGGCCACCACCGCCCGAACCGTCATGGTGAGATTTCCACATTGTCGTGTGCGAGCTGAAAGTTCTGCGGATGCGGCGTCATTGTGTGAAGGCGTGTGGAACTGCCGGGGGCCGACGTGTTGACGCCCCTTGAGAAACGGGCATACCCTTCGTTTGCACCATCCTTTCTTGCAAGCCAGAAGCTCATGGCTCGCATGCCTCCTGCTGCAGCGGAGCTGTCGCGCATCATCTTCCAGTCGCTGGAGCGTGTGGTCAGCGACCCGCAGGCGGCCGGCGTGCGCGCTCTGCTGGCCCGGCGCATGAACCCCAAGTGAGATGTCGCTGCTACGCCTGTGCCACCCTGCTTGACCTCCAATTATGCAGCTTACCTCATTTGAAGCTGATGTCGATCGTGGTCCTCCAGCGGCTGCCCAACAAGCATGTGCATCCGAACAGTTGCGCCCGTCACGGCGGCAGCTCGTCTGCAGTGTTGGCTGGTCAGCTTTTCTCATGCGGCATGGCAGAAACAGCCCCCCGTCTTGTGCAATTCCGTCCTTTATGGACATACATATGAACGCTGCAGATGCTTCTTCGGAAGCTTGCCGAGTGGCCAAGGATTCTGACGTCATGTGCCACAGGCTGCCGTCCTTCACGGAGGCGCACACAGCGTCGACGCCGCTGACTCGCATCCGGGACATCGCGCACCGCGGCGACATCCCGCACGAGCTGAAGCAGGAGATCAAGCACACCATCCAGAACAAGCTGCACCGCAACGCCGGCCCCGAGGACCTGGTGCGTTTCCTGACACCTGACACATCACTGCTGGCAGTCTGCATGGCATGGAAGCAGGCAGACTGAGTTTCGAACACGACACTCGGGCTGCGCTCTGCATCTGCCCACCGGCATGCCATACGAACTCGCAAATATGCATGGTGAACCTGCCATCTGGATGGCTACTCGATTTCAAAAACACCAAAACTAACTAAGACCTATTCGGCACGCTTCTCTTCAAATTCGCCTGCCGCCAGGTGGCCACGGAGCGCATGATCGAGCGGCTGGAGGCGGAGGGCGGCAGCATGACCATTCAACTCCAAACACACTCGAATTGCTACCACGTCTGATGCTGAAATCACTCCACTCATTGTCCTGTGTAGGTGGCCACGGAGCGCATGATCGAGCGGCTGGAGGCGGAGGGCGGCTACAACGACGACTTCCTGAACGAGTTCCGCACATTCCGCTCCGAGCTGCGCGACTTTTTCAACGCCTCCAGCTTCACCGACATGCTGGACGCGCTACGCCCTTCCCTCGAGGACTCGGACTGCCAGGTGCGGGTCTTGAAGTGTTTCTGTACAGGCTGGATCCAAGCAGAGTGCTGAGCAGCGGAAGCATCCCATTGTGCGCTTTTGGACCATCTATCATCACATTTTGCACAGGGCACGTCAGACTGCCAGGTGCGGGTCTCGAGCAAGCTGCCCCCAGGGGCTGCATTTCTCATTGGCCGCTGGCACCAGCATGGAAAGGGCGAAAGCAAGCGATACGTGGCTTTTGCATCAACAGAATGACGCATAGGCGGCATGAGCCCCCGTACACAAAATCAAGCCAATCCTGAAACACACTTGCCCGCAGATGCTGGACAAATTCCTGAAAGCCAAGGAGAAGGTGGACGCCACCCCGGAGGCCAACATGAACGACGTCATGGACGCGCTGCACGCCCTGACGACGGTACATATGAGTACATGTTCGTACGCAAGAAGAGTTATATGCTATAAGCACGCGCATCACGTGCACCCCCCCTGACACCGTTCCGCTCGACGTCCTGCTGCGCTCCTGCCAAGAATGCACCTGTGGGTGCAGATCTGTGCGCCGCAGGTGTCAACCAGCTAACACTGAGGGCGAGACAGCACCGGCTTGCGAGTGAAAGGCGTGGACGAAGGGGCGCCGCCTGCATATGTGCAAATCTGCCTGCGGTGCTTCCTTCTGAGCAGATTCACCCTGGGCCTACGCAGGTGCGGGCGATCCTGTGCGGCGGGCTGTCGAGCGGGCCGCGCAACGACGCGCCGGACCATGCGCTGTCAATGCGGCAGCGGTGGCGCCTGGCGGAGCTGCGCGCTGAGGAATATGCCTTTGTGCTGCTGAGCCAGTTCTCCAATCTCATTGCCGCCAAGGTGCTTGCGCCGCCACCCCAACCTTAGCGCCAAAAGCATCTGTGCTGCTCCATCTGATATCACTGCAGGGTGGCCGCGAGGCGCTGGTGGGCGGCGAGGACGGCGCGTGGGCGCTACCGCTAGGCGCGGCTGCTGAATGCAAAATCTAAAACTATTACCAGAAACATGAAAGGGGACATGGTGTCGTCGTTGAATTCGGCTGACGGCACTTCTGCAAGCGGCAAACCCGCCCTCGTTATCGTGCGCATCAGGGAACGGAAACTGCGTTGAATTGTCCCCGTTCTATGAAAAATCGTACTAAGGGCCCGTAAAAGAATTTTATATCAACTCTACATTTGTTACAACGGCTTCTGCCGGGGCATCATGTGGGTGATTAGCCGCACGGCAGGGCGTCAGCCGCATGGAGTATACATAGAGTGTTCCAAAGAATGGTATGGGGGCACAGAAGACCGACACGCCCAGAGAGCAGACCGACGAAAGATGTCGGAGGTTTCTCCTCGATGACACTTAGGGTTTGACTCGGCCTGGCATAAAAACTGGAGGCAAACGTTTCAAAC
>JAABUL010000439.1_pt1 | contig 88638 bp, 70 predicted proteins | sample 5559151 | NCBI WGS metagenome assembly JAABUL01 (sample SAMN10711876, study PRJNA513368) | rock metagenome | isolation source: Antarctica rocks | place: Antarctica: Victoria Land, Pudding Butte sud | reverse complement strand
CACAGCTAACAATGGAGGAGATGGCGAAAATGGAAGAGAAAGGGGGCGAGGACTGGACGGACGAGAAGAAAGCCGAGTACGAAAGAAGAGTAACGGGCAAGATACTCGCTGCGGCTTGGAAGGGCAGCAGATACGAGATTCAAGGTGTCCTTCGGGATGTTTGCGACAAGGTCCTTAATGATAAGAACGTGAAGATGGAGAAGAGGGTTGAGCGAGCTCATGCCCTCGTCTTATGTGGCACAGTGTATCAAAATGTATGCCTCCTACTGGCATGCTCGTGTATTAGTTATGTGCTGACAGGGAACAGGCCAAGAGAGACCCAGACGAAGAAGGAGATTACATGGCCTTTGAGCAACTCATGGCAGATGCTGCCGTCAAGAAGGGCAAGGACGGCAAAGACGAGAAAAAAGACGGAAAAAAGCCAAAGAAAGAGAAAGATGAGGGAGAGACGAAACACCATAACCCGTTCCATTCGCATAGCAAGGCATCAGAAACTCCAGCAGCTTCATAGTTCCCCAACGCACACCAAGACTTCTGGGTCATGAGTTTTTGCAGCCATTTACAGGTGTTTATACGCGCATTAGATAGTCGGTCAGCCTATACCCATGGAGATGCTCCTCGGTCTGTAAGCATTCAGGAAGGATCTAACGCCCCACTATGATACTTCTGCACATGAAGATTCCAAATCTTGATATACTCCATTGTCAAGACTCCTAAAGAGCATGCAAACGAGCCGCAACTCCGTATGCGTCCATGTTTCCGTCACGTACTTAGCCCCTCTCTTCCTTCCGTAAAACCCTCCCTGTACGCCTATCCCCGCGCAGCCTACCCTCCTCGCGCTCCAAAGCCCCTCCCCTCCTCCCTAAACACACCCCCCACCCCGGGACCGAACCGTTCAACCCCCCTCAACCACCCTCCTCAACTCCCCCAACCCTTTCTCAAACCTCTCCACCAACCTCTCCAACCCCTCTCCCTCCCCCGCCCCTCCCCCCTCCCCCCTCTCAACCCCCTCAATCCTAACCATCATCCCCCTCCCCCCCTCTCCCTCTCCCTCTCCCTCCCCCTCCCCCTCCCCCTCCCACGTCGGCGCAGCCCTAACCTCCGCATTCGTAACCGCCCACCCCGGATCCATGCTCTGCGCGCGCACGACCTTGGTGCCCGTAGCGTCGATGTCGAGAAGGAGGAAGCGCTCGGTTGGTTGCGCTTGCTGTGCGAGATCGGAGACGTTGGCTGCGGGGGAGAGGGTTTGGAGGGCGGCGGTGGTGATGGGGTCGGTGTCTGCGTCGTCGGAGAATAGGTAGTGCACGGTTGGGTGGTGGTGGGTGGTGTCGGTGGGGTCGGTGATGAGGGTGAAGAAGGGGGTGAAGGGGGGTGGGTGTGGTGGGGGTTCGGAGGTTGTGGGGAGGTGTGAAGGCGAAGCGGAGGGGGAAGGGAGGAGGGTTGGTTTGGGGGAGGTGGTGGGGTTTGGTGCGTGGGTTTGAGGGTGGGGTGATGCCATGGTATGTGGTACCGAATGTTTGCTACATTGTTCAGGTTTGGTGGGATAAAATAGGGTTTAGAAAGAGTTTGGTGTTGCAGGTGGGCTTTGGAAGATATCTATCATGCTCCGCCATCCATCTAAGATTCGTTATGTTACACCAAAATTACTGTGGTACGTGCAGAGGGAGATGGAAACAATGGGAAGCAAATGAAGGTCCGGGGGTTAAGGACATCTGGGCACTTGTGGTCCGAGACCCAAAAAGTCCTGCTCTTAAAGCATCTGAATTGCTCAAGGTCACTGACTTTGCGTAGCCTCCTAGTAGATATCAAGAAAGGCTATTTTTTTGTCTTCTGGTTGGTTCAACCACGTTGTACTCGTAGTTGGCTCATGTCTGTATTGGGGTATTCCAATAATGAACCGGTCGATCTATAACCTTACGAAGGTGAAACCATGCAAGACTGTCGTATGAAATGGTCTATAACAGCTGTGAGGCGGCAAGGCCCCAATGGGGGTGGATTCATTCCTCATAAGACAGCATGATGGCAAACCGAGCTCCAAGCAAAACAATGTTTTGGGTATCTTATGCCGCCAACGCCAGCGTGTAAATGTAAACGAAGGGGAAGGCTAGAAAGCCATGAAGCCAAGTGCTCAGGCTCAAACGGGGTTTATGATCATTCCCCACTCTGCTTCCATTCGAACTCTGAAAGATGGAATCAGCGGATGTTTCTGAAGAGCGGATACAAACCTTACTCTGCCGGCACATAGGACATAAGCCCTTGGAAGAATCTTGCTGAATCCAAGTGAGCAGACAATGCTGTGTAAGATCAGCACTTAGCCCTATATCACGGCTTGAGCTGGTTCATACCATGTGGAAGGAGTGGCCGCACTTCCCAATTACTGAGTACCCGTATTCAGTACATACATAGATCACGTCGAGGGAAATGATGAATATCTACTTACGTAGGGTACAGTCGTCGCCAGGATATTTGCAAGTAGGGCAGGTTCCGTCAAACTGAACTCGGCAAATGCCGCAGACATCGTCTTCTGGCATATCCCACCGCCATGAGGCAACGGCATTCCACTCTTTGATGGTGACCTTCATCGTGGGCGGACGGGGTACTTTATCTCGGGCAAACAGGGCCGCTGCTGTCGTGATGAATATGGCGAGACTTTCACTTCCTAATGGTGAGGGTGGAGACCATAAGGGTTGACTCTGCTGATCTTGAGGTTTGCTTTGTTTACTTTTGAGTTATTCTAGTGGTGGAATGAGGGGTCAACCCCATTATCGATATAAAGAGCGGAGCTTCAGCTCTGACCTCGTTCTTTCATGGGAAAGATCGCGATCTTCTTCACGAACTTCCTTTCTATCAACTACCGTCTATTTATCGCTGGGTTACTGTATGTTGAAACGACGTATTTTTATTCTTTACCCACAGCATTGAGATGAGGCCGAAGAGAGCCCACCAGCAATTTACAAAATGGCACTACTACTAGCGCGCCTGCGATCATCCAAGCTCTCCGCCAAGTCTGCTCTCAGCGCCCATGCAATGTCAGTGAGCCAATGCCGTCAGAACTCGCTGCGCTCCTACATAGTCACGCCAAAGGAGCTTGCCTATGCTTTGGAAAAGAATGCCCTGACTAAGATCTCCACGGCACCTCGAGTAATCCCTCTTTGTGCAGCATGGTTCCTACCAAACGACCCCCAAGGTCGTACAGGAAAGCAGGTTTTTAAGCAGCAGCGAATACCTTCAGCAAAATTCTTTGACCTAGACGCCGTTAAAGATAATGACTCGCCCTATCCGCATATGTTGCCCACAGCGGAGGGTTTTGCAGAGGCTATGGAGGCATTAGGAATCAGGAAGGATGACGAGATCGTTGTTTATGATACGCAAGAGCTAGGCATCTTCAGCGCTCCAAGAGTAGGATGGACGTTCGAGGTGTTTGGTCATCCCGCTGTTCATCTTCTCAACAACTTCCGGTTATGGGTTGAGCAAGGCTATCCGACGGAAGCTGGCGAGCTTCCGGAAATACCTGCAGAAAAGACTCATTACCCTGTTCCAAACGTGGATCCGGGGAAGGTGGTGAAATTTGCTGAATTGAAGAACATTGCTAAGGATTATAACAAGGAAGGGGCAGAAGGTATTCAGATACTGGACGCAAGGCCTAAGGAACGCTGGGCAGGCACAGCCCCTGAGCCCAGGCCTGGTCTGTCTAGTGGTCATATTCCTGGCAGTATAAGTGTACCGCATTCGGAATTGCTAGATCCAAAGACGGGAGCGCTTCTATCAGGGTCTGAACTTGAGGAAATATTTCAGAGTAAAGGAATAGATCGAGAGAAGCCAATCATCAGCAGTTGTGGTACTGGCGTCACGGCCGCTGTTATTGATACTGCGTTGAAGGAAGCGAATTATGGTCTGTATGAGGAAAGGAGATTGTATGATGGCAGCTGGACGTAAGCGGTCTGTTCATGTCATCTGGGATCCTTGCTGATGAGCGAACCTAGGGAATGGGCTCAACGAGTCTCGGACTCTGATGGACTGATTCAAAAGGTCGCGTGACAGCAGACCATGATGCCTAGGCTTATCTCTTGAGAAATAAAAGAGAAGCGAAAGCGGAATCTTGTCTTGGCGCATGTTGCTTGCTTGATGATTTCACGAAACTTCAATTTTCAGAGAGCTCAGAGAGTCTGTCAACAACCACAAACCGTATGGAGACTATCATTCTTATCTGTAATCTTCATCTTGGATAGTAACAGACTTAGGTTCTCATTCACTGGACCCAAGAGATAGTGAAAAACATTATTCGCTTTTGAATTCTGTTTTTGAATGCCATGATCTTGCTGCTACCCGGATTGGAATTGCCTTCACCAATATCATGATGAGCATATGCTGCCGTCTAGCTCCTTGGGTATTCTAGAATAGCTACCTGATCTTATGCGATGGAGAAGTTTGGTGTAGATTGCAAGTAAAGGGAAATGTTTCTGAAGCCCTACCTAAAGGCTGACTTCGCTTGAGCTTGGCCACTATGCCATTTTAGGCTTCGATCCGGCTATCCCCGCCGCTAGTTCGTATATGCTCGAAATCGATTCACCACCTGGTGATTCGCCCTATTACCTGACACATCACACTCACCACTCAGCCCCTCTCCATCCTCTCCAAATATCGCATGTATTTTGACTCACAGCCCCTCGCGCTCAATGATCGAACTGAGGCATCATAGTAGCCTCTTGAGTACTCGAGAGGCCAGTCACAATTCGCAAAATGTACGAATGCGCTTTGTCGTACGGAAGACTTGATTCAGGTGCGTTGGTTATTCACAGGCTTGCCAACCCTATTGTTCTCCAGTTGCGCGATCTCAATAGAAAGGCTTCGCTGCACACAAACCTCACTCACAAGACATGCTCTTGCTTCTAGGCCCTCTTGTTTGGCCTACACACATCACCAAACCGTCTCCATGAGACCGAACTCTCGCAACTTTTGCAATTGCTACTAAAATGCAAATCCCATATTGCGTCATTGACGCTACCACCTTGGTTGAGAATATCCACGAGATTAAGAAGTGGATATACAATGGCCAGATCCGCCTTGTTGTGCCCTTAAGCAGTCAGTATTGGACCCGCCCTCACAACCGTCCCAGCACATCTGACTATTCACAAGCCTTGGAGCGTGTTGAGCAGCTATACCAGAAATCAGTCGAGCCAAAATCAAAAGCACAAGAACCTGCGCGCCCAAAGTCTTCAGGCAAGACTGCACGAAAGGAACACCCAATCTTTGACATCAATCCTCGACTAACCAGGGCATTCCTGGCATGGCTCCAACGAGACAAGGACTACTGGGACCCGGAGATCCCTCTTGCTACTGAGTTTCAGCGAGCCAACGAAGTTTACACACCATGGACACTGGCAGAAGAGGAACAAGAGAAGCGCGACGAGTCCCCCGAAAAAGGCCCAGCCACCTTCGCACAAGCTGTTGCGAAATCGAACCTTGCAAAGCGGGCACCAGGAGCTGTTGAGGCTTCAAGGGGTCAGTGAAAGTTCCGTGACTTGATTATTCACTACTAAGACGTCTCTTGATATAGCGTCTATGAAGCCCAAGCTCGTTGCCCGAGCTCCAGGAAGCGATCGATTACCATGGAAGATTGGTAGGAAAGTTCCCCAGATTCCACTCCGAGAAGTGCCTGTAGAGGTGAGACCGGTGCTGAGCTATGTGCTCTGGCGACTTCACGAGAGCGACAAAGGCCGCGCTGATGCAAGTTCCTTGACGGTGCTCAGTGACGATACCAAGACCTGTACCGTGGGGCAAAAGCTTGACATCGTCGTCAGAAGGATTGAGGAGATCCGTCATACAATAGCCGCCCAAGTAACTGAGACTGATCGCAACACTTTGGGAGATCTCGAACGAGAATTTGGCGCCCGAGAGCCTCGTCCGAAAAATTTGGATGGGAAGGATGTTACTCATTCGAACGGCATGCAACCATTGCAACTTAATGGGGATGGTGTTTTGAATGGAGAGAATGTCAGGGTCGATATTCCGAATAAAACACCCGACAGCAAAGGAGAAGAGAAGCTCATCAAGGAGGAAAATAACAGTACCAAAGAACACTCCGAAATTTGCTTGGAGGGCAGCACCATTGTGGACAAACCTGCCAATGGGTTCGTTCTACGAGAAGCAGAAATCGAGAACGAATACCGTGACCTTCCCAAGCAGAATTATCCTACAGCCATTGATATTGCTGAAGAACATGCGGCACAGGGAAAAGACGGATTAATCGAGCCCGCTGGCCCTATGTCAGATGAATTCGTTTCTGAGAAGATCAGCAATATCACCGCATGGATCAAGAACTTGGCACCAAAGTTGAGCAGCATCTCCGAACCAACCTTAAACCCCCATCAAGGAAGAGACCACTCTACAAGAGAAGAAAGGGATTCCCAGCAGCCACAGGTTCCCATCATTCATCAACCAGTGGTTTTGCAACGAGCAGCTGAGATACTCACACCTTCTCCTCGTCGAACTTCAACCGCCTCCCCAGCACCGGCACCGTCCACTGAAGCACCGGAGGACAGCGATGAAGAAGTCGTGGTCTTCAATCCCAAACCGAAGCGGTTGTCTGCTCAACAGAAACCACCACAGTCAAGTCCGAAACAGAACGTCGACCTCAAGCTCGCTCAAAGCCCAAAGCTGAATGCTAGCCAGAGCCCGAAGCAGAACATGCAGCGAAGCCCGAGAAAGGCAACGCCTGCTCGCCAACCTCAAGCGAAAACTCCACCCGTTGCCCCTGCGATCATCGATCCTGACGCTTTTGGACGTTCGTTTGCAACAAATCCAAGGGCAGATGTCCGTAACAACCATCCCAACTCTCGTTATTCTCCACGGGGTAGCCCTCGCCGAGCTATGAGGACTCCGGAGCCGGAGCTTGACTACGTTTTGAAGTCTGGAAACACCAGGGCATCAGTTCGTGGTAGGGGAAAGCTGTGGGTCCCATAAAGTGGTATATGAATGTCTCAATGATCATTCATAAGAAAAATCGCTCAAAGAATGCGAAAGATAAATATGGAAGAGTCTCTTCGACGGTCATCGTTCAGATAGAGCAAATTCCCTCTCAGCTACACGATCTCAACCAAGGCCGCCGGGGCAACAGGGATCTCATGTTTCTTACTCTTTCGTGTTGTCAGGGAAGTCCAATTCCATGAATAGCGGTTTCAGAAGGACAGAAAGTGGTCTGAAGGTCAGGATCGGACGAACGACGGCCCCTAAAGCTGTCGACCGGCCATTGCCATGAAACCCGTACTATGGGTCAGATTTCGAAGAGGAGGAAGGAGGAGGGGTAAGCTAGATTGTTAGAATAAACGCTTTGTCGGGGTGGGAAGTGGGAAGCGATCAATTGATGCTAAATTGTCAACCAACAATTCGAATTCTCATTTCTGTTGGCGTTTAGTTTTGATATCTTTGATTTGTATGCTAGATATATGAAAAGCTGGGCTGTTTTCCCGAAAACCGTAAGAGATTGCAAATCCGCCTCCTGGGAAATTTCACGACGTCTTTACTGCCTGCCTACCCAAGCTCGGCCCGGTTTTTGTCTTCAAGTAAGCTTCTCATTCTAACTCCTGCGCTGGCGGACGATCTTCATGCACCATGACCTGTGCTACATACTTACAGACTCTTCGCTCCCGTTCCCGAACCTCGGCGCAAAACACAGTCATTGAATCCCAGGATCCCTGCTATACGAACTTTATAGGTTCCAATACACCCAACACAACGAGGCGAGTGAAGATTCTGCAAAAGGACTAGAATAGGGGGTATCTCAAATACAATCGCCGCAACGCCGTTCTCCACCATGAGTTCCCATGACCGATCCAAAATGCCAGATTCACAGCCAGCAGGAGGGTGGATATACCCTCATAGCCCCAAGGACTCCCCCAAACTCCCTAGATACCTGCCCAACCCCTTCCCTCCAGCTTCCTCATGCGAAGACGGAGTTTCAGCACCCACGCTTTCCAAATCATCGCTCTCGGGGATATCGCTTTCATTTCCCTCTTCCCTGGAGCCCTCCCTCTGCTCGACCTCACTCTCAATTTCCTCACCCTTAGAACCCTCCCTCCGCCCAAATTCATTCTCAGCTGCCTCCTCCTTAGAGCTCTCTCTCTGCCCGACATCCCACGGATTCTCAAGCACGCCATCAAGACTCGGACTCAGCAACCCCTTCCCCTGCTGGCCCCACTCACCCACCCCGTCATCATCAGGCGTCAAAACTCGCCCCCCTAGCGTTTCCAGCTCATCGATCCTGACCTGAAAGTCGAGCGCCTTCTTCGCATCGACGATCATCTCTTCCGTGCGGCCTAGACAGCGTTTTAGTGATTGATTAAGTTTTTGGCTGTCGATTAACAAAGTGCGTTGGCGGGTGAGGTCCAGGAAGGGTTTCGAAGACTTCTTGAGACGCGTGGGGATGGGAATGGACGAGGTCCACGCGGCGGGACTGAAGGAGGATTCGGGGCGGGATGTGTACTCTGTGGAATCGATATTAGAGCCGCCGTCCTCGTCGTCCTCATCGTCGTCGTATGCGGGAGATGAGTGATCTTCCGATAAGTCCTCTTCGTCGCTGTGGACGTCGATTTCACCCAACGTGGTGCGTTTACTAGAGATCCCCGAGCGTCGCGATATTCGTCTGAATCTTCGCAAATCGAGCGCCTGCTTGCGCATTTCGCGTTCAAGGGTTTGATTTATTGCAAGGAGGGAGGAATTGCTGATTTCGAGGTCGAGGACTTTGCGTTCACGGCGGGCGGAGGCGGCCAGGTCGTTCAGGTGGTCGAGTTTAGATTTCCCGGGAGAAGGTTCAGAAGGTTTTGCCGGGGATTGTGGCTGGGAGGGAGGGAGTGGGGAGGAGCTTGGGGACGGTGGTTTGGGTTCCGGTGAGAAAATTGATGCGGGGGATTTCTGGGGTCTGGACATGGGGGAACCTTGGTTGTTTTCGGGGCTTGTCTTATTAAGATCTATGGGAGGAGACTTCTTATAGTTGAAGCCTGCGGGAGAGATTTCGGAATAGGCGACGCTCCTACGACCTCGACTGGAGCCAATAGCATTGACACTCGAAGATCTGGCATGGCCGAATTTTCGCTGACTAGGAGTGCTGAGGCTTGATCTTCGAGATAATATGGACGGGTCGGTAATGGGTGTATCTGTACGACTTTGCCCTAGAGTATTCAAGCTAGATTTTCGGGACAGGCCACCTTGGCCGAAGGAATGAGCCACTGGGGATTTGAGCTCACCCGCTGTTCCGGTGGATACCAGACGGGTATGCCTCCTAGGCGAAGCTTTGCTTATCGAAGACTTTCGTGGAATAACTTGATCTTTAAGTGGTGAAGTTTGTCGCCGTTGGGTGTGTCCCAAAAGGAATTCCTCCTTGAGTGGAGATGGCGATCGCTGCCGATCCCCAATAGATTGTGCACTTGGGATCGTTTCAAGTTGTGGCCTACTAGAAGTTTTACTGTGAGGAAACCTGAAAGATGACGAATCTGCATCAGTAGTGGCATTGGCGTGGAAGAATTTGGGCCGTTCTTCTTCAACAGGCGGACTAAGACTCGACGGCGACCCATTGATCGCGGTTTCGTACTCCCCGTTGGCATACTGAAAGCTCTGTGCTCTCACTGGTGGAGCAATGCGTTGCGTGGAAGCTTTTGGTGGGAGTTTTGCGTTCACCTCGCTGGCATGAAAAAACATCGGCGAGCTTTCGGGACTCGTTGTTCCCGCAGTATAACTACGACCGTCGGCAGATGCTGCTGCAAAGGACAGCGATGAGCTTCCACCATCACTAACAAGACTTCGTGGGCGCGACGTGCGTCCTCCTCTTATGCCAAGCCCAGCTATGCCATGTGCTTCGTCTCTGCCCTGTCCAGATCTGTCGACCATAGAGCTCGGCCTTGAATTTCTAGGTGTTCCATCTGGCGTACCGGTGGGAGTCGATGAGGAACTGTCAACCCTCGCCTTCCTCGAACCCGACCTTGGAGTTATATTTGAACTAAGAAACGCTTTGACTGGTGTTTCGATATCCTCGTTCCTCTTCGGTGTTGTAATACCATTGTGTTCCGTTCGTGAGTCCCTTCTCAGTGCAGGAGATACAGTCGATGCCGGCGATCCTGCAAGTCTTGGCAAACGTAGACCTCTACTAGCCAGCTGAGGCGAATTTGTTTTCGCGATTGGCCGGCCAATGCCTGTGTTGTTCTGCGTCGTCGTCGTTGAGTTGCCAATGCCTCCTGGGCTAGGCGAGTATGCTTGTAGTGGGCGCATCATAGCATCTTAGTTGCTCGACCAAATACAGTGACTCTCATAAGATGTTGACTTCGACCGAGTGACTTCGATCGAGTTTCTGATGATGTTGCGATCATAGACCTAATGCATACGGTAAATACCGACCTACCTTAAGTAACCAATTAGCGTTGTTACACTAGTGACGGCATCACATGGTTCAACATTTCCCCAATAACGCGTGGTCACGTGACAGCGAATTACATCCAAGCCCTGGCTACCTACCTACTCTGCAGGTCAGTCTTATTGTTGTCACGAAATGGATGAGCACCTAGACGACAACTATCACGAGGTCTGGGAACTTTGAGCGCATACTCCTGATCGGTAGGGGGGAGAAGTGCAATTGTCATGTCGAAAACACAACAGGGTCTCTCCTTCTCCCAAAGATGACATTCGATGAGGGGGAGCCTCTTCAAGGACCCCCCTTGGTTGATGCTACAACCAGCCCAGCGGTTGAGGCGCATGTTACTCTCAAGCATCACCTTTTGGGACCATCCCTGACAAAGGCGGGCCAAGATACTGTTGATCAGCAAAAAGTATAAACTGCGTGCTGGTTGATACTTCATGCCCACCGCAGGAGCTAATGGTATAGCAGGTCTCGGAAATCATCTATAATGCTTCGAAGGGCTCGAAGTTCTTCAACAACGAAGAAAACAAAGACAAGACTCTCACGCAGAAAATCGATAGAATTCTTTCGAGGAAACGACAGCTCGAGCGAGTCGATCTGGCCTCTGATCTTCGTCGAGCGGATGAGTACATCGCTGAGCTTGAGCTTTCCCGAGATCTCACTCAAACTGTCGTTCATATCGATTGCGATGCCTTCTATGCTGCGGTCGAAGAGCTTGACCGGCCCGAGCTGAAAGATGTGCCTATGGCGGTAGGGAAAGGGGTGCTTACAACATGCAATTACCACGCAAGAAAGTTCGGTTGTCGAAGTGGCATGGCCGGCTTCGTCGCTATGAAGCTATGTCCGCAACTCGTTTGCCTGCCGCTGAACTTCGAAAAGTACACTGCAAAGGCACAAGAGGTAAGGGAGATTCTAGCTGATTACGACCCGCGCTTTGAGAGTGCCAGTATCGATGAAGCCTATCTTAACATAACCCAGTACTGCGAAGATAAGCACATGGACCCTGACGCTGTCGTAACCCAACTCCGGGAAGAGGTCCACGAGAAGACCAAAATCACCATTTCTGCTGGTATTGCACCAAATGCGAAAATCGCCAAGATAGCCTCCAACCGTAACAAACCCAACGGGCAATTTAGAGTTGCTAGTGATAGAGCCACAATTTTGGCGTTCATGCGTAATCTTTCTACTCGTAAGGTTAATGGCGTTGGCCGAGTGTTTGAGCGTGAGCTTGATGCCATAGGTGTCAAGACTTGCGGTGATATATATTCCCAGCGTGCGTACCTTTCCAAGCTCTTCGGTGAGAAAGCCTTCCAATTCCTCATGCAATGCCACCTCGGCCTTGGACGAACCAAAATCCAGCCTGCTGAGGAGTATGAACGAAAAAGCGTTGGCACCGAATCCACATTTCGTGACATGAGCGGCAAAACTGAATTGCGTGAAAAGCTACGATGGATTGCCGAAGAGCTTGAGAAAGACTTGACTCGTACGCAATACAAGGGTCGCACGCTTGTACTCAAAGTGAAGCTACATACGTACGAAGTATTGACGCGACAGATCATTCCACCTAAAGCCGTAAATTCGGCAGACGATTTGTACACCTACGCTTTGCCGATGCTCGCAAAGTTAGAGCGCGAAATCTCAGGGATGACTCTCCGGCTAATGGGTCTGCGTTGCACTCACATCGTCAGCACTAAGAAAGCTGGCATCGATTTCTTCGGCCTGCGACGACAAGCTTCAGCGGATGGGGAAGCAGCAAGCCCCAGCAAGCGCAGGGGGGCCGACAATGAAGATGAATGGGAGGTCTGGCCGGAGGAAGAGTTTGAAGAAGCAGCAAGACGAGAACGGCAGGATGAGATGAATGAACTCGAAAAGCTTAGTCAAGAACAGACTCCGCATGGTCTGAGTCAAGAAGACATCGAAGAAGCGAATCGGCGGCATAAACATGGGAGGGAGATCTTGCCAAATCCTAAGAAACCGAGTGATGAGCGACAAGTAGAAAATGTTTGCGATAATCTGTGGGACTGTCCCATCTGCGCCCGTCCGCAACCGGCAAATGACCGGGAATTCAACGATCATATCGACCACTGCCTCTCACGGCAAACCATCAAAGAAGCCATCAGGGAGACATCGCCAGGACTGGCGAAAATCGAACGAGTCAAAGTTCTAGCATTAAAGGATACTAGTACGTTAGGGCTACAAAGCAGGGGGAGAGGAAAGAGAAAAGGACAGGCTCCAGTCATCGAAGCAAAGAAGCAACGGCTCTTCTTTGGGTGAAAGATGTTAGAAAATCGCCGTGACCCTACGAAAGACACGACGTAATACATCAAGCGGATAGACAAGTCCCTTATCTCCAGTCTCGTGGTCGACTCTAGGTAGCGCCACTGCAAGACCGACTTCGAGCTACACTAGTGATGTGCCCATGATGAGTTGTTGGCGCGTCAAATCTTCGGTGCAAGATTGAGGTGTGGATAAAGAAAATGATATCATAATGCGCCCGAAAGAGCAGTTTGAGAGCCAATGTGCTTTCCGGGATTGCAGGAAGCTATCACTAGGACGATCCCTGAGTTTGCATGGAGTAATATCCCATGGCTTAGTGCTTTTGCACAGTGATTGGGGTTGTGGACTGGAAGCATCACTAGAGGGTTTAGTTAAGATACAGGGAGCGCTGGCTTGGACATCATTACGGCTGAACGTATCGCCATGGCGCTCTCGTTCATACGTATAGGCTGGGACGCCTCAGATACCACCGCGGCCTCAGACATCATATCTTACAATTCCTGAGGGAGGGCTCTCCTTACCATGTTGGCATAGAATCATATTAGCATGATACCATCATGATATTGAGACAGTAGACCTGAAAACCACTCTGGGTTTGCGTAAAACCAAAGAAACGAAAGAACAAGATAAAGCAACCACCAATGCCTCCTTTCCATGCCAACAAATACGAAAATAGCCGTGAAAACACCGCATTCTCTTCAAACCCCCGATCCTCTTCAAATCCGTTCGCGCCCTCACAATCCACTCGGACTACTCCTCAACCTCCTCCCCGCCCCTAAATTCTCCCTCCCTTCTAATCTGAGCACGCCCACCTGCCCAGCCTTTCCCCCAAGACTCTTCGGCAATTTACTCTCAATCGTTGCCTGCCTCTTCATCGGCGGTGGTCCCATACCCATGTTTTCCAGTTTCACATCCGGCTTACTTGAAGACAGCAGCGAAGACGGTTCGCTATGCCGCGAGACGTTCATGTCAATTTCACGGAGTCCGGGGGCGGTTGCAGGTCTGGAATCCTCGGTGTGATCGGTCATGGTAATGTCTTCTGAGAGAACAGGCGTATCGGTGTAGACGACCGATTTAGAAGGCGATTTAGCTGGCGATTCATGCGGGGATGTCAAATTATGGTGCGGGCGGTTGAACTTGGCAAGGAGCTTGTCGTGGGACTCGGTACGTGGGAGGGTGGTAGGGAATTGGTATTGTGTTTTTTGAGGGGTTTCGCCTGTGGAAGCGTATTCTTGCAACGGAGCTTCCTCGATATTATGGCGGAGCTCCGACAGCGGTTGTTGAATTGAGGTAGTAAGCTCTGGAAGGGAAGCTTGAAGCGTAGAGGTACGCTCAGAGACATCGGTGCCTAGATCGCGGACACGGTCATATGTTGAAACGAAGTGGTCGCCGATACTGGTGTAAGATTGGTGGACTGTCGAGGCTAGGCTCTGGAGCGATTCGACGTGCCTTCCATGGTGGCGCTCGTTCTGTGAGCGGGCTCGAGTGACGAAGTCGTCAAGAGCTTGCATTTGGATGGTCATGTCTTTCATTTGGGCGTCGACGATACGGATGGTTTCTTCGTGTACGGATTTTGTGGTTGTTTGGATAGACATGTTGTGCTCGTTGACGGCTGTCCAATCCTTCTTCATCTTGCCCTTCAGGGTATCTCTGGACTTTAATACTTCTTCGACGACCAGGCTTTCCTTTTGCGACCATACATCCATGCCTTCGTTATACTGCTCGTCTGCTGCTTGAAAGCTGCACCTAGAGGCGACGATGTCGTCGCGTACGGCATTGATCTTTGATTCCCATCGAGCTTCTTGCGTCTCACTGGATTTATTTACCAGATCAGTGATTTGCGCGAGCAGGTTATTCCGATCCTGAGCAGCCTGGACCCGCCCCTCGTTTAGACATGTCTCAAGCCGGGCTGCAGCTTCAACGTCCGCTTGCATTGATAATTTGGCTGCCGATGATGCATTCTGTCTCAGGGCATTGGCTTCTGCTTTTTGGATGTTCAAGTGCTTGACCAGCTCTTCAAAGATGTTCTTAAAATCCCTACCCAGCGAGCTATAAGAGGTATGTAGCTGCGGATCTCGTCAGTTCCAGTCCTAAAGGGTAATGTGGAGGCTCTACCTGTGTGTGGAAGTTTCCTAATTCGTTAATCACTTCTGCAGAGATACGTCCTGCTGCTGCGGATAGCCCATTCAGGCCCTCCCCAACCTTACTCTTTACCTCTTCTCTTAGAACTTTGATTTCCTCGAGAACTTTATTCATGTCTTCCATGGCTCCCGATGTTTGCTCAACGACTTCCTTTTCTGACGTTTCGAAGCAGGAAACCTTTGATTTAAGAAACTCCTGGGTAGCACCAAGCTTCTGCAGTTCTTCTTGCACGAATTTTTGCATTCGGTTGGAGAGGGTCGTTACAAGCTGACCTTCCTGGGCCTGAAAATCAGCCAGCCTTGACTCAACTATATTTGTAATGTTAGTGACCTGGCTCTGGGAAGACTGCCATTCGCGACGATTTAGGTTTTCCAGATCTGATTTCCGGCGAATCTTAGAATGAAGTGCTCCGACATCGCTCACAGTCTTCTCGAGTGTTGAAATAAGCTCTCCACCTACGTTACTTAGTTGCTCTTCAGTGGATTGATGAGCTCTTCGAAATGCGGTCTCTTCAGCAAGGTTCTGTCTTGTATCTGCTAAAACAATTTCTGTCTTCTCTAAGACTCCTTTGGTGTCTTCTAAAAGCTGCTTAGTCCCATCATTGTCTTTTTTGATAATGTTGAAATTGCTGGTCAGGGAAAACAGCTCCTGCACTTTGTTCCTGAGGTTCGTCTCCATAGTTTCAATCTTCGCCTTTTGCTCTTCGCTAAGAATCCTCCGAGATTCACTCTCGCCAATTATACCTTCGTAGTTTTCCGTGGTCAAATACACACCATTCCGTTGCCTGGTGGCAATAAGCTCGCCCTTAAGTTTCTCGATCTCATTGGTAAATTCCCGCAACAGTGTCTTCTTCGAGATCATCTGGTTCACTTGCGGCTTGTTTCGGATATTTTTGGCCCGGAAAGCATAGTCCAAAGTTGAGATGGTTTCTTCCAGGTTGCTTTTCGCTGGTGACACAGTTGCGATGATGCATGTCTTTGTCCTTCCACCCAGGGAATCTTGCAACAGCCGCGTAAGTTTAGATTCCCTGCTATATCGTTAGTAAGGAAAACGAAAAAGAGTGAAGGCTTGCTTTGACTTACCGGTAGGGAATATGTGACCCTCTTTCAACTAAAGCGTTGATGACTCTCCCAAGCGTCAGCAAGCTCTTATTGATAAGCCCTGCCTCAGCTGCGCGTTTGTTTTCCGCTCCACTCCTTTGAATGTTTTCACTACCCGCCAGATCCACCAGATTCAGTTTCCCTGCGCTTACGAAATCTTCGCCATTCTCCGCAGTTCTCTTGATGTATACGGTGACTGTAAACACAGTATGACTTCGAGAGCTGAGATCATTACACTTTGTTGCGGCCACTTGACGTTTATGGCTGCCATCCTGCAACAGCTTGATACCAGCACCGGCGTTTTTGATGTGGGACTCTTCCATTCCTTGAACCATTGTGGCACTGTGGCCTTTCTTCTGACCATCTTCATAGATCTTGAGCTTAGTGTGGTCGTCAGGAGATATTAGGTCGCGCAATTCCTCATTGTACAGCTCAATGAAGGAGCATTTGACTGAACTCTCGGCCTCATCGGCCTCGAGCTTGCCAAAAAGGGAATGTAGGACCCTCGGAATAATTCCAGCTGAGTCAGAGAGGAGACCAAGGGTATCTGACATGTCTCCAGACATTGTGTAAGTCTTACCCGTACCAGTCTGGCCATATGCAAATATCGTGCAGTTGTATCCTTGGAGCATCTGCCGTATAGTGTTAGGTAATCCATACTTTGAGACCACACTATAGTCTTACCTCGTCAAGAATTGGCGTCACAACGTCATCGTATATCATAGCCTGATCAGCAGCAGGCGAAAACACCTTATCGAAATGGTATGTTTTATTACTCAAAGCACTGGCGCCCATAGATAGCTCCACGTTCTTGCCCTTGACACCATTGGTAGATACGACTACTCCACTGTTCTCCCGTACCTCGCGATCGTTGCGTCCTCGACAACGGACGACAACATGAATGTTTGTCTCTTCCCCTCCATCAGCATCGAATTCCCGCTCTTTGCGCTTTGTGCCTCCATTTTGGCGCGAAGGAGACCTTGAGTGCGAGGCGCTTGTTGACATTGATAGAATACTATCCGCTGGAGAGACTGTTCCGGAGTGCGTCCGTGGTTGTAATGCAGGTGCGCTCGATTGACTTCTGACCGTGGAAGGCCTTGAAAGAGGTGGTCGCATTGAGTGCTTCTTGGTAGGCAGGCCAGCGGTAAGCCTTGGTAGTCCTGCCATGTCAGCTGTTGGGCCTGTATGGAGGAACACCAACTGTGACGAGCACCCGTAAAGTATACTGGGAATATCACGATATCTGAATAAGTAGAATAAGCAGTGGAGGTCTGTAAACAAACGTTTGTTTACCAGAGATTAAGGTTTCTGGTAGGGCTGCAAGGGTCCGTTATTTCATGCACGCGCAATGCTCACATGTCCCATTTGCGACTCGTACTTATTGCTTTCTTTGATTCTACTTTCCTCCTATCTCTCATTTGGTTTTATAGTCCGCTTCTCTATGGCAAGGGATTTTGTCTTCTCGAAGACCGGAGAATGTCCAAAATTGCTGCTTTGCAGGTTAATCCTGGCAGAGGACTAGGGTTTCTAAGTAACCCCCCCATACCCACTTTCCCAACTCCTTAACGTTACTAATACTCAACCCAGTCCTCGGAGCTTCTTTGCACGATATCCTGACGCGACTCAAGGCCCAACCGCACGTCTACCCAAGTATTGATGTCTCGTACTCCCCGAGCGAACCACTACAAGCGCCTGTCCTTCTCAACTTACCGCCTAACGGCCTGCGTCTGCGTTTCGATGGCCCGGATCAAAGACTGAGACTGATAGAAGTCCTTGATTTCACCAAGACCCAGCTGAGCTACAAAGGTATAGATCTAATCAAGTTGCCGGAGACGACGACTGGCGTGAATACTGGATCGCCTGAGCAACCCACCGGCCCAGCTTTTCGGCATGTCTACCACAAGTTGATAGGCCCTACCTTTCCTGGAGAATATATTCCGCCCACGAGTGGCCCAGAGGCTCAAACGGGCTTGTATGTTCTATCATACCCCGGAGTAGCGTTTACATTTCAACTTCAACATTCCGCGTGGTCTCCAAATATAGACTTTGTATCTCTACTATCGTCCACCGCAGCTTCATCTACAAAGTCTCTTGCAATATTCGATGGACCATCTTGGCAGGAAGTACGCCAAGACCTATTAGTGCAGGGCTGTCCCAACCCAAGGTCCATTGCACTCTCTGGCCGTGGTAAAGAGCTTCGGCCGGATGAGATTGACCTCATCAAAATACGTGGGAACGGTAGGATAGAGATGATACGTCGATCCTCTGTATCTTTCTGGGTTCTATTGGGTGAGACCACTCCTCAAGATCTTGTTGCGGAATTAGGCCCGCCGGATGCGATCTATCGCAAGAACGATCGCAGATTGTCAATTCATAAGAGTCCCAAAAGAGACCGTAGATCTTATCAGCATGGTTCATTTCCAGGAAACTACGATGACACAACGGATACCGATCAATCGTCCATGAATACCGCTACAGATGAATCGGATGTCGATGACGAACCGATATCGACCGAAGACAAAAGCGGAACCCAGTCTGCTGAATGCTTCTACAACTACTTCCATCATGGTTTTGATGTTTTTATATCTTACCCCACAGACCCATCATCTTCTTTCCCTCCATCAAAATCGCACGTTGAACGGCATCACGGACCAAAAGGCCTAGAACACCTTGTGGCGACGAAGGTTTTGCTGCACGCTAACGTGCCCGGGTCATATCCTTTCAACCGTTACCGTCGGAGTCGCTGGATGATCGAAACCCAAGATACTCAAGATCCTGCCATCACGTTGAATTCAGAGACTCCGTTCTCGTTGCTCTCCCAAGCTCTTAAGCGAATGTGGCACGATAGTTACGCCAACGAACATGAAGAGCAATCACTTCAGAGAGGAATGGTACTCAATCGAGGCTGGGGAGACAGCCCAGGGAGCAGCTGTGAATTACTTGGTGGCTGGGAGGAGAGTGCAGAGACTCAAAAGAAAGAACCCGGAAGCATTTCTGTCAATGGAGGCCCTGGTTTCGGAAACACTGAATTGTTTGGATTCCCCGGTCTTGTGTTTGAGGTTCTAAAGAACAATACCGTAAGCTGTTTAACAATATATTGACCGCATGTCCTCGCTTGCTTTTTGCATTACAGCATATCATGGAGTTCTTGCGGAATATTGGAGATACCCCTAGGTGTATAATTCCGGGAATAGAGATGGTATATCGGACGAAGATCTATCAGCCTGCTTCCAAACAAATGCATTGTGTGACTTTGTATCCACAGTGACTCTATAAGTGACTGATGACTGTGCTCAACGTGATATAATAGGGAGTTATATCATTAAAGTAAGGTAGTCGATAGATTATCTACGCTTTTGTTTGTATTCTTTACAAAAGTCGCCAATTGGAAATTGCCGCGCTTTCCCGTAGACTCCAATCGCTGTTCGCCAAACCAACCACAATGCGAGCCAGAGCATGCTTAACTCAACCCGAATTGTCCCCAAATCGTGGTCGTCCACTTTACAGCTGCCAAAATCTGCGTTCCCAGCGAGAGCATTACTTGCAGACCGTCCAAAGTATCTACGACGATGTACAGATGATCTTTATGCCTGGCAGCGCGAGCGGCCAGGCGAAAGGAAACGCTTCACACTTCATGACGGCCCACCTTACGCGAACGGAGTCTTACATATTGGACATGCGCTGAACAAGATCTTGAAAGACATTACATGCCGCTTCCAGCTCTCTCTGGGCAAGACCGTGGACTATGTTCCCGGATGGGATTGCCATGGACTTCCCATTGAGCTCAAGGCTTTGGAGAAGCGAACAAAGCAAGGTTTCCAATACGTTGTCAGCAAGCAGCGAAATGCGGTAGCGATACGGAAAGCTGCCCGGGAATTGGCAATTTTGGCTGTGAAGGATCAGAAGAAGTCATTCCGGGATTGGGGGATTATGGCGGATTGGGATAATTCTTGGACGACCTTCCGTAAGGAATTTCAGATCAGTCAACTGCATATATTCAAGGAGATGGTCAAGAAAGGTTTAATATATCGAAGGTTTAAACCTGTATACTGGTCTCCATCTTCGCGTACGGCCTTAGCAGAAGCAGAGTTGGAGTACAAGGAAGATCACGTGTCTACCGCTGCGTTCGTAAAGTATCCTTTGCAAAGCATCTCAAGGGCGCTGCGCTTCGGCGATCGTAAAGTAAGTGCCGTCGTTTGGACAACTACCCCGTGGACCTTGCCAGCCAACAAAGCTATTGGCATTCACTCCGACTTGAATTACGCTGTTGTCGAATCTATGACCCATGGTCTCCTCCTACTTGCTAAGTCAAGGCTTGCAGAAGTCGAGGCTATATGCAAAGAAAGCTTCAAGGTCGTTGCTATTGTTCAAGGTTCCGCGCTTGCTGGAGCGATCTATCGCGACACGGTATTTGTTGAAAAGTCTCAGGTACGGTTCTTGCTGCACGCAGATTTCGTATCTGCGGAATCAGGTTCCGGGCTTGTCCACCTCGCTCCTGGTCATGGCGTCGAGGACTACGAAATATGTCTCAGGCATGGGATCACCGCGTTCGCTCCCCTTGATGACGCAGGGTGCTTCACCACCGGCGCTTTGCGAGAACACCCAGAAATTCTTCGAGGAAAGCCAGTACTGACTGAAGGCAATCGGTCGGTACTCGAGTACCTAAGAAGTCACGGGCGTATTCTTGGGGAGCACGCATACACACACAGATACCCCTACGATTGGCGTTCGAAGCAGCCGGTCATTTTGCGAGCCACAGAGCAGTGGTTTGCAGATGTAGGGAAGATTCGAGAAGCGGCTTTGATTTCACTCGAGTCGGTCCAATTTGTTCCTGAAGGAGGGGAAGAGAGGCTCAGAAGCTTTGTCAAGAATCGTAGTGAATGGTGTATCTCAAGACAACGAGCTTGGGGTGTGCCTCTCCCCGCGTTGTACAACAAAAAGACAGGCGAAGCGGTATTAAATGAGGAGAGTGTCACTCACATCATTTCAGTGTTCAAAGATCGTGGAATAGATGCATGGTGGACCGATGACGAAAGTGATCCTAGATGGGTTCCACCAGGACTTGAAGATAATTTTCTGGAATCTTCGTATAGAAGGGGGACGGATACAATGGACGTGTGGTTCGATAGTGGAACGAGCTGGACTCAGACAAAGAACATAAGCGGACATGGCGAGGATCACGTTGCAGATGTCTATCTCGAAGGCACTGACCAGCACCGCGGTTGGTTCCAATCCAGTTTACTAACCCATATTGCGTATCAAGATATATCTTCTGCAGCAGTAGCCCCGAAAGCTCCCTTTAAAACGTTGATTACCCATGGCTTTACTTTGGATGAAAAGGGTCGGAAAATGAGTAAGTCTATTGGTAATGTGATCTCTCCAGACGAGATCATGCAAGGGACGCTTCTACCTCCAATCAAGAAGAGGAAGAAAGACAAGACGACAACCGAAGCAGACGACTTTATGCAGGGGACGCTCTCACCTCCGGTCAAGAGGAACAAGAAAGACAAGGCGACTATTGTAGCAGACGATACAGCAGTATCGTATGATGCCATGGGCCCTGATGCTCTGCGTCTCTGGGCTGCTACTTGTGATTATACGAAGGACGTGATAATCAGCCAAACAGTATTGAAGGCAATCAATGCTAGCTTGGCAAAATACCGAGTCACCTTTAAGCTGCTTTTGGGAGTGCTGGAAGATTTCTTCCCATCATCCGAGATCCACCACATGGAAATCATCAATAAGATAGCTCTAATTCAGCTCAACAAAGTTCGGGCCGGAGTTTGGCAGCATTACGAGAAGTTCGAGTACAATAAGGCTATCATTGATATTAACAAGTACATCGCTACGGACCTTTCAGGCCTATATGTTGAGGCAATCAAAGACATTGTGTACGCCAATAACAAAGGCTCCGCATCCAGAAATCAAGCCCAGTATACGCTCTTTCGGATTTTCTGTCAACTCCAGGCAATGCTGGCGCCTGTGACACCCTTACTGGTTGAGGAAGCCTGGGATTACGCACCAACGCAGATTCAGCATTTGCAGCGAACGTTGTTGACGATCCATTGTCACGCTGAAACTGGTCACAATGGCTGGTATGACAAACAGCTTGAATTAGACCTTCCGTACTTGATGCAAGCCAACGCTGCAGTCAAGAAGGCTCAAGAAAGCGCAAGAAGTGAGAAGAAGATGGGATCCTCACTGCAGTCTGATGTCATGTTCCAGTGCGAGGAGTCAACAGATGAAAGAGAAAGCTCGGCTTTGAATTTACTTACTCGCTATCGTGGCGATCTAGAGAAATTATTTGTGGTTTCGAATCTAGACCTCTGTACTAGTCCTATACCTGCATATGTCAATTTAGCAGAATGGGCTTACAAGGCAGATTTTGATATCGATGGCTCGAAAGTGGTTGCACATGTATACTCGCCACAGAAAGCGAAATGTGTCCGATGTTGGAAGTACACAGCGCCAGTTGAGGCAAAGGAGCAAGAAGCTCTATGCAGGCGGTGCGAAAACGTGGTCGAAGGGCTTAGACAGTCTAAGCCAGAGCTCTTCGAGGCCTCCCTAGATGCTCAGATGGCAGCAGCAGCAGCTTGGTTGCACCGTAAGACCAATTCCAATACCGTTTGAACTTTCAAGTATCTATTGCATAGTTAGAAAAAGTTTCCTATACCCACCTTAGAAGACAGTTCTGTCTGATTCCACCGACCGCTGTGCTTCACTTGCCCTTTATCCACATTAGGTATCGCTCCAAAGAGCTCTAAGGTCGTCGCATGTTTACCTCCAGAAAGTTCTACTTCACTATCGACAAACTCTTCAACCCCTACACCTTGCTTCCTGCCTCCGATTTCCACCGTCTTACTTCAGGTTGTTACTTCTTCACTTGTTACCTTAGTAGACATGGCAGCAATGCAGACTTTGACCCTTCAAAACTTGCAGACGCAGATCAACGTACTGGGGAGTGAAAACACGGCGCTAAAAGCTGAAGTCCGTACGCTGAAATATGAAGTTATCATGCTCAAAAAGGAAATCCAGGAGAGCCGAGCACAAGAAGCGTTCCATAGAGATAAGCTTGTACAAAACAGCACACAGTTCTATCAAATGAAGCAGAGCAATCGCGCGCAAGAAGAGCATCTGAAGCTGTTGTACACCGTGGTTTATGGTTTGAGTGAGGATGAAAACGCGGTGAGGTAAGAATCTGCCTAGCCGCCCACGCACATGTCTATACAGCGAAACCGTTGCTGACAGCATAACAAGTAGTGGTGTCATGAGTGGCGATACTGCGTCAAGCGGAGACGGAAATGTCGTGCCAGAGAACAAACCAGCCGCAAACGAGCCTCACCTCACTGGCGCCGAGGTCAACAAGAAAACCCGTATATCACCCACACCACCCCCAATCACCAAAAACCCCTACTAACACCCTCACCACAGCGCCCTTCCACTCCCCCCTCCGCGCCTCCGCACCCGCCTGGTTTCCACCTGGCGAACCAGCCACCCCCGTTCTCGCGCCAATCGACACAGCCAGCACCCCCGCGCCCGCGGTCGACCAAGCCACGACCGCAACCGACAATCTCGCGGCCGTGGCGGTGGCTCCAGCCTCTCCGCCTGTCGAGGAGCGGGTCTGGAGGTTCCGCTCTGCCTCCGATCTCTGCGCCTTCTCGGCCCCGCCCTCGCCGCCTGCTGAGGAGGGGACGTGGAATTTTGCCGAGCGGGTGTGGCGGCGTGTGGTGGTGGAGGATGGCGGGGTGGCGTGGAGGCTTTAGGGGGGTGGGGATGAGGTGGGAGAGAAGGTTTTCTAGGTGGTGAGGAGGGGGGAGGAAGATACGTGTGCTTTTTCTTGCGATGATGTCTTTTGTGAGACGGTTTTTTCTAGCTTGATTAAAGGCACGTCGATCAGTTGTGATGATTATTTCCCAAAGCAGTAATATAAATGAACTGTTTGTCAAAAGTTGTACTCAGTCACTTCGTTTACAATGGAGTTGAAATGTTATATAAACGTGCAACAGTGTATCTAATCAAATAATTAACCAGACAGATAAATAAAAACGTAGTTTAAGTAAATCGTAAAACGCAAAACATCGACATCATCGCTCGCGTTCTTGAAAATCCTTTACATTTTCATGTTTTCTTCAATCTTTAACTAAGCAATCACATTGTCTCGACATCTTTCATTAAACCTAGTCGTATATACACATTTCACGGCTGGGAAACGACTGATACTCTCTTTGAAGAAATAGCAGTCCTATCATGCATTTGAATTAGGATGCCGAGTGTTAAGACTATTCTTACCGTTGAATTGTTCGCTATTCTACACATCTGAACACGCTACAGGGGTATCATATTTGCCAAGCTCCCCCATAATAATACCGCCGCTTTCGCTGTAACCTATCCCCATAGCCATTCCCCAATATCCATTACACCTAATTGCCTACTTGCCACCTCACCTCCCCTTGGTAAACCCCAACCTACCCTCCCCATCCCTCACAACTCCCCCCTAATCCTCCCCCTCTTCCTAGCCAATTCCCCCTTCAATTCCCGGTTCTCTACCTCTAGCTTCACCTTTCCCAGCTCCAACTCCAGCACCCGTTCCTGAACCCACTTCTTCTGCTCCTCGAAGTGCTTCTCTGTTTCTTGTTTGAAGGCAGCCATATCGGACTGCAGAGATTTGAGGAGGGTCTGGTGGTCATGGAGGCAGGCGCAGTGGATTTCTTGGGGAGGGTCGGTCTGTAAGGGTTGGGCTGCGGAGGGTTTGGATGCGGAAGGGGAAGGGTGAGCGTGAGCGTGAGCGTTGTGGCTTGCTTCGCCGAGGGGAGATGGAGCGGAAGGGAAGGTCTCGACGATGCTCGGGGATGGGTTGAAGGGTGGTGCTGCTTTTGCTTGCTCGGGCAGTGGTTGGTCTTCGTGGATGTAGAAAGCTTTTGGTGGCCGCTTGAACGAGCTCCATTGCACTGTAGTATCATCTGACCCCGTTGATTGTGATAGGCTGATGTGGCCTTTCTTTCCCACCTTCTTTGCTTTGGAAGGTAACTCGGAAACTGGGGCTTCCGAGTGCAGAGACGGAACAGGTTGGCGATTGCTACCAGCGGACCAAGTGACAATGGTATCGTTGGATGCTTCGGATTGCTCAGACATAAACGAAGGAGCGGTTCTATAGCTCTTTGTGGTGGCTGGTGAGGGTTTCAGGGGTGCTTTGCGTCTGGGTTGGGGAGGCTCAGCAACGATGTCCATCCATGGGTCTTCAGCAGACTCTTTGGTGTTGGTGAGAGCTCCAGACATTGCTGCATTTGCGGAAGCCCCTGCCTGTCGCTTCTGAGGATCGACAAGCACATCTTTCTTCATGTAGGGAGCAAAAAGCCATAGACCTTTGTTACGCTGAGAACTCTCACCAGCCACACTTCGCGTATTGCTGATTACCTTACTGTCGGCCTTGTTTACTACGGCAAGGCGAGCTGTCTCGACGCGTTTTGCAGCCAACTGTCCGCCTTTTCGAGGAGTCGATCTTGGGGGCACCGTTGGATGTGAGCGTACATTGGCCGCACTGCTTCGAGAAGATGATGTGTGAGGTCTACGCACTTGTGTATCGTTTGACTTTGGGTTTCGGGGCTGCCAAGATCTCTCAGGTGCACCTTTGGTTTTCTTAGTAGTCTTTATAGAACTACCTCGACTGATTACGTCGGTGCCGAGAGCGGGCTTAACCGGTGAGAATAGGTCTAAGTAATTCAAGGCGGGGCCCGAGGGCATCACCACCCGGTCGCGGGTCAGGAACGGCTTCGGAGGTGATGATTCCTCAAAAGAGGTAATGGGAATTGAAGGCTCCGAATCGTCCGCAACAGCAGCTACCTCCTCAGACACAGGACGGCCACCAGCAAGTAACGAGCCCAGGCCGTTGCGCTTTGCACGAGGTACAGAAGCCAATAGGACAGGTTGTCCGGATTTCCTTCGTTTGGCTCTGCTTGAGTCATGTTCATTTGCACCATTACCACTCATCCATTCCACATCAATAATGCGTGTACCGTTGGGGTCAATGGGTTGCTCTCCTCGCAAATCGCCGGACATATCGAACAGCAACACCTTGCCATCTTGACGTCCAATAGCAACAAGAGAACCTTCATCAGCTATAGAATGAGACCTGGATCTAGTGGCGCCGTCTACCTGTGTTATCCCACTTTGGGATTTACCAGCAAATGAGAGTATTGCAAGACTGGTGGCAGGTGCCCGAAGATGCCAAGAATCTAAAAGACGAGCTCCTCTTTTTGAGAAATCAATGACACAACACTTCCCGTCCGCTCCTACGGTGACCACAGTGGATTTAGAACCGGGAACAAAGACTGCACCAGTAATTCCAAGGCCTTTGTAACCAATGCCAATCGTTCCGGTATTGGGTTCTTGTGAGTGTTCGTTCTCCGATACCCAGGTTCCAACAGCATGTAATCGTTTGATCGAGCCTACTTCTCCACCAATACCCGTGCCAGCGGGTCCCAATCGACGCTCGCCTGTACCGTTTTCTTGGAACAACTGCACAGCATCATAGATCGCGGCTGAACCGTCAGCAAAGGCCAAGACAAAGATGTTTGGTCTTTCTGGGTGAAAATTCGCGGTTACCACAGCGGATGAAGAGCATTGGGGTTGTATCGATATAGGACGAGTGCCGAGTGTCAAGTTTGTCAAGTAAATGAGTGGTGGGGATCCTGAAGCAGATAGCAGCAAGTGAGAAGTAGGCGATACGGAGAACACGGTAGGAGGTGAAGGATGAGCCTGAGAGGGATCAAGGAGACGAGATTCGTTCAAGGAGTACGATTGCACAGCGTTTTGAAGAGTGGTAGTAAAAAATAAAGTCTTCGAGTCGCCGGCATACCCAAGCAGGCGTACTTGACCCTGCTAACATCAGTATCTGCGGAATAATTTTATTGAACATGAAGTACACACATCAGAACCTCTTAGCCTGTAGCTTCTCTGCATGCCTTTATTGACATCATGTAAAACTACCACTTGGCTGTCGGCGACGGCAAGCAGACCGCTACCACTGCTTGCCTTTTTGGCAGCAACTATGCCTTCGGATCCCGAGCGAAAGATTTCCCTGACTCCATGGCTGCCCCAAATAAATACACCTTTTGCTGTAGTGATGATCAAATGGTAGGATCTAGGGAACGTAAAAGAAGACTGACTAGAGCCGTCCCACGATAGCGACTTACGGCGGGGAGGAATGGAAGGACCAGATGCCTTTACAGGCTTCACCATCGTTATTGGAATCTCGTCCTCATATTCTGATGCTTGTTTGATAACCACTTGTCAGAAAGTAAACATTGGAATGGGAACTAAGATATATGTAGTTAGTGCGATTGAACGGACCGCTCCGAGCTCTCTAACCCTGCACGCCCTGCCGCCTGGCCTTCAATCATTATTATCGTCCAGTATAACGAATCTGGGCAATGGTAACACGAAAGATCCATTCACAAGACATAAATTGTTACTGCACGATGCTTTAATGGCACTTCCGCGTATTGAGGCAGCGAATGCCCTTTCCCTTGCAGTGTTTAGAGCAAGATTCCTCCCGGACGACCTATGGTTTGGTCCTGTGATTCAAAAAATTGACGGACTCCGCACTGGGTACGCTCTTACACTTGAGTCATCGTCAACAATATCATCTGCCAATTTTGAAGCATGTTTCAACCTTGTCGCTAGTACCAGCTCCGGGGCCTACTCGGCTTCAAGTAAAGGCTGGTCTCCTAGCAAAAAGCGCAACGAGATGCGTCTTCCTGACCTCCGCTACCTTCTGGTAGAGTCGATGTCATCTACGGACGTTCCAATTGAGGGATTCGTGTCGTTCATGTTAACCTACGAGGATGGACATGAAGTCATATACTGCTACGAGATCCACCTTTCCCCTAAGCTCCAAGGATGCCGTATTGGGAGGAATCTTATGGGAGTAATGGAGGATGTTGGGGAAAGGGCAGGTGTTGAAAAGGCAATGTTAACCGTATTCGTGGAGAACCAACGGGCCTTGGCGTTCTACGAGAAGCTGGGGTATAGTGAAGATGATTTCTCCCCACAGCCCAGGAAGCTGAGGAATGGGGTAATCAAAAAGCCGGATTATGTCATTCTCTCCAAGCCGCTCAAATGAAAAAGAACATTTCGAGTAGCACAAGGTCGACAGTTGACCTTCAGGAGTTGAATAGAAAGATTATATCTGCCGGACGTCCTTGCCTTTCATCTCAGGTCTCTCGACTTCCCACTCGTCTCTCAGAACTGCGAACAGCGAGTCTGCTACAATTACCGAGAGGCCAAGGCACCATACGAGAGTAATAGCATAGAAGAAGTTCGCATTGCCTGAACCAGCATATATCCAAAGGTAGTAAAATGCAGGACCTAGGAGCGTGGCATACAGTAGGGTGGCCATGGCAAAGAAGGTGTACCGCATCACTGCCAGAATCCAGAAGTCAGCATATGGAAGAGCTCGGCGTCAACCTTGCGCGAAAGGAACTTACAGGGAAAGATATGTCTGTATAGCGGCAGAAGGGCAAAGTATAGCGAGGTGTCGGAGATGCTCGGATAGGGTTTGAAGACGGCGAATATCCCAAGAAGAGTCGTAATGACAAAAAGCGGCTGTGTGCGGACCCGGATAGACAGACCGCCGACGTATCCTCCGAGGTGTAGCCAGAATACCCCGAGGAAGAATTCCCGGAACGAGTCAAACATTTCGATGAAGAAATACCACCAAAGTCCCACATTCGGTGTCAAGTCCGGGAGAAGGAGATGGACACCATACGTAGATGACAAAAACTCCCAGGACCCACCAGTAAGGAGGTATGATACATAAAAGAACCACGCTATGCTCGCGGAGAATGTAGTAGAATGAACGATGGCGAACAAGGTCAAGCTAGTCGGTGGTTTCTCCTCTCTAGCAGCCAGGTCGTAGCAGAGAATTATGAGGGGTGGAAGTAGCAGCGCAGGGTAGAGTGAGAGGTATGAGGCTAGAGCAAGGGCAAGCATAGAGCTCACCGGTTTCCCAGTAACAGCGTTATCTATTGCGTACAAGACGGCGCAACTGGTGAAGACGCTGGTCGGCCGGCCGAGACAAGTCGCTACCGTCAGAGGATTAAAAAGGTAACTGTGGACAACAATTAACATGTGTCGCTACAGTCTTTTCAGGCCGACCCATTATCACCTACGCCGCGCCAATGGCAAGACTGTCCCACTTCACACTTTTCCGTGGAGAAGTATACAGTCTTGAAGACCCAGACTCGCCAGAAGCCGCGATCTGCATGAGCGCATTCGCGGCAAGCAGGTCCAGTGATATATACAAGATGCTCGTGAGAAAGGAAAATGCAGCGGAAGGAATGAGCGAGAACAGCGATAGTAGAAGTGGTGCCTGTGCTCGAATATCAGCACTCAGAACGATTGTAAATCTGCTATTTTGGACCGCGATTATACCTGGTAGAAAACACCTCCATCGTACGGAGAGACTCCATGTGTATGTAGGAAAAGACCCTCTTGGACTATCGGTGCATGAACGAATTAGTACAGCTCACTTTAAGTACCATATCAGATTTCAATGAAAACACAGACGTCGTTTGAAACTGGTAACGGGAGTCGAGATCTCCACGCGTCCTGTTAATAGGTCTGGTAATGAAGGGAAGCTGGTAAATAGAAATAGCCTCAGCGTCGCTGCAGCGCCGAAGAGCAGGGCTTTTCGCCGGTCAATAGCCATTATGCTAAGATATCAACAGCTTCGTGGACAAGACCATAACAGCAGTTCCGCACTGACATGGAGCTACCCCCTTACCCATGTCAGCCCTATGGGGCGAGCAGCTAGCGCGAACTTTTTGGCGAATCTCGGTAGTCGGTACCCACAGCTAAATGAAAACGACATCGAATATATGTGACAGCTCAAGGTCACTCTTATCTACGAGCCTTTAATGTGATCATGGCTAAAATCAAAAAGAAGGGTAATTGCTCGCCCAATGTCATAGACACCAAGCTGACGGAGGCTAGGCGCATCTGGCCAGGCCAAAAACTTCATCACAAGAACTCAAGCCGTTCGCAAACTCCAGATAACCCTACCTGATTTCCGAAGACTATGCATATTCAAAGGTTCAATTTCTGTAATCCTAGCTTAAGGCTCTCTGACATTACCCCCCAGGCATATACCCTCGAGAACCAAGAAACAAGAAGAAAGCGTCGAAATCCTCCACTCCGTCCACTACTTTTTACTACACTAAAGATATACAATACCTCCTACACGAGCCTCTTCTCAACAAATTTCGAGATCATAAGGCATTGGCGAAGAAGATTGCTAGGTCTCTAGGCAGAGGCGAAGTTGGAGACGCCGCTAGATTAGAAAACACCGGAACCCCCAAGATCTCGCTTGACCACATAATCAAGGAGCGATACCCTACTTTTGTCGATGCTCTCAGAGATTTAGACGATGCACTGTCACTACTCTTTCTCTTCGCAAACCTTCCATCTACTTCCACAGTACCCCCGAAGACCATTGCGCTCTGTCAACGACTCTGTCTCGAGTTCGAACATTACCTGATTAGTACAAACTCTCTACGAAAATCATTTCTCTCAATCAAAGGCATATATTACCAAGCCACAATACAAGGCCAAGATATACTCTGGCTAGTACCATACAAATTTGTGCAGAGAGTGACTGGAGATGTGGACTTTAGAATCATGGGTACATTCGTTGAATTTTATACTACCCTGCTGGGGTTTGTAAACTTCCGCTTGTATACCTTAATAGGTCTTGTATACCCTCCTAAATTTGATTCAAAAAGTGACGAGCTAGGTGGAGAGCTAGGCGCATTTACACTCGAAGGGAAAGGCATTGAAGCTCCTAGGCAGATAGAGGCTCCTGTGGATGATGAAGGAAATGAGATGTCAGAGCCAAACACGGAAATACAAATAAAGGTCAACGCAATAGGTGAGCTACAAAATGCGGAAGATGAACTTGAGCAGGAACCCAAGGATCCGCTAACAGAAGGGGCCAATGATGCGATCGATACCTTTGAAACAACTGGAGAGGGCGCGGATGTTTTACCACAACCGCAAATTGGCAGTACAGAGGCGTCGACCCTTTTTACCCCATTTTCATTCTTCCTCTCTCGAGAAACACCCAGGCAGCCTCTCGAATTCATCCTGCGCGCATTCGGCTGCAAGCGAGTTGGCTGGGACGCCGTACTTGGAGACGGTGCTTTCACAACTAACGAAAACGATCCTTCAATCACCCATCAAGTGGTTGACCGCCCACCTTTGCTAGAGTCAAGCCTTCCAGAAGTTCCGAGCGTCGATAGCAAAGAATCGACCACTGTCGCTACAGTACGTCCAGGGAGCAGAATACCCGGTCGAATATATGTTCAACCTCAGTGGGTATGGGACTGCATCAACGGAGGCAAGCTTCTCAGACCAGATCTGTATGCCCCAGGAACCACACTACCTCCACACCTGAGTCCATGGGTTAAGCCTACAAAAGGCGCTTATGACCCGACGGCGCCGTTAGCGGAGCAGGAAAGGGAAGGTGAGGCTGAGGAAGCTGAAGGACTAGACGAGGATCTAGAGGACGACGAAGACGGCAGTCCCGATATCACTGTCCTAGATGGAGAAGCTGCCATCAGCCAGAAAGACTTAACAGCAGCCTTCACCGCCTCAGACGAAAACGACATGGACGTCGCCGGGAGCGAGGATCTCTCTGAGTCGGAATCTCCCTCTAAGGGCGTAAATAGGGATGAAGCCCCCGAATTCGGCGGCTTCTCCGCTCAACCTTCCGAATCCGAATCCGAATCTAGCCTCAACCAGCACCAACGCGAACTGGAAGCCGAAGCCGCCGGCCTGACTTTCTCCGAAGCCACCACTGCAACAAAAGCTAATGGCGAGCCCGTGAAAGGTATCTTAAAGACCAGACCGATTAACAAGGGAGAAGAAGCAAGAAAGAAGGCGGCAAGGAAGAGAATGGACGAGGAAGAGGAGCTGGAGCGGAGGAAGATGATGATGGGAAGAAAGAAGAGGAAGGTGTTAGATAAGATGCTTTATAGCAATAGGAAAAAGGAGGAGGAGGCGGAAAGGTTAAGGGGGAAAAGGAGGAAGATTGAAGGGGTCAAGGGTTAAAAAATGGGGTGCATATGGGTTGGAGCAAGATGGTACTTGGCTGAAGGAAGTAGCTTAGCAGCAGCGAAATGAATCATGGGGCGCTGGAAGGCCTACTACTACCTCCGCACTGCGGACAGCGTCGGTGCTCGTAGCCATTGTCGAATACTCTGTAATTATGCCCGAGAAAGTACTACTCTAGAACTGCACCTCAAAACGCCGACACCTTGTCCGTGGACCACCCAATACATCCTCCCATTATCTTGCCAAGCTGATATAGCTAGAACAGCATCGAGGACGATGTGCGGAGGTGCGGTTCCGCTTGACGACAACGAGTGCCTTCTCAGCATGTCCTTCGGCTAGCAACTTCCGCTAGAACAAACAGCAACTCGGAGCGAACGCCAGGTGTAGCAAACCCCTAACAATTGCAAGCCCCCCCACCCTGCGTTCCTGGGGCCTCAGGTCTCAAATCCACTCCCGGCCTCGGGTTTCTCAGATTCCTCGCTCCTGCCTGCTCCAGCGGCAACTTCCTCGCAATAGCCGTAAATAGCTCCCTCACATTCTCCCCCGTCTTCGCCGAGGTCTCGAAGAACAGTAGCCCCGCTTCTCGAGCGTATGCTTCGGCGTCGGAAGCGGTAATGACGCGCTTGTCTGGCTGTTCGGTTACCAGATCGAGCTTGTTGCCTGCAAGGGCGATGATGATGTTTTCGTTTGCTTGGCGTTGGAGCTCTTTTACCCAGGCTTTGGCTTTGTCGAGGGAGGACTGGGGGTTGTGTTAATGCAGGTTCAGTGGAATGTGGCGGGGAGATGGTGGAAGGGACGTACGGCTTGTGTGATGTCGTAGACTACAACGGCGCAGTTGGCATTTCTATAGTACATGGGTGCTAGTGATTTGTAGCGTTCTTGTCCGGCGGTATCCCATATCTCGAATTTGACGGTGGTGGTGTCGTCTAGGGAGATGGTTTGTGTGAGGAAAGCAGCGCCGATGGTTGACTCTCGATAGTCGTCGAATTGGTCCTGTACGGTACATTCAGTCCCAGTCGGTAACATAATTCTGGAAGACATCAAGAGCGAATCGGACAGTTGTCTACTCACTTTAACAAATCTCAGTACCAGTGAACTCTGAAACAGAACGGTTAGCAAGGCGAAGACCAAAGCCACAGATGTGGTTGATAGCGTACCTTTCCGACTGCCGATTCTCCTACAATATCTATCAGCAACTCTGCCCAAAAGAAGACCTAATATGGTGGCGCATGAGGAACTAACCAAGTAGGACGAGCTTGAACTGGGCAAACCGTGCTCCTGGTCTGTTACCTGTCGCCATCCGTGCTGCCATATTGGATGGGGTTTTCAAAAGTATGTGAAGATGACAAGAGATTGCTGGTTTGGGATAACCTAGCTATGTGCAAAATCGAAGATGGCGTCGAAGATGTACGATTGATGAAGCTCTTTGTGATTGCCTGGACCAGACTAGCGCCAAAGCAGACGCAGCGGAGCCGCAAGTCATCACTTCCGAAGCTCTAGTACTGAGATATGTACGTATCTATAATGTTAAATACCTTTCTGTAACGGAGCAGAACACAGGCAGCAGTGATGGAAGACATTCTTAAAAACACCACAGACTGATACTCTTGACTACCAACCATCTCTTACAATGCGCAACCTTGTGCCATTCCGGGACATCAATGTCCACGCGTCGGCCTCCCACTATGCGTTCACCTCTCCTTCCACCCCTTCGGCTCAGACTCTGGTGATCGAGCGGCCTTCAGGGGACTTACGCCTGAATGATGGGGCACTTCTAGGTGCCAAACGAGTCTCAAGTATTGCCGGTATACTTGGGATAATAAAGCTTAGATTAGGTATCATTCTGTATTACTTGCGGCACTATCCATTCTTACCGTGTGGCAGACAGGTACATAATAGTAATTACTAAAGCCCAGCCTATGGGACGTCTGAAGGGGCATATGGTATATAAAGTCATCGCTACCGAATTCCTACCGTTGCACGAACGTACCCTTCATGACGCAGATGAAGATACATACCTCAACCTACTCAGAACCTTGCTAAAGACTGGGCCGATGTACTTTTCATACTCCCTTGACTTAACCAACAGCTTTCAGCGGCAGGCACACTCAGACCCTTCCGCGCCTCTGTGGAAGCGAGCGGATGACCGCTTCTTTTGGAACAAATTCATTCAATCGGATCTTATCGATTTTGCGTTGGGTACGGCGACTCCTTCCAGTCCTCGGCAACATGGAGGGCAACAAGGTGGGGTCGATCCATTCATCCTCCCCGTGATGTTTGGGATGATGAGGATCACCCAAACTCGGATAAAGTCCACTTCTCTAACATTTACCCTCATTACAAGGAGGTCAAGGCACCGGGCTGGAACCCGATATTTCACTCGCGGGATTGACGATCAAGGGCATGTTGCGAATTTCAACGAGACTGAGCAGATTGTCATTCTCAATGATGGCGCTGGAGGCATGGGGGGCTTCGCCGGCAATGAAGGCATGCAAAATGGCAAGGTTCAAGGTATGGATGGTCACGATGTGCAGGTCATGTCTTACGTCCAAACTCGAGGCAGTGTACCGGTATACTGGGCTGAAATCAATACACTGAAATATGTACCCAAGCTCCAGGTTCGGAGCGCCGAGACAGCTATCGATGTGGCACGACAACATTTCGATGAACAGATCAGGATCTATGGGGACAATTTCCTTGTAAATCTCGTAAACCAGAAGGGGCGAGAAGACCGCGTCAAGCAGGCCTACGAGCAGATGGTACGGATGCTGGTATCTTCCCCAACAGAATCCAAGGAAGCAGACTATCTTGCAGATGAGAAAATACGTGCCGTTGAACCAGGTCGACGGAATCAGGAATATGACCGACTTCACTATATCTACTTCGATTTCCACAACGAGACCAAAGGCTTGAAGTGGCATCGCGCGCAATTATTACTTGATCAGCTTACCGATGGTTTGGTAAAGGGCCAATATTTTCGTGGGGTCGACATGCCAGCAGACCCTCAAGGGCGGCTTGAGATTCGCAATCAACAAACAGCCGTAGTAAGAACGAATTGCATGGATTGTCTGGACCGGACCAACGTCGTCCAAACCATGATTGGCCGCTGGACTCTATCGCGGCAACTTCTTGACATTGGTGTCTTGAAACCGGGCGAGTCCGCCGATGATGATGCCACCTTCAAGGACCTTTTCCGAAATGTATGGGCTGACAACGCTGACGTAGTATCCAAGTCTTACTCGGGTACTGGGGCCCTAAAAACAGATTTCACTCGGACTGGCGAGCGGACAAGAGCTGGCATGGTTCAAGATCTCAACAACTCTCTCACTCGATATGTGAAGAACAACTTCGGAGACGGCCCCCGGCAGGATGGGTTTGACCTTTTCCTCGGCACGTATCTACCTGATACCTCAAACATCGGCAGCAATCTTCTTTTCGTGGATCGTAGGCCTGCTCTCATCCAATCCATACCCTACCTTCTTGCTACCAGCTTTTTCATGGTTACTATTTCAATTATTGGAAGGCCGCACCCAGGCTCGACTATATGGCCCCTCCGACTGTTTGCCTTGTTGTGGGTTGTTATTGGTGCTTGGTGTTTCCATTTCATTTACAATCATGGCATGCTCTACGTAAGTCAACACTCATTTACATCCTCGTCTCACAACACTTGCTGACCTATACAACAACAGGTGAATTGGCCAAAGCTCAATACGCCTCGCTGGGCCACAGAGGGCTACCAAGAAAACATTGGCAGTCTTCGTAAAGACAAAGTGATTGGTCGGCTTGTGAGTGGTCATGAACGGGGTCTAAGTAACGCAAGACTGCTCCACCTAGAGGAAGGTAAAAAGAGGATACAGTGAAACATGAGGCGGATGGTCATGCATGTAGAGAGCTTTATACCCATTTGCTAGAAAGCTATCACGTGCTCTTAATACAAGACTTTACGCTTTGCTGAATCTGTGGGCCCCTGGCCTCTTACATTGACCCCAATAACGTAGTGACCAGCAATCGCCATCACCCTGTTGTCCAAAAAGTTGCTTCTCGTTGCTGCCATCTCGGCGGCCTAACGCGATACTACCAGGCTCCTCATCGAAATCGCACAGGAAACCTAATGAAGCAAGATATTACAAAGGGCAATTCCCACGGGGGTTCCCGAACCTTGGAATCCCCGTTCAAAAGAGGTTCTTCCCCACCAAACCGAAACGACAATCGGAGCGTCCGTCATATGTAGCAACGAGAACCCCTCGATCCTTTGCCGCTTGCGCAACTAACTGTCAGCTATGGCATCTAAAAGCCAAAAACGCAGCTTTCATTCATCTTCTTCTTCTTCCAAAACCCCCCGGTCATCAATGCAGAACTACAGCGAGTACATATGCAATATCCCTCCTCAATACTAAACTACTATTAACTAAATTCTGAAATTTTTTGCGCAACCATTTTTTTCTTACACGGTTTATTTTTGATCCATGGCGTCCCTTTGTAGAACAGGGTTTGGCAGCCTGCGCTTTTGGAAAGATGGCTGTTGAGGTGTTGGATATGTGTGTCGTTTTGGTAGAAGGGGAAAAGGGGAAGGGAAAGATGTAATCTTCGGTTTTTGATGGAATAGGCTTGCCAAGTGGTTTGTGAATGAGCTTCTTGTCGGGCCTGTAGCTAGCTATGTAGTAACGCCAAGATATCCCCCCAAACTCTCAGCGATCCAAACGCCACTTTCACCTCACCCGCACGATATCAGCACCGTTTCACATATCCACTCATCCCCCCCCCCTTTTTTTATATATACATAAAAAACATTCTTCGCCGTTTTCTCCCGTCCAAATCGATGACGACTGCTGATGTAAAGCATAAGCGGTGCATTTTACACTCCGCACGTGTGGTTCCTGCACGGGGAGATGAGGTGGTGGGGATGAGGAACAGGTGTGGGAGTATCGCGCGGGAGGGCGCGGGAGATGGGGGTTGGTAGAGGTGGGGGCTGAGGGTGTTGTTTGGGGGCTGCTGAGGTTAAGGCTGAGGCTGGGGGGCGCTGGAGGGTGGAGGGTGGATGGGGATGGGGATGTGCTTGTTTGTGGGTAGTGAGTGAGGTATGGGGATGGTTAGGTTGTGGGGGAAAAGGGGGGTGGGGGGTGTTGCTGGGGTTGCGTTGAGGGCAGGGAATGGGATGTGCGTTTATGCGATGATATGAATGTAGATGAGTTTGGTGGCTGTTGCGAAGATTTCAGAAGAGTGGGTGGGTTTTGAGAATTTTGCGATTGTGCTTGCTTTTTGAAGGAGATGGGTGAGCGATCGGGGTGATGGGTGGGGAGCTTTTATACTTCAGCTACGCTAATGCAAGCCACCAACCAGGAGACTTTTAGTGTTTCTCTTCCAGTTGTCATAGTAAATCGCGAAGATTATTGATCAATCTCGCTGTTGTCAAATTATGAAGACATGAAGATATAGAGTCAAAAGTTCAATAGATTTTTGTTTGTATAACATTATTTTTAACGTCACTTCACCATTCATCTTCTCACTCAATTTCTCATTCACTCATCTTTAATGATGTCATCATCATTTTTTGAGCGAAGCTTCGAATCATAGATGTGTTATATCATAGAGAATCAGCTTTCTCAAGCGATCTTCAGTGATCATAAGCAGATTGCTCTTCTTCAAATACTTCTTTGTCTCATCAAACTCATCATCATCGTTTTTATTCAATTCTTCGCTTGCTAGTCAATTAATATAAATCTTGTTTCACTGATTGACAAGTTTCTCAGCAACTCACTTCATCTTTCTCTTCTGTATAGCTTCTTCTTTCTTTGACTTCTGAAGCATAATCATTGCTTCTTTCACTTTCTGTTGTTGAATAGAATTGTTAACATGACAAGTCAATTCAATTCAAGCTGATATGCAGATTTTCTGATCTTCTTTTTATCACTCAGCAGTCTCATTCATAAGCTTGTAAAATCATGATATCATTTCATTCATAATTTCTTGTATTTCTAGTCTCAATTTGATGAACGCGTCGATTTTTTCATGAATTTCATTGATGAAGTAACTTTTAGTGATTGATTCATAAATTTCAAAGTCATAATCTTCAAACATGAATGTTTATATACATTAATACTCAAGATTCACTATCTGAAACAGTAAATCATGATGTTAAATGTGATAACAAAATAACTGATATTGATAAAAGAAGATGCAGTGACAAACTAACTCATTTGAAGTTCTTTCTTATGACTTCTTGTTGATTTCAACTTGTTTCATAGTCAGCTTCATCTGATCAATGATAAACTCTTGAACTGAATTAAGCAGTAAAACTAAATCGAGATGATTTTTGCATTCTGAGTAGCGCGTAGTTTGAAATGTAATCTCTTTCTTAATAACTTGATGAATTCACTGCTTTGCAATAATTATGACATGCAGAACAGCATCAGCAAGACTGAAATGAAACATGATTTTCTTATTTTTTACATGATGTTTCAAGAAAGAATGTCAAGACTCGATTGCATTAATCATCAATATCTGCAAAAGTATGCAAAAATGTTGATGAGCATAATAAACTCATTGATGTTTAATGTTTCATCACTTTCTTTGAATGTAGTTTTTTTTTTCTTTGATGTTGCATTAATAGCAGCAGTGATTGACTCTTTACATTCAATTGAAGTATGATGTATGTAAAGAATCATGTACAAATGTTGAAAAGTCATCTTGCAATTTGCAGCATTAAGATTTTGAATGAAAGTTCTTTTGAAATGCTTCTGACATAGCAGATGAGAAATCTTCATTTTCTTGATAAGAAAATCTTTAAAAACTAGCTTAACTTCATGTTGTTTAATTGTTGAGTCATCAGTAAGAAAATAACGTAAATATCAAATTTGATGACATCAATTTTTGAAGATTTTTAAAGCTGCATTAATGATATCTTCATCTTCAACATTGATAAAAAAATGATTGCATGAAATTCAACTATCACACTTGTCTTACATCATTATTGTAAAGAGAAATCAGTCTAGATAATTAGTAGAATGTGTAGAATTTATTAAGATAAAATGATCTTTTCTGATCAGAGTTTTAATTCAATCTGAAAGCATTAATTAACTGAATTTTCAATAGAAGATGATTTTGATGTTCAAAAGTTTAAAATTAAGATTTAGTTTTTGCAATTTTTAATCAATCAGAATGCTCATGTAAAAGATAAGCTTTGAAACTATGTTTAATTAATTGATATATCATCAAAAAACATCTTCAGACTTATCAATATCTTCAAAACATGTTTCATGAGAAATCTTATCATTTTTCTGTCAAATAGTTGTGATATTCTCGATTAAATAACTCTGACTTTTTAAGACTTCATAGCAAGTCATTCATTGCTTTTCTCATTTGATTTTAGCATCATAGATGTGCTGATTTAAATTTAAACATTTTCAGTTGACATCAACATTATGAACATGTAACAAATTCAAATGTGATTCATTAACATCAACAAGCGCTTGTTTGTTAGCTTCAATCTTAATCTCTTGCAGATTGCAATGTATATCACAAGCTTGATAGTCTTTTGTCATTTTCATTTCAGTTATCATCTTAATTATCAATGAAAGCTTAATCATATTGATATAGTTCTGAGTATGATTGTGTTTAAAGCACAAGTCATGACGCGTATCAGTGTGCAGTCTCAACTGCATACAATGAAACTTTAATAACTGTTGATCATTGAGCAGAAATTGCTCAATCATCTTTATTTTCATGATGCAGAGAGACACATCACGAATTTACTTCAATCAATGATCATTATCACTATCTTTTTATGCTTTTGATCATCAGAATTGACATCAAAAGATTAAGAATCTTAACTCGCTGATGTCAATTTGCTTGAAAAACTTATTTCAAACTCATGTGTTATTGATGAAGTTTCAGTATACTGTTAACTCGTTCGCTGTCAAATTCACTGACTTTGTCATTTCAAAAAGCTGATGTTGCTTAACTGTTAAATTCATCAATGTATGAAGCAATATGAGCATTAATCTCATTGATGAAATTGAAATAGTGAAAGCAATGAAGTTGAAAAGAGCAATGACATGTCAGAATCATGTCTAAATGAGTCAATCAGCGAAAGTCAGAATTGAATAGTGCTTGATTTTTAGAGATAGCTATAACTGAATATTAAGAATACAGAAGAAGATGAGTACAAAAGCTTCTATTTAAGTAATATTCAGAGACTGCGCTAAGTTCAAAGAAAATGTGTTTGTGACATAAGTAGAATGTGATGTAGAAAGAAAGATGATGTTGAACAAAGAGATGTTGATGAAAGAAAATAGAGGCTGAGTCAGATCTGAGCTAAAGATACTGACTAGCTTTATTCAGCCTTGGTATGCTCGTAACATTACCCTCTCTTTGAAAATTCATGTTCGCATGAATGTCGCTCATTTGCTTGCTTTCTTATTGAGTTATTTCGGTACTAGCGTGACTTTCTTGAGTATAGCGCATGAAATTCGTTCAAAACTTTCTCGAAGTCATCGAATTCACCTTTATCAACATAGTATCATTCATTGTCTCTATCTAGATCTTTTCATTTGACCTTGTACTGTATTCGACCTCGATAGCATCTGAAGTTCAGAATGTCATCTATCTTTCAATGTTCATTGTCATCATCATCAATAATGATGAGTCTGAGAAGTTCTGCATGCTGTTCTGATAGAAGATCTTCTGAATACAATTGCAGTAGCTTCAAGCTGAACATTGAATGCAGATGCTTCATGCTGACTGATAAATGAAGATGATAAAAGACTTTCGCTTTGACAGTGATCTGATACAATTCTAGTTGTTTGTCTTTCAAATCTTTGCAGAGTCTCGTTGTCTTGACGTTTCTGAAAGATAGTCAAACTCAGTCATTTACTTCATAGATGACGTTTCGTCTATGTTTATTGATCTGAACTTCGATGATCAGTTTCGTCTTTTTCAATTGTTGATGATCAAAGCTCAGTAGCTCTTTCATTTGAATGACAATATCATCTGCTTTTTTAGCTTCAAGTCGTTCACGAGTTGTTTCGTAGTCAGTTGTATCTGAATCGAAACTCATTCAAGAGTGAAATTCTTTATTGAAGTAGAAAGAAGTCATTGAGATGATTGAGAAGGTATTGAAATTGTCGCTGAATTTCACCATAAATATTCATTTGACTCAGTCGTTCTGCATGTAATTGCAGTAAATTCTAAGTTCGCGTTCAACGTCTTGATTGACTCATTTCATCTGATCGTTGATCTTTGAATGATAGACTGTGAATAGACTAGCTGTGATTCTCAGTCGCTTGCAAAGACTCTTTCACATAGTTGATATGAATTGAAAGTCTCTGTTTGAAACAATAGAACTGAGTAGATCATGCAGTTGATAGACGTTTCATAGCATGATTCAAATCATTTCTTCAACTGAGATGTCATCATCTTTTCAATGACAGAAAACATAGTGATGTTCTTTGATGAGATGATATATGATTGTGCAAATGACGTTATAGTCTTTTGACAGAGATAGTTCAGTAATGAAGTTCATAGCTATATCTTTTCAGCGTTTCTGTGAAATCGAAAGAGAATGATGAAGTTCATTGATGTTATTTTTAGAGACTTTGCTTCGCTGACAAGCATGACAGTTTTGAATGTATCATCGAATAGTAGCTCGATGATCTGATCAATAGTAGAAACGCTGAACTAGATCGATGATTCATTTATTGTCAAGATGAGAGATTGAAGATTGATCATGCACTTCTTGTAGCAGTTTCGTATGCATATTCTTGAAGACTCACAGTAAGTCTTTTCTAAAGAGAACATTGTCAATGATTTCGCAGTTCTTCAATTTAGTGGTATGAAATTTGAGCTTGTTCTCGTTCATAGCTTGTCTATATTTGTCGCAGAGCTCATTCATTTGATTAATCATACACACTTGCTGATAAAGATTTGCTTTCAATTCAACAAGTAGAACATCGACTCTATCAAAAGTCAGAATAGTCTGAAAATGATCTTCAAGTCATTGAGCTGATTCAGAGACGTTTGCTAGAGACATTCAAGTTAAAGCATCAACTTTAGTATTCATTTTGCCTGATCTAAAGATGATCTGAAAGTTGAACTTTGACAGAATGTTCAGATAGTTGACTTGTCATCGACTCAACTGTTTATTTTTCATGAAGATCTTTAAAGCTTGATGATTGATGAATATCTGAATGAGTAGTTCAGTGCACTTCAGCTCGAGTCGTCAGTGTTCGAAGCATTGAATAATGACTAGCAATTTCTTGTCATAGATGTGATAATTGATTTCAGCGAAAATCATGCTTTTACTGTAGAAGATCATTGAATGAAGAACTTTCTCATCATTGTACTGAGATAGTATTTCATCTTTTACATAGTTTGAAGCATCGATCTTCAGAATAGCTTGTCGTTTGAGATTGAAGTGACGAAGTACTGAGATCGAGCTGACTTGTTTCTTTAGATTGTCAAAGACTTGAACACAGATTTCATTTCAAACAAAAGACGTGTTCTTTCTTGTCAGCTGAGTGAATGATTTGACTAGCTTTGAGAAGTTCTTAATGAAATGACGGTAGAAGTTAACAAATTTCACGAAGTTCTGAATTTCTTTTAGGTTGATCGAAGTGATTCAGCTGACTATGACTGTCACTTTGCTGAAATTCATACGAAGATTTAGTTCTGATACAATGACTTCTAGAAAGACAGTCTTTTCTACATTGAATTTGCACTTTCGAATATTCATCTGCAGTTCAGCTTCGCGTAGTCAACTCAATACTAGTTTGATGTGATCTCTATGTTTCTTTCTTGTTTTGCTATAAATGAGAATGTCATCTAGATAGACTTGACAAAAGTCGTTCAGAAAGTTTCATAGAACATCATTCATATATTGCTGAAAGAAGATCAATTCATTAGTCAGTTTAAATGATAGCATCTTGTATTTATATGCTTCTAAAGCAGTGATAAAAGTGATGTAATTCTCGCTATTGAAGTGCATTCGAAGTTTGTTGAACGCTGATATGATGTTCAATCTAGTCAGATGCTTGCAACTCACTATTTTATCAATGATCTCGTCTATCAGCGATAGAGAATATTTATTTCTTTTGAAAATGACATTTAGCTTTCAATAGTTCACGCAGAATCAAAGATCTTTATTTGCTTTGAGAATGAATAGAACGAGAAAGAAATAGAGAGTCTGACTAGAAGTGATGAATTTCTTCAACAGATTCTCGTTTAAGTACTTCTTTACTTTCAGAAGTTTGACAGAAAACATTCAATAGACTTGACAGCAAGAGAGCGTTGAATCACTGATGAGCTCGATTTTATGATCGTAGAAGCGATGAGAGAGTAGTTTATTCAATTGAGTTCAATCAAAAACATCTAGAAACTCATGATATTTTGATGACAGCTTTGCTTTAATATCTTTCAAATTCTGAGTTGTTTCATTGATTGAAGAGACGTTTAGAGCGTTCAAATCGTTCTGAGTATTGTACGCGATTTTCCTATTGATGTTCATCATGAATAGAGCAAAGACTTTGATCTTGTTCTTCTTTGAACAATTCAACAGCATTTTAAACGAAGCTGCGTCTATGCTTTGAATCAAGAATGACTCTTCTCGAACGAGTCATTTGAGCATCATAGAGATCTTAGTCTGAGTGATTGAAGAAGACGAAGTTGACTGCAATCAACTTGAGTGCTTTGAATTGAGAGAAATTGAAAAAACCGAAATAGAAGTATTCAATTGATTCGAAAAAACAATGACGTCGTTCTGCATATTCAATAATATTTCATTTTTGTTCATTCAGAGCTTACTCAATATGACTTCATGATGATCGATATCAGCTATCAGCATTAATACAGTCAATTTCTTATGACTTTCGATGATGAGATTGAGTAGAATTTTATAAGTGATGATCTTCTTAGATATCTTTTCATCATAATCTCTTATTAGCTTCTCTTTTGCCAGTGATATAGGTTGAATTTCCAGTTTCTCGCATACTTTATTGACTAAATTAGAATGTATGATCATGTAGACGACTGAATCACTGTCTATTAAAGAATGAAGGCTGAAAGATTGATTCTGAGAGATGAGGTGAGTGTCAATTAAAAACGACTTTTCAAAGTAATTTTCTTTCAATAGAATTTCGTCTAGTTTGCACAAAGATATAATCTCTATCTCTTCGATGACTTTTGAAGAGATGACTAGTTTTTTGAATTGAAATTCGAATCGAAATCGAAGCGATCATATTCATTGTTCACTGCATTGATTTTAGTAGGTCAATCAAGACACTCTTTAGAACTATGACCTGATTTATGACATATGAAACAGCTTTCGACTAGAATGTCTGCTTCTTTGACGTTAGTTAAAACCGCGTCACGCAACTTTAGCTGGTCAGACTTCGAGTGATCAACTGACTGAGTGACAATAGTCGCTCTATGAAAGATAGTCTTAGAAAGATCATTGACGCGTTTGATCTTGTTCTTGATCTCTTGAATGACTCGCTGATCATTATTCAAATGAATCAGGTAGAAACGAATTTCTTTTAGAAAATCAGGTTGAACTAGTTGATCTACTCAAATGAATTGAAGACGAAGATGTATTTTATCTTTCAGATCAGCGATCAGTTGCTTCTCGTGATAGTCTAGATAGAAAGATAAACGTTGAAACTGAGTATAAAATTCATTGAATTTCTTGAATTCTTGAACCAAGTTGTAGTATTTTCTACGAAAGTTGACTTTCTTATTTGAATCATTGAACAACTGAGCTAGCTCTTTCAAAAGATCGTCGACGATCTTATAAAGATTGACACAGTCACGTTCGCGTTTAGCTTGAATGATCTCAGCTGCGTCATCAAATAATCTAGAATGTATATAGCTCAATTTGACTCATTCATTAGAAAAGAGGTCGACGTTGATCTTTAGTTTATTCTGAATTTTTCCGTATCAGTTCTCTCAAGTAGAGTTCTTTTCATCAGTAAACAGCGAAGAATCAGGTATTTTTTGAGATCTAGAACGCTCAGAGTAAATGAAATCAGAAGAAGTGTTTTCTTTAGCTTGAAGTCTAGTCTTCAACTTTTTAATTTCGTCTTCTTGTTGTTTATCTAACTCGTAGAGTCGATCTGTTTCTTCATCAAGAACTAGACTTCAAGCCTTTCAGATTTCATAGAACACGAAGAGTATTACCGTTTCAGCAAATGATTCATCATCTTCATGAATGAATGATGCAGCACTTGATGATTTCGTTCGTGGTTTCAATGAATCAGCATCAGAGATTTAAGAGAAATGATTTCGAAATTCTTCGAAACGCTCTTCAGTGAGCAAATGACTAGGCATGATGAGATTTGTTTTGAAAGAGAGTTGAACGAATGACGATGCTCAACGATTGAAGAAGAAAGACGTATAGAATGATGTTTAATCTTCAACAAAAAAGATGAGATTTGTTTGTTGATTGATTTGATTGATTCTCTAGCAAACAACGAAGGTTCTTTATCGTTGAATCTATCGATCGATTTGATTCTTGAGCAATTTACGAAGATTCTTTATCGTGATTCTCGTAATCGAGTGAACTTTACGTACTTAATGAGTGATAAGTAGTCTAGCAATTCAAACAGTCTTGTCGTTGATTCTATTCAATCTTCTAGTGTTGTTTTATCTTTCGATTATCGTTGATCATCAGGTAAATGAATTTCTTTAGACTCGTTCTGCCTAAACGAGTATGTTGAATGAGTAATGAGATCAGTATCATGTGATTAACGAATTCTTAATATAATGTCAGAATCATGCCTAGATGAGTCAATCAGCGAAAGTCAGGGTTGAATAGTGCTTGATCTTTAGAGATAGCTATAACTGAATATTAAGAATACAGAAGAAGATGAGTACAAAAGCTTCTATTTAAGTAATATTCAGAGACTGCGTTAAGCTTGAAGAAAATGTGTTTGTGACATGAGTAGAATGTGATGTAGAAAGAAAGATGATGTTGAACAAAGAGATGTTGATGAAAGAAAATAGAGACTGAGTCAGATCTGAGCTAGAGACACTGACTAGCTCTATTCAGCCTTGATACGCTCGTAACATGACAGCGAGATCAGCACAGTTCAAAGCAAAGAAAGTGAATTTGAACATGTTAACAATGTTGACAGTGAGATGCTATAGTGATTATGATGATTAACGACAGAAAGATCAAATAAAAAAGCAATAAAAGAAGAAAAGAAATGAGAAATGAAATGTAAAAATGCGTGATGCATCTTCTTTGTTTACATACTAACTTGTATGACAAGTATAGAAAAAGTTTCAAATCTTCTTTATGTAATGTCTCTTGACTTGCATTAGCGTAGCTGAAGTATAAAAGATATTGAATAGATCACAAAAAAGCATCTAAATCTTTTCTTTTTCTCTTCATCATCATGAAAAACAACTCTTTCAATGAAATTCTCACATTCATTAATATCTTTTATACTTCAGCTACGTTAATGCAAGTCAAGAAACATTACACAGAGAAGATTTGAAACTTCTTTTATACTTGTCATACAAGTTAGTATGTAAACAAAGAAGACGTGTCACGCATTTTCACATCTTATTTCTTATTTCTTTTCTTCTTCTATTGTTTTTTTATTTGATCTTTCTATCATTAATCATCATAATCACTATAGCATCTCACTGTCAACATTATCAACATGTTCAAATTCACTTTCTTTACTTTAAACTGTGCTGATCTCGCTGTTGTTGTCTTTTTCAACTTCATCGCTTTCACTATTTTGATTTCATTGACGAGATTGATGTTCACATTGCTTCATACATCAATGAATTTAACAATTAAGCGACATCAGCTTTTTGAAATGACAAAGTCAGTGAATTTGACAGCAAAAGAGTTGACAGTATACTGAGACTTCATTGATAACATGTGAATTCAAAATAAGTCTTTCAAGTGAATTGACATCAGCAAGTTGAGATTCTCAATCTTTTGATGTTGATTCTGATGATCAAAAGCATGAAAAGATAGTGATAATGATCATCGATTAAAGCGAATTCGCGATGTGTCTCTTTGCATCATGAAAATAAAGATGATCAAGTGATTTTTGCTCGATGATCAACAGTTATTAAAGCTTCATTGTGTGCAGCTAAGACTACACATTGATACGTGTCATGACTTGTGCTTTGAACACAATCATACTCAGAACTATATTGATATGATTAAGCTTTCATTGATGATTAAGATGACAGTTGACATGAAAATGACAAGAGATTATTAAGCTCATGATATACATTGCAATTTGCAAGAGATTAAGATTGAAGTTAATAAACAAGCGCTTGTTAATGTTGATGAATCACATCTGAATTTATTATATGTTTATAACATTGATGTCTGTTAAAGATCAATCTAGAGCGAGTCATAGAAGTATCATTTAACTAATAAATAAATGTTAAGAAAGAAAAGTATTTACAGAAAAGAACTCAATTCTTATATGTGTGTTTCTCAGCTCTGTGCTAGACTCGATTAGAATGATATCTTACACATATGATGCAGAGTTCTAATGACATCATCTCTAGATCAGATTCTCGCTAGACTCGATTAGAATGAAATCAGATGAAGACTAAATAAAGAATAAACAAAGACTAAAATCGTAACATTATCTTTTCTTCTTGAATATTCATGTTTGCATGAATGTTGTTTCTTAGTGCGCTTTTCTTGAATATTTGATATGAAAGTCATCAATCATCTCTTGAGCGTTCATAAATTCGTTGTCATCAGCGTTATATCAGTTGAGATCATTGTCATAGTTCTTTCATTTGACTTGATATTGAAGTCATCTTTGATATCGTCGAGAGTTCAATATATCGTTGATTTCTCATTCATCTTCATCATTTACCACTATTGATTTCAAGAATTCATTCTTCTGATCAGACAGAGAATTAATGATGACGAGACGAAGAAGTTCTGAATGAAATACATCATGTATATGCATAGTCTCAGATAGTTTCAATTTATAAAATGAGTCAACAAAATCAATGATCTGAAAAGAGTCAAGCATCTTGTCATTCAATTTTTTGAAGAGTCTCGCTGTAATGATGTTTCATTCATTCAGAAACATCTTTGATTCAATCTTGTAATTGATCTTCTTTCTATGCTTGTTAGCTTGATTCATCATTTGTTTTCATGTTTTAGTCAGAGCTTCATGAGCGAAAATCAATGTCTTGTTCATTTGTTCAAATATATTCTTGACTCGATTAATCTGCAAGTGTTCGCGAGTGCTTTCATACTCGATGATGTCAGAGTTGAAGCTCATATGAGAATGAAAGCTCTTGTTCATGAAGAATGAGATCAAGAAAATGACTGAGAACAAGACGTTATTGTTGACAAACTCAATCATGAATAGTCACTTGAATCAGTCATTCTGCATATATGAACAGAAGAATCAAAGATATCGCTTGACGTTCTGATTGACTCATTCACTTTGATCGTTGATCTGAAAATGATAAACGATGAACAATCAAAGAAAAATGCTCAGTCGTTTGCAAAGAAACTTTCATAGTATAAAGATGAATTGCAAATCTCAATCAGATACTATGAAGCTTGATAGATCATAAGTTTGATATACTCATTGAATCAGCATTTCAGCTGTCTTTTCAGCTGTGATATCTTCATCATTAATGATGCAAGAAATATAATGTCTTTCTTTTGACAATTTGCAGATGACAGTCAAAATAGCGTTGTAATCATACAAATCAGATAGATCAATAATAAAGTTCATTGCTATGTCTTGTCATCGCTGTTCAGATATTGATAGAGATTGAAGCAAGTTATTTGATTTATCTTTAAATGTCTTTGAATGTTGACAAATATAGCAGTTTCAAATATATCAATCTATCGTTTTTCGCATGAATGATCAATAGTAGTTTCGCTTTATGACTTTCACAGTTCTAAGAATATCAGAATGATCAACTGATGATTGATCATGCATCTCATGAATCAGATTCATTTGTAGAAGCTTGTTGAATGAAACTCATAACTGACTATCATGATACAAGATTTCATTCTGAGTTCAACAATTCTTCAATTTGATATCTTCATATTGTGTCTTGTCTCTTGCTATTGCTTCGCGAAGTAGCGTACAATTCTCGTCAATTTCATTAGTCTTAAGAATCTGTTTATAGATTGATTCACTGATGTTTTTCTCTAGATCAGCAATTTTCATTCAATTCAAAGTCAGAATAGTGATTCATTGATAGCGAATGCACTCATCTTCTGAATCTCTGAGCACGACGTCAGCTTGATGAGTTAATGCATTGATCTTGATGTTCTGTTTGTCAGATTAATACATTATTCTGAAGTTGAAATCAGTGAGCTTCTGAACTCAACGCATTTAACGTCTGCTCAGCTCTTTATCTTTCATCAACGAAATGAGCGCTTGATGATCGATGAACATCTTGATAGAAATGTCAGTTAGCTTCAGTTCAAGTCGTCAATGTTCAAATGCTTGAATGATGACAAGAAGTTCTTTATCATATATCTTGTAGTTGCATTCAGCAAGAGACATGTTCTTGCTATAGAAGACAATTGAATGTAGTACTTCTTCATCATCATATTGAGAGAGAACTTCATCATTGACGTAGTTGAATGAGTCAATTTCAAGAATAGTCTCACAAGTTTAATCAAAGTGACGTAGTATAAAAGTCTCGATCATACATCTTTTCATATGGTTGAAGATGATCTGACAGACTTCATTTCATTCAAATATGATTTTCTTTTGAGTGAGTTGAATCATTGAATGAACAATCTTTGAAAAGTTCTTGATGAAGCGTTGATAGAAATTGCAGAAGTCAATGAAGAACTGCATTTGAGTGAGATTATTAAGTGTAGATCAATCAATGATAGTTTGTATCTTTCAAGAGTTCATCTTCAGTTCTTTAATTGATATCAAGAGTTCTAGAAAGATAGTTGTTGAGATCATGTCTGAATCATTCAATCAAAGAGACTTGAAGCTGATATGTATGTATTGCTCTTTAGAGATAGCTATAACAAGACATTAAGAATACAGAAGAGAAAGAGTGCAAGCTCTTCTATAAATAATGGCTTGAGGCTGCGCTAGGCTCGATACAGATGTGATGTAATATGTCAGATGTGTTTGCCTAAAAGAATGATGAAAGAGATGAATGAAGAAAGTGCTGAACAACAAGAAGAAGTGCTGAGAATGACTCGAAGAATTCAATAGAAGTGCGCTAGGTTCAAACTAGACATAGCATCATCTGAACTCTGATCAATTCAGACATGTTCATAACATTATCTCTCTCTTCGAACATTCATGTTTGCATGAATAGAAAAGAAATAAGAGCAAAAAATTCATCGTGTTTTCAATTTAGTGCGACTTATTCAAGTATAGCTTGTGAAATTCGTTCAGAACTTTCTTCGAGTCATTGAATTTCTCTTTATCGACATAGTATCATTCATCATCATGATCTATCTTGATTCATTTGATCTTGTATTGTAGTCTTTCTTTATATCGCCTAAAGTTTAATATATTGTCTACTTCTCAGTGCTCTTCATTCTCTTCAATGATCAATGATCTAGAGAGTTCAGAATGTTGTTTCGATAGAGAGTCGTTTGATGAAGATCATAGACACTTCGAGCTGAACATTGAATGTATATGCTTCATGCTTCTAGATAGCTGAAGACAATAGAAGGTTTCAACTTTGACTGTGATTGAATAGAGATCAAGCTGCTTGTCTTTCAAATTCTTGCATGATCTAGTGATTTTGATGTTTTCGAAGACTAATCAAACTTGATCATCTACTTCATAGATGACGTCTCGTTTATGCTTGTTCATCTGAGCTTCAGTGATCTGCTTGATCTTTTTCAATTGTTGATGATCAAAGGTAAGAAGTTCGCTCATTCAAGTGACAATGTCATCGATCTTTCTAGCTTCAATACGTTGACGAGTCGTTTTGTAATCAGTCGTATCTGAATCGAAACTCATTCGAGAGTGAAAGTCTTTATTGAAGTAGAAAGAAATCATCGAGATAGTCAAGAATGTATTGAAATTGTCACTGAATTTCATCATTGAAAGTCATTTAGCTCAGTCATTCTGCATGTAATTGCAGTAGATTCGAAGTTTGCGTTCAACATCTTGATTAGCTCGTTTCGACTGATCATCGATCTTTGAATGATAGACTGTTGATAGATTGACTTTGATCTTCAGTCGTTTGCAAAGACTTTGTCACATGATCAATATGAACTGAGAGTCTCTATTCAAAACGATAGAACTGAGTAGATCATGAAGTCAATAGACGTTTCATAGCATGATTCATACTGTTTCTTCAATTGAGATGTCATCATCTCTTCAATGACAGAAAACATAGTGACGTTCTTTGAAGAAATGACATATGATCATGCAAATGACGTTATAGTTTTCTGATAAAGATAGCTCAGTGATGAAGTTCATAGCTATATCTTGTCAACGCTGCTGAGAAATCAATAAAGACTGAAGCAAATCATTTGTATCATCTTGAGATGCTTTGCTTCGCTGACAGGCATGACAGTTTCGAATGTATTGTTGAATAGTTGCTTGATGATCTGATCAATAGTAGAAGCGTTGAACTAGATCAATCATTCGTTTAATGTTAGAATGCAAGATTGATGATTGATCGTGAATATTTCAAAGCAATTTCGTATGCATTTGTTTCAACATTCATAGTAAACTCTTTTTGAATAGAACGTTGTCAATGATTTGACAGTTCTTTAGCTTCATATCATGAAGCTTCAGTTCATTCTTGTTCATAGCTTGTCAATACTCATTGCATAGTTCATTCTTCTGATTGACTAGACGTACGCGTTGATAGAGATTAGTCTCGTATTCAGATTCAATTTCGAACTCAATTGATAAAACGTTTATTTGATTTGAGATCAGTATAGTCTGAAAACGATCATTTATGTCTTTAGCTGATTCAGAACTATCGATCATCAACATTTTAGTTAAAGCATCGACTTTGATGTTTGTTTTGTCTGATCGAAAGATAATCTGAAAGTTAAACTTCGATAGAATATTCAGGTAGTTCGCTTGTCATCGAGTCAGCGATTTGTTTTTCATAAAGATCTTCAAAGTCTGATGATCAGTAAACATCTGAATAAATAGCTCAGTATTCTTTAGTTTGAGTCATCAGTGTTCAAAACATCGAATGATAGCTAGCAATTTCTTGTCATAGATGTGATAATTGCATTCAGCTGAAATCATGCTCTTGCTATAAAAGACTATCGAGTGAAGCACACTTTCGTCATCGTACTGAGATAGTATGTCGTCTTTTACATAGTTAAATGCATCGATTTTCAAAATAGCTTGACGTTTGACATTGAAATGACGTAGAACTAAAGTCGAGCTGATCTGCTTCTTTAGATTGTCAAAGACTTCGACGCAGACTTTGTTTCATACAAAAGACGTATCTTTTTGAGTCAGCTGAGTGAACGACTTGACTAGTTTTGAAAAGTTCTTGATGAAGCGTTGATAGAAATTGACGAAGTCGACGAAGTCTTGTATCTCTTTTAGATTAGTAGATGTAGCTCAATTGACTATAGCTTTCACTTTGATAGAGTTCATGCAAAGATCTTGTTCTGATACTATGATCTTTAAGAAGACTGTTTCTTCTACGTTGAATTCGCACTTTCAAATATCTATCTGCAGATCAGCGTCTTGTAAACAATTTAGTATCATCTTGACATGTTGTCTATGCTTCTTTTGAGTCTTGCTGTATATGAGAATGTCGTCTAAATAAGCTTGACAAAAGTCATTTAGAAAGTTTCATAAAACATCGTTCATATATTGCTGAAACGAGGTCGAATCATTTGTTAATTTGAATGATAGAATCTTTGATTTGTACGCTTCTAGAGCGATAATGAAGATCGTATAGTTCTCACTATCGAGATGCATACGAAGTTTGTTGAAAGCGAAAATTATATTCAGTTGAATCAGATGCTTGCAGTCAACGATTTTGTCAATCATCTCATCTATGAGCGATAGAGAGTAGCGATTTCTTTTGATAATGACATTGAGCTTTTGATAGTCGACGCAGAAGCGAAGATCGTCATTGATCTTCAGAGCGAATAAAACGAGTGAGAAATATGAGATCTTGCTAGAAGTAATAAAATTCTTTGACAGATTTTCGTTCAGATATTCTTTGATCTTCTGAAGCTTGTAGAGTGACATTCGATAAGCTCGACATCTAGAAGAAGTGACATCGTTAGTGAGCTTTATCTTATGATCATATGAACGATGAGATGATAGCTTATCGACTTGAGCTCGATCAAACACGTCGATGAAATTCTGATATTTCAAAGATAGTTTAACTTTGATGTCTTCTAGATTTTGAGCTGATGCATCGATGAAAGCGACGTCTAGAACGTTCAGTTTGCATTGAGTGTTGTAGACTATTTCTCTATCAATATCTTCGATCGACATAGCGAAAATCTCGATGCGATTCTTCTTTGATCATTTAATCAGTGCATGAAAAGATGCAGTTCTCACATTGAACATAGAAAAGTTCTTTTTCGAAGCAGTAGAAGCTGATCATTGAAGCACTTTGAAGACTGAACTGATAGAAGAATTTGATGATCATGATCATTTTGAGTATGAAGCTCTGACTGACATTGAAAAAACAGAAATGAGAGCTTCTAATTGATTTGAAAAAACGATGACATTGTTTTGCATATCTAGTAGTATTTTATTTTTATTCATTCAGAACTTTTCTAATATGATGTCATGATGATTTATATCAGCTATTAACATTGAAACAGTCAATTTCTTATGACTTTCGACTGTGAGATTGGGTAGAATTTTATGAATAATGATCTTTCTTGTCAGCTTTTCGTCATATTCTCTTATTAACTTCTCTTTAGCTAGTTGTATGAGTTGAATTTCAAGCTTCTGACATATTTGATCGACTAGCTTTGTATGAATCAAGATGTAGATCATCGAGTCACTATTTATCAGAGATCGTAGCTTGAAGAATTCGTCTTGCGAGAATAGAGTGACATTGACTAGAAATGACTTTTCGAAGTAGTTCTCTTCGATAGGTGAAATTTCGTCGATTAAATTGCACAAAGAAATGATCTTTACCTCTTTAATAACTCTGAAAGAGATGATTAGTTTTTTGAATCAGACTCTGAATTGAAGTTCAAAGAATGATTAAACTCGTCATTTAATGCGTTAATTCTGAAAGATCTATTTGAGCACTTTTTAGAAGTATGATCAGACTTATGACATAGAAAGCAGTTTTCAATTAGTAAGTCATTTTCTTTGACGTTAGTCAAAACAGCGTCACGTGATTTTGACTGATCAGTCATCTTCATTTCTATGATTCTACGAGTAGCTTTGACTGATTCTTCAGCGTAGATGATCTGTTTAGTTGTTTGAGCTTTAATCATTGCTTCTTTATTCTTAATCTCTTGAATAGCTCGTTGATCGTTATTCAATTGAATGAGGTAGAAATGAATTTCTTTCAGAGTACTGAGTTGAATCAATTGAGTTACTCAAGCGAATTGAAGTCGAGAGTTTATTTTATTCTTTAGATCAATGATCAGCTGTTTTTCTTGATAGTCTAGATAGAAGAATAGTCGTTGAAATTGAGTATAAAACTCGCTGAATTTCTTCTGTTCTTGAATCAAGTTGTAGTAGTTTCTACAAAAGTTGACTTCTTTATCTGAGTCATCGAACAACTGAGCTAGCTCTTTCAAAAGCTCATCGACGATCTTGTATGAGTTGAAACAGTCACGTTCGCGTTTTGACTGAGTGATCTCAGCTGCATCATCGAATAATCTGAAATGTACGTAGCTCAGCTTGACTCGTTCACTTGAAAAGAGATCGACGTTGATTTCTAGCTTGTTCTGAACTTTTTCATATCAGTTCTCTCAGATAGAGTTCTTTTCATCAGTGAACAACGAAGAATCGAGTATTTTCTGAGATCTAGAATGCTCAGAGTAGATTGACGATGACGAGGTAATCTCTCTAGCTTGTAGCCTAGCTTTCAGCTCTTCGCATCGTTTCTTCAAAGCTTTCATAGTCATAGAAGATGTTATGGTTTCAGCGAATAAGTTGTTATCTTCGACAATGAAGAATGAAGCTTCGAAACGCTCTTTGAAGAAGCGAGGCATGATGAAGAAGAAAGAAGAGGTTGAATTGAACGAGTGTTTTAAAAGAAAGAGATCGAGCGAAGAGCGATGCTTGACAATAGAAGATGAAGTCGTTTTTGTTGTTTGATTTGAAGATTGATTGATTCTCTTGATCGATTTGATTCTCTAGCAATCAATGAAGATTCTTTATCGCTGATTTTATTAATCGAGATGAACGATGCGTACTTAATGAGCTGTAAGTCGTCTAGCAATTCAATCAGCCTCGCTGTTGATTCTATAGACTCTCTAGTGTTGTTCTGTCTTTCGATTGCGTCGATCATCAGATAAATGAATTTCTTTAGACTTGATCTGCCTGAACGAGTATATTGAACAAGTAATGAGTATTTGTATTGTATGATAAATGAGATTCTTAATGTAATGTTGAGATCATGCCTAGATCATTCAATCAAAGAGACTCAAGACTGATATGTATGTATTGCTTTTTAAAGATAGCTATAACAAGACATTAAGAATACAGAAGAGAAAGAGTGCAAGCTCTTTTATAAATAATGACTTGAGGCTGCGCTAAACTCGATACAGATGTGATGTAATATGTCAGATGTGTTTGCCTAAAAGAATGATGAAAGAGATGAATAAAGAAAGTGCTGAACAACGAGAAGAAGTGCTGAGAATGACTCAAAGAATTCAATAGAGATGCGCTAGGTTTAAACTAGGCATAGCGTCATCTGAACTCTGATCGATTCAGGCATGTTCATAACAATAGTTTTCTGAACATGAAACTCGCACTTGTTGATGTTTATCTGTAGATCAGCTTCTCGTAGTCTATCTAAGATCAATCGTACATGTTGCTTGTGTTTCTTCAAGATCTTGCTGTAGATGATAATGTCATCTAGATAGATCTGACAAAACTGATGTAGATATTCAAACAATACGTCGTTCATATAATGTTGATAGAACGTCGATTCGTTGATTAATTCAAAAAGCATTACGTGATATTTGTATGAGTCGAAAAAAATAATAAAGATAGTCAAATCTTCGCTATCTGAATGCATGCGTAGTTTGTTGAACGTGACAATGATGTTCAATCGAGTCAGATATTTGCTTTCTTGTATATGAGTGAGAGTCTCGTTTATCAATGACAAAGAGTAGCGATTTCGTTTGATCAAAGCATTGAGCTTTCTGTAATTGATGCAAAAACGTAAACTATCGTCTTTCTTTTTGATGAACAAAATGAGCGAGACGTATGATGCGAAGCTGAAGAAAATGAACTCTTTGTTTAAATAATTGATCAGATACTTCTTTATCTTCTGAAGCTTGTGATCAAACATCTGATATAGTCTGCTTCAAGAAAGCATTTCTTTATTGATCAACTCAATTTTGTGACTGTAGAAACAATGTGATGATAGCTGATTGATCATTGCTCGATTGAAGATGTCTAGATAGTCGTGATATTCAGAGAGAAGCTTGATCTTGACTTGCTCAAAAGCTTCAGCGTAAGAAAGCTCATGCAGATTCACTTCTTCAGACTTGTTTTCAACTGTAGTTATAAGTTGATCGATTTTCAAGACAATAACAGCAAAGATCTTGACATCTGATCATTTGACTAACATTTTATATGTTGCTGTCTCTATCATTGCTATGTTTGTTGAACCTGACGTTGATTTAGAAATTTTGACGTTAGTTAAAGTCGCGTTACGCGATTTTGACTGTTCAATTAATTTAACTGACTTCTCATTGAACTGACTGAAAGAGAGTGATTTCTGACGAGATTGAGATGTAACGAAAGTGAAAGATCTCTTTAGTATATGAGTAAAAGTCAAGCTCTTCTGTTTCATGATTGTTTTATTGCTTAAGAGTAGAACAATTGATTTCTAACTAGAAGTGAAATTTGAAAATCAAAGAAAATTGATTTGCATATCAATTACTAGATTGATTTTGTTCATTCATGTTTTTTTAAGAATTATTTGATGTTGATTTAATTGAGTGATCAACATAGAAACTGTGTCAATTGTATGACTTTGAACAGTTAGATTCAAATAAATGACATGAGTAATGAGTTTCTTAGCATAATGATCGTTGAATTTTCGAATTGACTTCAATTTGATCAAAGTCAAAGACTTGATTTGTAACTGATCACAAACAATCTGCGCAATCACTTCATCAATGAATGAATAGTCAGCAGCTTCGATGTCAATCAATGACTTCAATGAGTAACTAATTTTATTGCTAGAAAGTACACATTCAGTAGTCAAAGATTCAGAAGCAAAAGAATCATCTGACATGCTTATTGTTGAAGAAATTAACATCTCTTTCATTGCATCTTTGATGAAAGTCTCTAGTTTTTTGCCTCGCTATCTTCAAAAGAAGACATTTTCTCATTCTCTTTATTCTTCGAAATGACGATTTCATGTAGACGAGAGATGAATGCATGAGATGCAGAAGTATTAATCTTGTTCTGAGAGCAATTCTTGAACAAATGTCTTGAAGTCTTGCAGATGTAACAGATGATAGACGATTTCGCTCGATCAGACTCAAAGATAGAAAAGATGATAAACTTAACATAATCAATTATTGAAGTCATCACTAACAATGAAGTAGCAATGCATTTATCAGGTACGACAGTGACTTTGACGATGACAGTGCGAAGCTGACTGCGTAGCTGATAGTTGACTCGCTGTTTATTATTCACACTCTGAAGAAAGATTCTTAAGCGAGTGAGCGAAGTAAAGTTCTCTGAACAGACTGATAAAGCATTTTGCAAGCGATTATTGATCTTATTCTGAAGATCATTCATCAGAGTGCAATCATCATAATCGAGATAGCTAAATAGCTTCATAAAGTTGAAGTAGAAAACATTGAAAGACTTGTCTACTTGTCTCAGAGCGTTGTACTTGCAACGACACTTTCAATTTCTATTCAATTCATTGTATATTTCTTTCAGATGCTTAAATAGCTTGTCGATCGAGATGTATGAATGTGAAACATCATGTTGACGTTGAGCAAAGATGTGCTCAGCAGCATCATCTTCTAGTCTAGATATCACATAAACAATACAGATATTCTCATTATCAAAGTGATTGACATTAGTCTGAAGCTTGTCGTTTATCTTGATTCTTCAGCTGTTTCATGTCAATTCATCTTCTTCAATAAATATAAATGAGTTCAAAAACTTGAAGAACTTATGATGATCATTGTTGAATAAAGTAGACAACTCTTGTCAAGTATAGTTCTTGATAGAAGCTTGAGATTTCGTAGACTGTCGAGATCAAGACTGATTCGCTAAACGCTGTTTCTTTTTTAGACTCAAAACTTTCTCTTGTAGTTTAATGATAGTCTCTTCTTGAGTGTCTATTGTTGTTTGATTTGCCTTTAGCTCATTAAGTCTCTTGATGTGATCGACTTGAACATCAGTTCATTGCTCATTGAGTTTCAAAGTCATGTTTCGTTGATCTCTTAGCTCGATCAGCATCTTGATAATCTTGTCTGACTGATCAATAGCTCATTGACGAAGTTGTTGACTCATGTTGATGTCTCATGAGATAGCGACATTCTGAGATTTCGTTGAAGCATTGAAAGAAATAAGAGAAACTTGTTTACTAGCAATGCTTTTAAGCAGATAAGCTGTTCGTGACTTGACTGATTCAGAGTCACGTGTCATTGTGAGAAAGATAAGAATAGATTTGATTGTAGTAAAATTGAGTGATTGATTTGATAAATTTGAGTAAATTTGAGTAAATTTGAAGATGTGTTTTGATGAAAGTAATTCAAAGAATTTCTTGCGAATTTTCTGAATAAACGAAGTAGATTATTTCGTATCATCTACACGTCGATAGCAGAGTAGTTGACTAGCATTTATCTACTGTTAGAAATCAATATAAAGCGAGTCATAGAAATGTCATTTAACTAATAAATAAATGCTAAGAAAGAAAAGTATCTACAGAAAAGAACTCAATTCTTATATGTATGTTTCTCAGCTCTGTGCTAGACTCAATTAGAATGACATTTTACACATATGATGCAGAGTTCTAATGACATCATCTTTAGGTCAGATTTTCGCTAGACTCGATTAGAATGAAATCAGACGAAGACTAAACGAAGAATAGACGAAGGTTAAAATCATAACAATGTCAACTGAAAATGTTTGAATTCAAATCAATGCATTTACAACGCTAAAATCAAATGAGAGAAGCAATAAATGACTTGCTATGAAGTTTTAAAGAGTCAGAGTCATTTAATCGAGAATATCACAGCTATTCAACAGAAGAATGATGAGATCTTTCATGAAACATGTTTTGAAAATATTAATGAGTCTGAAGATGTTTTTTGATGATATATCAATCAATTAAACATAGCTTTAAAGCTTATCTTCTACATGAGCATTCTGATTGATCGAAAATTGCAAAAACTAAATCTTAATTTTAAACTTTTGAATATCAAAATCATTTTCTATTGAAAATTCAATTAATTAATGCTTTCAGATCAAATTAAAACTTTGATCAGAAGAAATCATCTTATTTTAATGAATTTTACACATTCTACTAATCATCTAGACTGATTTCTCTTTATGATGATAATGTGAGACAAGTGTGACAGCTGAATTTCATGCAATCATTTTTTTATTGATGTCAAAGATGAAGATATCATTAATGCAGCTTTAAGAATCTTCAAAAATTGATGTCATTAAATTTAACATTTGCGTTATTTTCTTACTGATGATTCAGCAATTGAACAACGTAAAATTAAGCTAGTCTTTAAAGATTTTCTTGTCAAGAAAACGAAGATTTCTCATCTGCTATGTCAGAAGTATTTCAAAAGAACTTTCATTCAAAATTTTAGCGTTGCAAATTGCAAAATGACTTTTCAACATTTGTACATGACTTTTTATACATATCATACTTTGATTGAATGTGAAAAGTCAATCACTGCTGCTATTAATGCAATGTCAAAGAGAAAAAAAGATTACATTCAAAGTGTTATGATTCTAGTCTTCATCTATTCTTCGTTTATTCTTCATTTATTCTTCATTTAATCTTCATCTGATTTCATTCTAATTGAGTCTAGCAAGAATCTGATTTAAAGATGATGTCATTGAGACTCTGCATCATATGTGTAAGACATCAACTCAATCAAGTCTAGCACAGAACTGAGAAACATACATATAAAAATTGAGTTCTTTTCTGTAGATACTTTTCTTTCTTAGCATTTATCTATTAGTTAAATGACATCTTTATGACTCACTCTAGATCGACTTCTAACAGTAGATAAATGCTTATCAACTACTCTGTTATCAACGTGTAAATGATACGAAATAATCTACTTCTATTCAGAAAATTCGCAAGAAATTATTTAAATTACTTTCATCAAAACACACATTCAAATTTACTCAAATTTATCAAATCAATCACTCAATTAAATTTATCTATCTATCTTTCTTACAATGACACACGACTTCAAATCAGTCAAGTCATGAACAGCTTGTCTGCTTAAAAGCATTGTTAGCAGATGTGTTTTCATTATTTCTTTCAATGCTTCAGCTGAATCTCAGAATGTCACTATCTCATGAAACATCAACACAAGTCAACAACTTCGTCAATGAGCTCATGATCAGTTGAACGAGATTATCAAGATGTTAATTGAGCTAAGAGATCAATGAAACATGACTTTGAAACTGAATGAGCAGTGAATTGTTGTTTAAGTTGAACATGACAAGAGATTGAATCAACTAGAGATCAAACAAATGATCATAGACACTCTAAAAGAGACAAACAAACACTATTGAAAGAAGATGTTGAATCTCAAGAATAAACTCAAAGAAGTATCATATTCAGTGAATCAGTCTCGATCTCGTCAGTCTACTGAATCTCAAATTTCTACAAAATCTCTATCTTGTTAATTTATCAAGAATCATACTCAACGTAAATCATTCATTCTATTTAATAATAATCATCACAAGTCTTTCAAGTTTTTGAACTCATCTGTATTCATCAATGAAGATGAATCAACATGAGATAGCTGAAGAATCAAGATAGACGACAAGCTTCAAACAAATGTTGATCACTTCGTCAATGAAACTATCTGCATTGTCTATGTGATATTTAAACTAGAAGATGATGCTGCTGAGCATATTTTCGCTTAACATCATCATGACGCTTTGCATTCTTACATCTTGATCTACGAGCTACTCAAGCATCTAGAAGAAATCTACGAAGATCAGAATAAGAATCGAAAGTGTCATTGCAAGTACAATGCTCTGAGACAAGCAGACAAGCTCTTCAACATCTTCTACTTCAACTTTATGAAGCTATTCAGCTATCTAGAATACGACGATCGCACTCTGATGAATGATCTTCAGAATAAAATTAACAATCACTTGCAGAATGCTTTATTGATTTGCTTGAAAGATTTTATCACTCTACATTGTCTCAAGAGCTTTCTTCAAAGTGTAAATAATAGACAGCGAGTCAATTATCAGCTTCAAAACGAACGTTGCATGATCATCATTAAAGTCATCATTGCATCTGAAAAGCGCGCTACTTTTCTGTCAGCAGTGATGACTTTGATAATTGAATATGTCAAGTTGACTATCTTTTCTACATCTGAGTCAGTCAGATCATCTATCGTTTGCTATATCTGCAAGATCTCAGATCACTTATTCAAGAACTGCTTTCAGAACAAGATCAACACTTCTGCATCTTATGCATTCACTTCTCATCTACATGAGATCATCATTTCAAAGAATAAGAAGAATGAGAAAATGTCTTTTTTCAAAGATAACGAGGCAAAAAACTAGAGACTTTCATCAAAGACGTGATGAAAGATGTGTTAATTTCTTCAACAACAAGCATGCTTGATGATTCTTTTGCTTCTGAATCTTTGACTATTGAATGTGTACTTTCTAGCAATGAAATTAGTTACTCATTGAAGTCATTGATTGACATCAAAGCTGCTGACTATTCGTTCATTGATGAAGTGATTGCGCAGATTGTTTATGATCAGTTGCAAATCAAGTCTCTGACTTTGATCAAAGCGAAGTCAATTCAAGAATTCAACGATCACTATGTTAAGAAACTCATTATTCATGTCATCTATTTGAATCTGACTGTTCAAGATCATACGATTGACACAGTCTTTATGTTGATCACTCAATTAGATTAACATCAAATGATTCTTGAAAAAACATGAATGAACAAAATTGATCTAGTAATAGATATGTAAATCAATTCTCTTTGATTTTCGAATTTCATTTCTAGTCAGAAATCAATTGTTCTACTCTCAAGTTATAAAATAATCACGAAACAGAAGAGTTTGACTTCTACTCATATACTGAGAAGATCATTCACTTTCATTATCTTTCAACTCAGTCAGAAATCACTTTCTTTTGATCAGTTAAAAGAGAAGTTTGTTAAATCAATCAAGCAGTCAAAATCGCTTGAAGCAGTTTCGTCTAGCGTCAATTTTAAATCGACGTTTAGTCTGAAATCAGCTTTCAGTTCAACCAACATATTCATGATAGAAGCAGCGACATATAGAATGTTAGTCAAATGATCAGATATCAAGATCTTTGCTGTTATCATCTTGAAAATCGATTGACTTATAACTACAGTTGAAAACAAGTTTGAAGAAGTGAATCTACATGAGCTTTTACACGTCAAGACTCTTGAGCAAGTCAAGATCAAGCTTCTCTCTAAATATCATGACTATTTAAATGTTTTCAATCGAGCAATGATTGATCAGCTATCATCTCATCGTATCTATGATCACAAGATTGAGTTGATCGACAAGAAAACACTTTCACGAAGCAGACTATATCAGATGTTCAATCACAAGCTTCAGAAGATAAAAAAGTATCTGATTGAACATCTGAACAAAGAGTTCATTTTCTTTAGCTTCGCATCATACGTCTCGCTCATTTTGTTCACTGAAAAGAAAGACGAAAGTCTGCGTTTCTACATCAACTACAGAAAGCTCAATGCTTTGATCAAACGAAATCACTATTCTTTGCTCTTAATAGACGAGACTTTTGCTCATATACAAGAAAGCAAATATCTGACTCGATTGAACATCATTGTCGCGTTCAATAAACTGCAAATGCATTCAGATAGCAAAGATCTGACTATCTTTATCATCTTCTTCGACTTATACAAATATCATGTAATGCTCTTTGAATTAATCAATGAATCAATGTTCTATCAACACTATATGAATGATGTGCTGTTTGAATATCTTCATCAGTTTTGTCAGATTTATCTAGATGACATTATCATTTACAGCAAGATCTTGAAGAAACACAAGCAACATGTATGATTGATCTTAAATAGACTACAAGAAGCTGATCTACAGATAGACATCAATAAATGCAAGTTTCATGTTCAGAAAATCATCTTTTTAGAACTTTTGATGTCAATCGAAAGACTTAAGATGAATTCACGAAAGATACAAACAGTAGTGAATTAATCTATTCTTAATAATCTCACTCAGATTCAGTCATTCATTGACTTCTGCAACTTCTATTGACACTTTATCAAGAACTTTTCAAAGATTATTCGTTTAATGATTCAACTCACTTAAAACAAGATCATATTTGAATGAAATGAAGTTTGTCAAACTGCATTCAATCACATGAAGAGATGTATGACTGAGACTTTTATACTTTGTCACTTTGATTAAACTTGCGATTTCATTCTTGAAATTGACTCATTCAACTACGTCAACGATGAAGTTCTGTCTCAATATGATGACAAAAATGTTTTACATTTAATTGTTTTTTATAGCAAGAACATGTTTTCTGCTGAATGCAACTACAAGATATACAATAAGAAACTGCTGATCATAATTTGAGCTTTTAAACATTGATGACTTGAACTGAAGCTGATCAACATTTCTATCAAGATGTTCATTAATCATCAAGCGCTCATCTCATTAATGAAAGACAAGAAGCTGAGTCAACAATAAATGCGCTGAATTCAGAAGCTGTTACAAGCATATCAAGACTGAATAAAGCTAGTCAATGTCTTTAGCTCAGATCTGATTCAGCCTCTATTTTCTTTCATCAACATCATCTTTCTTTCTACATCACATTTTACTTGTGTCACAAACACATTCTCTTTAAGCTTAGCGCAGTCTCTGAATATTACTTAAATAGAAGCTTTTGTACTCATCTTCTTCTGTATTCTTAATATTCAGTTATAACTATCTCTAAAGATCAAGCACAGATTTAACTCAGTCTTTATTTTCTTTCATCAACATCATCTTTCTTTCTACATCACATTTTACTCGTGTCACAAACACATTCTCTTCAAGCTTAGTGCAATCTCTGAATATTACTTAAATAAAAGCTTTTGTACTCATCTTCTTCTGTATTCTTAATATTCAGTTATAGCTATCTCTAAAGATCAAGCATTATTCAACCCTGACTTTCGCTGATTGACTCATTTAGACATGATTCTGACATTATATTAAGAATTCGTTAATCACATGATATTAATCTCATTACTCATTCAACATACTCATACAGACAGAATGAGTCTAAAGAAATTTGTTTACCTGATGATCAATGCAATCAAAAGACTGAACAACACTAGAAAGTTTGATAGAATCAATGATGAGACTGTTTGAATCGCTAGACAACTTATCACTCACTAAGTACGCAAAGTTCATTCAATCAAGAGAATCAACTCATTCTTGTGAAACAAACGAGTGAAAATAAGCTGTTCAACTCGATTAAGAGAATCGACGATAAAGAATCTTCGTGAATTGCTTGAGAATCACTCAAAAACTCACAAACCAAAAATATCTTTCTAATCAACAACATTCTTTTCTGAAGATTAAACACTTGATCATACATCTTCATTAATACTGTTGAGCATCATCATTCACTCAATTTCATTCTTTCTTCAAATTTCACCATGTTAAAACATTCATCTATTAAAGAACGTTTTGAAGAATTTCAAAGTTGCTTTTCTCAAATCTTTGAGACTGATTCATTGAAACTCTCTAGTGCTAAATCATTCATCAATGAAGACGACAAGTCATTCGCTGAAACAGTAATACTTTCTGTTTCTATTGAAAACTGAAAGACTCGATGCATGATTCTCAACAGAGAAACAGATCAACTCAACGAGCTGAGTAAACAACAAGACAACGAAATCAAAGAGTTGAAGACTAAACTTCAAACTAAAGAAATCACTTCTTCTGATTTCATCTACTCTGAGCGTTCTAAATCTCAGAAAATACCTGATTCTTTCTGATTTACTGACGAAAAGAATTTTACTTGAAAAAACTGATACGACAAAATTCAGAATAAACTAGAGATCAACGTCAATCTCTTTTCAAATGAACGAGTCAAACTGAGCTATGTACATTTCAGATTATTCAATGACGCAGCTGATGTCACTCAATCTAGACGCGAACGTGACTGTGTCAATATTTATAAGATTGTCGATGATCTTTTGAAAGAACTAGCTGAGTTGTTCAATGATTCAGATAAGAAAGTCAACTTTTGTAGAAAATACTACAATTTGATTCAAGAATCAAAGAAGTTCAGCGAGTTCTACACTCAGTTTCAACAATTATCTTTCTATCTGAAGTATCACGAAAAGCAACTGATCATTGATCTGAAAGATAAAATAAACTCTCGTCTTTGATTCATTTGAATAGATCAATTAGTTCAATCTGATTTTCTCAAAGAGATTCATTTCTACCTGATTCATTTGAATAATGATCAACGAGTCATTCAAGAAATCAAGAACAAAGTCAATCTCATCAAATGTGTCAATGATCTGTCAAAGATCATCTTTCATAAAGCTGTTGTTACTCAGTCAATCAATCATTCAAAATCTGATCATTTAAAGTCGTGTAACGCGATTTTAACTAGCATCAAGAAAGCAGATGTTCTAGTTGAAACCTGTTTTATATGTCATAAATCAGATCATAGCTTTAAAGAGTGCTTTGATCAACCTACTAAAATCAATGCAGTGAACAATGAATACAATCGTTTCAAGTTCAATTTCAATTCGAATTTCAATTCAAAAAACTAGTTATTTCTTCAAAAGTCATTGAAGAGATAGAGATTATATCTTTGTGCAAACTAGATGAAATTCTATCAGAAGAGAATTACTTTGAAAAGTCATTTCTAATTGACGTTTTTCTCAACTCTCAGAATCAATCTTTTAGTCTTCATTCTCTGATAGACAGTGATTCAGTCGCTCATATGCTCATACATGCTAATCTAGTCAATAGAGTATGCAAGAAACTAGAAATTCAACCTATATCATTGACAAAAAAGAAGTTAATAAGAGACTATGATGAGAAGATATTTAAGAAGATCATCATTCATAAAATTCTACTCAATCTCATCATTGAAAGTTATAAGAAATTGACTGTATCAATGCTGATAGCTGATATTGATCATCATGAAGTCATATTGAGTAAGCTCTGAATGAATAAAAACGAAATATTATTGAATATGTGAAACGACGTCATTGTTTTTTTGAATCAATTAAATACTTCTATTTCGATTTTTTTGATTTCTCTTAATTCAAAGCACTCAAGTTGATCATGATCAACTTCGCTCTCTTCTATCATTCAGACTAAGACTTTTATTATGCTCAAACGATCTGTTTTAACTACAACTAAGAAAGAATCATTCTCGATTCAAAGCATAAATGCAGCTTCGTTCAAAACTTTACTGAATTGATCAAAGAAGAATCAGACTGAAGTCTTTGCTCTATTCATGACTGATATTGATAGAGAAATCACGTACAATACTCAGTGCAATTTGAACGTTTTAAATGTCTCTTCAATCAATGAAATGACTCAGAATTTGAAAGATATTAAAGTCAAGCTGTCATCAAAATATCATGAGTTTCTAGATGTTTTTGATTGAGTTCAATTGAATAAACTATTGAAAGAGTAGAGTGAACAGTATTACATATGATGAAATCTATCTAGATTATGAAGAGAAATCACAGACTGCTTTATCTATATACTGTCACGCATGACAAAGTCGTGACACATGACTTTATCTTTGACGCTAGTTTAGAGAGAGCTGCTAGAAACAAGTCTGACTGAATTCAGACTGAATTTAAAGCTATCACAATAAGCTGCTAGAAACAAGTCTGTCATTGCACTTCTCAACACTCTCACTTGATGCTTGCAAGTTTCTCAGCTTTCACTGCTTTTCAGTTTCAGTTGTTCAATGAATCTCTTGAAGTTCTGTTGAGATAGTGACTTGATCAATTCATCTGCTATCATATCTTGACTAGAAACAAAATTCACTGAAATCTGATTCTTCTTGTGCAGATTTTAAATGTGATGATAAGTGATGTCAATGTGCTTCAATCTTTCGTGAATATGAACATTCTTAATCAGCATAAAAGATGCTTGATTATTTTTCTTGAGCTGTGTGAATGAGACAGATTGATGAGTAATCTTCTCAAGAATATCAACGTGACTGTAACTGATGTTTAAATACTTTGTCAGATTCATGTTCTTGAGCACTTGACTGATTCATAAATCTTTCTTGACGCAGATTGATAAAGTCATGTACTTTGTCTTGATGATCAATGTGACAACGAACTTTTGCTTTTGACTCATTCAGAAGACTGATTCTTCATCAAGCATGTAGATGTAGACGAGAATCGACTTGCAATCTAGTCTGTTTAAGACGTAGTCTGAGTCAGAGTATTCTACTAACTTCATGCTTTCACTGACTTCATACGTGATGTCTAAATCAATGATGAAACAAATGTATTGCATCAACTTCTTCAAAGCATGTTCATGATGTTTTGCAAAATCACTGAGATATTGACTTAGTCAATTGAGAGCAAAAGCGATGTTGAAACGAGTGTGAATTGCAGCATACATAAGACTTTCAATGACTTGTTGATACTTATGCTGATTGATTCTCACGTCTTCAAGTTCAGCTGAGCGAAGAGCATCATATTCATTCATTGAAAGATTTGTTGCCTTGTGCTTATCTTATCTCATGTTGAGTCTTTTAAGAACATCATGAAGATAGTGAGTTTGATTCATTCGTAAGGTTTGTGCCTTTCTGTTGCAAGTGATTTGAATGTCAAGAATCTTCTTCATTTTTCTCAGATTCTTGACTTTGAAAACATATTGAAACTTATGCTTAAATCATTTAATGTTGCTCAATGATTTGAAAACAATGACTATGTTGTCAATATATAGTAGCAACATGATTTCTTTTGACTCATGAATCAAAAGACATGAGTCTGCAACGCATTGAGCGAAGTCAAGTTCAGACAATGTTGTTACACAATGATCATGCCAGTCTTGTGCAGCTTGCTTGAGATTGTAAAAACTTCAAAGAACTTTCAGAGCACAATCAAGTCTGACTTTCACTTCTGATGAAAAGAATATGTAAATGATTTCTTTGAGAAACGATTCAGTAAACGCATTGTTTACATCAACTTAATGAAGTTCAAGATTCTTCATTGTTGCAATGACTAGAAAGACTCGCAGAATGTCAAACTTGATGATTGATGTGAAAGTATTCTCATAGTCAACTTCATGAATTTGAAAGAAATCTCTGACTATCAGTCTTGTCTTCAGTTTGTCAAGAAAATCGTTGATGTGCATCTTTGACTTGAAGACTCATTTGCTTGTCATGATGTTGATCTTTTTGAGCGACACTTCTTCTTGTTAAATCTTATTGATGACTAGCGTCACAAGTTCTGCGTTGATCGTTTCTTTTCAAAGTTTCTTTCAAACTGAGTTCTGCACTGCGTCTTTGTAAGTGTTTAACATGAGAATTTTTATTGCTTTAAAAAAGTCAGATTCATTGACATCAAATAATGCTTATGACATGCTTGTATCAAAATCACTCTCATCATTGTCAACTTTCTCTGTGACGAATCAGATCATCATAGCTTGCAAGATCTTGAATGCGCATTCTTTTAGTTGTTGATCTTCGCTGTCTCTTTTTCTTTTTGAAATGACTACATGCAGAAATGTTTAAGCTGCTGACTTAAACATGCTTGATGCAAAGACTTTTTGAGTGATTTGAACATTCATGTGAACTTCGCGCTCGTCTGACGTATGTGACGTGATCTTAGAATTGAGTGCATTCAAGTTGATCACAATAGTCTTTAATGCATCAGTTGATTCAAATGAAACATCAATCATGAGAGCATCAGATTTTGAAACGTTAGTTGAAATGTTATTCTTTGATGATTTTTTCACAGATCTTTGCTCTGAAAGAACATTGAATGTCTGCTTGCAAAGTTGCAAGTTCATGTTTTCACTCTTTTCATCTTCAGCAAACTTAACAGCGTGACTCTTGATGACTTGATCAAGATCTGAGACTCAGAGATGATATTACTTGTCGATATTTTTCACATATTTCATGAAGATGTTGAATCTGTCTCTGTTCATGAATTTGTCTCATCTGTCTTCGATTGACAATGACTTGAGATCAACGTATGAGTAACATTTGCATTCTTATACTTGTACATGATCAATTGAGAACTTGATCTCAATGAATGTCTTCTTCGAAGTTGTGAAAACTTCGTTGATTAAGAATCTCGTAATGATTCAATTTTGCAGATAAACATCTGTCTTCGCAGCTTCTGCTCAGAACTCAATGAAAAGTTCAACATTCTTGATCATGACTTGCATCAAGTTTTCTGTGATGTGTATGACTCTTTCAACTACTTCATTTTGAATCAACATGTGTGAAACAGTGTATTGAGAAACAATGTCAACTGATGAGCATCAGTCATTCAAGATGACTTTAAGTTTCATGACGTTATTACTGCATACTGAGAGAAGTTTGACATTGCTGTGAAGCTTTACACTGAGTTTTCATTTTCGCAAAGCATCTGATGCATTGAATCGTTGCTTCAAAGAAATGCATCAAGTCTTTCTGAAGTGATTGTCAACTATCTCTAGAAAGTACGACTTGCTATCGAGAAATGATGATAGTGATTCACAGATGTTTATGAAAATGAAAGTCAAGATACTTGTCTTTCAATCACTGACATTGTGTTCTCGTTTGTTAATGATGTTACGAGTGTGTCGAGATTGAATAAAGTTTTCTAGTCAATAAGTTCTAGAGGTTTTGACTCATGTTAAACCTCAGTCTCGATACTCTATTCTAGCGCTTTCGATACTTGAGCAAACCTGCTTCGCTCTCTTTGTTTTGCTCTACTATAGATACAGCTCGAAACTCTCTTTGATTTCTTCTGTATTCTTAATATTCTAGTTATAGCTATCTCTATTGATCAAACATTCTATTCAGCTACGCACTATCTCGCTGCAGTGTAATTAGATTCTAGACATGATTTCAACAAATGAACTTGATGAGCGCACATATTTTACACACATTCTTGTGACTGTCGTTGATGAAAATAGATTTTTTCAAAGTGATGATCTTATGAAGTTGACGAAGCTTTGCTGATTCAAGATGAGCGAAACGACAATGTCACAGCTTGTACAACTTGAAGCTTTTGTCATTTGCGAAACTAAGTTGATCGTGATCAACTTCGACCTCGTTCTCATGATGAATCACATCAATGTAAGATGTGAAGTGATCTAGATTCATTGAATCATCAAGATTCATTGAACTGTGCATCGTTAGAAATGCTGATGAGACGTCACGCTGCATAGCTGATAGTAATGCAAATTCATCAAGATCGTTTGCAATTCTCTCTACTATGTAAACGTTTTTGCATTCTAGAGTTTTAATCATCTGCTTTTCTTGCTTGTCATGCATGTACAGATCTTTATCATCAAAACTCTCTTGCAGATCTTTCTCACACATTCTTCTTTCAGAAAGAAGATTCATCTTAAGCTTAGAAACATGAAGAACAGAAGACAGCTTGACTGAGTTTTCATGATGATCTTGCATGACTGCTGTGTCACAGTGATTGATATACAATTTTTCTTCTTCAACTTTGATGATGCATCTCTTAATGCAAACTAGAGAATCATGACAATGTTCTTTGACAGAGCTGCAATATTCTCGCTCTTCTCATTTTCATCTTTCTCATTGTTATCAGAGATTTCAGAATCATCGCTTTTCACGTTGTAGACTCTGTGTTTCTTGTGCTTGCTCTTTAGAAGCTCAGTGAGAGTTTGAAGATCATCAACATTCTTGTGCTTTGTTTTGTCTTTGTCTTTGCATTTCTTCACAAGCTTTTAAGCTGCAGACAGATGAAAGCAATCGACTAAATGATGTTCATCTTCACAGAGAAAACATTTTAAAAATCATTACAATTGATGATGATGCAATTGATCGCTGTCGAAGCTTAAAAGACTTTTGCAACAATGACTGATTTTGCGTTTGTTTTACTCACAGTCAGTGCGCTTACGTTCGTTTTCTCGCTTGACTCATAACGCAGTCTCTGTTGTCTTCAATTGTGCTTTCTTCTTTTGTAACTTTTGAAGTTTCTTCTTAACATCTGACTTATTCTGCGCATCAATGACATCTTAAATGACTGTGTATTCATCTGACAGCAATTGAAGTAAGATCTGAAAGTGATGTTCTGACTTGAATAAATCACTTATGTCTTTCTGTGTTGCAACGATCTTTTGAGTCAACTTGACGAGATGTGTTCATGTCTTTTCAATGAAGATATTCGTCGACATTCTGTAATCAATGAAGTTCATCAGATATTGTCTCTCAGTGATTTGTAGCTTCTCTTTGTATTTATAGCTCAGAGCATTTCAAATCTCTTTTGCTGACATTTTGTTTGCAGTGTGTTCTTGATCATCAATGATGATGCAGATGATCAGTCAGTAATGAGCTTTCACATCGATCTTTTGACTTTCAAAGTCGAGAGATTGAATTTCGCTGATGATGCTGATGACATTGTCAAGTATGTTCGAGTCAGACTTGTCTTCAATAACGAATCACAAGTCTTTCTCAATGAGTCATCTCTTCATGAAAGAAAATCATTGATTGCAGTTCTTGCAAGTGAGAATAGAAACAGATCATCGTTTGACGAAGAAGTCATCAAAGTTCATGACGTGCGATGTAGACTCAGCTTGTTGTTAGAATCGAAAAAAAAATAAAGATATTAGATAGATTGACGAGTGAAGTGAAAAGAATTTAATCTCATCAGTGATGATGAAAATTTATGCGTTTTTTGATGCAATTAAGTGTGTCTATTTGTTCGCTCTCTTGAGAACTCGTAGTAGACTGTTGACTTGATGTGAGTGCTTATTTACCTTCTCATGAGATGCGTAGTAAGCTGTCGAATTTCACTGAACTTCTCTAAGTCAATGTACTTATTTGTCTTCTTGTGAGACGCGTAGTAAGTGATCGCTGATTGCTCATTTGAATAGATCTTGTATCGAGTTGTCAAGCATCAAATGCTTAGAGTGTTTTGATTTAATTACGTTGAAAGCTTCTTACTAATTGAGCTCATAATTTATTGAAAGAATAGAGTGAACAGTATTACATATGATGAAATCTATCTAGATTATGAAGAGAAACTGTCAGAATCATGTCTAAATGATACAATCAATGAAGATCAGAATTGATAGTGCTTGATCTTTAAAGATAGCTATAACTGAATATTAAAAATACAGAAGAAGATTAATACAAAAGCTTTTATTTATGTAATGTTCAGAGACTGTGCTAGACTTGAAAGAGATGTGTTTGTGACACGAAAAGAATGTGATGTAGATGAACAAGATGTTGATGAAAGAAAAGAGTGTTGAGAAAGAAAAAGAGTGTTGAGACATATCTGAGTCATATCTGAGTCAAACCTGACTAGCTCGCTGATTAGCTCTAATCATTACACAGAGAACTCGCTAGTGTTCACTGCAAATTGATTAAAGCTTCAGTCTTGTTCAGTCTTGATACACTCGTAACATTACTCTCTTCTTCGAAAATTCATGTTTGCATGAATGTAGTTCATTTGCTCACTTTTGTTAATAGTTATTTCGATATTTTAGCGCGGTTTGTTTGAATATAGCTTATGAAATTCGTTCAAAACTTTCTCTGAGTCATTGAATTTTTCTTTATCAACATAGTATCATTCGTCGTTTCTATCTAGATTTGTTCATTTGACTTTGTACTGTATTCAATCTTGATAGCGTCTGAAGTTCAATATATCATTTATCTTTCAATGTTCATCATCTTCAATAGTGATGAGTCTGAGTGATTCTGAATGCTGTTCTGATAAAGAGTTTTCTGAATACAGTTGCAGTAGCTTTGAGCTGAACATTGAATGCAGATGCTTCATGCTGATTGATAGACGAAGATGATAGAAGATACTCACTTTGACAGTGATTTGATAGAAATCTAGCTGTTTGTCTTTCAAATCTTTGCAGAGTCTCGTTGTCTTGACGTTTCTGAAAGATAGTCAAACTCAGTCATTTACTTCATAGATGACGTTTCATTTATGTTTATTGATCTGAACTTTGATGATCAGCTTCGTCTTTTTCAATTATTGACGATTGAAGTTCAGTAGCTCTTTCATTCAAATGACAATATCATCTGCTTTTCTAGCTTCAAGTCGTTCATGAGTTATTTTGTAGTCAGTCGTATCTGAATTGAAACTCATTCGAGAGTGAAATTCTTTATTGAAGTAGAAGAAGATCATTGAAGTGATTGAGAAGATATTGAAATTGTCACTGAATTTCATCATAGATATTCATTTGACTCAGTCGTTCTGCATGTAATTGCAGTAGATTCTAAGTTCTCATTCAACGTCTTGATTGACTTGTTTCGATTGATCGTTGATCTCAAGATGATAAACTGTGAATAAACTAACTGTGATTCTCAGTCGCTTGCAAAGACTTTTTCACATAGTTGATATGAATTGAGAGTCTCTGTTTGAAACAATAGAACTGAGTAGATCATGCAGTCAATAGACGTTTCATAGCATGATTCAAATCGTTTCTTCAACTGAGATGTCATCGTCTTCTTAATGACAGGAAACATAGTGATGTTCTTTGATGAGATGACATATGATTGTGCAAATGATGTTATAGTCTTCTGACAGAAGTAGTTCAGTAATGAAGTTCATAGCTATATCTTTTCAGCGTTTCTGTGAAATCAAAAGAAAATGATGAAGTTTATTGATGCTATCTCTAGAGACTTTGCTTCGCTGATAAGCATGACAGTTTCAAATGTATCATTGAATAGTAGCTTGATGATCTGATCAATAGTAGAAACGCTGAACTAGATCAATGATTCATTTATTGTTGAAGTGAGAGATTGAAGATTGATCATGCACTTCTTGTAGTAATTTCGTGTGCATGTTCTCAGAGACTCACAGTAGATCTTTTTTAAATAGAACGTCATCAATGATTTTGCAGTTTTTCAGTTTAGTGATATGAAATTTGAGCTTGTTTTCGTTCATAGCTTGTCTATATTCGCTGCAGAACTCATCTGTTTGATTGATCATTTGTACTCATTGATAGAGATTTGCTTTCGATTCAATAGATAGAACATTGACTTTATCAAAGATCAGAATAGTCTGAAAATGATCTTCAAGACACTGAGCTGATTCAGAAACATTCACTAAAGACATTCTGATTAAAGCATCAACTTTAGTGTTCATTTTACCTGATCTAAAGATGATTTGAAAGTTGAACTTCAATAGAATGTTCAGGTAGTTGACTTGTCATCAACTCAACTGTTTATTTTTTATGAAGATCTTCAAAGTCTGATGATTGATGAACATCTGAATGAGTAGTTCAGTGCATTTCAGCTCGAGTCATCAATGTTCGAAGCATTGAATAATGACTAGCAATTTCTTGTCATAAATGTGATAATTGATTTCAGCGAGAATCATGCTTTTACTGTAGAAGATCATTGAATGAAGAACTTTTTCGTCATTGTACTGAGATAGTATTTCATCTTTTACATAGTTTGAAGCATCAATCTTCAGAATAGCTTGTCGTTTAAGATCGAAGTGACGAAGTACTGAGATTGAGCTGACTTATTTCTTTAGATTATCAAAGACTTGAACACAGATCTTGTTTCAAACAAAAGATGTATTCTTTCTAGTCAGCTGAGTGAATGATTTGACTAGCTTCGAGAAGTTCTTAATGAAACGACGATAGAAGTTAACAAATTTCACGAAGCTCTGAATTTCTTTTAGATTGATCAAAGTGATTCAGCTGACTATGACTGTCACTTTGCTGAGATTCATACGAAGATCTAGTTCTGATACGATGACTTCTAGAAAGACAGTCTCTTCTACATTGAATTCGCACTTTCGAATATTTATCTGCAGTTCAGCTTCACGTAGTCGACTCAATACTAGTTTGACGTGATCTTTATGTTTCTTTCTTGTTTTGCTATAGATGAGAATGTCATTTAAATAGACTTGACAAAAGTCGTTCAGAAAGTTTCATAGAATGTCATTCATATATTGCTGAAAGAAGATCAATTCATTAGTCAGTTTGAATGATAGCATCTTGTATTTATATGCTTCTAAAGCAATGATAAAAGTGATGTAATTCTTGCTATCAAGATGCATTTGAAGTTTGTTGAATGCTGATATGATGTTCAATCTAGTCAGATGCTTGCAACTCACTATTTTATCAATGATCTCATTTATCAGCGATAGAGAATATCTATTTCTTTTGAAAATGACATTTAACTTTCAATAGTTCACGCAGAATTGAAGATCTTCATTTGCTTTGAGAACAAATAGAACGAGAAAGAAATAAAGAGTCTGACTAAAAGTGATGAATTTCTTCAACAGATTCTCATTTAAGTACTTCTTTACTTTCAGAAGTTTGACAAAGAACATTCAATAGACTTGACAGCAAGAGAGTGTTGAATCACTGATGAGCTCAATTTTATGATCATAGAAGCGATGAAAAAGTAGTTTATTCAATTGAGTTCAATCAAAAACATTTAGAAACTTATGATATTTTGATGACAGCTTTGCTTTAATATCTTTCAAATTCTGAGTCGTTTCATTGATTGAAGAGATGTTTAGAGCGTTCAAATCGTTCTGAGTATTATACGCAATTTTTCTATTGATGTTCATCATGAATAGAGCAAAGACTTTGATCTTGTTCTTCTTTGAATGATTCAACAGTGTTTTGAACAAAGCTGCATTTATGCTTTGAATTGAGAATAACTCTTCTTGAATGAGTTGTTTGAGCATCATAAAGATCTTAGTCTGAGTGATTGAAGAAGACGAAGTTGACTGCAATCAACTTGAGTGCTTTGAATTGAAAGAGATTGAAAAAACCGAAATAGAAGTATTCAATTGATTTGAAAAAACAATGACGTCGTTTTGCATATTTAATAATATTTCGTTTTTATTCATTCAGAGCTTACTCAATATGACTTCATGATGATCAATATCAGCTATCAGCATTGATACAGTCAATTTCTTATGACTTTCAATGATGAGATTGAGTAGAATTTTATGAGTGATGATCTTCTTAAATATCTTCTCATCATAATCTCTTATTAGCTTCTCTTTTGCCAGTGATATAGATTGAATTCTCAGTTTCTCGCATACTTTATTGACTAGATTAGAATGTATGATCATGTAAACGACTGAATCACTGTTTATTAAAGAACAAAGGCTGAAAGATTGATTCTGAGAGATGAGATGAGCATCAATTAGAAACGACTTTTCAAAGTAATTTTCTTTTGATAGAATTTCATCTAGTTTGCACAAAGATATAATCTCTATCTCTTTGATGACTTTTGAAGAGATGACTAGTTTTTTGAATTGAAATTCGAATCAAAATCAAAGTGATCATATTTATTGTTCACTGCATTAATTCTAGTAGATCGATTGAGACACTCTTTAGAGCTATGACCTGATTTATGACATATAAAACAGCTTTCAACTAGAATGTCTGCTTCTTTGACGCTAGTTAAAATCGCGTCGCGCGACTTTAGCTGATCAGACTTCAAGTGATTGATTGACTGAGTGACAATAGTCGCTCTATGAAAGATAGTTTTAGAAAGATCATTGACGCGTTTGATCTTGTTCTTGATCTCTTGAATGACTCGCTGATCATTATTCAAATGAATCAGGTAGAAATGAATTTCTTTTAAAAAATCAGATTGAACTAGTTGATCTACTCAAATGAATCAAAGACGAAAGTGTATTTTATCTTTCAGATCAGCGATCAGTTGCTTCTCATGATAGTCTAGATAGAAAGATAGACGTTGAAACTGAGTATAGAATTCACTGAATTTCTTGAATTCTTGAATCAAGTTGTAGTATTTTCTACGAAAGTTGACTTTCTTATTTGAATCATCAAACAACTGAGCTAGCTCTTTCAAAAGATCGTCGACGATCTTATAAAGATTGACATAGTCACGTTCACATCTAGCTTGAGTGATCTCAGCTGCGTCATTGAATAATCTAGAATGTATATAGTTCAATTTGACTCATTCATTAGAAAAAAGATCAACGTTGATCTCTAGTTTATTCTGAATTTTTCCGTATCAGTTCTTTCAAGTAAAGTTCTTTTCATCAGTAAACAGCGAAGAATCAGGTATTTTTTGAGATCTAGAACGCTCAGAGTAGATGAAATCAGAAGAAATGTTTTCTTTAGCTTGAAGTCTAGTCTTCAACTCTTTGATTTCGTCTTCTTGTTGTTTATTTAACTCGTAGAGTTGATCTGTTTCTTCATTAAGAGCTAGACTTCAAGTCTTTCAGATTTCGTAAAACATGAGAAGTATTATCGTTTCAACAAATGATTCGTCATCTTCATGAATGAATGATGCAGCACTTGATGATTTCGTTCGTGATTTCAATGAATCAGCATCAGAGATTTGAGAGAAACGATTTCGAAATTCTTTGAAATGCTCTTCAGTGAGTGAATGACTAGACATGATGAGGTTTGTTTTGAAAGAGGGTTGAATGAATGATGATGCTTGATGATTGAAGAAGAAAAACGTATAAAGTGATGTTTAATCTTCAACAAAGAAGATGAGATTTATTTGTTGATTGATTTGATTGATTCTCTAGCAAAAAACGAAGGTTCTTTATCGTTGAATCTATCGATCGATTTGATTCTTGAGCAATTCACGAAGATTCTTTATCATGATTCTTGTAATTGAGTGAACTTTGCATACTTAATGAGCGATAAGTAGTCTAGCAATTCAAACAGTCTTGTCATTGATTCTATTCAACTCTCTAATGTTGTTCTATCTTTCGATTATCATCGATCATCAGGTAAATGAATTTCTTTAGACTCGTTCTGTCTAGACGAGTATGTTGAATGAGTAATGAGATCAGTATCATGTGATTAACGAATTCTTAATATAATGTCAGAATCATGCTTAAATGATACAATCAATGAAGGTCAGAATTGATAGTGCTTGATCTTTAAAAATAGCTATAACTGAATATTAAGAATACAGAAGAAGATTGATACAAAAGCTTCTATTTATGTAATGTTCAGAGACTGTGCTAAACTCAAAAGAAATGTATTTGTGACATGAAAAGAATGTGATGTAGATGAACAAGATGTTGATAAAAGAAAAGAGTGTTAAGAAAGAAAAAGAATGTTAAGACATATCTGAGTTATATCTGAGTCAAACCTGACTAGCTCGCTGATTAGCTTTAATCATTACGCAGAGAACTCACTAGCGTTCACTACGAATTGATTAAAGCTTCAGTCTTGTTCAGTCTTGATATGCTTGTAACAGAAATCACAGACTGCTCTATCTATATACTGTCACGTATGACAAAGTCGCAACACACGACTTTATTTCTGACGTTAGTCTAAAGAGAGCTGCTAGAAACAAGTCTGACTGAATTCAGACTGAATTCAGAGCTATCACAATAAGCTGCTAGAAACAAGTCTGTCATTGCACTTCTCAACATAAACTACTCTCTCATCATTTCTATGATCATAAAATTGAGCTCATCAATGATTCAACATTCTCTTGCTGTTGAGTTTATCAAATGTTCTCTGTCAAACTTCTGAAAGTAAAGAAGTACTTAAACAAGAATCTGTCAAAGAGATTCATCACTTCTAGTCAGACTTTCTATTTCTTTCTCATTCTATTCGCTCTCAAAGCAAATGAAGATCTTCGATTCTGCGTGAACTATCAAAAGTTAAATGTCATTTTCAAAAGAAATAGATATTCTCTATTGCTGATAAATGAGATCATTGATAAAATAGTGAGTTGCAAGCATCTGACTAGATTGAACATCATATCAACGTTCAACAAACTTCAAATGCATCTCAATAGTGAGAATTACATCACTTTTATCACTGCTTTAGAAGCATATAAATACAAGATGTTATCATTCAAACTGATTAATGAATCAATCTTCTTTCAGCAATATATGAATGATGTTCTATGAAACTTTCTGAACGACTTTTGTTAAGTTTATCTAAATGACATTCTCATTTATAGCAAAATGAGAAAGAAACATAAAGATCACGTCAAACTAGTATTGAGTCAACTACGCAAAGCTGAACTGCAAATGAATATTTGAAAGTGCAAATTCAATGTAGAAGAGACTGTTTTTCTAAAAGTCATTGTATCAGAACTAGATTTTCGTATGAATTTCAGCAAAGTGACAGTCATAGTCAGCTGAATCACTTCAATCAATCTAAAAGAAATTCAGAGCTTCGTGAAATTTGTTAACTTCTATCGTTGTTTCATTAAGAACTTCTCGAAGCTAGTCAAATTATTCATTCAGCTGACAAGAAAGAACACGTCTTTTGTTTGAAATGAGATCTGTGTTCAAGTCTTTGACAATCTAAAGAAACAAGTCAGCTCAATCTCAGTACTTCGTTACTTCAATCTCAAACAACAAGCTATTCTGAAGATCGATGCTTCAAACTATGTAAAAGATGAAATACTATCTCAGTACAATGACGAGAAAGTTCTTCATTTGATGATCTTCTACAGTAAAAGCATGATTCTCGCTGAAATTAATTATCACATTTATGACAAGAAATTGCTAGTCATTATTCGATGCTTCGAACATTGATGACTTGAGCTGAAGTGCACTGAACTATTCATTCAGATATTCATCAATCATCAAGCTTTAAAGATCTTCATGAAAAATAAACAGTTGAGTTGATGACAAGCTAACTATCTGAACATTCTGTTAAAGTTCAACTTTCAAATTATCTTTAAATCAGACAAAATGAATATTAAAGTCGATGCTTTAACTTGAATGTCTTTAGCAAACGTCTCTGAATCAGCTCAACAACTTGAAAATCATTTTCAGACTATTCTGACTTTTGATAAAGTCGATGTTCTACTCGTTGAATCGAAAGCAAATCTCTATCAGTGAGTGCATATGATTAATCAAATGAATGAGTTTTGCAATGAATATAGACAAGCTATGAACGAGAACAAGCTCAAATTTCATATCACTAAATTGAAGAACTGCAAAATCATTGACAGCGTTCTCTTTAGAAAAGACTTACTGTGAGTTTTCAAGAATATGCATACGAAACTGCTACAAGAAGTGCATGATCAACCTTCAATCTTTTATTTCGACAATAAATGAATCATTGATCTAGTTCAGCATTTCTACTATTGATCAGATCATTGAGCTACTATTCGACGATACATTCAAAACTGTCATGCTTGTCAGCGAAGCAAAGTCTCTAGAAATAGCATTAATGAACTTCATCATTCTCTTTCGATTTCACAGAAACGCTGAAAAGATATAACTATGAACTTCATCACTGAACTATCTCTGTTAGAAGACTATAACGTCATTTGCACAATCATATGTTGTCTCATCAAAGAACATCACTATGTTCTCTGTCATTGAGAAGACGATGACATCTCAGTTGAAGAAATGATTTGAATCATGCTATGAAACGTTTATCGACTGCATGATTTACTCAGTTCTATTGTTTCAAACAGAGACTCTCAATTCATATCAACTATGTGAAAGAGTCTTTGCAAGCGACTGAAAATCACAGCTAGTTTATTCACAGTTTATCATTCAAAGATTGATGATCAGACGAAACAAGTCAATCAAGATGTTGAACGCAAACTTAGAATCTACTGCAATTACATGCAGAACGACTGAGTTAAATGAATATCTATGATGAAATTCAGCGACAATTTCAATATCTTCTTGATCATCTCAATGATCTCTTTCTACTTCAATAAAGAATTTCACTCTCGAATGAGTTTCGATTTAAATACAACTGACTATGAAACAACTTGTGAACGACTTAAAGCTAGAAAAGCAGACGATATTGTCATTCAAATGAAAAAGTTACTGAGCTTTGATCATCAACAATTGAAAAAGATGAAGCTGATCATCGAAGTTCAGATCAATAAACATAAACGAAACGTCATTTATGAAGTAAATGACTGAGTTTGACTATCTTTCAGAAACGTCAAGACAACAAGACTCTGCAAAGATTTGAAAGATAAACAACTAGAATTGTATCAGATCACTGTCAAAGCGAAGATCTTCTATCATCTTTATTTATCAATCAGCATGAAGCATCTGCATTCGATGTTCAGCTTGAAGTTACTGCAATCGTATTCAGAAGATCTTCTATCAGAACAGCATGCAGAATCTCTCAAACTCATCATTATTAATGATGATGATGATGAACATTGAAAGATAGATGACATTCTGAACTTCAGACGCTATTGAGGTTGAATACAGTACAAGGTCAAATGAAAAGATCTAGATAGAGACAATGAATGATACTATGTCGATAAAGATGAATTCAATGACTTCAAGAAAGTTTTGAACGAATTTCATGTGCTATACTCAAGAAAGTCACGCTAGTATCGAAATAACTCAATAAGAAAGCAAGCAAATGAGTGTTATAAGTATGTTGAAATTGAATAAAGTTTTCTAGTCAACAAGTTCTAGAGATTTTGACTCATGTTGAATCTCTAGCCTCAACACTTTATTCTAGCGCTTTCGATACTCGAGCAAATCTGCTTCGCTTTCTTTGTTTTGCTCTACTATAAATACAGCTTGAAACTCTCTTTGATTTCTTCTGTATTCTTAATATTCTAGTTATAGCTATCTTTATTGATCAAACATTTTATTCAGCTACGCACTATCTCGCTGCAGTGTGATTAGATTCTAGACATGATTTCAACATTATATTAAGAATTCGTTTATCACATGATATTGATTTCATTACTCATTCAAGCTACTTGATGAACAACGAAACAAGTATAAAGAAATTTGTTTTACCTGATGATTGACGCAATCGAAAGACAGAACAACATCAGAGAGTCAATAAAATCAACGACAAGACTGTTTGAATTGCTAGAGAATCTATCACTCATTAAGTATGCACAGTTCACTCGATTAAGAGAATCACGATAAAGAATCTTCGTGAATTGCTCTAGAATCAACCTATTCTTGTGAAGCAGACGAGTGAAAATAAGCTGTTCAACTCATCTCTTTTTCTCTTTGCCTTGAATCAAGCTCATGAATCAGGCGAGTCAAAACAATCTGTGTTGTCAGATTAAATTAGTGAGTCTGCTACTACAAATGATGTTCTCATAGTGAGTCTGCTACAATGACACTCTTCGTCAATGCAATGATCTATCTACTCTCATCATTCTATCTATCAGTGAACTGATCTACCTCACGTTCACATGCAACTAGTGAGTCTGCTTCAATGACAAGTCGATAGTCGATCTCTTCGATGAGCAAGTCAACTAGTGAGTCTGCTTCAATGATACTCTTCATCAATGCAATGACATATCTACTCTCATCGCTCTATCTATCAGTGAATCGATCTATCTCACGTTCACGTGCAACTAGTGAGTCTGCTTCAATGATCATTCTATCTCACATAGTGAGTTTGCTACAATAGACATTTGACGAGTTGATTTGAATCAATAAAAAGATTGATAGAAAGACAGGCATCAAGACTCTACGTCAGTGCTATGAACTACATTACAAGTCATAGAGACATGACTTTTAAAGAGAAGAAGGTAATGTTACGAGTGTGTCGAGATTGAATAGAGTTTTCTAGTCAACAAGCTCTAGAAATTTTGACTCATGTTGAATCTCTAGTCTCAACACTCTATTCTAGCGCTTTTGATACTCAAGCAAACCTGCTTCGTTCTCTTTGTTTTGTTCTACTATAGATACAGCTCAAAACTCTCTTTGATTTCTTCTGTATTTTTAATATTCTAGTTATAGCTATCTCTATTGATCAAACATTCTATTCAGCTACGCACTATCTCGCTGCAGTGTGATTAGATTCTAGACATGATCTCAACAATGAGTGACATTCATGCGAACATGAATTTTCAAAGAGAAAGATAATGTTATGAGCATATCAAGACTGAATAGAACTAGTCAGTGTCTTTAACTCAGATCTGACTCAGTCTTTATTTTCTTTCATCAACATCATCTTTCTTTCTACATCACATTTTACTCATGTCACAAACACATTCTCTTCAAGCTTAGCGCAGTCTCTGAATATTACTTAAATAGAAGCTTTTGTACTCATCTTCTTCTGTATTCTTGATATTCAGTTATAGTTATCTCTAAAGATCAAGCACAGATCTGACTCAGTCTCTATTTTCTTTCATCAACATCATCTTTCTTTCTACATCATATTTTACTCATGTCACAAACACATTTTCTTCAAGCTTAACGCAGTCTCTGAATATTACTTAAATAGAAGCTTTTGTACTCATCTTCTTCTGTATTCTTAATATTCAGTTATAGTTATTTCTAAAGATCAAGCACTATTTAATTCTGACTTTCGCTGATTGACTCATTTAGACATGATTCTGACAGAAACTAGCTGACTTCAACTTCAAGATAATGTATCAATCTGACAAACAGAACATTAAGATTGATGCATTAACTCGTTGAGCTGACTTCATGTCTAGAGATTTCAATGATGATCACATCTGTTATCAAAGAACTACTATTCTGACATTAAATTGAATGAAGATCGCTGATCTAAAGAAGAATAATGATCAATCAATCTATAAACAAGTGCTTGATGCAAATAAAATCGACAAGAATTGTACATTACTTCGCGAAGCAATAGCAAAAGATGAAGCACAATATGAAGATATCAAATTGAAGAATTGTTGAACTCAGAATGAAATCTTGTTTCATGATAGTCAGTTATGAGTTTCGTTCAATGAACTTCTACAAATGAATCTGATTCGTGAAGTACATGATCAGTCATTGATTGATCATTCTGAAATTCTTAGAACAGTGAAGATCATAAAGCGAAATTACTATTAATCTTCTATGCGAAAAACGATAGATTGATATATTTGAAACTGCTATGTATGTTAACATTCAAAGACATCAAGAGATAAATCAAATGACTTGCTTCAATCTCTATCTATATCTGAACAGCAATGACAGAACATAGTCATGAACTTCATTATCAATCTATCTGATTCATATGATTACAACGCTATTCTGACTGTCATCTGCAAATTGTTGAAAGAAAGACATTATATCTTTTGCATCACTGATGATGAAGATATCATAGTTGAAAAGACAGCTGAAATGTTGCTTCAATGAGTATATTGAACTCACGATTTATCAAGCTTCATTGTATTCAATCGAGATTCTCAGTTCATCTTCATTCTTTGAAAGTTTCTTTGCAAATGACTGAGCATTTCTCTTTGATTATTCATCATTTATCACTCTCAGATCGATGATCAAAGCGAACAAGTCAATCAGAATGTCGAGCGATATCTTTGTTCTTTCTGTTTGTATATGCAGAATGACTGATTTAAGTGACTACTCATGATTGAGTTTGTCAACAATAACATCTTGTTCTCAGTCATCTTCTTGATTCTCTTCTTCATAAATAAGAACTTTCATTCTCATATGAGCTTCAACTCTGACATCATCAAGTATGAAAGCATTCGCGAACGTCTGTAGATTGCTCAAGTCGAAGATATATTTGATCACATGAATAAGACACTGATCTTCGCTCGCGAAGCTCTGATCAAAACATGAAAACAAATGATGAATCAAGCTAATAAACATAGAAAGAAGATCAGTTACAAGATTGAATCAAAGATGTTTCTGAATGAATGAAACATCATTACAGTGAGACTTTTCAAAAAATTGAATGACAAGATGCTTGACTCTTTTCAGATCATTGATTTCATTGACTCATTCTATAAATTGAAACTATCTGAAACTATGCATATACATGATGTATTTCATTCAGAACTTCTTCATCTTGTCATCAATGATTCTCTGTTTAATCAGAAGAATGAATTCTTGAGATCAATAGTGATAAACGATGAAGATGAATGAAAAATCGACGATATATTAGACTTTCAATGATATCGAAGATGACTTCAATATCAAGTCAAATGAAAGAGCTATGACAATGATCTCAACTGATATAACGCTGATGATGACGAGTTTATGAATGCTCAAGAGATGATTGATGACTTTCATATTAAATATTCAAGAAAAGCGCACTAAGAAATAACATTCATATGAACATGAATAGTCAAAAGAAGAGAGTAATGTTACGATTCTAGTCTTCGTTTATTCTTCGTTTATTCTTCGTCTATTCTTCATTTAGTCTTCGTCTGATTTCATTCTAATTGAGTCTAGCAAAAATCTAACTTAAAAATGATGTCATTGAAACTCTGCATCATATGTGTAAGACGTCAACTCAATTGAGTCTAGCACAAAGCTGAGAAACACACATATAAGAATTGAGTTCTTTTCTATAAATACTTTTCTTTCTTAGCATTTATTTATTAGTTAAATGACATCTTTATGACTTGCTTTAGATCGATTTTTAACACAAAGAGAGTGATGAAACACTAAACATCAGTGAATCTACTATGCTTATCAACATTTCTGCATACTTTTGCAAATATTGATGATTAACACAGTTGAGTCTTGACATTCTTTCTTGAAGCATCATGCAAAAGATAAGAAAATCATGTTTCATTTCAGTCTTGCTGATGCTGCTTTGCATGTCATGACTATTGCAAAGCAGTGAATTCATCAAGTCATTAAGAAAGAGACTACATTTTGAACTACACATTACTCAGAATGCAAAAATCATCTCGATTTAATCTTACTGTTTGACTCAGTTCAAAAGCTTATCATTGATCAAATGAAGCTGACTATGAAACAAGTTGAAGTCAATGAAAAGTTATGAAAGAAAACTTCAGATGAGCTAGTTTATCACTGCATCTTTTTTCATTAATATCAACTATTCTGTTATTACATCTGACATCATGATCTACTGTTTCAAATAGTGAATCTCAAGCATTAATATATGTAAGCATTCATGTTTGAAGATTGTGACTTTGAAATTTATAAATCAATCACTAAAAGCTACTTCATCAATGAAATTCATGAAGAGATCAACGCACTCATCAAATTGAGACTAGAAATATGAAAGATCATAAATGAAATGATGTCACAGTTTTATGAGCTTATGAATGAGACTGCTGAGTGACAAAAAGAAGATCAGAAAATCTGCATATCAACTTGAATTGAATTAACTCGTCATGTCAACGACTTTATTTAATGACAGAAGATGAAAGAAGCAATGATTATGCTTCAGAAGTTAAAGAAAGATGAAGTGAGCTGTTGAGAAATTTGTCAATCAGCGAAACAAGATTTATGTTAATTAACTAGCAAGCGAAGAATTGAATAAAAACGATGATGATGAACTCAATGAGACAAAGAAGTATTTGAAGAAAAACAATCTGCTCATGATCACTGAAAATCGCTTGAGAAAGCTGACTTTCTATGATATAACACATCTACGACTCAAAGCTTTGCTCAAAAAACGATGATGATATCACTAGAAATGAATGAGTGAAAGATTGAATGAAAGAGTGAATGATGAAATGACGTTAAAAATGATGTTATATAAACAAAAATTTATTGAACTTTTGACTTTATATTTTCATGTCTTCATAATTTGACAACAGCGAGATTGATTGATAATCTTCACAATTTACTATGACAATTGAAAGAGAAACACTAAAAGTCTTCTAGTTGATGACTTGCATTAGCGTAGCTGAAGTATAAAAGCTCTCATGTATTCAATGTAAAAGTATTAATGAGATTTTAATTTTTTTATTTGAAAGAAGTGAATAAAAGACTGTTTACAAGTGAAGTTTTAACTGTTTTTACTTCTTCGAACCGTTGTTTTTTCACTTGAGTGATTGTTCTTTATCAAGATACGATGTATTTGATGCATCTGAACTATGAATGTACTCATTCATGAATAAAATACTTAAATTCATGAATCAAATGATAATTCATGAATCAAGTACATCATTGATGAAGCTTCTTGATTCATGAATAGAGTGCAAATTTGAGTCTTCATTCATGAATCAAATGACATTGATGAATCAGAATTTATGTAAAACATGAAGCAACTCTTGAATTTATCATGATCTTCAGCTGAATGACAATCTCACTGTCGTCTTTTGACTCTACACACATGTTACGAGCGTATCAAGGCTGAATAGAGCTAGTCAGTGCCTCTAGCTCAGATCTGACTCAGCCTCTATTTTCTTTCATCAACATCTCTTTGTTCAACATCATCTTTCTTTCTACATCACATTCTACTCATGTCACAAACACATTCTCTTTGAACTTAGCGCAGTCTCTGAATATTACTTAAATAGAAGCTTTTGTACTCATCTTCTTCTGTATTCTTAATATTCAGTTATAACTATCTCTAAAGATCAAGCACTATTCAATTCTGACTTTCGCTGATTGACTCATCTAGACATGATTCTGACATTATATTAAGAATTCATTAATCACATGATACTGATCTCATTACTCATTCAACATACTCGTCTAAACAGAATGAGTCTAAAGAAATTCATTTACCTGATGATCGACGATAATCGAAAGATAGAACAACACTAGAGAGTTGAATAGAATCAACGACAAGACTGTTTGAATTGCTAGACTACTTATCACTCATTAAGTACGCAAAGTTCACTCGATTATGAGAATCACGATAAAGAATCTTCGTGAATTGCTCAAGAATCAAATCGATCGATAGATTCAACAATAAAGAATCTTCGTTGTTTGCTAGAGAATCAATCAAATCAATCAACAAACAAATCTCATCTTCTTTGTTGAAGATTAAACATCACTCTATACATCTTTCTTCTTCAATCGTCAAGCATCATCATTCGTTCAATTCTCTTTCAAAACAAATCTCATCATGTCTAGTCATTCACTCACTGAAGAGTGTTTCAAAGAATTTCGAAATCGTTTCTCTCAAATCTCTGATGCTGATTCATTGAAATCACGAACGAAATCATCAAGTGCTGCATCATTCATTCATGAAGATGATGAATCATTCGCTGAAACAATAATATCTCTCGTGTTCTACGAAATCTGAAAGACTCGAAGTCTAGCTCTTGATGAAGAAACAGATCAACTCTACGAGTTAGATAAACAACAAGAAGACGAAATCAAAGAGTTGAAGATTAGACTTCAAGCTAAAGAAAACACTTCTTCTGATTTCATCTACTCTGAGCGTTCTAGATCTCAAAAAATACCTGATTCTTCGCTGTTTACTGATGAAAAGAACTCTACTTGAAAGAACTGATACGGAAAAATTCAGAA
>JAABUL010000438.1_pt1 | contig 89081 bp, 155 predicted proteins | sample 5559151 | NCBI WGS metagenome assembly JAABUL01 (sample SAMN10711876, study PRJNA513368) | rock metagenome | isolation source: Antarctica rocks | place: Antarctica: Victoria Land, Pudding Butte sud | reverse complement strand
ATCACTGCTGCACTCCCAGGGTGATCAGCGGTGTCGTCCGCAGCACGCTCAGCTTGCATCTGAGCACCCCAGGCAGCGCCAGCGCATTGCCGTATGGCTCCGCCGCCGCCTCCGCCGCCGGCTCGTTGCACAGCGTATTGATTGCGAACCAAGCTCTAGCAGCGCTGCGCAGCCATCAAGCACTCAAAGCGGATCGCAACGAACACACAAATGCCGGGCCGATCGTTCAAATCCGTTCAAATCCACAGGTTGGGACGGCAGCTACATCTGTAGAATGAGATTCTTGCAACCCAACCGCAGCTAACCGCAGATTTAGCCGCGGTTGGCAATCAGTAACCGCGGGTACTGCGGTTAGCCAGCCGCCGGTCCCGGTTGAGTGCCAACCCTAGCTGCAAGTCGCGGGCTGCAATGCCCTTCCGATGTTTCAAATGTCAGATTCTCGGGAGCGTCAAACATCCTGCCATACGCGCAGTCGAGAAGCGACATTTGCTCTGCGGGCCCCTCACACTGAACCGCGTGAGCATAACAGAAAATCTTGGCGAGCGGCACCTGGCCGGTCTGGTGGCGGCGGCACAAGCTGCAGGATCTGAATTCGCCAGCGTCCTCCAGCAGCGCGTCGACCGACATGCCCTCGGCTGCCACCTTTGCCGAGCGCCCTGCGCACCCAAAGTATCGAGATTCAGCACAGCAGCCGCGTGGAGTGGACACTCACAGCGCTGCGAAGCGCTGAGTGCCTTGGGTAGCTTGCAGACGCTCGAAGAGCAGGCTACCCCACCTTGCAGCAACAGGCCGAGCAGGCCGCTGTCGGTGCTGACGCGCCGCACAGTGATGGCTGGACTGTCTGGCATGTCGCGGGACGCCACGCGGAGGCCCTCTGCCACCGATGGACCGGTCCAGCTGAGGCGCAGGCGGTCCGCGCTTACGGTCACTGTAGGGGTCCCGACAGGAATTCATGCGTCATATGGATCGTGTAGGCCTGCACAGTCCGTCCAGTCGAAGCACGGACCTGGGACGTTGGCGTTGAGGAGCTTCAGTGCAGCTGCGGTGCCAAAGTCTGTCGCTAAAGCTGCGCCGCCACGGCAGCCAGCAGGGCCAGTGCAATGAGGCCGCCTGGCAGGAGCAGCAGCAGGGCAGGCAGGCTGAAGCTCCTCAGCTTCGTTCCCTTTGCATGCCGTGTCGCCGTGGCATGCAGCCAGCGCTCGGGCGCCCATGCCAGCCTCGAAGCAGGCAGCCCTGTTGCAGTCTCATGTTTGCCTTCGGCTCTGACGAACGATCTGCATGCACCAGCTGTGCCCCCTCCCTTCACAGCTGTCTGTAGGTGGTGCAGGCATGCTGGAATGGAAAGCGGCGTGAGATCTCGGTTGCAAGACTGGTGCAGCTGGGACGGCTCCACGAGCTGCACGAAAGCCATGCAGCATGCTCTGGCGGGCCAGCATCGGTCGACCAGGGCGTGCACCTCGACTGTGTGTCCACTTGCAATCTCAAGATCTCACAAGCTGCACCGCACGAGCGAGAGCGCTGACATGCAGGACTTCCCCAGTTTCAACGGCAAGCCGTTTTCGACATAAGCAGCTCGATATTGTATGGAGTTTGGTGATATCGCCTTTCATCAGCGGCTCTCATCAGCGCCTCTCCTCGATGCCTGATGAAGCAGCTGGTGCAATCAGTCCGGTGCAGCAGGCGCCGCCGCAGCTCACATCTACTATGTCAACTCGGGCCCCATCGCCCCAGGGCCCAGACCTGCTGCCGGCCCCGGCCGCTGGCATGTCTGAGCCCTTTTAAGCGTCCTGCGCATGCAGCGGCCTGCCTGCCGCCGCCGCTGCCAAAACGCTCCCGCCCCGTGCGGCTGTGCAGCGCGCCGATGGACCACCATAGCCGTGCGGCCTCCAGGCCGCAGCAGTTGCGCGCCTAATGCGCTGCGATGCGCAGATCGGCCGCCGCGCGGGTGAGCCCCGCCGGCGTGCCGCCGGCCGATGACGTGTCATCGTCCTACGAGCACCACCAACGGCATGTCAGGCGCAGCTGGCGAGGAAACGTAATTGTGAGGGACAGTAACACTTCAACCATGACCTTCACACCCTCACAGTTCGACCCACCTCAGACGCTCTCCGACCTTCAGTCAGCATGCAGATAACATGACTCTCAACTGCAGCACGACATGGACGCGACGCTCTGGGAATGCCTCGAGCCCCGGATAACTGATTGTTCCACCTGCAGCTCGCCGCCGGGCTGTTCGAAGGCGAGGTACTCCGCCGACAGGCCCGCCACCACTTCCCGCGCGTCCTGAAATTCCCCCAGGTCCTCCGCTTTCGATTTCCCTGACGTCTGGAACATGGGGAAGCGGCCGTACTCCCGTACAAAGGCCTGCAGCAGGCAACAACGATGGTCGTAAGCTAGAAGGAACGGTCATCCAGCTGTTCCCTCGTGGCACTGGCCGCCTGAAACTGGTGAAGCGGCTGTATCCACGCTCGAAGGCCTGCAGAGTCGCATACATGCCAAAGGAAAACAAGCTACGATCATGGTTGCTGATCTTGATTGCTGATCTTGATTGCTGTTCAGCCTGTTCAAGCAGCATCATGTGAGGCGTGTGCAGGGCCGGCGGCTGTGCTGCTGCCCCCTGGATCGACCCCAGAAGCTGGTGGTGAGCAAGTGCCGGGCAATGCAGCAGCCCTGTGGAGACTGCCTGTGGAGACCAGGGCACGTGCCAGCAAGCTCAGGTCCGCGCAACACAGCTGGAAGACACCAGCACCAGCTCCTGTGCTGGAGCAGTAGGGTGCTGGAGCAGTAGGGTTCACGACCCCCTGCTGGGTTTAGGCCCAGGCACGCACCTTGCGCCCCTTACGGATGTCGAACCGCGTGATCGTGCACGCGCGGATCACTACAGTGAGTAACAAAGTACGATTGCTTATCTTGGAAAACAGTTTGGTGTCTGCCCACCTTGCGCTCCATGAGTTTGTCGAACTGCGCGAGCGTCTTGTCCAGCGTGTGGCGCACGCCAGTGTGGTTGGCCAGCATCAGGCCAGACACGCGGTGCCGCGCCGCCACATGCGGCGATGCACGCACTGGAACGACCTATCAAGGGAGAATTGCATGTTTCAACAATACATGTGGACAAAGATGTGACAGGCAGCATCAGGCCTGACACGCGGTGGGGCGCCGCGTCCATGACAAGCACAGCTGCATGCTGTCGACAGCTAAGCAGATCTTGGCGACTACTGTGCAAAGCCTGCCGAAATGGAGGCCATCCAGCTGGCTAGCTGCCAACCGCAAGGCTTCACGGAAAATTGATCATCACCCGGCACCTCCTGCCAGCGCAAGCGTCGCCGCATGGATGCCACCGTGGCTGAGAGGTGTTACCTGCAGCGACGCGGGCCAGCGGTCGGCGAAGGGCAGGTCGCCGCGCTCCCGCATGCGCGCGTGCGTTCGGTGCACCTGCGCCATGTCCACCTCGCCCTGCGCAGCAAGGGAGATTTACGCCGTCAAAGAGCTTCTGATATGTGATGAACCAGTGCAAGGCAAGCGACATGCCTGCCCAGCGGTGCCGGGATTCCCAGTCACACCTGCTAGGTGGAGACAGACATGTGCGTGCGGCTCAGCCTGGACTGAACACAACCACGAACAGCCCCTTGGAAGCGCAGACACGGTCTTGCATGTCGAGCATTAGGTGTGGACAGCCTGCCTGCACCATGTCGCTGGCGGCAAAGCAGCGCGCCTCCTGCAGCTTGCGCCGGCCGAAGACTACATGTTGCAAAGGTGTGCCATTGGTCAGGGGAAAGGGGCGTGCCTGCAGGATGTCGATGGCGGCGATGTAGCGAGCCTCCCGCAGCGCCGCCGCCCGCCCCGGTGGCCGCACCATCAGGTTCTTCGGCTGCAGCAGCCGCCGCATGACGTCCTGCACCCAGACTCTTGGGCTTGAGAGTCTGAGGCTGTCGGCGATGCAACTGCATGTGCATCAGGTGCTTTGGCTGCAGCAGCAGCCGCATGACGTCCTGCACTGACAGCTCGCTCGCGTGTGCAGGACCCGGTCGCGCCCGTCAATGTCCGGCTGATGGTGGGTTCTGGAACTCTCAGTCTGGAGCACCCACCTGCACCGACGTCGAGCGCACGCCCGGGGCGACCGCAATCGTGGAGGCCGCGCCCGGCCGCGCTGCCGCCGACAGCGGGGTGTAGGCTGCGGACAGAAGGTGCGCCCGCGGCGAGGCGGCGAGTGATGAAGCCAGGTCCGCCATGTCCACGTCCACCAGCCCTGTGGCATGAAAACTTGTCGTACAAGTATGCGGAATGAGGCGCTCCAGGTTCAGAGGCGCATTGCAGGTGCTCAAATTTCTGCAGGAGTAGGTGGCCTGTGACGCGAGTCCTCATGCAAGCAGCCTGCAGAGGTCCACCGTTCCTGGGACTGCGGCAGACGCCGTGGCATCGCGACGACAGTGGACACCAGGCTGTTTCTGGGCCTCGGACGGCCTCAATACTTGGCAGCGTATTCACGGAGGCGTGTTCACCCGGGAATCTTAGGTGTGTTCACCCGGGAATCTGGCGGGCGCGGTGGCGGCGGCCATGACGGTCGACACCAGGCTGTTGCCTTCTGCCACGCTCGGCTTCTCCACGCCCAGCTGCTGCTGCGCTATCGCGTCCAGCGCCGTGTTGTCCAGCACCTGTCAAGCGGTTGCTATGAATGTTCAATAGAACCTGGTCGGAAACGCCAGAATTGTGCCGCTGCGTTATCGCATCCAGCGCTGTGGTGTCCAGCGCCGGCGCACTGAGCGGCAAGTGCACTATTGCATGGTCACTTGTTTGTGGTAGTGAATGCGAGAAGGCTGCATGCCTTTGACCAGGCGGTGCAAGTTGGTGCAGTTGCGTGGCCTGTCGTCAGGTGATGGCGATCACAACCCTCTGCAGGCTGAGCAGATGTGGTCGTGAGGAGATGGAAACACAGTCAAGAGACGAACATAAACACAATCAGCCTGATGGATGTCATGGTAGAAATGATGCGATCACGGGGGAAAGGGGCAAACCACAGCAGCGCCCGTGCTCAGGGCCAGACGCTTGAGCGTCAGCAGCGAGTTTTGGGGGATTAGCCGACAAACACGGTGTGAACAAGGGCAGAGTCCGAAACCAGATCAATCAGGAGAGGCGCACCACGACAGCGTCCGCGTCCAGCGCCAGGCGCTTCAGCGTCAGCAGCGAGTTGTAGGGCTGCACCACCACGTCGCTCATCTCGTTGTTCTGGTTCGGGAACACGCTGCGGCGCAGAAAACGGCAGCGCGTCAGCAGCCGCCAGCAGCCAGGCAGTGTGCCTATCAGTTCGCCCAGTCGATGATGACTGTGCCGCCAACACAACTGCACATCTAGGTTTGTCACACACTCCTTTAGGTTCGTCACACACTCCTTCTGCATCTGTAGAGGTGTGCAGCATGGTCTGGAAAGGTGTCAGGGCGGAGCACATATCTCAAAACTGCGTTTAGTCTTTGCAGATGGACAAGAATTTTGGCCTGTAGGTGTGAAGCATGGACTTTGGGAAGGCGTCAGAGAGCGCCTCCACAGCCAGACCTCAGGGTTACGTTCGTATCAAAACGAGAGTATGTCAGATCACAGGGTGTCACACTCGCCTGTAGGTGTGAAGCATGGTCTTGGGGAAGGCGTCAGAGAGCGCCTCCAGCAGCCAGGAGCCCATGCCGCTGCCGGTGCCGCCCGCAATGGAGTGCGTCATGATAAACCCTTGTAGACTGTCGCAGTTTCGCGCCTCCCGCTCTGCAGCGGCAAACGAAATGACGTCTCAAGATTGTGAACGGAGTTTGAGGGTGCGAGATACAGAGGTGCTGCCGGCGGTGGGCGACAGCAGGAAGCCCTGCATGCTGTCGCAGTTGCGCGCCTCCCGCTCCGCGAAGAGCAGATCTGACAACAATATGGGGAGCTGACCCGCAGGCATGCAACCAAAGTTGCATCAATCTCGGTGCCGCCGGCAGTGGATTGAGTAATTCAAAGCCCTGCAGACTGTCGCAGTTGCGCGCCTCCCGCTCTGCAGGCACAGAGGACGCATGTTGTGTATGAGTCTCGAGAATGAGATGTCACAGGAGTCGCTAGGGAAGGCTATGACAGCATAAGATTCTGCAGACTGTTGCAGCGGTGCGCCTCCACCGGATCGGAATGCCATCCGGGGAGGTGGGGAGTGGAACATGGCCGGCGGGGAGTAAAAGTGCATAATCGTCCCTCCTAGCCATGGCAGGGAAGCCGTCTTGCAGCAGCGGAGCGCACCAAACAGCTCAATGATGTCCTCGGAGTTCTGCTCAGCTTGGTCGTAGCCGGACGCCCAGTTGTTGCCGGCGCCGCCGCCGTGCGTCGACAGAAAGATGTTCTCCTGGTTAAATAGCTCCCGCAGCGGCCCCAACTGGATGCCGTTGATGACCCTGCGTCACGCCAATGAGTTTAGGTACCACCGTAGATCACCTGCTTTTGTTTCACCTGCTTTTGTTTCTGGTCGAGAACTTTTCACAGCGACCTAGTCTGGATGTCGTTGAGAATACCCTGCGCAGTATTATCACACCCAGTCCACATCGTGGTTTGCTGGAGCTTCTTCTGTGCATACAGATGGAAGAGCCGTGCTACTACCCCGTCCCAAGGCTTATCCATGGTCCCGCAGCGCCGCCTTTGCTGGTGGCCACGTCCAGCCACCAGCAGCGAGGGGTTCGCCCACTCGCCCGGATACAGCCTCAACATCCATATCAGCGTAAACCCATAAGGCTAGAGTAGCGACGAATATGGTCCATATTGTGTGAAGGTTCTTGGGCATGCAGAGATTTTGACCTGGGCTCCAGATCGAGCAGCAACGCACGCGGCACGTGCCGCCCGGCGTCGTCCTCATAGAAGAACACCTCCCGGCAGTCCGGCCCCTGCAGCGCGCGTGGAATTTCGTCTCATTTCTCATCGCATTTCACACTCTGATTGCCTGCTGCATTTGCGGACATTTATGAGTGTGCGGCAGCCGATCTGGCGGGCCGCATGCTCCAGGCGCAGCCCGCCCGCCGCTGTGCCGCCAGTGGCTGCAGAAGGCTCCGGCGAAACCAGCGATGCTCTTTTCGGGGAACCGAACACGCTTTTGTGTAGGTCGGAAGATTTTGCACCTCGTTTGACGCCGACCGCGACGCGCTCAGCGTGCCGTCGTGGTCGATCGCATGCTCGCGGCACAGCTGCGGCGCAAAGCGGGCATCATGTCATTCCAGCACTCAACGCCACTTCAGGTGCGACAATCCGTGGATCAGGCCGCCAGCATTCCAACGCAAGAAGGTGGACCCCAGCGGCATGCAAGCGCAAGCACTACGCGCACCGTCTTCCAAAACTCTGTGCCGATCTGGTTGCCGGCCTGGCCGACATGCAGCGTCACAATCTCGCGCGGCATGGCGGGCTCCTGTCAGGCCTCACATGTCACGCTGCGGTTTGCTTGTGATTGTCTCGCCCATCCCGGCCTCGCGCCGGGCTAGTGTCAAGTCCAGTAGGTGCGGTGCCGCAATTCAAAATTGGCGGTCAGCGCGGAGGAAGCAACAGCTGCAGCAGCAGCCGATAAACGCTTTGGAATAGCTGACGACTGTGTTACGGTCCGTCAGACAGTTGCGGCGCCAGCTCACGAGCAATCTGACTTGCATGCACTGCGCGCGATCCGCGTGATTGCCGCGACCTTGATGTGCAAACGCTGCAACAACGCCGGACGATCTGTGCAGTAAGCCTGCGAGTATGAAAGGCCTACTGCACAACCTTGCCAAACGAAATTTGTTGGTGAAACGTTATGCTAAATGGAATCCTGTGCGGGACTCTTGAAGAGCTCGCTGAGTGCAAGAATTTCCTGCTTCGGCATTTCAGACTTGCATCTCTTGGGATCGCCAATCGCAGAGGACGCACTGCCAGCGTTTGCTTGGCGGTTGATGTCAGATTGCTGACGTTTGGATGCCTCCTCTCTGCAACTCGCGTCTGGGTCAGATCGAGCTGAGTTTGCCGAGATACTCTAGAAGCTGACAATCGAGTGCATAAAACCGATAACACCTGTCTCGGGTCTTGAGTAAGCCTCGCATTGAGATGTCGGAGAGACAGCGCGACCGCAGCCATTCGCGCGAGCGGCGGCGCCACAGCAGCAGGGACGGCCGGGGCGCGAGCCGGCCCAGCCACGGCGCAGGAAACGCATCCGGCGGCCGGCCGAACAGCACCAGAGAGAGCGGCAGACACGGCGGTCGGCACGAGCCTGGCGGCTGTGGACGCCGGCATCCGCAAAACAGAGACCGCAGTGCACACTCCAGAGGCCGGGAACGGGACGGCAGCCGGCAGGACGGCGGCCACCGCAGCCGCAGCAGCAGGCACCGCAGCCGCAGCCGAGGGCACGACGGCGACCGCAGCCGGCGGCATGACGCCCGCGCGGCGCGTCCCCAGGATCCCCACCCTGCAGCAGAGGCGGAACACGACGGGCGAAGCCGCATGCGCGCGCCCGCCGAGGCGGCGGCGGTGCTGGACGCAATGGTACCCCAGCAGCAGCAGCAGGAAGCAGCGGAAACCCCTGACGATACGCAGCGGCAGCACCACCGGCATGGCAGCCACCATGGCGCCCCGGCGCCCCAAACAGGTGCCTGTTGCCTTGCAGCATGCCGTCAATCGCTTGCCAATGCGCTGTGGTAAGCTGCGTCTGCTGATACAGTAAACCTGGAGTGTCTCATAGTGGGATGCTGTTCCAAGGCTGATGTCTGGCGGTCTGGCTTGCAGAGAACGGTGCGGGCCCACGCAACCCGCAGCAGCACGCACCGCGGCAGCAAGCCCCGCCGCCGCGGCAGCACCAGCAGCAGCAGGCGTCGCTGCAGCAGCCGGTGCGGACCAACCTGCAGGGCATCTACGCGCGCGTGATCGACGAGTCCGACGTCGTAGTGCCGCGCTCCGGCAATTACTTTGACGTGCGCCCTCTGTTTGGCCCTCTCTTAATGGAGTTGCAGTTCGACATACCTGGTGCACATCTGTTCGCATCCCAACCACAGCTGTAGGCTTGTCAGTGTCCGCACAGCATGAATCTGCGGCGTTCACAACATAAGTGTGCCTAATAGTATACACTGCTTCATTGCTTCGAGTTCCGGGCCTAGTGCACGTCGGGCCTAGCCCCCAGGTGCACCAAAGCCCCCAGGTGACAATGTTTGCTGTGACATTGCGTCTTGCTTGCGCTTTCTCTGACTCATGCGCCCACCCTGCAGCATGACGACCGCGACGCAGAGCCGCGCGGCGGCGTCCCCGGCCGCCCCGGCGCCCCGGCAGCGGGCATGGCCGCGGCAGTGGATTCACGCCAGTTGGGCGGCGCCTCCCTCGAGGACATCAGGTGCGCACCTGTCCCACGGAGCAGTGCGGAATGATCTGTCTCCACTCGTACGCAGACCCCAGGAGATGCTGGCTACAGATTCTGATTCACGCCCAACATGTGCTGCGCCAATCGCTCTGGCATCAGTGTCCGCTGCTTTCTGCGCATGCGGCAGGGGGCGGTGGGGGGCAGACGACGAGGAGCAGCGGCTTCCGGCACCGCGGCGGCCTCGGGGCGACTGGGCGTCGGAGGCGGCCGAGCCGATGGAGGGCCGCCGCCGCAGGCCGCGCGGCGGCGCCTCCGAAGGCATCTTTGGCCTGCATCGGGACGACGACAGGCGGCGGCCGCGGGGAGATAACAGCGGCTGGTTTGCTGGCGGGTGCGCACCTGCATCAGATTCGTCCTTACGCTGTCTGTGCAGAGCACCAAACCGACGGGAATTGCTCGCGTGCACACACGAACGAGATTCCGGTGCAGGAGGGCGAGGCGTGTTAAAGGTAGGAACGAGTTGCCAGGTTGACAAGGGACTTCTGTTCCTCGTGCAGGAGAGCGTGGCAAGCCGGCCGCGGCGGAGGCTTAGGTGGGGACGGCGGCGGCTTTGGCAGAGGCGGCAATGGCGGTTTTAGTGGCGGAGGCGGATTCGGCGGCGGCAAGTGGGGTCACGACATGTTTGAGACACTGAACGATCCGAAGACTGATGAAGCCTCGGGTGGCGAGGCACGAGGGGCATAATGGCATGATCACGTCAGCCGACTCGAGAGCTGCTGCAGCATGCGTGTGAAACATGGGGACAGGGTCAAAGCTTCTCGGAACCGTAGCTGTGTGGGCAGTCGATGCGAAGGACTCGTGTGCTGCAGCTTCTTCAGATTCCTGGAATTGTCAGAAAGCAGTTGGGGGATTCTGAACTGGTCAGCAGGCAGGCAGCGCTGCACACGCAGTAAGTGGCATGTATAAACTCAGTGGCAGAGCAGGATGACCACTTGTGCAAGAAGCCAAAACCAAGTAATCCAACATGACTCGCACTGTAGCACAGCAGTGCATCAGCCACAGCCCTAACCGCAATGTCCTAGGAATGTCGCAATCACTCCTAGGAATGTCGCAACCCTAAACCGCAATCACTCAAAACTCGCAAGAAAAACAGGCCCTCAATATCAGCGCTAGCTAGCAGCGATCCTGGCTGGCCTCAGCTAAGTGTCTTCGGACGTTCCTACCGCCGTCTGAAATGCTAACCAAGCTCTCGACCACACAACTCGTGATGACTGCAAAGCTGTGTCCGCGCGACAGTTCCGGTCGCCGGCAGCTCAAGTACACACATTGCAGCGTCTGGCCGCTGCCGCAAATTGCAATGTCTGGCTGCTGCCGCTGGTGGCAGCTACCGCAATTTGGCAATCACGCACCGACTTCCCGGCACCTTTTACAACCGAAGCCGATGAACAGAAGTTTTGGAGATCTTGTCAGCAGGAAGGCGTGACACCGGCCCACTTGACGCGCACGCCGATGCAGACGGTGGGCGCAGAGCCCTCAGACGCTGCAGAGCGCCACGTCAGCACACGGCTCACAAAGTCCGGCGGCCCGCAGCCCAGGCTGCGCTGCAGGTGCTGCGGTATCTGCGGAAGAATTGCGGGGAGTCTGTCAGCTGGGAGCAGTGACGCACAGTACGTTCCAGGTCCTTTTCAGCTGCAAGAGAGGTTCTGTCTTCACCAAAACTACTACGCCAACTCCCCCTGGACTGCGGCCGGCGCTCATGAACAGCTGGCTGCGTTTTTGGTCCGTGTGCCGCGCACCTCGTATGTGGTGAGTGCGCCCAGCAGCCGCGGCAGCGGATCCATACCCTCGGGCTCGACTGCGGCAGAGACAGGACAGGACATCAGTGCATCCTAAGCGTCGTCAGAAAGCCAGAACCCGATGGAGTGCCAGGGCAGTAGTGCAGCGACTGCCGCATGAGCGCCTTCACAGCCGTGGCGCATCGGACGCACTGCAGCATCACCTGCACGCTTGACAAAGCAGAAGACATCGACCCACGACACCAAACCACCAAGCTTTGAGCGGCGTCACCTGTGCTTTGCGCCAGGCAGAACACGTCAAAGCTCTCCACCGCCGCCGTCACCGCCTCCTCGCCGTTGGCACCCTCCTCGCCGCCGGCGCCGCTGCTTTCGCCCAGCAGCTGCAGGCCCAGCACGTGCCGGGGCCCCTGGGGCGGCGGTGTGCCGGCGTCGGACAGCGGGCTGGCGAGCACGCTGGTGTAGCGCTTGGGCGACGGGACGCTGGCGGCCTGCACGCACTTACTCCTGACTGTGGTAGCATGATCATCACTGGCTGCTTACAAGGGGCGCTGGGAAGCTCATCACGCAGGCTGCCATCATCGCCAGAACATTGTGCACCGAGGGCCGTACGCAGCAGCTAAAAGGCACATGAGCGGGCATGTTTAAACTCTGGCATCCTTTCAATCCTCTTTGAAGTTCCTCCATGTCCAGTCGGTCGAGGAGGCTAGAAGAGGCTGCTGCGCAAACGCTGCCGCGGCGGCGTGCGGGCGATCGACCGGTTGCCCCAGCAAAGGGGGCTCCACCATGACTTGGCGCTCAAGTTTGATGCAGGTTACTTGAAAACTATGTGGAACCCCGTCAGCGCGCACCGGGCTGAGGCTGCTGCGCGAGCGGCGCGAGCGCGGCGGCGTGCGGGCCGGCCGGTTGTCCCAGCGGGCGGGGCTCCACGACGCCTCTGCATAAAGGTCCTCCTCCTCCTGTGGCGGCAGCTCCAGCCGCAGCTCCGCCGACGCCGCCTGCCGCAGATGATATAGTCCAGGTTTGGACACAAATTATCACAAGTGCCTCGTGCATCCTCCTCTGGCGGCGGCAGTTCCAGCTGGGGCGGCACCGACATTGACTGCACACGCGAATGCAAGTCTGAATGAAAGTGGACTGTGTCTGTGGCACGCTGCCAAATGAGGGTCGTACGGGCTGGGGCTGAGTCGTGAAGCAACCAGCTGTTGCAGCTGCTCGATATCCAGAGCTTGGAGGAACAGTACGATGCACAACAGTGGGACTCTCGCGAATTGATTCCAGCCTTGTGATTTGGTGCAACAGGCGCTCACCGGCTTGACGGCCGACCCGCTCGTGGCGGTGATCGAGACGACGCTCCTGGAGCGGGCCTTCTTGGCATTGCTGCCATCGGTGGCGGGGCTGGACGCCACGCGCCGCGTGGCATCGCACAGCGACAGCTCCGACCGCGGCACCGGCTGCACGCCACAAAGCAGCTTGCTGTTGTGAGAAGGGCAACACTTATGCTGTTGAGCATTGCACGCCATTCCGTATGCAGCCGGTTTACGATTTAGGGTTTAGGGTCATGTGCCATCTGCATGTTCACACGTCCAAGACAGCATAGCTGGGGAGATCATCTTCATCCATGCACATGCCATCTGCATGATCATACATATGTACGGCACGTACGTGGGGGGGAGCATCCCCATACATTGCCGTGTCTCATTGGCGGCGCACCCTGCTGGACGTGTGCCACGGGCTGTTGGCTGCATTGCCTCCGCCGCCGCGGGAGGGGGATGAGCCGCCCACCAGCCGCCGCCCGCCGTCGCCGCCGGTGCGGTACGCCGAGGCGGGCGTCGACGCCAGGTACTCGTAGCCGCCCCCCGGGGGCCGTTTCGCCGGGGACGCCGACTTGACGGCGCCGCCGGTGGCGCAGCCCGCCCAGCGGCCGCTGCGGCGGATGTCGCCGTCGTCATGCTGCGCAGGGCAGGCGACAGGCGTTCGATTGGAATGATACTTTGGAGAGATGCTTCCTTGCTGGCCGTGAATGCTCCATGAGTGCACATGCCAGGGCTCCATTGCATAAGCAAATACATAAGCAAACACCACTTCGATCCAGTTACACTTGTCCCGAGTGGTCTGAATCAGTGGTCCAATATCAACTCCATAATGCCGTGCACCGCAAGCGGACGTGGTGTGCGGGCCCCTAGATCCGCGCCTTGTTTCAGGCTTCCACTGACGCATCATCTCAGCATTTGCACCAAGATGCGCACATCGCTCAAAACGTACCTTTCCAACCACGTTGAGCGAGCAGAACAGCGGCTCCAGCGGCGCGCCGCCAGCGGGCGTCGAGCCGCCCGAGGAGCTGGAGCGCGACACCAGATCCGCCGCGGCGCGCACGTATTCCGCCGCCTGCGCCGCGGGCGTCCGCACCACCGCCAGCCGCAGCGGCAGACCGTGCAGCATCTGCGGAAGTTTGCAGTTGCAGTTTTCGTACGAGGTTGTGTTTGAGAGAGTTTGTCTAGTTCGAACAGGGAAGTCCGCCGCCGCATGCACAGCCTCGACCGCCTGTGTCGTGGGCGTCCGCACGACCCAGCCTCAGCGGCAGCCCATGCAGCACCTGCAAAGGAGTTGCAACTGCAGAAATACAATATCTGGGTGCGGTTGATATACGGGATTTCTCTGCCTGTCTACTTGGGAGCTCCGCCGCTTCGCAACAGATTCCGCCGCCTGCGCCGCGGGAGTGCACACCACCGCGTTGCGACAGCTCGTCCAGCACCGGCAGTCGTAGGAAATGCTTGACCAATCAGTACCAGTATAGTAAGTGTGCTGCGAATTTTTTCAGTTTCTAATAATCTGATCTGGGACTGACCATGCTCAGCTGCAGACAAACACATCGTTGTGTCGGCCAGTGCATGTGATTTTGATGAGCATTGACTCCTGCTATATTGCCAGATGCAGATAATTGGACTATGAAGCAGAGGATGATGCATGACGGCATGATGCAGGCCTTGCAGGCATCTGCACACTTGGCTTATCATGTTGCTAACAGACCGGCAAGATTAGTGGTGCGGCGGTCCTGCTGGAGTCGGCAAGCCACATGCAATGTAGGGTAGTAAAGGACAAGGCAAGAGAATATCTACAGCGGCAATGGCGGCGTTGCAGCCAAACTGCTGATGTCAACACTCAAAGGGTAACGCCGGCGGGATGCAGGTTCATCTGGTGGCATCGGCCTGGACAGCTGAGTCAGACACTCCTCTGGTGCTGCTCCTAATGGGTCGTAACATCTACCAACCTGAGGATAGGTCGTCCACACTGCCGCGCCCCGCCCACAAGCAGGTCCACCTCAACCAGCACAACCTCTTTGGCGCTGTTTCCACAGCTTCGTCCACCACCGGATCACACTGACCTGGGTAGAGCTGCCGGCCAGCTGCTCCGCCTTCGTCAACGGCACCTCTGTACTGCTGTGTCCGATTCATACACTTCATAAGCTTGTCAAATAACTGACCTGGGGCGTGCTCGTCCATTTGGCGGCATCGCCGCCCGGCAGCCGCGACCCGCCCGCGAGCAGCTCCGCCTCTGCCACCGGCACCTCGAAGAACAGTGTGTCTTCGCATGCGGGGCGCCGCGTCGACGCGGTGCGTGACCCCGGGGAGCGCGGCGCGTCCGACAGCGGGCTCGCCGGCGGCGACTGGTAGGAGGCGGCGCCGAAGGGCGAGCGCATCTGGACGGCCTCCTGCAGGGTACGAGGAACAGGAAATGAATGACGCTGCTTAACCTTTGATTGTTGCGAGTCGGACTGCTGGTTTCATGTCAAGCCATGATCTTAGTAAGACAAAGGCAAGCACGCAGAGGCTGGATTACCGTGATTAACACACAGCAGGCAACATGCTCACCTGCGCTCGCTTCGTTTGCGAGCTGCGGACGCTTTGGGGCCCAGCCACCCGCTTCAGCTCCGCTGCCCACGCGGCGTTCAGCTCTGTCATGACGTACCTGTGCACCAACAGCAAATGCGATGTCTTGTAATGGACCGCGCCATCCGCATGTCGAGCAAATACAGATGCTCATATTGGCATTGGATCCTCACGGCATGGGACAAGTCCAAGATGTCCGTCTCGTCGCTGCAGACCATGCACAGCAGACCTTGGGCAGTGTGGAAGGGCACAGGATGTGCATGAATTATTGCTGCAAGGCAACCAAGACAGGGGCGGCAAGTCTCACATGCGGGTGGAGTGGTCGGCGAGCGCAGCTGCGCGGCTCTGCAGCGCGAAGAGCTCCGCCTGGTGGAGCGCCCGCACCCGCAGCGCCCGCCACAGCGGCAGCCGGCCCGACCCCTGGCCAAACGCGTCCGTGCTGTGTGTCGACAGCATCGATGAGGGGGTGGAGGGGGGCGACGCCGCCGCGGCGGTCGCGCCGGGCAGCAGCAGCAGCGCCTCGGCGACTTGCAGCTCGGTGACGACTTCCAGGTTCTGCAGCAGCATTGAAACACTTGCATTCGAAACAGGTGCATGCATATTGGCTGGTAGGATGCACAGCAACGAGCAAACCATGCTGTTGTTGTATCCTGCACGGTCAATGACGGGCAGACCTCTGTCTATCTGTGTGCACATTTGAACACATTCGGGGGCTGCAGGTGACAGGCTGCAGCGCATCGCGTCAGCACATGCTTATTGGTTGGTTTCTGGCTGCAGATACTTGCTTACGTCGGCATGCAGCAGCGCCTCAGACAGGTCCTGCGGTAGCCACGACAGCAGCTCCGCCACGGCGGCCGGCTGCAGCTTTGCGAACGCGCCCCGCACCTCCTCCAGCATCTGCGGCAGCAGGTCCGCTCGCCCCGCCGTCTTGGCCAGCTGGCACACCTGCACCGCATTACGACATCGGGTAGCTTCAAGATGTGTCCGGCTATAAGACTTCCGGCGCTGCGGCTACCCCTAGTTATGTACGGTTGGGATACACACATTGCGGCAGGCTGAACAGCACGGTGGCGTGGGGACAGTCACGAGCTCACCAGGTGCCGTGCACTGAGGCATCTCTGTGATGCGGGGGCTGATCAGCGCAGCTCATCAAATGGTTCAGATGCTGTGTCGCATGCACGAGTTCCAAGCAGACTACCTGGGAACCAGCAAGCTGACACATTGAATTCCGTTATGTGCGGCTGCGCAAGCTTACCTTCGCGGGTGCCGCCACGATGACATCGCGGGTCAGCAGGTACTGCATGCAGCCTTCGGTCAGGCGCTCGAGGCCCAGCACAATGGCCGTCCACAGCATTGACTCGATGTTGCCCGCATCCAGGGACCTGCACCGGCGTGGAAACCGTCGACAGCTGCAGGTCTATGTGCCTTGTGCCGGCCGCAGTACTGCGCTAGTGCAGCTGTTGGGAGACAGGTGTGTAATGACGCACTCAGGCTGTTTCATATTCGATCAGCAGCCATATGTGGCGCTCAATGCCACAAAGCTATGAAAAGACCGCTTTTGGACCTTGTAAGAAGACACAGAAGACGCACATGCGGCCGGAGTTGAAGGCGTCGAGTGCCGCATGTAGGTGGGCGCCGCGGATGCCCGGCACCCGCAGCACCGCGCGCTTGCCCTCCCACTTCAGACCGCCCTGCAGCCAAGAGAAAAACAACTGGTCTGAGTAACACCTCAGGATACAGTTTACTGCTCAAGCTTGCCGTCTGGATCGCGCACAGCAAGCTGCAGCACCATTGCTGAACTTGGGCACCCGCCTGACAAGCACGTGCTTTCAGCAGTGTGGCATGCTTGGAGGAGAGGTGCGTGCCTTGGCGCCGGCGTCGTGCGCCTCGAAGGCCTTGGACACGTAGCTGCTGGCCAGCTGCATCTCCAGCGCGCTGCAGTACACTGGCTGTGCGTCATCTGAAGACTTGTCTTCATCGGCAGCGTACAGCGCCAGGTTGAACACCACCGCATGCCCCGGGTGCTGCTCGTGCATGTTTGGCGGCGCGATCTTGTAGGCCTGGACACAATGCACCTTATCGTATCTAGCCTGACCTTTGGCGTGTCCTGAGGTCCCAGAGCTGCGAGTTGCATGGACTTGCCTAACACACGGCAGCGCCATGGAGCATGCACCCATCGGCTGGTGGATGCAGGCATGCACCATGACGCGAAGGAGGTCTGGTACATGGAATACTGCACAATGAAATAAGTCATCGTTCTCAGAGGGCCTGCCTGGCCAGTGATGGGGTTGGTGGCCCCCAGCGCGATGTCCTGATGCGGCAGCGGAGCGTCCGCCAGGATGGCCGCCCACTGCGCCTTGGGCTTGGGCGTCGGCGGCCGTCCCGACAGCCTCCGACGCAATGAAGCCATCGTGGCGTGTTCTGGACGCCTGCACATGCACGCTCAGATCCTAAGGCAGTGTCATGCACAGCCTGCAGTGCTGTGCAGGGTTGCAGGTGTCATGCTCGCCCTTCCGCCAACACCCAGGCGCCTGCGAACTGACTAGACTGCAATGTAGCACTCTCTAAATCGCCAATGCAGCTCTACCAGGCTTCATCGACACTGCAGCGAGGCAAAGCATGTCGGCCGTGCTCGTGATCGAAGCTCGTGCCGGAACACTCGGAATGCCACCGAGGCCGTGCCAGCACTTCAGCATGTCCCGAAATCGTCTGGGAGGCTGCAGATATGCTTTCAAACCGTGAAGGCGGCCTTCCACCGCCTTGAAGACGAGTTCGTGTTTGTGACGGAACTCCAACAGCACGGTGACAGCGGATGAATCACGTATGCTCGCGGTGATCAGCGTGAGTTCTGTGCAAAGTTGATGACATGGTTAGTTTTCATACCTTAGGGAACCTGCAGGGCTGTTGACAAGCCGCTGAAGCGAGAGCGGCTGATAAGCAGGCCGCGCCCCTCTGACTCACAGCCGCTGCCCGGCCTCTGCAGTCGGCGTGCGCCGCATGCAGCTGGATGAGAGCTGACGTGTTTCCCTTTTGGGCAGTGTAGTGGATGTATGCATTACCAACCTCGTCCAGCTGCAACCTTCGTGCATGCTTCCGGAAGTGGGACTGCAAAGAGTGCTGCAGGGAATCGCGAAGCTGAAATGCTGTGTAGGGAATGGGCAGTATACTTCGCAGTCTGAATGCCTTTCCGATCACTCTGGACGTCCAAGACTGTCAGTGCCCTGGTTGGGCCAGCAGGTTTTCTGCTGGTTTGGATGCAAGCAAGGTCCATGACTTCACCCGGCAGGCGGCATTTGCACCTATGATCTGAGGCTTTCCGTGTTTAACATCACTTTTGGGCTGTTAGACATTTGGCCATGTCGCGGACGTTGAATGCGTAGATCATAGGCTCGCTTGAGCGAATTTCTGCCGCGGCAGACATCTGCGGCAGCATCGGATATCGGCTGCTCGTCAGACAACCGCCTTGCTCACGCTCATACCGACTCAACAGCTGCAGCTCTTTCCCTGATGTAATCCGACCGCGCTTGAGCCCGCATGCTGGGAGTAGCGCTGGGCGCCACCCCTCCGCCGCTGGCGCAGCGTCGGGCGCTGCTTGACAGCCGCGGCAGCAGCCAGTCCCGGCATTTAAGATGCTGCTCGACACCAGAACAACAAGTGCCGTGGCGGCACGCTCCGGCGCCGTCGCGGTGCAGCCCAGCCTTTTTCAGCGGGCCTCTCCGGCCCACCCGGTGCGGCGTCGCTCGCTCCACCAGCCGCGCCAGCAATAAAACAGTCATCGCGCTGGGCAGTGACGAGAGCGATATCCTGGCCCTGGATGTCGAGTACCTGCACCTGGCGCCGGCACGGGCGGTGCGGCATGGCCGCGTGACCATCCTGCCGGCGGAGGTGTGCCTCATGGCGCCGAGCGGCGCCATCGTCCTGCACGAGTTCTGCCACCCAGGTGGCGCGTGCACATGCATGAGCGATGCTGACTGTATACTTTGCACACAGACGCTTGCAGCCCTGAGCCTGGAACTCTAGTCACAGACCGGGGAGGTGATGCATGAAGGCATGGGCAGCGGAGGTGATGAACAATCCACTGGGGGGTCGCATCAGCTCTGCGCCTAGGGTGTCGGCGCAGCTGCCGGCGCCGCATGACACAACAGCAGCGCACAAAGGACAATTGCCATCCTGTCACGCAGGGCAGGAAGCGCTGCAGAATGCCTGCTTTGCCGGCGGCGTGCCGGAGGCGCTGTGGGGTACGGCGCCGCCGCTGCGGGAGGTGCTGGCGCGCGTGCGCGCCGCCGTCGCGGGCCACCGGCTGGTGGGCCACGGGCTGGCAAAAGACCTGACGGCGCTGGGCATCCAGCACCCCAGGCGTGCAGGGATTCTGACCCTGGTTCTGGTTTGCACTCGCGTCAACCATGATAACGCTGATGGCCCAGCAAAGGACCTGTTGGCGCCCGACATCCAGCACCCCAGGTATGCTGCCGAGCTTGCGGTCCTCAAGTTCAGTGCCTGTGCATCGACTCCTGACGCCGGCGTGGCTTTGCAGAGGACCTGGCTGTGGATAGACCAGTCCAGGCTGTAAGCGAGCTTCTGCGGTACGAGCAAAACTGCAGCTCAGCTACATCATTGCCGGAGCAGCGGGCAGATTTGGGTCACCGACGTGACCTCTCACTCCGTTTCGCATCCTTCCTGTCGACACCTGCATGCATGCGCTCATTGTCTCCTGCACTGCAGGCACCTGACGGTGGACACGGTGGGGTGCGCCGCCTTCCAGGGCCCCGGCGGCCAGGCGCGCTCGCTGGCGGCGCTGGCGGCCAGGCTACTGGGACGTACCATCCAGGCCGACCGCCACAGCGCCAGGTGTGATCCGACACAGATGCATGGAACAGGCCGAATGTTCATTCTGGAATTACTTGTTGCTGAAGGCCGACGCCACACCATCGTTATGATGATCAGAGAAGACGTGGCGTAACTTACCAAGGCGGTCCAGCAGCAGAACATCAGAACCTTGCGACCATTCGCATTCGTAGGGAGGATGCGCAGGCGGTGCTGGAGCTGTACCAGCGTTTTGCCGCGCGCGACACCTCGACGATGGACGCCGCGGCACTGGAGGCGCACTATCTGGCAGAACTGCTGGCGCGGGAAGGCTCACGCCAAGGCTGAGGCGTGAAAGAATGTATTTGGATACACAGTCCTGCGGCAGCGGTGGCACGAGGAAAAGGATAACTGAGTGCAAAACCACGGCGATGGATGCCGCGGCACCAGAGACGCACTACTTGGCGGAGCTACTGGCGCAGGCGAAGCCTCAGAAGCTGAAGCATAAATAAAGTTTTTGAGCGAACGGAATCTTGCGGCAGCAGCAACGGAGGATGAAAGGGATCTGCGGTTGCCATTGGCGCCAATCCATGGCGATGGACGCGCCACGCTGGAGGCGCATGGCAGAGCTACGTGCGCCGGCGCATGCCCGCTGCGAAGCTGCAGCTGAAGCGCAGAGGTTGCGTTGGCATAAGGTTTTCTGCGGAGTTGACGGCGCAAGTCAAGTTGGCAACAGACGGGACGGCGCTGCAGGCGCACTGCCTGGCACTGGCTCAGGCGCGGGCCGGATACTGGACATGGTTTGGCGAGCGTTTCGGTGGCGAGAGTTGAGAATAGAAATGTTATTTTGGTTGGCGCGAATCTCTAGGCGCACTACCTGGCAGACTTGCTGGCACAGGCGGGCCTGACACTGAATGTGGGTTGGCGAACGAGTTTGTTGCGCAAGTTGAGAACAGAAATGTGATTTTGGTTGGCGCGAATCAGACGGCGCTGGGTTACAACTGGAGTCACGTTGTCAACTGATGCGCCTGTATTGCTATCAGATGAAAATCAAACGGGGCTAGCTCGGAGGGCACAGCCTTGTTGTTCACCACTGTCTGCATGTCACCGCACGTCGTCGTTGCATCAGGCAGTGTGTGTGCGGCCGTGGGAGAGCCTGAAGGTGCGGCACTGCTATTGTGCATCATTCACACCATCAGCATAGCAAGGCTGCCCGCCGTGACAGCGTGCTTTGCCTGGGCTTCGTGTGGTCCAGGCGCATCCACCCTGCAGCACGACGACCAGGGCTGCGGTCGGCTGTTTCAGGTGGAGCACCCTGGCGCTGGTCCTGGCTACGTGGGAGCGCCGGCGGGAGCGCGGCCACAGCAGATGAGACTCGCAGCGGCTCCTTGCAGGTGGGGACGGTACGTGCGTGACAGTGAAGCTGGTGTTGTGAGCTGGACACACGCATCTGCTCTTGGCGTGATGCAACGTCCATATGTGGGAGCGGAAAACAATTGTGCTGGTGATTCTCGCCTGCCGTTTTCTGCATGTGCATAAGGGCGCTTGCGGCAGCCCTAGCACGACTGGGGAAGAGGTGGGTAAGAGGGGACGGCAGTCAGCAGTGGCGGCATCGGCGGCGGCGGAAAACAGAGCAGCAGTAGCAGCAAGAGCGGTAGTCAGCAGCGTGGACTAGGGAGATCTGGAAGCGGGCTAGTGGACGTCTGTAGAGGGAAGGAGGAGGAAGCAAAGGAGAATAATGGAGAAGAAGTGGGGACATCGGTTTTTGCCCCGAGGCGGGGCCCCCGTGGTTGATCGTTCGTTTCCGCTTAAACCCGTCCGTCCACAAATCCGGCCCGCTCAGCGTGCCACGTCGACGACTGCGCTGGTAAGGATTTAGGGTTTAGGCGATCACGCCCTGCAGGGTGCGACCTGGCATGCGTGGAATGGACAAGTGGAATTGGATAAGGGCCGAGGGGCATCTTCCGCGCCCCTGGGGGCGCCCCCCTTGTCAGGAGAAATTACCATACCGGCCTCCGTTTTCTGCTCACCACCATCTGCTCAGTCGCTGAGAGGGTTTTGACCGGGCACATTTGTCTGTGCGCGCTGTCGCTGCGCGCGCCGCAACTGTTCGAAGGTCTAAAGTTTTGCTCGTGCAAATTTCAGCCCTTCTTGACAACCGCCCGCAAAGGGCTAAATGAAGTCGCACTGGAGGTGCACAGCCTGTGTGCACATGTTTGCGGACCCGTAAGGTGCCTAATCTGCCTCCGCCGGCGATTCCGCAGGCGTTTACGTTATGTTTTCCTGCTCAAACGTCCCCAGTAATTACCCAAACGACTCATATCTGCCCGCCAATTAATCAGCTCCGAGCCGAAAATCGAGGTCGGTATGGTACAGCGAAGGGTGGCCGGCAGAAGCATAGTTGATTCGGCGTTTCTAAGACAGCGGTCGCGGCGGAGGATGGCGCATGTGCAACGGGTAACGTGGAGACGGCGCACAGACGGTGTACAGGAGACACTGCAGAATGCCGCCGAATCTTTACACGATCAAAATGCAATTCAATGGTGAGTACAGCCGCAAGAGAATAGGTACACCTGACGTCAGGAATTGCCTAGCTCTTTAAAGCGAAGAGCATCTACGGTTTATTCTGGTTGAAATTGCGCTGCTGTGCTATTCGACGTCTGAACCCCACCCCAACAAAAGCAACACCTCTCTGTAATACACGCCTGGCCGCAGCTATAAGCAGCCGGCTGCCCATGTAGGCCTGTTGTTGCGAGACATGCGTCAGAACCCTCCCTAGTCCGCCGCGCGGCAGCAGCGACTACTACGCCGCCGAGTGACAGACCATGGCGGACACCGCCGTCGCACGCTGGTGTGGAGGCTAATCGGCCAAGGGAATCACTTGGCGCCAGAGGCCGCGAAACCGCCGGAGATGTTGACCTTCTTCTCAACGGGCGAGTGCGCAACAGCCTGCGCACCCTTCTGCTTCTGCTCCTCCTCAGCGAGTGCCATGCACATCATACCCACTCCAGACCCCACTCCGACGCCGGCGCCTGCGTGCAAAAGAAGGGGGACTTGTACTTTTAAGCAACCAAAGCGGTCAGTTGCAGAGTGCCGAGGCGTTTTGAGGCGCTTTCAGCAGCGGCACCCGTTGCTGCCCCGAACAGTGTGCACTGGCACAGCCGCTAGCATGGCTGCTACAGTAGTCCACACTGGCATGTGCGGCATGCAATGCCAGGCAGGCTGCAGCAACGAAATGCTGCAGCGGTACCCTCGGCGCAAACGCACCAAGGCCATGGCTGCTGGGGATGCAGCGGCATGCAAATGCTCACTGGGAACTGCCAACCTGCCACCCGCTGCTCAACCCGATGAAGCCTCGACTGCGACTGCAGGCTGCTGGCGCTGGCCACGGCAGAAGGTGGCAAAAGGCAGGGGCAATTTCTGGCCAGTCAAAACTTCACACCACGTGAGCGGAAGGCGGCAGGCACGCACCTGCGAGCGCGACGAGGGACAGCACGCCCAGGGAGACGGAGACACTCTGCGACAGTCCGCTCATGGTGCTGGGTGTGGTGGTCGATCGAAAGTAGCCGAGCGGCAGGTGATGCGAGGTGGCAGCTGGCGGCTGACCTGCAGGCAAGAGGGCCGCAAGTGGTCAACATCAAATAGCGTGTAGCATTGACTCCGAAGCGAGCATTCAGAGATGCTGCAGCCGGGCAAGGCCCAGGCTGGGAGACGCCTGGGAGACGACATCCCTACTGTGCTCCGGGGCTGTCGCCACGCTCGGTGTACAAGCGTGCGGACGCATACAAGCTACTCAGGTGCCAGACATACTGCGGGATGGCAGACAGCGGCTGTCATGTACAGGCTGTGTGGCTGCGGAGGGCTGCAGCGTGGAAGTCAACGCGACAAGCGCGAGGGCGACCGGCGCGTATGCTCACCTGTAAGCTGTGAGTGGCGGTAAGCTGGCTGGGTGCTGGAGCAGTGTGTAGTCGCGCGATGAGATTGTGAAAGCGAAAGGAGATTGTGACAACGCGATGTGTTGAGATGCGCTTTTGCGGCAGCGGCGCAGGGGCCAGAACGGGGGCGGTCCGAAATTTGGACGGCCCGCAGCTTCTGCCTGCGAAACGACCGCAGATGACCCCTCGATTCGAGCGCGGTGACATCATACTGCGCTTTCCTCCACACGCTCATCCAGCTGCATCATATTGCACACTCGACGATTCTTCTTTACAGCAGCTGCTTCATATCTGCCGCGTACATCGCAGCTGTAGTGGTCGAGCCCAGGTCAACTCGCGAAGGATGGCCGCCCTCGGCATCGCACGTGAGGCGGAGCACTTTCACTCGGCGCAGCGCGTTGCACTGGCACAGCGCGTCACCAAGATGGTTGACGGTGGCCTGCTGCCCCAGTCGGCCCTGGCAGCGCTGGAGGGCGCCAACCCCAGTGCCGTGGTGCACCACAGCAGCGGCATCCCCACCACAGTGCGCAGCCGGCCGCAGGGCGAGTTCGTGTACAACCACAAGAAGAGCCTCTTCCCAAGTGAGACAGCTTCTTATCCGTGGACTTAAGATAGGATGTCAATGATGCATTTGCATCCGTGTGCTTGGGGGCGCCTGCGCCAGCCGTTGGTGGCTGTGGCGCTAGCCCACCTGACTGCACAACCCACGCAGCAACTCACAGATTGCATCAGGAGGGATTTGTGGACGACGAGGTGGCTCTTCATGTGGCTGTCCCCGACATAGTGAGGGCTGCAATCCATCGGCTGCTGTCTTGCAGCAGCCGTTGTCATGTTGCTTGAAATTGCTGCCGGTGCCTTACCTTCGCAGTCCGCAACGGGAGATATTCATGTGTGTCATTCCGTTCGAGCGCAGTGCCGAAGCCTTCCATGGCATCGAAGCTGACGCTGGGCACCGGGCAAGTCAGCATGGGGCGCGCCAGGTGAGAACAGCTCTGGGGAACATATGCAACCGCAATGCAACCACTGGTCCCTTGCACGTGCACCAAAAGCCAAGGGCCGGATGCAGGTTGCTTGGTGGCACACTGGAACACAGAGTCGTCCATGCATCCGCAACGGCTTGCGCTGTTCACGTCAGGTGGACGGCGGATGGTGCCTCCATCTTCAGCGTGGCGGACGGCAAACAGCTGGCGCAAACACCCTATCAGGTGCCCACTCAGCAGCGCTTCTGTTGTGAAAATTGACGTTTCGACACATTCACACGCGGGAGGCAATGCAACACGAATATGGGTTGGAGATGCAATCTAACATTAATATGGGTCGGATGCCCATGTGTGATGTCGTTCAGTGTCTCTGACCTGCTGCCGTCGTGCTTCCATCAGGCGCCGACGCCTTACGAGCGGCTGCGGGCGGAGCGCATCGCGCGCGCGGAGCTGGAGACGCCGCTGGTGCGCGGCATGCGGCTCCTGCCCGTCTTCAGCCCCGGCAGGTGCACGCGCATCTCGTTCAACCGTGTCCTGGCCAGCCCCTTGCTGCTTGCCACCTGGGAGCTCCCGGATGTGCGCCGTGGAGAAGCGCACAGAATTTCCCGACTGCGTCTCGGGCGCATCCCAACAGCAAGTGTTGGACCTGGCACACCAGCGTGACTTGTAACAGTTGCCCATGTTAGGCCCCAGCAGGTGCAGCAGCTACTTGGTCACCCAGGCGGTCCTCCCTAGAGATGGCAGCACTCTTTTGATGGGCCTGAAGAGGGGAGGTGCACAAGAGATAGACAGGGGTGACCGGGCGCACACGTGGCGGAGGTGCTGACACGCTTGCCCAAAGTGCAAATTTCCTTACTGTGCTTCCTGCCCATGCCGCAGGGCCTTCTTCTGGGGGACCATCCTGGCGGTGTGGGGCACGGCAGCATCTGTCGTCTCGCTGCAGCGCTCGCTTGGCATCCAGCGGCCAGCGGACACCAACCAGGTATGTTGGAGTTCCTGTGCTGGCCAGAAATGAGCAGTGTCGTTCTCGATTTCTGTGCCGTACAACACATTGCATGCTCCAGGTGGGTCAAGTCTTGCGGCGTCTGGACTGCGGCACGGTGTGACTTGACTACACGCAGTCCTGCGCAGTTCTTATCTAGCTCACAAGCTCGTACTTACTAGGTGTGTGCCTTTCCGTAGCCTGATTTATGCAATGTATCTTGCAGGTGATGGCCCAGCTGTTTGCGCCGGTGACGGAGAGTCTGCGGAACGCGGGCCAGCGGGTGCGCGCAGCGATGGCCAGCAGCGCGCTGTCGCTGCCGAGCGGCGGCGGCCCCGACGCCGAGCCATCGGAGACTGTCAGGCGCATGCGCGCCATGTTCGCCTCGCACTGAGGCAGCGCGTGCACAGCGCCAGGCCTAATTCTGGACCGCTGGCGCTGCTGTGGCGCTGGACAGCGGCGGAATCGAGACATGGGATCTCGCCGCAGGGGCGAGCTGGGCAGTAGAACCTCGAGGCGGCAGCTGGTCAGCTGCGTGCTGGGCTCAACTTCAGTTATGAACTTACCACCTGTAGGTAGCCGGCCACATTGGCCACCACAACCCACCACAACCCATTGCGCGTGGCGGCTTCCTGGCAGCAGGGTTTCCGCCTGCCAGAGAGAGCCGCAGCAATAGTACACAGCTATGTCTCGCACGTGTGTTTGTACTGTGCTGGTGTTTCTGAGTAGGTAGTCGATAGCTGCAGTTTCAGGATGCGGAGCCTTCTAGAAGGCAGTCTTGTGAGGTCAATCTCATCAAATGCGCTTGCGGCTCGTCTCAATAGGTTAGCGCCAGGGCTTGTTCCAATGGGGATGTTCTTGCTAGGCAGCTTCAGCAGCGACATTGAATTTTGCATCGAGATCTGACCGTGTCAACCATGTCTTTGCAAGTTCCGAACTTCATTCAACCCCTGACATGCATATTCCACTCATGCACACTTCTTTTGTCTTCTTAAGCTTCCATTCGCTGACAAACTGAAATGAAATTGGCAGAAAGCGCCGCGAGCAAGAGGGGCTATTGGGGCGCCACCACGGCATCCAGCCCCGCCGCCGCCTCGGTGGGCGGCCGCATTTTGCGGCTCCGGACATTCGAGGCTGCGCCACGCCAGCACATCTTAGGTGAGCGGGCAGGGTACGACGCCGTACTGCTTTGCACCATACCGCCCCTCCAAGGCTTCGCTCCAGGACCAGCTCATAGCCTGCACTTCGGGCCAGCAGTGGGTGTTGCAGCAAGCCCTGCCGCACCCTGAAATACCACAATTGTCCGCGGTGGTTGCTGACGGACTCCTCCCTTCTCCCTAGACGCATGCGCCGGCGTCGGAGTGGGGTCTGGAGTGGGTATGATGTGCATGGCGCTCGCCGAGGAGGAGCAGAAGCAGAAGAGTGCGCAGGACGTTGCGCACTCGCCTATTGAGAAGAAGGTTAACACCTCCGGCGGTTTCGCGGCCTCCGGCGCCAAGTGATTTCCTTGACCGATTTGCCTCCGCTCTGGCATGCGGCGGCGGCGTCCGCCATGGGCTGTCTCTCTGTGGCGTGATGGTCGCTGCTGCCGCGCGGCGGACTGGTAGGGTTCTGACGCATGTCTCGCAACAACAGGCCCACGTGGGCAGCCGGCCGCTTATAGCTGCGGCCAGGCGTGCGTTTCAGAGAGGTGTTGCTTTTGTTGAGGTGAAGTTCAGACGTCGAACAGCAGAGTAGCGCAATTTCAACCAGAATTAACCGTAGATGTTCTTTCGCTTGAGAGAGCTAGGCAGTGCTCAGCATTGTGTACCTATTCTCTTGCGGCTGTAGTTACCATCGTATTGCATTTTGATCGTGTAAAGATTCGGCGGAACTCTGTTGTGTCTCTCCTGTACGCCGTCCCCACGTTTCTCAAGGCACATGCTCCATCTTCCGCAGCCGCCACCGGCTTGAAATGCCGAACCATTTCCACTTCTGTTTCCGCTTCATCTGCCGGCGCAACCCTTCGCAGTTATCTATATTGGTATACCGCTCCCCACTTCTTTTCCTTTTCCCTCTCCTCCTCGCCTCTCCAAACATTCACTACCCCGCTCCCATCCCTAATCCATACTGCTGCTGCTGCTGCTCCTGCTACTGCTACTGCTTTGCTATAAATCGCCGCCGCCGCCGACGCCGATACCATTACAATTCACCCTCACTGATCCCTCTTCCCCGCCTCCAGCCCCAGTCGTGCAAGGGCTGCCGCCAGCGCCCCTGTGCATGCGCACGAGCCTCGCATTCGAGGATGCGACTAAAATGTCCAGACATCACGTCACGCCTTTCACCGCACCGGCTTCATCATAACGTACGTGGCCGCCCCCGCCTGCAGGGGAGCCGTTGCGAATCATATGATGATCTGCTGTAGCCGTGCCCGCCGCCGGCGCTCCCATGCAGCCGGGCCTGACCCGCGGTGCCCCGCCAGAAGCAGGGTCCCGGTCGTCTGCTGCAGGGTGGATGCACGCCTGAGTCAGACAAGGCTAGGCAAAACACGCTGTTGCGGCGGGCAGCCTTGATCCAGAGGCTGATGGTGTGGATGAAACACAGCAGCAGCGCGCACTTTCAGGCTGCCACAGCTGCACGCACACTGCAAACGATCCGCCGATCCGCAAGCCTTCTGCGCCGCCTGCCGCTGCCTGACGCTATACGCCGCAGCTGCAGCTGGTCAGGAATGGTCAGGACGGATGCTATCAACCCCATCACTCGCAACAACCAATATGCCCGTCTTCATGGGTGCTGGATAAGCATCGAATGGGGCATTGCTGGAGCAAAATACAGGCAAAGTTGGCTTGATGAAGCACTGGTTATGTAACCCGGAATCTTGGGATATGACGCTCTTGATCGCCAGTCAAAAACCGTCTTGCAGAGCCTCGTCTCGACTGCAAACAACGCCTCGGGGCTTCAGACGTTGCTGGCACCACGCGCAGCGCTGCAGAGTTTAAACTGGCGATCCAATCGTCTGACCACCTGTCGGCGAGTGATCAAACACAGTTCAGTCCGCCAACGCCCGGGCTTTTAGCTTCCGTCTGCATCTAAGGCACTGGATGTCAGCAACGCCATGAGCTCGCGGGGTCAGCCTGAAAATTTGGAGGCTGCCACACGGGTCTACAGACAGCTGCAGGAGGCGATATGCGGCCCTGCGGAGCATCAGAGCGGGGCAGGCAGCGATAAACGCGCGATCGCTGTGCTGGCGCACGTCATGAAACCTCAGAGCTACCGGCTGCCGGTTGTGAGTGCCTGATGTAGCCCATCTCTTGTCAGCATAGCACAGGTCTGCAGCGCATTGCAGCAGTTTGCACCCGCGCACTGCGCACGTTCGTATGGCATGCGGACACTCGGCAGCTGCGTCTCGCGCTGCGTCTGTCTGGCATTCGATTGCGCATTGCGGCTTTCAAGCTGGGCCGCAGTGCCATCCTCACTGCATCCACATCGTCGCCCACCAAATGCAATCGCGACAATCATGAGCTCCGACATCTCTGCACTACGGCATGCAGGACGGCCAGGCGACACTGCAGCAGCTGCTGCCGAGGGCGGCAAATCCGCACAAGCTGCAGCAGCACTACACGCTGCTGGAAAGCTCCGGGTGCGCTCAACATTGGGCGGCAAGACGAAAACGAAAGAGCCTTTTTGTTGCTCAAGCTGTACTGATATTCCCAAGGTGCCGGGAGTGTGAGTTGCCTGCCCCGTAATGCTGCAGTCTTACAGCAATTGCACCCTTTCGTGCAGGGCGCCGCTGCTGCCGGAATTTGCGGCGCTGCTGCAGGAGCTGAGCCGAAGCCCGGAGGCTGCCGCGGTACTGCGCCAGTCTGACAGGGGCGGCATGAACGGCGCAGCGCCGCGCCCGGCCTTGCGCAGCAATCGGCACGAGGCCGGCGGCAGCGCCGCCGGCAGCCGCGCCAGTAGCCTCGCGGGCAGCGCCCCTGCCAGCCCGTCGCAGCGGCACCGCCAGCAGCCGCAGCAGCAGCAGGCTTCTGTATTCGAGGCCGCCCATAGCCCGCCGCACGGCGTGGCCGTGTGGACGGCGTCTTCACCGGCGTCTTCACCGCGAGGCTCGCCGCGCGCCAGCCGCGATGCGGCGGGTGATGCAGGATTGCCGCCTGCATATTCCGTGCACCGCGCCGGGAGCAGCGGCGAGGCAGCCGAAGACGGCGCGGACTCGCCTGGCAGGTCACCAGCGAGGGGCTCGCCCCGCAACGGTCGGCCCGGCGGCAGGGAGGCCGGCTTCTTTAGCCGGGGCGGCGGCGGCGGCGCGAGTTCAGGCGCCAGCGACGCCTCAGCCGCGTGGCTGGCAAGCCAGGGTGTAGTGGACGTTGGGGGGCCCTCCGCCCGGACTACTCCCAGAACCAAGGGCCTGTTCGAGCGGCAGCTGGCGGCCATGGGCCAGGCGGAGTCCCCTGCGGCGGCAGCACCGACGGCGATGCTGTCAGACGGGCGGGCGCAGCCGCCACAGTCACGGCGCGAGCGGCGGCCTGGCAGCGGCCTCTCGCAGGTGCGGCGCGCGGCCGGGCAGAAAGTATGCACGAACTACTGTCCCGCTGCTGTGCCATCTGAATCAGCAAGATGTTATTCGTCCACATGTGCGGCCCCAAGTGACATGTGATAAGAACCTGCCTGGACGGGCTGCAGCCCGCCTGGATTTACGAACCGGACCTTGATCCAGTGACATGTTCGCAGTCCCATGCTGCCTCTCAGTCAGCAATCAGGTCCGCGCTTTCGACAAAGCTGATTTTCTGAAACCTGACTTGCAGGGAGCGGAGGCCGTGCTGTCTGCGGCGCGCGAGAAGGTCGCACGCGCACGGCTCGGCAGCGGCGCCGGTGGTGCAGATGCAGCGGGAGGGCTGAGGACGCCGCGGGCCAGCATCGCCGCCCCTGGCAGCGCACGCAGGTCGGACATCACCTTCTCAACATGTGCTTCCCTGCATCATTACTCATGAACATGTGTCGGGCTCTTGCACATACGGCCAGCTGAGTCCTGTTGCGGTGACGGCATGAGCAGACGCCTGAGCAAATGTCTTCTGTGTCAGTAACGCCAATCTCTCCCCCTGTGGCGCAGTGCGGCGGCGGCGGCAGCGCCTGGTGGCTGGACGCCGGAAGCGGGAAGTGGCAGCGCCGCGGTGAACGGCGGCGGTCCGACCAGCCGGCCCGTCAGCGACCACGGCAACCCGCTGTTCGGTCAGGTGCTGCCCGAGACGCCAGCACTCACACCATGAATCGTCACATTGGCCGTGACAGCACTCGGTCTCGCACGATGCATGCACAATCGCAGCTTCTGGAGAGTGCAGACGCCTTCACACGTGCATGTCGATGCTGTCCTGCTCGGGCGTAAAGTACCCAGCCTCAACGTCCGCACTCCCTGGCACCACGACCACCGAGAAGAGAAAAGCACGGTTTCTTCGCCGCAATGTACAGGATGCAGCGACGCCGCTGCCCAAGTCGTGGCGCGCCGTTGGCGGCGGGGACGCAGGGCCCGGCGGGGCGGCGGCGGCGCGATCTGGCGGCGCGCCCGCGCCCGTGCTGGCCGAGATCGGTGACCTCTGGGACCAGGTGGGACTTCCGAGTCTCGCTTCTTGGAGATTCTGTACACACACATGTCATGCATTCAAATGCGCTCTGCGGAGTGTCTGGGCCTCAGCTTGCCAGCAATGTGCCGGCCCTAGCAGGCTGCCGCAGCCCTCCCCCAGCAACTTTACTTGCCCTTTACTTGCCCTTTACTTGCCGCTGTCTACATCACTGCCCACGTGCTCGCATGCTTGTAGCTGCTCTGCTGGTGTTGCAACACGGCCGTGACCGTCCGGCTGCCCGCAGTTTCCCCGGCTGCCGGAGGTGGCAAGCGCGGAGACGCCGCCAGAGTGGCACGTGTCGCGGCCGCACCTCACAGGCTATGCCATCATGCAGGTGTGCCACTGATCCACTAGCCTCGGAGATGCATGACACCTCGTGACGTATGTGACGACACGGTGCAGATCCGTTCACCATGCTGCCGGGGGCGCCAGTCTCAGATGCGGCCTTTCTCCCTGCACCCCTGTGGCCTGGCTATCACACTGCAATCACTTCGGAGTGGAGTCTTGGCCGCCCAATTCCTGCAGGCAGCGGTATCGGATCGGCCCCCGCCGGCGGGGCTGCCGCTGCACTCCCTGCCGCTGGAGGTCCAGGATGCCACCTGTGCGTGCTCTTTACTTCCCGGAGACACTTCTGAAGAGCTTGAGGTCGAAACAACTTACCGTTTTTACAATGATATGTGTGCATGCGGCCGTTCGCTGGGCACGAGAATGCGACCACATTCACCCAGTCCACATGACTGAACGCCACAAGCCCCAAAGCATCTCAGCCTGTGACTCGCCATTTTTGCGTGCTGAAACAGCGTTTCTCCTCCTGCCCACAGTGGTGCAGGACCTGCTGTTCGCCTTTGACGGTCTGGACGGGCGATATGTGCGCGCGGGTCGGGTGGCGGCGGAGGGCCGCCCTCACCTGGCCTTCTCCCTCGAGGCACCCGGCGGTCGGCTGGACGCGACGCTCTCGGAGCACGTCCGCATGCTGCTGCCCATCTGGTGAGCTTACAAGCAATGTGTGAGCTCGCACGCCTCTGTGGGGGTACGTTGCTTTGGTAGCTTGGATCACTGGATTTCATCAGAGTGGACGCGGCGCCCGCGGAGGATGCGCACATGCTGCTGCCTATCTGGCGAGAGTCGTCACAGGAAAAACAAGGAGCTGTCATGGCACCTCGCGGACCTTGGACACATGCTGCTGCCCAACTGATGCAAATGTTGTGATGGAATGCGGTCACTGTGATTCGGAAATCCGTACCAATGCGTGGATGGCTGTGGTGCACACCATCTTCAGTACACAATGCGTGTTTTGCCCTGCTCTGCAGCGAGTCTGTGGCGACGCTGCGGCGGTTCGTGGACGTGAGGTCTCTGCCGGCATGGGGCGGCGTCAGCCACGCGCTGGCGGCGGGGCTGCGGCAGCTGCTGGCCGACTGGGCGCTGTTCCTGGCGCAGCTGGAGCACCGCGCCCTGCGCGGCAGCCTGTCGCTGCAGGTGCGCAGATGGTTCCAGTACACAATCATTTTCCTTGACTGTGAAAGAAAACTTGAAATCGGCAGATTGGTCGCTGATCCTGACGCAGCTAGAGCACCGCGCCCTGCGCGGCAGACTGTCGCTGCAGGTGTGTACTTGGATGCAGGTATCCAAACTGAATCCAAGGGCAGAACATGAACATAGAGCACCTTCGTGCTGAAGGAACGGTGCAAGCAGAGCATCCACCCTGCCTGGCAGACGCTGCAGATCTCATAGGGATTCAAGCCTTATATTTACAATGGCTTGAATCCCTAAGACCTGCAGCGTCTGAACGCTGCGGTTGCTGGCGGGGCTCGCCGCGCGCGCCGCCACAACCCTGCACCCATCTGTGTACATTTTGCAGGATGTATGAGAGAAGCACAACTGGAAACCACAACCGATGTGCAGGCGCTGGTGTCTGAGTGCCAGCTACCGCTGCGCACGCTGCGGCTGCTGGCGGGGCTGGCCGCACGCGCTGCCGCCACTGCCGCCCGAGGCGCGCCGCTGCTGGACCTTTTGGCGGCCGCTGCCGACAGCGCCGCAGGCGATGTGGCTGCGCGGCCCCGGCTGCGGGCGCTGCTGGAGGTCGCCGCGGCGCCCTACTTCAGGTGCGATGGTTGCCATGCAGCCCTGAAAAGCACGTTTTCAGCTCGGTCTCATTTCAGGAATGGCAAAGGGCGGCTTGGAGGTGTATGTGCCGGACGGGAGTTGCGTCTGCAGTTCCCAAGTGTCCAACTTGAGGATGCGATGCAATCCAAACCTTGCAGGGTGCTGGAGCGGTGGCTGACGCAGGGCGCGGTGGATGACCCATTCTCGGAGTTCATGGTCTGTGAGCAGTTGGTGCGCTTTCGCTATCTTGCCTCGTCAGCAACACCTCATCAGTGCCCTTGCGTGTGATTCTGCACTGGAGGTCAGTCACTGGGATGCCAGCTGATGCGCAAAACCCTGGGCGTTGTTACAATGCTGCTGGCTGCGCTTTGTGGCGCTGATTCCGAATGGCAGTGTCAGCCCTGTGCGCTGATGGGCGGCAGGACGGGCCGCGCGACTGGCGGCGCTTTGTGCTGGGCACGCGGCCGGCGGCGGACGCAGATGACGACTCAGATGCTGAGCCGCAGCAGCAGCAGCCGCGCCTCGTCGCGGATGTGCCGGCGTTCCTTGCGCGGTCTCAGGACGCCGTCTTGGCCACAGGCACGCTCCTCTTCCCGAAAAACTATATTGCGCAGTGTTGGTTTCATCCTGGCCAAAGACACGCACCATTTTCTGGAGTGAGATTGCGTGCTGCTTGTTTCCCACACAGCAGCGGCTTCGTTTTGACATGCGGTAGAGCACCCTGCAATTGATGTGGGCATAGTGCCGGAGGCTGCGCATGTCACACCTTGCAACGCTGGGAGCTGCGCATCCCACGATTCTAGGTAGTGCATGAGTGACCTCCGACACTCACGCTCGGAGAATGAACCATGACTGAGCAACTGGGGCAACTCAAGGCACCAGGCTGGCCTTGTCTTCGCGGTCTTGTTCCTTGCGACTTTGTCTATGTGCGCATCACAGTGGGTGTCGTTGCTGCAGGGCGATACATCAATGCTGTGCGTGAGGCGGGCCTGCCGGTGCCTGCGATGCTGCCGCCAGACGAGCCCCTCGGTGTGGTCCCATGTCACCTCACTGCAAGCCTGAGGGGAATGAACCCCCCTCGTGGCAAACAAAACCCTCACCTCGTGGCAAGTCTGGCGACGCCAGTCAGATCGCACCATCAGCGTCGCACACCAAGTCAAATCCTGAGATTCGGTTATGTTCCTGAAAGCCGGCGTATGCTCCCACCGCGGAAACCTCACCGCTATGCGCTCACGTGCAGTGTTCGACGTGCACGGCGCATTTGAGCGGGCGATCCGAGGCGCGCATTCCACCGCGTCCGCAGCGGCGCTACGGCTGCTGGCTGCGGAGGCGCCCGGCGGCGGGCCGTCAGCGCTGGCGCAGCTCAAAACCCTGCAGCAGGTGCGTCACGGACGCCGTTCAAGGGATTGTGAGCCAAGGGATTGTGAGAAAGGCATTGGCGTGGAGTCCAACAGAAGAGTGCGCATCTGTTGCTGGTTGAACGAGCTGGCATCACAGCATCACAACCCTTGCGCCAGTGCCAGCGTTTTGGCTGTTGTTGCTGATGCTGCGGCTTGACTGGCACCAGCGTAACATCAGCTGAAGTGGTGTGCCTGGATGACGCTTGTGACGCTACGTTTGCCTGTCAGACGATCTGCATGTCCCAGTACCATGCCGATATCGTCACAGGTGACCATTGCGCGGCTCCACTGCAGCAAGCCACACACATGGACTTGCAGCTGGTGGACTGATGTAGAATTTCCCAAAGGCTGGCACACATCCTTCGAATCCTGAAGATGCCGGTACTCCTTCACACCAGGGCCTACCGGCGTCATCCTTGTTCTGGATGCGCACAGGTCATGCTGCTGCAGCCGGGCGGCTGGTCGAGCGCGTTCTTGGAGGCGGCCGCTGCAGAGCTGACGACGCCAGCGGGGGCGGCGTCAACAGATGTCCTGCACGCCACTCTTCTGCAGGGTGAGCGCCTTGTGCTGCCTGGTCCTGTCATCCAGTTGCGCCTTCGCGCGATGGCCGCGGCCATGCTGAGGTGACCTGCTGCGTGACGCGTGAATTCCAGGTCACATGAATTGTCAGTCACAGCAAGGCCCATGTACGCTCAGCTGGGCGCAGCACGGCTGCCGGCGCTAGCGCTGTCACAGAGCAGGCGGCATGCGACCACGCCAGCGTTTCAAGACCCTGCTGGGTTCTGTCAGCTCATTTTCGTGTGTGAAACTATAAGCACTGTGAGTGCCCCGCAGAGCTGGGCGCGGCGGGGCTGCCGGCGCAGACGCTGGCGGCGCTGTGCGTGGTGTGCGACCACCGCAGTGTGCTCGCAATGCACACGCATGCGCTGGAGGGGCCGCAGCGCTTCCTGGCTGCCGCGGCCGCGGCGCAGGTCCGGTTTCATAAGCAAATTTAATTTCAGACCTGGGCAGCTCATGTCTATCTATCTTCGACCGCCGCAATGGCTGCTGTGTTGCCTCGGCACGGCGCCCGCCTGCAAGCTGCAGCACTTTGCCACGCCCGGCTCCGCCAGTCTTGAACCCTTCTGGATGCGTCCACTGGCTGGGCTGATCGAGACGGCATGTTGAGAGGTGCTCATTCCTCCGATGCACCTTCCTCAACGTTCTCTGCTGTGTCCTCGTTGCAGGACCAAGCGAGGGCTCTGGGTCGGCAGAGCGGCGGTGGCGACGGTGTCGAGGGCGGCGCAGCCAGGCAACGGGCCAAGGCGGTTCCGGCGGTCATGCGCGCTCACTTCATGCTGTCCTACGAGGTGAGGAGCTGCTTACGGAAGAAGAGTGCAATTAGCATGGGGCTGGATGGTCAGCAGGGAGTTTGGCAACCATCACCATATCTTGTCGGGCGAATCGACGACTCGTGTCTCGATCCCGCGCCACCGTCTCGTCCTCTGCACAATATAGCTATGTGCGATGTGGAACACTGAGTCGAGGGTCGCCCAACTTTGCTCCCCGTCTGGTCGCAGGTGGCCTGGCCGCTGAGCGTGCTTGTGACGCCGCTGGCGCTGGCGCAGTACCAGTCCCTGTTCCGCCTGCTGTTCGAGCTGGCAGGTGTGCAGCGCGACTTGGCGGCCGCCGCGCAGCTGCACAAGGCCGTGCGCCGCCTGCCTGGGTGCGCATCCTCTGCTAATAATGTATCACAGCTGGTTCCCAGCAGGAGACTTTCATACAATTTGTCGTGCAGCGCGACCTCACGGCCGCCGCGCAGCTGCTCAAGGCCATGCGCCGCCTGCTGGGGTGCGCGCCTGCCCATTACACAATCGCAATCTAGGTATGCATTTCTTAGAGAACGGCATATCATCTACTGCATTGCACGCACCTCTGCATCGCACCACCTTGTCGCCCCTGGCCGCTCCGGCAACCTGGCGGGGGGGCTATTCCTGCCCCGAGCCAGATCTGCCACTTCTAGCCTTCCAGTCCAGAATAGTACCCCGGCAGTCTCCGATCCTGCGACGACATGGGAAATGCACATGTGCTCACGGGCTTTAAGCTGGTGCTAAATGTGGTGCGTGGCAGGCACTCTGTAGGTTGGTTTCCCTGCTGCAGCAACTCAGGGGCTGGGACTCTCACACTAGGTGTTCATTGTTACCGCATTCACGGAAAATTCTGCGACATACGGCGTGCGGTGCGCCATGAAGCACATGTTCGAGTTGGCAGGGCGTTGAGATGCTCACGCTATGTGCTGCCGTCCCCGCAGGGCGGCTGTGCCGGTGGCGGCAGCGGACTGTGTGCGGTGCGCCATGAAGCACACGTTTGATGCGCTGCGGGCGTACCTGGCGTCGGGGGTCGTGGCGCCGGCGCTGGCAGCGCTGCAGGGCGACCTGCGCGCCGCCAGAACCCTGGAGGAGGTGCGCAGTCACACGTCGTCTTTAGAGCCTTCATAATACGCAACACCGCAAAGCCGGGCGCTGAAACGGACTGCGGGCCGCAACACCCTGAATGAGGTGCAGGATCTGGCACACGCTCTTGGACTCAATCCGAAGGGGACACATCCGCAGCAGTGCGCATGAAGGATGTGCACCTGTCACGTTAACCGTTCCCCATCATCAACACCATCACCGTCAGCCAGTGATGTGCCCAGTCTCATTCCAGCATTCGGATGCATCGCCAGTGAGATGCACCGCCACGGCGAAGCAAGAGCAGAGCAGTGTATCACTTCCATGTGCAGGCGGCGGTGGCGCACGAGGCGTGTGTGGCGAGGCTGCTGCGGGGGGCGCTGCTGTCGCGGCGTCCCGCGGCGCTGCGACACCTGCAGCACTGCCGGCAGCGCGTCGCCGACTTTGCCGCGGCGCTGTCGGCGCCACTGGCGGCCGGCTCTCTGCTCGGCCGCGGCGCGCGCACTGGTGAGAGAATGCGCATCAAAAGGCGAATTTGCAGGGCATGTAGAGCGGAATTCTTCAAAGATAACGTGCCGCTGGCGGCCGGCGCCCTACTCGGCTGCGGCGCGCGCACCGGTGAGTCTTAGACGCATCGCCGGACGGAAAAAAGGCACAGAATGGCGGATGTCAAATGCATGAAAAGGAAATTCGAGGTATCAGAAGGCAACCCTCTCTGGAATGACGCACCGCGCGCGAGGCCCGAGAAAGACCGGCAGATTTGGCTGCACAGGCAACATGCAGTGTGAAGCATGCTGTAGCTGTCGAACAGCCTTTGGTATCTCGCTGGCGCCGTCTGCAAGCACCTGTGTGCCGTCAGCAGCGCTGCATGCGTCATGATGTTCTCGAAGCCTGCCATCTTGCTTTCCGGGATAGATCAAAGGCGTGGCCCCGTTTCCACGCTGCAGGCAAACCGCGGCTGGACAGGCGCAGCCCGCACGCGGAGGCCGCCGCTGCTTCGCTGCTCGGGCGGCTCACAGGCGCTGCCTTCCGGCAGCAGGTGGACGCCGCGGAACAGGGCTTTGCCGCGGACCTGCAGCAACTCATCTGCGGTGCGCTATCTGATCCGAGTTAACCGACAGGCATCAACACGGGTTCTCTATGTCTTTGGCCTTCCGGCAGCAGGTGGACGTTGCGGAGGCGGGCTTGGCCGCCGACCTGCAGCAGCTCATCTGCGGTGCGCCGTATGTACACGTAGTGTCTGCAGAATGGACACTTAGTGAGTGCAAAAACTGGCTTGAACTTACTATTTCGTCCGGCACCCTCCCGCTTGCCGCCAGATTGCCACCAGAAGGTGGACGCCGCGGAACAGGGCTTTGCTGCAGCCCTGCAGCGGCTCACTTGCGGTGCCGGTGCTGGTTTCCCCGCCGAGGAAACCCACAGACGAAATGGGCGTTCAGGGAGTGATCGATGTCCGATGCAGGCAGGGTTTGTGCACTTTAACGTTGTCTCATTATCACCCAGGACTGGTAGCATCCCGCATGACTGTGTGCGCTCCAGACTGTGCTGAAAGAGGGTGCAGTGCTGCGCGCAGAGCTGGCGCTGCGGGAGCTCAGTTCTCTATTGATGTCACATGACACCTTATCACTCATGATGAATCGTTGCGCTCCTTGTCTGCTGGCACAGAGCTGTATGCGGCGCACTGCCCTAAATTCTAAACTCTAAACCCTGCGAGTCGGCGCCGCGAGCAGAGCTGGCACCGCAGGCATCATCTGTAATTTTTTGCAGACACTGGTTTCTCAGACTCTGCCGTGCCTCTGCAGAGCTGTGTGCTGCACACCGTGCAGCCAGGAGGAGGGTTCAGCGCCCCGCGCCGAGCTGGCAGCGCCGCAACCGCGAATCTGTCAGTCCTCTTTTCTGAATCGGATACCATGTTGCACTCTGCACAGCTGTGCAAGGCTCATTGGCGGCACGGGAGGAGGGGTCAGCGCCGCGTACACAGCTGGCGGCGCTGCAGGAGCTCATACATAGGGCTGCGTCTGAAACGCTCGATTGAAATCATGCTGCGCCATTGCAGAGCTATGCGCGGCGCACCGCGCGGCGCGGGAGGAGGGGTCGGCGCCGCGCGCCGAGCTCGCAGCGCTGCAGGAGCTGATCGCGGGGCTGGGCGCGGACAACGGCCTCGCGATCACCGTGGCGGTCGAGGACGCGCTGGCGGACGCAGGGCTGAAGATATGAGGATTCTAAATTCCGGCTCCCGGCGTCTGCCGTGGTCTGCCGTGGCGGTGAATGGCACGCTGGCGGGCGCTGGGCTGCAATCCTGAGGCCAAAAGACATGCTGTCGATTTCATTCTCTGTAAGGTCGCGGGCGACGGACGGTGGCAGCCAGGCAGAGCCCACAGGGTCGGTACCTGCCACAGGGTGCTAGCGGTAAGGTTGCGATGTTGCCGGGGCTCAAGTGACGAAACTGCTGGGGAGCCGAGCCACTGCACACAGCTGCCCCGGGATGCTGAGCTCAACAGGAATTTGCCGCTTTGTGGTTTGCCTGGCGCAGGTAATCATGCGTTCAGAAGAACAATGCAGTCGTGTGCTGCCACAGATGAGTGCTTGCTTGCTGTCGCCACTGTGAATCGTGATGTCGAATCATTACAAAATTGAAGGATGTTTCCGAACTGTTCCTGGACGTCCGTAACGTGAGCTGTGCTCGACTACCACCGAAAAGCAGGAATGTCTGCCACGTGTTTGAAGATTCCAACGACGCAGCACCTCCACTGACTGCAGCTGTTGGCAGGAGCCACCGCCGTCAGAGGTGCAACCAACGCACAACTTTCGAACACTGATTGACTAAGTCGAGTTCCTTGTTCAACCTACTGAGTGATGCTACCTCCCTCGCTCCCGATGTTCCATTTTCCTGCATTCCATGTTCAGACAGCTGCACTGCGTGTTCAGACCCCCATTGCGTCCCATGCGCCGCTCTTGCTAGAAAACCATGCCCTTTGCCCGAGGCTGCGAAGGGGCCAGCCGACACCCATCCTGCAGTACCTGCCTGCTCCTGCATCACGACTCTTTGATAGCCGACAGGTCTCCTGCTATTGTCTGCTCGCCACTCCGCCAGATGCATCACGAGCATGTCAAGCCGATGCCCCGAAAGGCGTGCCCCGCGTTTTGCAGCCAACCATACCTCTCCTTGCTCTCTGGTACGCCGCCGCCGGTGCCGCCGGCGCTCTCTCACTCTCCGCCCTTTGCTTAGGGCTGGGTTTCAAAGTTCCATCATTCAGATTTCCACCATGTGTTCCGCAACGGCAGCCTGCTGCACCGCGGCAAGCAACGGCGCCATCGCCGCGGGGCCGCCGCTGCTGGCTGCCGATGCGGTTGCCGCGCCGCCGCCGCCGCCGGCGGCGGCACGGGCACTGGACGATTTGCTGCCGCCCTTACCGCGGCCGCCCCGGCCGGTGGATGGGGCCGAGCCGCCAGGCCCGTGCACAATCTGCGAACAGCAGTTTGTAAACGGCAGTTTGTCAACGGCAGTTTGTAAACGCCAGTTTGTCAACGGCAGTTTGTAAACGCCAATTTGTAAACGAGCATTGATCCAAGTTGCGATCAGAGCAGCGTGGCATGCCACAGTTGCGCCAAAGCCTCGAGCGGGCTGTTGAGATGAACAGAGGTTCCTGCTCCCAGAACAGGTATTCGAGACATTGAACCGGCCATTTGTCGACCTTGAAAACATACGTCCACGCAGCAGCGGCGGCGCGCACCTCAATGCGTAGGCGGAAGCGGTCGGCGCCCGGCCGCACGAGCGTCACGGTGTCGCCCGTGGAGATGCCCCAGTGGCCCGCCAGCGCCTTCCACCCCGCGCGGAACTCGTAGGAGTAGCGCGCCGGTACCGAGCGGTAGGTCATGGGCCACACCCGCCCGGCGGGGTCCTCCAGCTCCACCTGCACCTGGCAGCTGCTGCCTGTGGGGCGAAGGGAGATGGTTTCAGAGATTGTAGGATGAGGAAGTCCGGAAAATACAATGCGGTCTGGCGGGGTCCTTCAGCTCCACCTGCACCTGGCAGCTGCTGCCTGCGGGGGGGCAAGGACATGCTGGAATATGATGTCTGACATCCAGCAATCCATTTGTTCCTACCGGCGGGGTCTCCAGCCCCACCTGCAGCTGCTGAATGCAGGTGCAAGAAAATAACGAGTTTTGTTCAGATTTGAGGTAGTTGTGGGAACAGATGTTTCGTTGAGGGTTGCTCCAGCTCCCAGCCCGCAGCTGCTGCCTGCAGGGGCAAAAGAGGCGTGAGGGTGGCATGGAACGACGAGAACACATGAAACGGAGACATAATTGCCGGGCCCGGCAGGAGCTCCCGCTCCACCCGGCAGCTGCTGCGTGCGGGGGGCAACTGATTGACAGACGGAAGGGGCCTGGCAGGACAAGGTTCTCATAGCACAGTTCGTGTCTGACCTCCTGAATTCTGACCTCTTGGATACCCCGATAGCAGCAGAGGCCCATTTCCCGCGGGTGGCATAGTTCCCGCATCAGCTCAGGGCAAGAAGTTTCCCATCTACGTGAGACACAGCTGGAAAACGGCAGCAGCTCACAACCTGCAAGGTCCGAACAGAAGAGCAGTGCATTCCTCGCAGGTCCTGTCTTCCTACCTGTGGAGGAGCAGGACTGGGGCGCGGGTGGCAGCAGCTGCCGCGCCATATCCTTCGTCAGGCACAGGATGTGGTCGCAGCTCTTGTAGTCCAGGGTCTTGGAAAACGCCAGCGGCGTCTCACCGCTACTGTCGCCCTTGCCGCCGTTGCTTTTGGCACACTTGTTGTTGGAGGCCGCTGCGCCACCGCCGCCGCGGTGCGACGGCTGCCGCGCTGCTGGCGCCGCCGGCCCAGCCCGCTGGCCATTCTGCTGCGGCGGCGGTGCAGTGGCCGGCAGCGCGACCAGCTGGCTCAGGAAGTCACCGGCGGACGACGACTCGTGCTTAATGGCCTGCTGCAGCGTCTGCAGTCCCGCGGACGCCGCGAAACCGCCGCCATAGGCAGAAGCGCCGCCAGCGTTGGACAGGCGGCTCACGGTGTCTGCAGACAGCGTTGCCAGCGAGCCCTTGCCGGCGGCCTTCGCGTCGAACAGCGAGCCGGTGCGGCTGCGGCTTGACGCCTGCAGAAAGAGAAAGATTGCTGCCAGCTCAGCAAAAGCAGGACACTCCGCAAAGCTAGTCAGCTGCAAACGCACAGCAGGCAACGATGTCACAGCACAACGTTCGTGGCTCAGGATCTCCCACCTGCGGCGACGGCGGCTGAGAGTTGGGGCGGGAGCCAGCGGTGGAAGGCGGAAGCAGCGGCACTTTGGCGCCCCCTGCGTCGGCCGCCGCCACGTTCGCCAGGCTGTCCAGTCCGGGTTGCTTGGCATCGGCCACCACCAGCGGCTGCACGAAGTACGAACAAGGGGTCAGGAAGCATCAGACATGCAGATCTGCATGTGAAAAATGTTGGCCAAGCTGTTCAGTCCGGGATGCTTGACGTCGGCCATCAACAGCGGATGCAACCTGATAAAGTAGAGGTTAGGATTGTCATACACGCAGAATTATCGACAGCACCACGAGCTCCAGGCACATTGTGGGCGGTAACCAATAGAGCACGCAGTATCACACAGGCAGGCCACTACCCTGGCAACAGGCGGCATATTGGGATAATTTAGGCCATGCTGCACTCACTGCAGATGCTGAGAGTTAGGTTCATTTCACGCATATATAATGTAAGATATCACGTATCAGAAGTTGGACTGCACCTGCGCCTCTGGCAGCACCTCGATGCCATCCGCCGAGCCGCGGCGGTCACCGGTGACGCTGCATCGTGCGGCGCCCAGGCCAGCCGCACCGGCTGCGAGGTTGAGCCGCGGCATCGAGCGGCTCAGCCGGATGCGCACGGCGTCGGCGCTGGCAAAGGCATCGGCCTCCGGCGCGGCGGCGTGGCGCGGCAGCCCAGTGAAGTGAGCCGCGCCGACAGGGGCGGCGGCGTCAGGGTAGACGAACCCAGCACCGCAGGGCGGTCCATGCACGCTGCTGCCGTCTGCGCTGTCGATGCGGCCGATGATGTTGGGGTGCTCAGCCACGGCCGCCGCTGCCGCGGCGTGCCGCCCGCGCCGCATGAACGGCAGCGGCGTCGCCGCCGCCAGGTCTCTCGAGGCGCCCGCTGCCAGCCGCGGAAATGACAGCTGGCTGAGCAGGGCGCGGCCCGTGTCGCCCTCAGTCTGCCGCTGGCCCATCTGTGCAGCGAACGGCGAGCGCGGCGGAGCAGGCAGCGACATGTACGCCGCGGATGGTGCGCCACCACCGCCGCTGCCGGAGGGAAGATCCGGCGTGCCGCTGCGGGAGTGGTGTCCTGGCGTCGCGTGGCCACTGCCACCGTCCGGCGGGGAATCGCCGCCGTCAGGGAGCTGCTGCTTTCCTGAGGCGGCGGGCGCGCCGTGGGGTTGCGTCGGCCAGTGCAGGTGGCTGCGCGGGCTGTCGGGGCTGCACAACCACAAGGCAGTCGCTTGGCACCTCATTTGAAGGGAGGTTTAGCACCAGCAGTCACTCAGCATGTCTGCAAGTGGATGCTGCGGGCGTGACGACCAGCAGTCGTTCGTCATTTCCGCGAGAGCATGCTGCAGGCGGGATGAAACTCTGCTTTCAGGCAGCCTCAAGGGAACAAAAGAGGCGAGCGTCCATACCTGTCGTTCGCGCCGATGGCGGTGGCGTATGACATCGTGGAGTGGTGCGAGTGCTGCGATAAGGCTGGCTGGCCCTTGCCTCCGCCGCCGGCAGCGCCCTGCCTCTGTGGCGCCGCCGGCGGTCCGCCGAGCACGCCTGCCGCCCGCAGCTCAAGCCCGAGCGTGCGCAGCGGCGCGCTGTCGCCGCATGCAAAGGTGCTACCTGCCAGATGTGAGTCCGCCGCGCCGCCGTTGGGGCTGTCATCTGCAGGGCTGCTGGCGTCGCCGTGCCAGTGCGCTGTCTGCTGCCCATTTGCGTCCCGCTGCTGCTGCTGCCGTTGGTGCTCATACGCCGCCGCCTGCTGCGCCGCTGCCTGCTGCGCAGCCGCCGCCTGCTCGTGCTGCTGCTGCAGGTGCTGCTGGTCGGCGTGGTGCGCCTGCTGCTGCTCGCTGGGCATGCCGCCGTGTGCCGTGAGCGCCTGCAGCATTTGCATCGCGGCGCCCACCTGCGCCATGTCACCCGGCGGCGGCCGCCCCGCGGCCTGCGCCGCTGCGGCCGCGCCGTGCGCCTCCAGCAGCGTCGCCCGCGCCGCCAGCTCCGCCTCCAGCCGCGCGCAAAACCCTTCTCGTGACACGACTGCGGCCTCACGGCGTTCCACCGCCGCCAGGCGCCCGCCCAGCTCCTGCTGCATGCCCGCCACCGCCGCCTCCACATTCTGCGGCACGTAGGCGAATCGACTGGCAGTCTGACGCTAAAATGCGCATAGTAGGCAGATACCGGCATATGCAGAGCGTGATTGATGCCAGCGCCGGTAAGTACTGGTGCACCATTTGGGGCATGTCATATTGGCCTGAGGCATGGCATCCAGAAAAGAGGGGCGACAGGGCAGCCCCAGCACAAGCCCACCGTGCATGATCTGCAGGGCGCTGACATTGAACAAGCTGCGAGGACGCGCTTGGACTTGATGCAGGCTGCGGGCTCTTGGTCGATCTCACGGTACTACTTCGGACTGCTTCCAGAGGCGTGGGCCCACCTGCCATACGACCTGCAGGTGGCTCACGGAGCCTCCATCCAGCCCCGTGCGGCGGCGCTTGCACTGCGGCGGGAACACAGGCGCATCGGCGTCCTCCAGATCGCCAGCTCCGCCGTCCAAGGCTGTGTATTGCATCGCAGCAGCGCTGCCCGCCATGCCCGATCTGCAGATGAATCAATAACCAGGCTTTATGCTCCTGAGCAAGCACCGGTCGCCAGGAGCACCGCCTCGATCGCCTCGAGGGTGCCAGAGCCGTCCGTCCGAGACTTGCCTATCCTGCCTCGGGCCAGGTGCAATGGAACCCATGGCACCTGCACGCATCGGGACCCAATGAAAGCTGATGTATACCTTCCGTACTCCGGAGCAGCAAGCGCCGCCGCCGAGGGCGGCTAAAGCAGTCACTACGACGAAGCCCAGCTTCCGCTTGCCGGGACAACCTCATAGTCACAAGGTCTGTACATCATATATGTCCATCGATTGTCTACTCTTCGTTGTGTGTTTAAACACTTGCCTCCGCAATACAGTCTGCTGCAATGGTCACACCACACCTGCCGATGTTGTAAGGACGGGGACGTAGCACAAAGGGAAAGCAATACAATGCCGGACCCACAGGCCGGTTCAGTGGGGCGTGCCGTGAGCCGCAGCAGCGGGTTGAAGCGAGAGATTATCGATTATACTTGAGGGGGCTGCGCAGGCGGCCGTCAGACCCTCCGATCAGGTGATGCAGAGCCTCCCTAAGTTGGGCGGGCAGGCGGTTCACCTTGAAGGTAGCGTCGCAGGGCATGAGCCGCTGCATCAGGGCCCAGCTGCAAGAAGTATTTCGAGCAGCTGAGCGTTGCAGAGAGAGCTGGGAGGGCGTAAGCGGGACGGAAGCCGGCACCTTTTGACGAGCGTTGATCCGCTGCCAGAAAGGTCAAGCCGCAGGCAGACGCATGTGACACAGATCTGTAGAGCAGTTTGAGGCCGAGTGAACCCGCTCGAACGTCAAACGAGTAGCGCCATCTGGGCGGCTACAGCTCTTCCCACAGTCAGACCAGTTGTTGAAGTGACTTGCGTGTTATGCCAGCTGCCAGTACCGCCGCCACCGATCTTGACGAATTCTGGGACCGCGAGACAGACTGCAGATGAGAATGGGGATGCGGACGCCAGCAACTGCCGTGCCTCGGGGCATCGACTCGAGGCAATCGAGGCTTCTCCGTGTCGGAGACTCGGCTTGCAAGTGGAGACAGTCCAATACCCTTCACCTTCAATACGGAATGACATAATATGCTCAGTCTTCAGCGGGTCGCCACCGCCGCAGGGTCGCCGGGCTCCCATGTCACAGTGCTGTGCGTTGCGCATGGCACAGTAGGGAGCATGCAGCCTGTCGTATCGGTTCATGACGCCCTGCAGATCTCAGCAACGAGCATGTGAGCGCAGTGCTGCTTTGCACATCTCTCCGACACCACAGACCGTCTCGGAAAGCCTTATGAATGCTCCCGTCGCACAGATCGTGGTAGCAGAGTGATTCAGCCTGGCATCGAAGCAATTCAAGATGGCGCCGAGCCACAGATACATACTCTAGACAATATGTCTTCCAGCGATTCGGACGACCAGGGCGGGCCGCCGGTCAAGCGGCAGCGCCGCTTTGTGTTTAAGAACCTTGCGCAGCGCATATCGGAGGTGAGTCGTATGGGCTGCTGTGTTCCCCTACCGGGATGCATTGGAGCTCATTGGCGGCTTGGCGGAGGCCATGCACGCAATTTGGGTGCAGCAGGTGTCGCAAAGCGCAGCGGCCAGCTGTCAGCAACGTCGCAATGGGTCCCAAACCCTTTTTGAGGGCACAATGCAGCAGCAGTTACCGGGCGGATGCAGACCCTTGAGCAGGGCGCCGGCAGCCAGTGTTTCTGCACTGCGTTAGCCAAAATCTATGTGTAGGCCGACTTGGCAAACCGAGAAGTACTCACGCTGCGAGACGACTGAGCGAGAGCGTAGGGACCTTGGGACTGGTCTGAACATGCCGGAGTAGACACCAGCCATCGCCGCATTGCCGCATGGCATGCAACGGCAAACCCCCACGGCCTCTGTGTGCCGACACGATTGTACACTGGACCGTCCTCTGACATGTCCTGCATGCTTGTGTCACCCAGGTCGATGTGGACGTGTACCGGCGCGCCGCCGGCGGGCGCCAGGCGCCGCTGCCGGGGACCGCCGGCTTCACGGCGGAGGCGCTGGCTGCATGGCGCGAGCTCAACACGGCGGCGGACTTCACGGAAGTCGCCGCGGAGCTGCATAACCTCGTGCACAGCCTGCCGCTGCTGCTGCACCACAAGGTGAGGATGGCTTTTCCTTGTTTATCCTAAACAAGGGTGAGGAGCCGAGAGGCAGAATGAGCCCCTTGATTCGGCCAAACGGGCAGAAAGCGAACGCAAGGCTGCATGACCACTGCACAGTCTGCTGATGACGCTGCACCACAAGGCAAAGGGCGGTGCTGGGAGGGCAGGTCGAGCAAGGCGGCTGGCCGGGGGCAGACTTGCTTGGCGCCCTTCATGGTGGCTGCCATCTGCTGCCGCGCAACAGCAGGACCGGAAGCCGCATATCAGCCCCCTGCCGCCCACGACAGACTGCTGGCGCGGGCGCATATGGGCACGGCGCTGTTCCTGTTGGGGGGCTGACGAGTCGTACATGCGAAAACCATCCTGGTGTAACAGGACGAGGTGCTGGAAGCGCCGCCAGCGCGGGTGGACATGGGCGCGGCGCTGTTGCTGAAACCCAACCTGCAGGACAGCAAATCAGCTTGGTTAGGTCTCTGCCATGCACCCCCAGGACGAGGTGCTGGAGGCGCTGCAGGCGCGGGCGCATATGGGCGCAGCGCTGTCGCTCTTGCTGAAACTTGTACGGTAGAGGTGAACCTTATCGCCGACAATTTTCTTTTGGTTTAGATAAGAAGAGGTGTTGGACGCGCTGCTGGCGCGGGTGCACATGGGCGCGGCGCTGTCTCTGCAACCCCTGTTGGATCCTTAAGTTCAGTTTGCTTACTGTCCCCTCTTGCTACAATGTAGGATGAGGTGCTGGACGCGCTGCTGGCGCGGGTGCACATGGGCGCGGCGCTGTCGCTGGAGCCGGTGCTGGCGCTCGTCGGAAGCCTGGCGCGCGACCTGCGGTCCGACTTCCTGCCGCTACTGCCACGCGTGTTACGGAAGATAACAGAGTTGGTCGACGACGGTGGGTTCCCCGGCTGTTTGCTCTGAAAACAGTCAGAACAGCCACCACGAGCTGAGTGGCACAACATAGCAGGTATGGCAGAATACTACGAGCAGCCTTACGCACAAGCTGCTTCAACCTCCAGCTGCTGCTGCACGGGCAGTGGCTTGAGAATGCCCGCCTCTCGAGTTGAGCAGGTCAGATTTCAAACGGTCAGTTGATCAACGGCCGTCGCCGAAATCTGCGCTGAAGACTATCAGCGATAGCCTTGTCAGGGCTTGCCTCGCTTTGTGCAGTTGGCTGAACTTATGCCTCATGCTCTGGCAGGCGGCGCGCGGCAGCCTGAGCTGATGCAGCACGCCTTCACCTGCGTCTCCTCCATCTGCAAGCACCTGCAGAAGCCGCTGGCCGCCGACATCCCCACGGTGAGCCATTGTTGGTTTCTCGCACACTCAGAGGGCTCAGCGTGTCTGCGTGCATTGTACCACAGGGAGCTGTGCATTGTATCAGTGTCTGAATGCACCCAAAGGAAGCTGTGCTGCCAGAGAAAAGCCTGCGAGGCCTCGAGCATAGACACCAGCTGATGGACGCAAGCAGATCCTAGGTGCTCAAATTGCAGCCTCGCAGCTGTCTGACCGTCATCCTCACCCTGCCTCCCAACGACCGCGAAGTGGTCAACACACATCAACCCCAACAAGCCCATTCAGTTGCGCCGTTCATTTCGTCATCAGATCCTGGCGCTGACGGCGCGGCTGCGCTACCACGACCTGTCCTATGTGCGCGCCCTGGCGGCAGGCTCCCTCGGCTTCCTGTTCCGCCACGCGGGCTCCGTCGCCCTGCGCGCTGGCGTGCGCACCCTGGCCGCTGAGGCGGCGGCTCGGCCCAGCAGCCGCACGCAGGTTTGCGCCCCTGTTCTGCTGGACTTTCTGCAGGCCTTTGCGGTATTTTTTACTGATCCTACTTGTCGCTGTGGTGCCTGCTGGGCCATGGGACCATATGCGTCATGGGACCTGACACCCCCCCTGATTCAAAGGGTTTCAAAAGTTGGGTTCGATCGAATGCAGCCCGCAGGCGAGCTGCTGGCGACGGCGGTGAAGGGCGTGGACCACGGACTGCATTCCAGGGCCGCTGACGTGTGGCGGCTGCTGCTGCGGCCGGACTTGCTGCGGTCAGAGGACTTCAAGGGCGCCAAGGTGAGCTTCAAGAGACCACATGATCGGGGTTGATCTCAATATCTCGAAATCAACACCCTGGGATATTGAGGACAGGTCACTCGGCCTACTGCACCCGGCTTGCTTCAGCGTCCTTCACTTTGAGCCAGGCGATAGGTGGCGGCCACCTCTCACGAGAGCAGGAAAAGGGATAGGCCTGTCAAACTCTGCCTAGTCTGCAGCTGAAGACACGACGGCCCTTAGCATGAGAAGATGCCAGTATGACTGAGCATTCCAAATCTATCCCACAGCTTGCGTTTGTGGGGCCTGCCAACGAGGTCCAGGCGAGTCTGTTGCAGGCGGCGCACCACCATGCGCAGCTCGTGCTGTGCTGCAGCCATACAGCTCACGCTTCACTGGCTGCACGCTTCCCTACCTTCAGCCACCGCAAATTTCTCGTCAGCGGTCCTGCCTGCCATCAGCAGCTCGTCGGAATTCATGCTAGAGTTGCCTGTAGGTGCCTCCACCTCTGGACTGTCTTAGAATTTCGTTCAAGGTTTCACACTATCAAGCTCCTTGTCCTGCCGAGATCATGTCCCTCAGTGTGCACTGCACAGAACCCTAAAACTGCAGGCGCGTGCAAGGTCGGAAACAGATATACTGCGTGGCCGGTCCCCATCCCTTTTTCACACCCTGCACGACCTCACGCCCATCTTCTAAACGTCATCACTCGCTGCAGGCGAGCGCCAGGCCGGACACCGAGGCGCTGTGCGGCCAGTCCACATGACACGAAAGCGTGCACGCCCTCACGTCCTTTCACTGCTGTGCACTTTCCTACGCACCCGCTGTTTCCTGTAGGCGCGCGCCAGGCTGGACACCGAGGCGCTGCGCAGCCAGTCCGAAGCGCTGGCTGCAGCGTTTGTAGGCGCAGCGCTGCGCCACGCCAAGCGCGCCGCGTGCGGCGTGCTGTGGGCCGAGGCGCTGGCGGAGGCGGGGCAGCGCCTGGAGCGCCACCAGGCTGCAGAGCCGGAAGGTGATCCTGTTAATCGAGGCGCAAACGCAACTCGAGAGTGAGAGGCAGTGTGATGACACTACAAGCAGCGATATATATGCACAATGAGCAGCGATTAGCGACCAAGCGTCTGCCTGATGGTGACACAGCGACGCTGACCTGGTATGCTCTCTGACATGAGACAACCTTGCCATGCAGCCGCCACCGAGGCGCGTGCAAACGCGGCCCGGGCGGCCAGCCTGGTGGCCGGCATGACGGCGTTCCACCACGGCAGCCGCGTCGGCGACTGGGCACCCCTATGCGACCTCGCCAGCCGGCTGCTGGCGGCGGCGCTGCCCGCAGCGGCAGGCGCGGATGTGGCAGAGGGGCAGCAGTCGCTGGGAGCTGCGGCGGAAGTCGCAGCGGGTGGGGACGCCAGGGCGGCGGTGGCGACGGGGGAGGCGGCAGAGACGGCGGACCTCACAACGCAGGCGCTGCGGCTGCTGCAGGCCGTGCTGATCGGCCATTGTCAGGTCAGTGTTCGTAGTACCAGGATTGTGGCAGCAGATGTTGTCACGCTTGTCAGGTGTGCCTGTCTCAGGCCCACATGACCTCATTTCACCATGCACAGCATTATCCAGCTTGACGAGTGCCGTGACCTCCGTCAGGCTCCTGTGCATCCCGAGCCTGCATTCCAGCGGCCTCGAAACCCTCAACGAACCATCACCAACACAATCCTTGCTGCCAACAGGCCATTGGCTCCAGCGATGGATTACAGGCGCTGAGGCCGCACCTGCCGGCGTGGGGCGCCGCCATCGCGCGGCTGCCGGCGCGCAGCGCTGTGGCCTTTGCCGCGCCGCTGCTGCGGCCGCCTGCCGGCGGGCTGCTTGCGCAGGCGAGTGCAACATGCTACAACCTGTACCACTGTGCAGCTTTGCCAATGCAAAACCGCATCGCCGCTGCTATCGATGCATTCAATCGTTTGTTTGCACAATACATCAAGTTTTACTCCTGACCCCTGGAATTGAACCTGGCGGACACCTGCAGTAGGGAAAAGGTTCCAGTGCTGGCCCAAAAAGTTCCAGTGCTTGACTGCGCGTGTGACCGTGGCCGGCTGCTGTCCTGGATTGTGGCGCCAGTGCATGTCTGACAGCCAGTGCCTGCGGCTGCCAGAGCGCCAACGCATCACCGTCCTGTTGCAACCCGCCCACTGCCGTGAGATGACCAGCTGCAAATGGCGATGAGGCCGCGTATGCCCCGAGCACCTGCAGGATCCTGTTCTTGCAGACCTCTGAAGCCTGAGCTCGGAATGGCGTCATGATTTGACGCCGCAGTATCTGGCTGTCTGTTCTGCAGCAGATGGCTGCGCCACCTGTGACCGCATTGGTTGCGGGCAGCGCTGACAGGCTCAACAACTGCGATGAACGTTTTATGCATGATGTTGTATGACTACAAGGAGCAGCGGATTTCTGTCCGCAGGCATCGCTGGCGCCACTGATAGGCAGTGCTGACGGAATGGACCTCGAAGTTAACATGATCCACCGACAGTAGTCCAGACACGCCTGTCTTGTGTGCAGGAGCTGGCGGAGCCGCTGGTTGGTGCGCTGGGGCGGGCGGTGCTGACGGGCGAGACGCCAGTAGTGGTGGCGGCGCTGCCGCTGCTGGCCGACGCATGTCAGTTCCAGCGGCCCCGGGTGCGCGCAGTGAAAGCCTTTCTGGCCGCTCTGCACAGCTGGGACTGTCAGCTATGGGCAACCGCGCGACTTCTGAGCAGCTGCGCAGTTTGGCCGCTGCCTACTTGTAGGTATGAGTGGTGCACATTTTCATCATTATGCGGCCATGAGCCTCGGAGCAAGGATAGGTTCATGTCGAACCGCACCTTTTATGTCATATGTGGGTCCCTGGACTCTATGCTGTGCAGCAGCCACAAGGAAGGCGCGGCAGCCTCTGCCAGCGTCTGGTCAAAGTTACTGCACAGCCAGTGACCGGCGTCACACACACCCAGCCTGACTCGACGACAACGCACCTCCTGGCACAACGGTTGCAATTCGGTGCGACCCCGTCTTGCAATTCCTGCCATGCATTCGTCAGCCGTCGAAGACCTTGCTTTCCTCGCAGATGGGGCGGCAGCCGGCGCTGAATGCGACAGACGGCAGCGGCACCGCGCTCGCGGCAGAGGTGCGCCGCATTGTGGAGGCGGCGCCATCGGTGCTGGCGGAAGCAGAGCCAGAGCCGGGGCGGCAACAGGAAGCGGCCGCGATGGTGTGGGAGGCGCTGAAGCTGCTGCCGTACGCGTGCGCGGGCCCGCTGGAGGTATAGCACCTGATATACCAATGTTTTCACCGAAATAAACTCGTTCAAACAGCGAAATCTTGGAGGTGGTGAGATTGTTCAGCAGGGATTTGCAGCATATGTCTGCAGGAACTCGGTGTGGTGTGCGCCCAATCTTGCGCCGCTGGGCCAGCTTCCTGGCACAGCCCCGAACTCGGCGACCAACATCGCTGGCTCATGAGCTGGAACGTCAGGATGTAACTTGACCAATGGCACGCAATCCCTGTGCTGCCCGTTTAGCCGGACAAGCTTGCCTGCACAAATGGCAACTTCTGCAGCAAGCTGGTGCACACGATCCAGCCCTAGCGCTGTCAAGATCTCAGCGTTGCACAGGCATGCTTCCTCAGAGATCCTGCATCAGGGGACTCACCCTGCTGGCCAGCATTACTGCAGACGGTCGAAAGCCACTCATCCCACGGCCTGTGTTCGCTCCAGATATCTTTTGCCCTGCGCCCCGCAATGTTTGGCTGCTTATCACAGACCCCACACCCATGCCCATAGTTCTCCAGTGTAGACCCTCCGTCAACAGCAGCTTCAAGTATGTGACTGTTCTCGACCGTACTTGACCCGCCCGCCTGCAAATCCGGACGAGCTTGTCCATGTTTGCCGGATAGGTGCTGGACTGGTGCATCTCTCTTGCCGCCGCCTGCAAGGACCCTGCGATGGCAGACACAGCTGGCGCCACCGCTGCTGCTGCCGCGTCACCCGGCGGCCCGGCCGACGCAGTCGCGCTGCTGCGCGCCGAGGCGCTGCGCCTGGCAGCAGGTGCGGTACTTGCGACTAAATGATTTCTGCCAGGACACCGCCAGGAGAGATTGCGGCTGTTTGCAAGGCTTGTGCTTGGTGGACAGGAATGGCTGCACGTGCGCCCCTTTCGCTGTTGCCATATCATCAGCATGGCTGCCACACAGGGTACTGTTTGAATGAACAGGCGCGGCGTCTATGGCCGCGCTGGGGCGGCTGCTGGGCGTCGCGGCGGGCGCGCTGGCGGCGGTGCGGCGGCGGCCGTGGGACTACCATGCCGTGTCAGCTGCCGCTGCTATCCTCGGAGGGCCTGGGGTGGAAACGCTTACACATGCCGAGCTGCCGGTGAGTCCGCGATCTGGTCAAAAGGTTCTGTCTGCATTTCAGTCGTCTGCCTCAGGAGACCCCTCTGGTCATGCTGACAAGCGCGCAGCAGCCAAAGCAGCATTAAGCGATACCCTATCTGCTGCACGTTTCGTGAGCAAGCAAAGCAACTGATGGCATTGCTGGCGCTTGGCCTCGAGAGAAGTTCCATGCAAACAGAAGTTCCACCAACCAGATAATCTTCAGGTCAGGGTGCCCTGCTGGGTGCCCCACACTGTGGTCGCTGCGTGGCGGTGCTTGTGGCGAGTCAGAAGTAGATAAAACATCTCCAGAGGGTCGAAAGCGCAAAAGTCTCACGATCACAAGTTGCAAGAGCACCTGGTGGTATAAGCTGTTGCATGCTGCACCTGGCAGACCAACTCCGTTCTTCAAGACTTCAGAGGAATACCAAGTTGGGGTTGAGTATCGCAGATTGGAAACATGTCAGTGAACGCCCGTGGTCCACGAGTGCAGGGGCGCCTGTGGGCGCTGCTGGCGCCGAATCTGGCGGACCGCTCTGCGGCGCTGCGGCGGTCGTCACTCAACTGCTCGATTTGCAGATTCAAAGCTTGTCAAGAGACACCCTTTAACGACGAGTGCAGGCGGACCTGCTGGCGAAGCTGGCCCCAAACCTGGCGGACCGGTCCGCGGCGCTGCGGCGCGCGACGCTGCAGCTGCTGTGCCGCTTCCGGCAGCCGCCGCTGCCGGCCGCGGCGCGCGACCTCACCGCCAACGACGCCACCACCATTGCGGCGCCCGGCATAGTGGCAGACCCGCTGCCGGCCCGACCGGCGGCCTCCGCCACTGCTGCCACCGCTGTCGGCGAATCGCCGCTCACGGCGGCACCCAGCAGGCAGCAGGCAGCGGCGGCGGCAGCAGCAGCGGCTGCATCGGACCCTGCGGAGATCGATCTGGAGGGGGATGAGGACGCAGAGGAAACAGAGGGCGAAGCTGTGAATGCAGATGGAGCCACGGCGCGGATGCAGGAAGCGAACGTGCCACGCAGCGACGTGCTGCCGCTGCTGCTGACACTGGAGGAGGATGATCCCTCGCTAGGGCTGGGGCGCCTGGTAAGCATCAATATATTCTGCATATATTCCTGTTAACTGCAGTTTCCTTGCATCTGCTTTTCCTGGCATCTGGTGGGATCCATTACAAACTACATGCCAGTCTCCCAATCGTGCCGAGTGTGCAACCCCATCTCAACATGCACATCCCTCGCTCGCAGTCGGCGGTGACGCTGCGGCGCATGGGCACATACCTGGAGTATGGCCGTGTGCCAGAGCTGCTGCTGGTGCCGCTGGTGCACGCGCTGCTGGGCGCCCTGCATATCAGGTGCCGTTCTGGGTCGCTCGGCGATTAAAAGATGTCAAGAAAAGCTTTGTTGGTGCCCTTGGTGCTCGTACTGCTGGGCGCCATGCACATCAGGTGACATTAAGTTGCTCTGAGTCTCTATTTCTTAAACAAGCGTCATAGAACGCAGCCTGGGCAGAAAAGCACTGCTGGTGTCGCTGGTGCACGCGCTGCTGGGCGCCCTGCACATCAGGTGACATTGCCATCTAGCAAGTCAAAATGCACAAGACACACTTGGTCCGAACAGCGCTGCTCGTGCCTCTGGTGTAGGCGCTGCCGGGGGCGATAGCCATCGGGTGACCTTCAAAGTGCTACAGTTCGGGATTGGAGAGGAATGTCACGCTGGGTCAGGAAGGCTGTACTGGCTGCATGCACTGCTGGGTACCATACACGTCAGCTGACACTCTTGAGTCTGCAACACCTGGCTAGGTTGTACCTGGCTGCGCACCTTTGGTCAAGTGTGCTGGTTCCCTTCCAAGGCAGCCGAAAGTGCAGGAGCCTGAAGGACGCAACGCGTGGACGATTCGCCACCTGGCGCCTTGCTGGCTGCGGTTGAAGGTTGCTCCTCGCATCGCAGGCTGCCGTGGCTGCGGGCTTCCGCAGGTGTTGCACACAGCCAGGCCCTGGAGCCTGCGCCGGCTGCCACTGGCCGTCATTAACATGCAGAACTCTGCATGCAATGACACACTTCAAGTCTCCTACTCATGCAGGCTGTCGCTGCTGTGGGGTCCGGCGGGCGAGGCGCTCGGCAAAGCCCTGGAGCACCAACCGGGTGCTGCATGGCCGCTGGTGCACGCGACGCTGGCCGCCACGCAGGCCGGCTTCCTGTCTGGCGCCGACCGTGGCACCGCCGCACTCAACATGTGAGCTGGCTGCCCTTGCATACGATGCAGATTGTTAGGGGATGTACATGACTCTGACGGCCACGCAAGCCACCTCTCTGTTGGGGTCCTACGGCGGAGCCACCGCTCTGAACAGGTGAGTGGTGCAGGTGGCTGCCTCCTGCACCTGAGCTTATTGCTGCATGCTACGCTGTCCCGATCTCCGTGAGTGCAGGATGACAGCAGTCTCTTTCCCACACTCGCATTGCCAGTATTCCTGCAGCGATTTTACCGCTTCATGTACCATTTGTCCTGTGTCCGAATGGCAAGAGACCGTAAAAGCCACTGCAAGGTCGGCACTCAACGGCTGTTCGGTGCTGATCTGGAGTTGCTGCTACGATGAAATGCCATCCCGGAAGACTGATGGCAAGGCACAAAAAAACCCCTCTGCAACTCAAAGTCGTACATGCACAACATTTGGAAGCCACTGGAAACTTCCAGTTCAATGACAAATTCTCATCTATGTTGCCGGGATTGCCGCAGAGACGACGACGAGATCAGCGCGGCGCAGCAGCAGGAGCTGGCCTGGCGCTTTGCTCGCGCGCTGGCGGCGGGCGGACCCGGGGCACACGGCGGCTGCACCGACGCCTCCGTCCGCCTCAGCCACTTGATCAAGGTGGAATCCAGCATCCATGTCCGGCCTGAAAGATTTTTGACACCATCTAGAACGGGCCCAGGGCGCACGGCGGCTGCACCGACGCCGCCGTCTGCCCTAGTCACTTGGTAAGGTGCTCATTTCGTTTCCGATGCCCCTGAAAGGTTTCAGAAGCGATCAGTACTTGGCCCGGCGTGCACCGCAGCTGCATTGACACTTCCGTCCGCCTCAGCAACCTGATCAAGGTGGAATCCATCATCCATGTCTGATGTCCTGAAAGATTTTTGAAACCATCTAGAACGGGCCCAGGGCGCACGGCGGCTGCACCATCTGCCTTAGTCACCTGATAAGGTGCTCATTCGGATCCGATGCCCCTGAAAGGTTTCAGAAGCGATCAACACTTGGCCCGGCGTGCACGGCAGCTGCATCGACACTTCTGGCCGCCTCAGCCACCTGATCAAGGTGCTCCAACCTCTCCTCAGCTTCTGACTGACACTTGACCTCAAATATCGACTTTCCACCAAAAAGCGTGGCAACGCAGGGGCATCGATGGTCAGCTGGTCAGGATCCAAATTTCTGCCGAATGGCTGAGAGACTTGCCGTTGCTGCTGTGAGCGCCCTGCAGCAATGCTGCCGAGGCACTCACATGCATCGTTTGGTCCAGCGTGATCAGCTTTTTGGCAGTGACGCATGCAGCGCATCACATGCTCTCAACGGATCTGTGTAACATATCCTCGACAACATCTTCTCTGCATGCTTCTGCAGGCGCTCGCTAAAGCGCCGGCAACGCTGCTGGAGAGCCGCTCACGAGACTGGGTGCCGCTGCTGCTGTCGTACGCCGCCGCCAAGTCGAGCGGCGAGGCGGAGGCGGACGCGGCCACCGGCAGGGCGCGCAACGCTGTTGGCGGCAACGGCGGCGCCGACGCAGTCGAGTCAGACTCGGAGGACGAAGCGGCAGCCACCGAGCCTGTGGCGACCGGAGCTGGAGCATCAGCAGATGCAGCGCCGGCGGCAGATACGGCCGGCGGCGGTGCGCTGGCGTCCCACGTTGGCGGCCAGGCATGGCGAGCACACCTCAAGGCGAGCAGCGGAGAGCTGACGTGACGATGTCCTCGTCCGATGGCGCTTGTACACATGCATCACTTTACTCCGCTGGCAAGGTGGCAAGGTCCTGCACATGTGTGCAGAAAACGGTAGCTAATGAACGGCATCATGTGACCCTTAATGTCACCGGCGATAGCCAGTATTCTCTCGACAGAAGTCTATCAAGTTGGGGGGCGCTTGGCTTGAAAAGTGACAATGTAGCAGCACAATCAATGAGAATGCTAGTGACAGGGTTTGTCGGCGGTGGTGGGCTCGAAGGGCCGGGGCCGGCAGCACGAGGCATTGCTGCGTGTCTTCAGAGCCTGTGAGAAACCAGCCTCAGATTTCGCCTCGCTGAAATACAGGGTGGCTGACAGTGGTTGGCGTGGAGGGCGCCAAGGGGCTGGTGAGGTGGCGGACGGCATCACCTTTGTTCCTCGATTTCATTGTCAGGAAACCATTCGCAAACTATGCTTTGATGCAGCACAGGAGCAGCTGGCTGTGGTGGATGGCCTCAAGGGCGCCACAATGCTGGCGCCGTAGCATGCGACATCTCTGCGTGTCCTCAGATCAGGATCCGACATACAATCAAGTCTCGAAGTGTGTCTACGCTGCCAAACAGGAGTGGCTGGCGGTGGTGGGCGGCCTCAAGGGCGCCAAACGGGCTGGCTCTGTAGCGCCATCAATCATCCCATCTTTTTTGATATCCCGCAAGCATGCACACACACATGTATTATTGGTGCTTCATTGCAGGAATGGCTGGCGGTGGTGGGCGGCCTCGAGGGCGGCAAGGGCCTGGTGCAATGGCAGGGCGCATTTTTCCGACGCTCCACCCACCTGCAGCGATTTCAATCACACTTTGCGTGTGTACGGTGGGTTGCAGGAGTGGCTGGCGGTTGTGGGCGGCCTCAAGGGCGCCAAGGGGCTGGCGCGGTGGCAGGAGGTGCGGCGTGCGGTGGCGCTGCAGCTCGGCGACATTGAGCCGGGCGTGCAGCAGGCCGCTCTGAAGTGCATGAAGGTGGGAGTTGCTGACAAACTACCTGCCAACAGATCCACTAGCTCTTGAGGTCGCGCTGCAGCTCGGCAACATCGAGCCAGGCCGTCAGCAGGCTGCGCTCAGGTGCATGGAGGTGCGCTAATGCAGCCGTAACCCCGTTACACGATGCCCCTTGCATGGTCGTCGCATGCATGTGTTGGACTGTGTTGCATTGTCTGCGGCCAGGCTTTCGATGTGCTGTGCTGTGGTAGACCTCGCAGTACATTGCACTGGTCTTCGTGACAATCTCCTCCTGCTGCACCCGCATTATGCACAGTGAAACGGAATAGTGCATTGGTTCGTACCAAACCGTCCGTGTGTCAGGCGTCCACGGTCAGGGTCGCCAATTGAACACTTGCTTGGTGATGACGACAGGCGTTCAAGGTCAAGTTCGTGACCTCCTACATGGAACGGCTGCTGCGGCTGGCGGACAATTCCACGCTGCGCTCGGAGCTGGCGCAGTTCCCGCTGGCGGCGGATGCTGAGAACGCCATCCTGCCGGAGCACCGCGAAGGTTTGCACGCTGAAGGCTCCCCTCTATCGATGCAGTTGGGCATTCCAAGGCGCAAATGCAGCGGAGCTCCTGTTGGCGGCTGGATTTGATGATGCCATTCTGCCGCAGCACCAGGCAAACTGCATGGAAGAACAGTAGGCGCCATTTTCCAACTCACCTGTAGCCCGTCATGGGTGACGTAGTCCCATGACATCATCAGCAGCGGGATGGGCACGCTATTGTAGTTGTCGTACTGGTCGTTAGTGGCAGCGCCGCTGTTGGCATGAGCCGTTGCCCAGCATCCGAGACGGTGCTTTCATCGGAACGGCCCGTGGACGATCATATGACCATAAACCACTTTCCTGACCGTCATCTGTCAAGTCCCCATCTCACAGGAGACAAGGCGGTGAGTCGCGTGGAAGACTCTTGCGTGTCTTTGCTTGCGCATGTCTGACTTCCCGAGCTCTGTAAGCCCTACTCAACTTCAGATCTGCTTTCCGCCTGACTCGCAGGCCTGTCGGCCGTGCTGGCACGGCTGCTGTTCCCCAAACTGCGCAAGCGCACCGGGCGCCTGGGCGGGCGGGGCGCCCCTGGCTCGGCGCGTGCCGCCATCCTCAACTTCTTCGCCGCGGCGCCTTCGGCAGAGTTGGCGCCGCTGCTGCAGGTGGGCGCTCCAGACAGTCGAATCGACAATAGAATCACGAACATTGCTGACCCTATGTAAGGTGCACTTGGCCGCGGCTTGGGCGGCAGTCCGCTGCACATCTAGCACACTACCCTGGATGCCATTTGCGAGACTGAAACCAGGGGTGACGTGGAGGGGCACAGCTGCCGCAAACATGGCGCAGATGCTGATGTGCTCACACTGATGTTCGCATTGAAATATCGATATTTGAATATGTATCTGTTGATGTCAAGAGTATGATAAGTCGAGGCGACTGATTCACGTGGCTATTGATAGTCATGGCAATCGTCGTGCAAACTGCTGCAGCTGTTCCTGGAGGCGCTGGCGCCGGCGTTCGTGCGGCCAGCGGGATTCGCTGAGTCCGATGGCGAGTCACTGGATGACACGAGGTGGGGGCGCTAATGAGATACCACTGACACAGTTGCGTCATGATGTGTCATATGTGTTCCAGCCTCCTCTGGGTCATCCCCGAATTGCGCACCGCCAGCAGCAGGCGCTCCTGATCGACGAGTGGACATCCAGTAGGCAAACTGTCTGTCTTGTGACCCGTGCATGCTTCTGCTGCTAGTTCCTGGCAAACGTGTGCAGCCTGCAGCGAACCCCTTTGCACTAGCGAACCTGATGTCATGGTTGGTGCGTGATGCAGTTCACACATCTCTGAAACTTCTTGTTGCATCAAATCAGATTTGAACTGCCACAGGCTGGTGGCGGCGACCTGGTGGACGGCTTACTGAAAATCATCGGCCTCACCTGGTGGCTGGCGTCCCAGGATCTCTTTGCATATCTCAATGTCTCAGTGTGTGAATATTTGTGGCAGGCTGGTGGAGGCGCCCTGGTGGGCAGCCCCGCTGAACACCCGCGGCCTCGCCTGGTGGCTGGCGGTCGTGAATGCGCCCGCTTTGGCAGGCCAGCCGCTGCGGCGACGAATTGGCTTTCTGCACGCGGCGGCTGACCTGCTCAAGCACCTAGGCCACCGGCTGCAGGCAAGAACATGAATGCTGCAAAAGTTTTCAAATATGGGCCTCTGGTGTCGGTCTCCTGCAGGGTGGGAGCGGCAGGTTTTTCAAACGGCAGATGCACATATGGCTGCCAGCGCAGAGACTCGCTGATCCCCGCTGATACACCACAGATGCAGGGTTCAGGCATGTCGCACAGGCTCGTGATGACTGCGCCCTGCCTCCTGCCCTATCACATATCTTGAGACTATGCATATCTTAGCACTAATCTGCTTCTGTAGGCGTACCTGCCGCCGCTGCTGGCGCTGGTGCTGGCAGTGTTGGAGGAGGCTGCCGCCCCCATCGCGGCCGCGGCAAAGGTGTGCTCCTACATCGTGATCGATTCGTGACGACCTTTTTGTAGGCTGAGCGCGCGGACGCGTTATTACCTGGTGATGGATCTGCAGTCGTGGTTGTGGTTGTGCTGGCCTTGCACATGCATGTCAGCGCCAGGCATGCCTGTCAATCGCGTGCTTGAGCATGGTCAGCACGCCACTTCTCAAATGCATCTTCAGCAAATGGTGCTGCTGGGCCTTCAGCAAATGGTGCTGCCGATATATATAGGACGCCTTGACTGTGCACGATGCTCAGGGTCTATGTATGCCGAAACGATCTTCCATGTTGTGCAGTCCCGAGATCCAGAGGCGGCAGTGAAAGGCAGCTGTCAATTGCGCACTGGCGCGCAACGCTTATGCAATTCAGTGACACCACGCGTGACTCTAGCAATGCGCAGTCTCGGGAGCGGGTGAGGGGCAGCGTAAAGGGCGCCCCTGAGTGTAAACATGCCGCAGGGGGGACTCCCTCTTTCATCGTGCAGCAAACATCTACACTGTTCCTCCCAGTCTGGAGAGCAGGAGGCGGCGGTGGAGGGCGCCCGCGAGCTGCGAGCCTGCGCGCTGGCGCTGTTCGCAAGCGTGCTGCGGCGGTTCCCAAGGGCGACAGATTACGCGCCACTGTGGCCGCGACTGTTCCTTGCTGCTGAGCCACTGCTGCCGCGCCTCGTCGCCGAGGTAGGTTCTTAGGAACTTCCCAGCTGCGCTGAATCTTCAAAACAGCAGTTTGTGCGCTGCATTGGCCAAAGAATTCGCTGTGGCAGCGACCACGTGAAAACGGAGCCAATTCTGCTGCAAAACTTGCTGGACGCAGGCATGCCGTCCCTAGTTGGGCTCAACTATTGGCAGGACGCAACTATTGGCAGGACATGGTTGCTTACCGTAGCTCATTTGAGCTTCGTAATGCAGGACAATCCTACCGACTTGCATCCTACGGTTTGAGCTGCTCGGCTCGAATCACACGCGTCCCGCTTGGCTTCCTGCCAACGACCCTGGCAACTCCCCGGCCAAATTTAGCAGGATTTACTTGAGGACATGACAGTCGGTCTCGCATCATCTGCGCGTGATCAGCAGTTGCTGGTAGACAACCGGGCAGAATCAGCAACACAAGGCCCAAGCTTCCGAAGGTCGTGGAATCTACCTCCATCAGGACGCAGGATGCAAGCGCATGCTTCGTCCAAGCATGACATGCAACTGTAGGGATCGTGCTTCCACGTTGGCAAATCGAGCGCCGGCGCTGCTAGAAGTGGCGGCGACAACTGCCATGTGCCGCGGCTGCAAACAGAGCGCAACGTCATGTTTTTCTCTTGTCGACTGCCCCGCTTCAAATGTGCAGGCGTCTGCGGTCCGGATGCCACCACTGCTGGAGTTGGCGGCGGCGATCGCCGCAAGGACCACGCAAAGGATGCATCCATGAGAGATGCAATGCACCGCCACGAGCTTTCTGCTTCTGTTTTGCAGGGCTCATTCGAGCAGGGCGCCGCCGCTGAAGGCGGCTTGCCAATGGGGTGATGGTGTATCTCAGATTGGTTCTGTATCGATCCATCGAGTCTTAATGCTGTTATACAGGCATCGGCGGACCGGGCGCCGCCCCTGTTGGAGGTGGCAGCGGCAATCGCTGCGGCACCAAACCTGGCGCCGCTGCTGGGCGACCAGGCGCCGGCGGGCGGCGCCGACGCCGCCTGGGCCACTGAGCAGCACCTGGGCTCCAGGTGCGTCATGGAGCGGACATGGCAGCTGTCAAAAAAGAGGAAGGAACCGGCCTTGCAGGCTGTGCCTCCCTACGCCTGCCGCCTCCTCTAGGTGCCAGCTTGGCGAACCGCAAATGGCCTGCTGGGCATGCATCGATCGAAGAGCTCCTGACAGCAACAGCAAGCATTGATCTGGGCTGCTGCGCTGCATGGGCACACGCTTGGATGACAAGCCCGCCAGGCTGCACATAGAGCAGTTCTGTGTCCACAGCCTGCCCATCTGACACCCTATTGGCTATGAATGGGCCAGACTGACGGTGCGATGTGACGCCTGCTGGGCTGGCACTAGTACTCCCTGGTACATGCATGTAGTGTGGCCTTCCCCATCTAATATGCGTCGACAGTGTACATACACCACCCCTGCCACCGCTGTTGTGCTGCAACCTGCTGGGCGCAGCGGTGGCTGCCATGACGCCGCCCCACCGCTGCCCGCCAGCGCGATACTGCAGATCCGGACAAGCAGCGAATCATCTTTGACCTGTAAGCTCCTTCCTGCAGGCTGCTGGGGGCTGTGGTCGCCGCACTAGGCGCGCCCCACTGCAGCCCGCCGGCGCGCGATACGGCACTGTCTGTGATCGAGGCGCTGCTGCAGCACCAGGACGACGCCGCGGCAGTCTCCGAGAGCATGGAGACAGACGGGCGGCAGGACGGGCAGCAGGAAGCCGCAGAAGCGGCGGCGGCGGTCCTGGCGCCGCACGGCGGCGCGCTGCTGACGGCGCTGCGGACGGTGGTGCTGAGCGCCACTGGCGGCGGCAGCGGCGGCAAGGTGGGCACAGCACCACGCCTTCACATGTGTGAGGATTAGAGGTAGTCAAGGGCAGCTAGGCGCCCTTCGGGTTTGGCAGCCACCACAGTAGTCAGCCTGTAGTGCAGCGCCAGCGGTGCCCAAAAACCCCTTGCAATGTTGCTCTGCATCCTGAGCATCATACACCAGGAATCACAGCTGGCGCTCGGCAAACTACATGGCTACACATTGCACTATTTGAAGTGCATCATCTACTGAAACATTGTGCACTGCATCCTTCCGTCTCCAGGCGCCCAAGCGTCCAAAGCCGGCCGCCGCCGGCGGGCGCGGCGGGCGCGGCGCCAAACCTTCAGCCGCCGGCGGGCGTAAGGTCGCTCTGCGGGCGCTGGCGGTTTTGGAGGCGCTCGCACAGCAAGTGGGCGGCGACGCGGTGGCGGCGGGCGCGCTGGCGGGCGCGCTGCTGCCGCTGCTTTCGGCGGGCAGCGCGGCCGGCGGCCAGAGGTTGGGAGAAAACTCTGCACATCACGATTTCTGATACATCTTGCGGTGAACCACTAGCTCAGGGCAACAACGGAGCTGCCGGCGGGCGCGCTGCCGCCGTCGCTGTCCGCGGGCGGCGCAGCCGGCAAGCTCAGGTGGGAAACCAGATGCATTGCCTCTCTCCTCCAAGCCTTGTCATGACGAGCCTTGACTGTGGGCAGTAACGCAGCATTGTGGGCTCGCTGGCGGCGGGGCTGCTCTTATTGGCGAGCAGCGCAGGTGGTGGCCCGAGATGAGGTTGTCAAGTGTGAATCGTACTTTACCTTCCCCGCCGCAATTTTACGCGGACGAGACTGACCTGCTGCTGCAGCCAGGCCTGGGTGCAGCGGCAGTATTGCTGAAGCTCAGTGGTGGCTGAGCTCCACACGTCTCTCTTGTCTGAGATTGCATCGCCATGCGTGGCTTCAAAGTGCGACACGGATCTTGCAGTACTTGACAAGCTACGAATGCCATCGTTTCAGGCTGTTGAACGTTGGGAGATTGCTGAGACTCGACAATCACATGTGCAGGCGCAAGGGCAAGGGCCTGGACGAGCCGGCCGCGGCGCGCGTGCTGTCGGTGCTGGCCGCCCTGTGGCGCCGCCTTCCCGCTTCCTCTTGTACTTCCGCAAACGCCGCCACTGCCAAACCGCCAGCCGGCGAGCCGACAGCTGCTGGGCCGGCGGGCGATGCGGACGCCGCTGCTGGCGCGCCGCCTCGGGCAGTGCTGCTGTCATACGTTGCCACGCTGTCGCCGCTGGCGGGCAGCCTGCAGAGCCGGGAGGCGCGGCTGGGGCTGGCGGCGGCGTTAGGGTCCCTGGCGGCGGGGCCGCTGCCAGAGCTGCGGCGGGCGGCGGAGCTGCTTGCGGGGCTCACAGCCATGTCTGCAACCGCGGTGGGTGTTTGCCAGACAGTTGCCGCAGTGATGGCAGCAGGGTGTGCACATGAGCCACAAGCTTCCGGAGCTCTAGCTGGCATAGCAGAATCGCACAGCCTGCCGCACATGTGCACGCATTTGCATGCTACACGGAGCAGAAATGCAATTCGTGAAACATTTTCTTTGTACATAGTCAGTAACATGTTTTGCAGATGGAGGTCATACCGTGGCGGGCAGGTGGAGGCGGCAAACTGCGATGCAGCCTCCGCAGAACCAGCTTTGCGCGTAGCAGACAGATATCAGGGAAATGTTCACAACATATGTCTGTGTGCGTACAGGTGGAGGAGGCGGACTACGATGCTCGCCTGACGGCATACGCGCAGCTGCTGCCGGGCGCCTGGGCGGCGCTGCCACCTTGGCAGGCGGCGCCGCTGGCGCACGCGGCGCTGGCCGACCTCCGGAACCCTGATGACATTGCGCTGCGCCATGCCGCCGCCCAGGTGCGCCTGCTGCAGTGAGTGTGTTGGGGCTCAGGCTGGCTCGGCTGCGTGTGCAGCCACGTTGGTGGCTTTGTCAGCTGCACAGTGTTGGCCCAAGGCCGAGCTGTGCAAGCTCGACAGCCGTTTGGCATCTTGGGCTGATGGTGACGCACCTCTTGTTGCATGCCGCACTGCGCACGACGATTTGAGGCTGTCCTACACTATCCATGGTGAACCCTGCTAGCTTCCACAGCCTGCCACTCCGCAGGCGCACCAGAGGGGTATTCGAACACGTCAGTGCGACGCCGAACTTGGCGTGTTCTCCCCACGCAGGCGCTGGAGCGTCTGGTGGACGGCGCTGCTGAGGCAGACGCTGCAGCAGCAGCAGCGAATGGCCAGGAGGCGGTCGAAGCAGCAGCAGCGGCGGGAGCGGCAGCGTCGGGCGGGCAGCACGTGGCGCGGCTGCTGCAGCGGCTGCTGCTGCCACGCATCAAGGCCGCTCTCGGGGAGTCTAATCTGGCCGTCCGCCAGGTGTGTGATGCCTTTGTGAAGAAACCCGATGTTAAACAAGAAAACTCATACATGGGTCAACTGCCAGAGGGCGAAAATGCTGCTGCTGCAGCGGCTGCTGCTGCAGCGGCTGCTGCTGCTGCTGCTGCTGCTGCACATGATGGCCATGCTAGGCAAGCCCCACCTCGCTGTCTCGCATGTGGGAGCGACACTGTCGGCAGTGTATCAGTTTGGTTCTCAACGGCCCTCAGGCAGTGACTGATTGTGGGCTGCTCGGGTCCATACGCTGGCAAATGCACCGAGTGACCACCGCAATGTGCACGAAGTAGTCTTCAGTCACTGCCTGTGTCAGTTCATGGCCCCTGATTACCCGGCGCTGCTGCCTGCCACATCGGCGGAGCTGGCGGCGCTGTCAGACGCAGACCAGGGGCAGGACTTGCATAACTGACACAAAGTGCGTCATCGCTGTGCTCACGCGCTTGTGTTTTCGTTGACTCGCAGGAGCACCTGGCGTTGCTGCGGCGCATGGCGGTGCGGCTGCCCGCCACCTTCCCTGACCTGGCGGCGCTGTCGGACGCGGATGAGGAGCGGGATTTCTTCGCCAACGTGGCTCACCTGCAGCTGCACCGCCGCACTCGCGCCCTCGCCCGCCTCAGCAAGGTGAGGTCGCATAGAACTTCAAAACATTGACAATACATACGCTTCCCCAATGTGACATGCACGCGAAAATTACGCATGCACGCGAAAATTACGCATGCACGCGAAAATTAACTTTGCATGCACTCAATCTGCCTGCCTCAGCAAGGTGAGGGGCTAGTGGACTTCCTTTACGCGCCGTCGCTTCCAACAGCCTTCTTCGACAACACTAATCGTCTCTGGGCAGGCTGGCAGCTGGCGGCGCCTTGAGCCTTCGACAAACCGGAGCTTCTGGGATGCTCAATAATGTTGACCCCAATGCGGTGACTTGTGACACCTCCAAAACAGGGTTCAACATGTTGCTGCGCCAGCCGCAGCATGGGAGCTGCATTGCATGCTGCACAAACCAATCTCAAAGACATCGTGCTCCACAAGATCGAACCACAGTCTCCGCGGATGCAACAGCATCTCGAGGCATTGCAAATGGAGTTCCTGGCTCATTGTCGAACGAATGTGCCTGTCATCGAGCACAGCCAAGGCGGGCAACACTCTCAGCGTGTATTTGCTGCAATCTGGACGCCCTGCAATACTGCAATATGCTTCCGCACCAGATTCCTCCTCATTTTGCAGGTTGGGGACAAGTCAAGCAGTCGGGAGTTCACCACAGCGACCCCAAAGGCGTCGCATGTGGCCTGCAGGTTCTGGCGCTCCTTGGCTTGGCGTGCCACTGCGCACCACTTGGACATGATCGTATGTACACACTTGTCCTTCGTTCAACACCACATGTAGGTCGTTGAGGCGGGCAGCCCTGGTGGGCGGCGCCTTGGAGCGGGCGTGCTACTGGGCGTCCATTCCGACCTCCGTTTCATATCCTCGCAATCTGACTTCTGAATGACCTGCAGGTGGTCGAAGAGGGTGGCTCCAGCGGCCAGCGCCTTGGCGTGGGACTGCTGCTGGGCGTTGTGGTGCCGCTGCTGCAGCAGATGCTAGTGGAGGGGCGCGCGGCCGAGGGCGGCGGCCACGGTAATCTTTGCATAGTCTTTGCATAATCATGTGACGTACATGGGGGAGATTAGAGTGTATTTGTCACGAGACGTGTGTCTCCTGTGGCAAAAGTCTGAGGCTTGCCAAGGATGCCCCTTGATTTCTGTGCCTGAATGCTGCACACCTTGCGCTGATGACACTTTGAATGGATCTTGCATGCCGCTGTGTGGCCTGCCGTGGGCATTAGACGTCCAGGGAAGGCTCGTTGAGCATCAGGCAGCAATGGCACGACAAGCCTCGACGACATTGCAGCACACGCAGGGTTTAGTAGCGGATGCTCGTCGAGACTCAGCGCATGCTCCACCTTTTGAGTATCAACGATCGAGCTCTGTGATACTCTGAAGGCTTCTGAGGCTTGGCATACCGCTATGCATCGATGAGGCGGGGCCCTTGTTTGAACGGCCGCTGAACTCCATTCGGTCTTGATGTTGAGGGCGTGAGGCTTTGCGCCGCAGACTTCAAGGAGCAGATCGGTTCCGGGAGGTCGACGTGGTGGCGGCGGCGTTTCTAGACGGACAGCTTTCGAACAAGACCAGGCAAATTCCGTAATCAGTAGTGTGCGTCGCGATGCAGACTTCAAGGATTCAGACCGGGACCGTGAGGCAAACGTGGTAGCAGCGGCGGTGGCGACGCTCGGCGTCGTGGCGGGTTCGCTGCCATGGCCCGCCTACAGCCAGCTGCTCGGCCGCTTCCTGCGCCTGCTGGCGGCTCATGGCGAGGAGAAGAAGGTGTTTCTTTTCCTCAAGAGGCGTTTTTTGTTAAAGGAGAATGGAGAATCTGGCCCTGCCATGACCTGCCACGAGTTTGATGCTCGGCCGCTTCTTGGACCTGCTGGCAGTCTGTGAGGAAGAGAAAACAGTGGAATCTGTTGCAAAAGACGTGATGTGTGGAGTCGTGTGTTTGTTTGTTTGTTTGTTTGTTTGTTTGTTTGTTTGTTTGTTTGTTTGTTTGTTTGTTTGTTTGTTTGTTTGTTTGTTTGTTTGTTTGTTTGTTTGTTTGTTTGCTTGCTTGCTTGCTTGCATGCTGCATGGTCACATTGCATACCTGAACCTTGATGACTGATGTTGTGTGCAACTTTGGCACAGGGCATTGTCCGCGCAGTGTGCGCTGTCATCGACGCCTTCCACTACCTGCCGCCCGCCGAAACAACGGCCGCCGCTGCTACCGACGCCGCGATGCCCGACGCCGCTCCAGCGGAAGCCGCTGCAGTGACGCAAAACGACGGTCTCGCGGAAGGGGATGCAGCTGAGGTGGCGGAGTCCGGTGACGAGGCGGCGGAGCTCGCCGATGAGGCGGTGGCGGAGGCAGCAGCCGGCGGTGGTGGAGGGAAGCAGGAAGCCGCGGCAGCGGCACAGGCGGCAGACATCAGGGCGGCGCTGCTGAAGCGCGTGCTTCCTGGCCTGTCGGCGCAGCTCGTTAGCAAGGGCGACGTAAGTGCACAACTGTAAAAAACGGCTGCAGTCACGCTGCTGTGGAAGCACGTTGCTGCGCGGTGACGGGCTATGCAGGTGGTGTCACACATGGAGGTGGCACACATGTCAACTTGCTGACCAGCCACATTCTGGGGCAGGCTGTGCGAGCGCCGGTTGGCCTGGCGGTGTTTCCGGTGCTGGCTGCAATTGGTGCCGGAGGAGGCTATCTGGTTTTTCCGATGCATGGTCATGTGTACTTCCTGTCCGTCAAACAGCAGCTGATTATCGTAATGTTCTTACGACAAAAATTATTTGCCAAGCTTAAATTTGACAACAATACAACCTTATATAACAGCGTCATTCGGATTGAAATATCAACACTTTGTTGTATAAAAAACAAAACGTTGTGCCCATGTAGCCAGTGTGTGCACCCGTGGGCCTGGCGGTGGTGAATGTGCTGAGCCTGGCGCCGGAGGGGGACCGCCGCGCGCCACTATCTACAGTTTTCTGTCAAACGGAAGTCCATTCTCACTTTCGGCTTCCCTCAGATAGCTTGCATCCCAAACAGGCGGTGCGCGCTCCGGTGGGCTCCGGTGGGCTCGGCGGTGGTGAAAACCCTAAGCTGTGGCTGGGCCCCTGAGGAGGAGAACCGTCGCGCAGCACTGCCTCTCGAGTACTTCAAAGTACGAGACCATACATAAGGATGTGACTTCCTGCATACATTCAGGCGGTGCGCGCGCCGGCAGGCTCGGCGGTGGTCAAGGTGTAGCGCCTGGTCCCCGAGGTGGACCGCCGCATGGAGCCGCTGCAAATCCACCCGAGGACTTCATCGACATTCTTTTTTGCTGTCATGTGCAGGCAGTGCGCGCGCCAGTGGGTCTGGCGGTCGTGAAGGTGCTGCAGCTGGTCCCAGAGGAGGATCGTCGCGCGGCGCTGCCGGGCGTGCTGCAGACGGTGGCCAACCTGCTCAAGTCGCGGCAGCAGGGCGTCAGGTATGTCGCAAATATAATGTCGCAATTTCCTTCCAAACCCCTCATGAGAATGCAGCACGCCGCGCAGCGCTGCCAGGCGTGCTGCAGAGCATGGCCAACCTGCTCGAGTGCCGCCAGCAGCGCGTCAGGTGTGTGGAAATTCAGATCTGGCCTCAGATTGACCAAGGCTGCCGAAATGATTGCCCAGGAAATGCCGGAGACTGACTGCCAGAACTGACTCCTACTAGAACTGACTACTAGAACTGACACCGAGAACAGGGCTATTAGTGTCCGACTGCTGCAAAATTGTCGAGTTTCAAGCCTGGAAGTGCCTGGAAGAGCAACTCGGTACTGGTGGAATCATGTGTGGTGCATTCGACATCTGGTAGTGCAGGTGATGCATGTGTGCCCCATGGCCCTGGCTTCAATTGAACCTTTAGTGCGCTGGCAGTTTATGCTGGCATCAAGCTGGCTGAGCTGACAAGCCACACTGACAGAAACTATGTAGACGAAGGTGGTGGCAGTCATGCAGCGAGTTATGCGACTCTGCATTTGAGAATGCAAGGTCAGCTGTGATTTGTTTATGGGAAACGATGGCAGGCTGCAGCGTTCCTTCCTGGCTGTCAGGTCTTGCAGATGACTCAAGCTGTGCTCAGAAACGTTGCACGCAATGCGTCAGTCACATCGGTGGCAGAGCTGGCACCAGAGCACATCGTGGCATTCCAATTTACCGCGTATCTGCAGGGACGAGGCGCAGACACAACTGTTCATCTCTTCCTACCGTCCCGCGTTTTGCTGCGCTTCTGTAGGGACGAGGCGCGGGAAGTTCGTGTGACCATGGTGGCGGAGCTGAGCTCGGAGCACACCTCCAACGCCGCAGAGGTGCTGCGGGGCATGACTAACATTCAAGCAACTGTCCGTTAGGTCGCACTGCCTCATCGCCAAACATCGTGTCACCTCCTGCACAGGGACGAGGCGCGCAAGGTGTTTGTGACCATGGTGGCGGAGCTGGGTTCCGTGTACACCAGCTATGCGGCAGAGGTGCTGCGGGGCGCGCTGCCGGACAAGGGGTACACAGCGCAGGTGCTGGGTTACACGCTGCACGCGTTGCTGGAGGCGCTGTCTCAGGTGGGTCACGCAAGTAACTTGATTGGGGAATTTCTCCGCGGTGTCCATCGTTTGGAGTGGATCTCTTGGAGCAAGGTCAGCTGGGCTACACGCTGCAGGGTGTGCTGGAGGCAGCCTCTCGAAGCAGTTGGTTGTGCATTCACTTCGTGGTCCAGATTAGCCCTCGTCTGGCTGTGAGCTGCAGGGTGTGCTGAGTCGCTGGCGCAGGTGAGGGTGATGCAAAGCAATCCTCGAATTTCCAAGTATAGCGGGCCTACCCCTGGCTTAGCAGAGGCAGGGCGCAAGCTAGTTGTTGCCCAATACGCCGAGCTTGTGCCTCTTTGCACCGCAGCATAGAGCAGTTCTCTCAGCTTCTTTCTGACCCGCTAGGGGTCCAAAACCAGCTGTCAACATGCTGCACGCGCAATTCGAAAAGCACGAGGCGAGGATGCACCAGGCGCGGGGGCTCCCGACGAACAGTGTGCCGGATTCCTTGTGGTACATCAGCACCTAGTGCAGCTGTTGTTGAGGACCCTAACGCTGCTGGCTGCTGAGGCGCAGCAGCTAGACTGCAGCCCTGTACAACATCGCTGCCACATCATCGGTCAATGACGGGCAGGCATGACTCAGTCTCATGCTCATCGTGCCGGGCAGGAAGTCGCGTAGCGCGGATGTGCCCCAGACCTATGCAGCGCTCTGGGTAAGTGGCCTGAATGGCGCCAATGTGTAAAGCAAAAGCTCCAGTCAACCGTCGCGATTGCAGTAGGCTGACACACTCACGTCCTGAAGAAGCGAAAGGACCTGGGCCTAGCGGCTTCGGCGAGGTGCTGGACGCGCTGCTGGTGCTGCTGGAGGCGAACTATCAGTGGCACTGCAATGAATGCGTATTACTATACTAGACACTACTACGCTCAGAACCGTCTCGCTCTGCACAGAATCTTGCGCCAGGCGGCTTCGACGAGGCGCTAGGCGTGCTGCTGGTGCTGCTGGAGGGCGACCTCTTCGGCGCGGTTGCGGAGGCGAAGGAGGTGGCGGCAGTCGCCGGTCAGTTCAAGGAGGCGAAGAAACAACGTGCCTACGACTCGTACCGGCTGCTGGCGCAGGGCATTACCTTCCGCACACACGCCGCCTACCTCCTGTCGCTGGTGCGACGTTTTTGCAACCAGATTTTCCCGACACCCTCGATAGGTTCCTACTCACTGCTACTGTCAAAACAGAAGGTCGAGAAACAGCGCGCCTACGACTCCTACCTGCTGCTGGCGCAGGGCTCCACCTTCTGCAGGCATGCGGCTCCTTTGCTGTCCCTGGTGTGACTTTTGAGCCACTCGAACCCTGCAGATCCAACAAAGTTGCAACCGAAGTTTAGCTCAGGATAACCAGCCAAAAAGCAGCACTTGCGATTCTTGCTGCTGGCGCAGGGGTAGGTTCCGCACACACACAGCCTTCCTGCCGTCCCTGTTGCGGCAGTTGTCATAAACTCGTCATGTTTCACGTATGTTGCACTCTCTTGACGGTTTGCACAGGCATATACAGCTAGAGACAGGCCAGCCATTGGTGACACATCCCTCGTCAGGCTGGCCTGTGGTCGGTCGAACGCCTGATGCCGGCTTGTGTCGCCAATGCTGTCAATCAACTTGGCTTGAGCACAGCCATCGTGAGCAGGAAGTTCGTTTGCAACAGATGTTTTCGAAACGAACAATAGTGGCTCACAGTTTGCCGTTGCATGCAAAGGTGCAGCCTAGCTGGCAGCGATGCTGCAGTACGAGGTGTTCCTGACGTGTCTTGATTCAGCTCCACCATAGTGCAATTCTGCTGATACCTCCTCCAGGTGCGGCGGCGGCTACCGGAGGCATCCGACCTCAAGATTCGCAACAAGCTGGCGGCAATGCTGCAGCACGCAGCGCGCGGTGTTTCCGCCAATTCGACGGCCGGCCCCGCGGACGTGCTGCTGTTCTGCCACTCCGTGCTCACCGACGGTGCGACGCTCTACTATCAAATACATTCGAGCTGATTGTGGACGGCTGGCGATTGAAGTATTTCACTGATCGGCTTGTAGTAGGCGCGGCTTGATCATCAAGAGCTACCACAGATACAGACGTCCTATCGGCAAGTACGATGGCCAGCTTTGCAAAGGTGCTGCTCTCGCGAAGAATGCAACCGTTCAATTCGTTTTCGATGGCAACATCTGCCAACGAAAATGACCGGGTCAAGTATTAACATTAATTGAGTAACTCAGAGCAGGCGCTGGCTCAGCTCCAGTGACAGTCCGGACACACACTGCCCTGTGGCGAGCCTCGCAACGCCAGCCCCGTGGGTGTGCTGCTGTCCTGCCACTCCGTGCTCACAAATGGCATGGCCCTGCACATCGTCCTGCTGGTGGCGGACAAAGAAAACGTCATTTGAGTGACTCGGGGCAGGCTGTCTTAACAGTTGATAGGGAAGCGTACATCCTACTGTGGCAGCCCCCCCCTGGACGGCTCTGATTTCGCAAGCTTACCGCTTGTTGCAAGCCTGCGCCACGTGTCAGCCCAATGTGCCCGCCAGCTCTGAGCACAGTGTCCTGATTAGGTGTTGTGGATTGGCCGCAGGCCTGGCCGCGGAGGAGGCGGCAGTGGCGGCGTCATCTGCCGCGGCGACGGCGGCGCTGCCGCGGGACGGGGACCACGGTGATGGCGGGCAGCCGCCGCCGGGCGCCGCGCACGAGTACCTGCTCGTCGAGTTTGCGCTGACGCTGCTGCATGGGTGAGTGCGAGCGGGTTGTGTGGAGGTTCAATGACACAGGGCTGCTGCATTCTCGCACTTGCCCAGCGTTGTAGCAGTGCTTGTGGACTCAAGAACCTGAAGCTGCCAACCTGCAGATACATCCAGCTCAGAACCTGGCTTGCAACCTTGTTATATATTCGACAGGATTGATGCCAGGCCGGGCAAGTTTGCAAACTGAGCGCTTGTCTTTGTGGGCAGCAAGTCAGGTGGTGCCCAGCTGTAGCTGCTGCATGCTGCAACTGCCATCGAATAGACGTCAGACTTTTCAATGACGATATTCCAAACAGCTGTACCTTGCATATATGCAGCAGCGTGCAGTGCGGCAGCCTGGGCGATCGCATGCCGGAACTTGCGGCGCAGCTGGTTCCGCTGCCGCCGCTGCTGTTGACAACGCTTTCGCCCACAGATAAATTGCACTGACCTCGTGCCTCCTGCACATGTGCAGGGGCCTGAAGCGCGGCAGCTTGGGCGGCCGCACGCCAGAAGCCACTGCGCAGCTGGACCCGCTGCTGCCGCTGCTGGCGAGGGCGCTGCGCTCTCGGCACTCGACCGCGGTGTCCCTAGCACTGCGCTGCATGTGCCACGCCGTGCGGCTGCCGTTGCCAGGTCTGGCCTCTTGAACCTCTGAGCGACGGAGCAGCAGCTGTCATGGTGCAAAGCACACAGCGCCTGCAGTCGTCAGCACTCTATGCTACCAAGTGGCTGCTAAACAAATGGCGCTGCGTGGTCAACTGCTGGAGCACGGCCATAGCTGTAATGATGTGCAGATTGAGCACAGGCCTAGCGGCAGCAGCAATGCGACCGGCAGGGCGGCAGCAAATACCCTGCCCAAGGCGTCGGTATCATACTGTGGACGTGCACCTCAGAGGACCGTCTTCATGCACCACAGGCCTCGCGGCGGCGGCCGGCGACGCCGGCAGGGCGGCGGCAGACATTCTGTCCAAGGCACCGACGACGGCATCTCCCGTCGCGCAGGACTGTCTCAAGCTGCTGGCGGGCCTGCTCGCGGTGTCCAAGGGGTGCGTACCCAATGGCTTGCCATCAACAGACATCTTTCGCGTCAGTTCCGCGCGCAGTCGCACCTGGGGTCAAAGCTTGCCCATCAAGCCGGACAGACCCGCGCGCGAGGCATACCTGCTTTTGCATCCGCCATCTTTGTCATGCAACATCTGCATGAGCTTGCAGGTGTAAGAGCAGCATGCCGAAGCTGGACCGGCTGCAGATGCTCTTCAGCTCATGCGTGCTCTATTTTCGCTGTGCAAAGCCAATTCGACCAAACCTGCAGGTACAAGCCCAGCACGCCGCAGCTGAGCCGGCTGCTGAAGCTGGCATTTGACGACATCGAGGAGGCGGCCTCTCGCCAGACCGCCTTCTCCCTGCTCAAGGTGCGACGGCCTGCAATCCCGTCATGAAACTCCAGAGGATAGAGGGTATACACCATTGCGCTGCTAGTGGCAGAGCAGCCACACTTGCCATCTGCACCCCTCATCTAGGCGAGCGCCGACTGGGAACCTGCAGTGGCTTTCCTATCCGGTAGTGGCTTTCCTATCCGGCGAGCGTGCAGGTCCTCGCGACGCTCTGCCACTCGGAGCTCACGTGCTTCTATATGCTGTTCTACCTCGGTGAAGTCTCCGTGCTATTTGGTCCGCCACCCTGGAAACATGCGTAGTACCCTGGCACAACATCACCGGCGCTGCAGGGCGGGTGCTGGTGGTGTCGGAGGTGTGCGACATCATGAACTGGTTGCGGCAGCGAACTCTGTTGCATGATTTGATGACTGGCAATAATGCCAGTGGTTGCAGGGAACTCCACTGGTTTCGTAACATTCGGTGCGGGGCCGGCCGCTGGCGGCGGCGGAGGTGCAGGACATGACTGGGCCGGCTGCAGATGCAGGGCTTTTTTCTAACACTGTACAATCACACATATATTCGACCATGCCGCCGTGCTCTGCTCTCAACAGGCGGTGCTGGGCCGGCGGCTGGTGGTGGCGGAGGTGTACGACATCATGGCCCGGGTGCAGACGCTACTGGTGCGCGCGCACAGCCCGCCCGTGCGCCAACTCGCCTCCTCGGTAAGCGACGACCTCGAAGCCAAGTCTGCTGCAAGACCATATCTGAAGCCGCCTAGACGCTGCTGATGCGAGCGCACAGCACGCCCGTGCGCCAGCTCGCCTCCTCGGTGAGTGACAGTTTCGAAACAGCGCTGATTTCAGGCACGCAATGTGAAGCAGCGCAGACGCTGCTGCTGCACGCGTACAGCCCGCCTGCTGGCCAGCTCGCCTCCTCGGTACTTTAGAACGCTCTCGAAGCGCGCTCCACGCATGCCTCTAGTACCTAAGCCACATCAACCAAAACACACAGGTGCACGCTCTGCTCTTGCCAGGTCTACGTTGTGTCAGGGTGCAGGCAATCCTTTGCAATCAATGCAGTCTGCCAGACCTGCACAGTGGCACCTGCATTGATATGCACAGCACCGTCGCGGAGACTGTCACAAAGGCTGGTGCAACACTCCCCGCGGGCAACTCCCGGCACGGGCTTAAAAAAGTGGCGGCAGACACCGGTGGCTCGCTTCTGACCACACCTTGTGGATTCTGTCCTCGTTTGGCCTCGTCCCAGTCAATGTGCCTGTAGTCGTCCCATTGCGCGCTTCAGGCTCGCTTCGGGCCAAGTTCCGCATTCTCAAGCTCGTTGCAACTGTAGCCTGCAGACGCTGCAGCAATTTCTGCAGGAATTTTTCGTTGGCAAGGCACGGCCGCTGCGACAGATCGCCCTCCTGCATTCTCCTGAATCACACACGGACGTGAACTCGGTTGACATGTCCCACGCAGGATGTTCATGCACACTGCTGCAGTTTCCTGCTGGATCACTCCCCTGGACGAGACACGGCTGCACCGGCACAACGCCTCTCTGCTTTCTTACTCTTGGAGCATCAAGATGGGTCTCTTTTTTCTGCAGACGCTGCTGCAGTTCCTGCTGGACTACCCAGTCGGGGAAGCGCGGCTGCAGCGGCATATCGCCTTCCTGCTGGCCAACCTGGGCTACGAGCACGAGGCGGGGCGGCTCGCGGTGCTGGACACTCTGAGCGCGGTCGTTGACAAGTTCCCGCAGGTGCGGTCGTCATGCACATCGCTGCAAGGGCTTCCTCGCCCAGGCCCGTCTTGCTCCGCTGTGTCAACATGCACGCTTTGACTGACGCGATTCTGTGTGGTTGCCAATCTTGTCGCGTGATTGTTTCAACTTTGTTCACTTCATCTGTTTTGTTTCGAGCCTCCCATCATACAGTGCATCCTGTTGGCGCTGCGCAGGATGTGATCGACGCATCTGCCGAGGCGCTGCTGCTGCCGCTGGTGCTGCGTCTCGTCAACGACCCCGCGTCAACGTGAGCACCGCTTACCGAGATCTCAGACACAAATATGCACAATGTGTAGCATGGCAGCGGATGCCGCCGGCGCCGCCGCCGCCGCGGCTTCGACTGCCGATGCTGCAGCTTTCCGGCCATGGCTTCTGCGCCGGCAAAGTCCAGTCCAAGTGACGGCTGGATCGCCGCAGTCGCCTGCAGCCTGCACATCAGCTTCATGTACCCTAAGTGGATCTAGATATTCAATTCCAATTACATATTCAAATCCATATTCAATTGCACTTACATATTCAATTCCATATTCAATAATGCCTCCAATGTCACTTGCCAGGAGGAGAAGCGGCCGCCGTGCTGCCACACCGACAAGCCTGAGACCATGTTCTGATCGTCGCGACATGGCAAAATGAACGATTTATGAGATGTGGCTCCCCATCTTTCCCAGATGGTGCATGTTTCTTATCAGGGCACGGAGCGCGGCGGCAAACGTTGTGAAGGCGCTGCTGGAGGCGGTGCCGCCAGATCGGCTGGCGCAACTGGCAGCACCGGCCTTGGAGTGCTTTTCAAATAACGATCTTCTTTTTTTGGATTTTATCCAGAGCGCGGCGCGATTAAGGCACTGCTGGAGGCGGTGCCGCCGGAGCTAACAACCTGCACTGGTTGATGTAGAGATATCATAGCTTTGTATCATATACATTGGCCTGCATGCTTGGAACAGGGCGCGCAGCGCCGCGGCGTCTTGAAGCTGCTGCTGGCGGCGGTGCCGCTGGACTGTCTGGAGCGACTGGCGGCATACACCCTGGAGTGGCTCGTGCAGAATGATTCAACCTAGACAAACAGCACTGGTCTCCATGCTTTTAAACAGGGCACGGAGCGCCTCGGCGGACGTTGTGAAGGCGCTCCTGGCGGCGGTGCCGCCGGAGCGTCTGGAGCGGCTGGCGGCATACACCCTGGAGTGGCTTGCGGGCGGCGATGCACGCCTGCGCCGCGCTGCCTGCCAGGTGCCCTTTTCGTTGCAACCCCGGCGTTGGTCGTCAAGTTTGAGCCTCAAGCCTGAACTCGACAACGATATCCCGAAATATGAGGCGCGCTGCACATGTTTATTGCTGCTGGTGTGTGAGAGATGACCGCTGCCGCAAATGAGGCAGGCTGCTTCCTTGGCAGAAATGAACACCTCACACCTCAGAGCTCAACACACGAGACCGACTCGTGATCACACCATCGCAATGTCAAGCGATGTAATGCAAACACGTAGCAGGTGCTTGGCAGAGTGGCAGAGCAGGATGGCCGGCACTTCAGGCGGCGCATGTCCGCGGCTCTGATATCTTGTCTGCCTCACGGATTGTCTGCCCCACGGAAAGCGTACCATCTCCACCGCGATCATGTGCTACTGGCGCAGCAGGAGGGTTGGCGCCTCGGGCGGCGCGTACCCGCGGCGCTGCCACGTCTCCATATGCCAGATTTCCTCACTTGATTGGCTTGAACCTACATCAACACAGCCTACCATATACATGCGCAGGTGCTGGGGATACTGGCGGAGCAGGAGGGCCGGCGCTTCGGGCGGCGCATGCCCGCGGCGCTGCCGCCGCTGGCGGCGCTGCTCGCGGGCGCCGCCGCGGGCGCCGCCGCGGCCGCGGCCTCTGGCATGGAGGATGGGCAGCAGGAAGCGGAGGAGAGCGCGCTGGCAGCAGCGGCGGGCTGGCAGGAGGCGTATGCCGGGCTGCTGCTGCTGGAGCGCCTCGCTCGCCAGGTGAGTAACAGAGCACCCCATGTCTTGAACAATGTGCACCGGACCATATGCATCTGTAAACCAGTACTTCAAAGTTTGATGCAGACGGTGCCCTAGTTTCTACCATGGCGCCACAGATGGCATACGCGGTGCGCTGCTGCTTGACATGAGCGTGTGTGCCACAGCCTGCACGCCCCTGTCCAGCTGCAGTGGACCGCGTGTGTCGTTCGTATGCTCGTGTGCTCAGCATATCCGGGCTCAGCATGCTGTGCCGCCTCAATGGCAAGAAACACATGCAGGCTCATGTCGTTCAGGCGCCTGTGGACGTGGACTTTGAGGCCGTGGCAGCCAAGCCGCCACGCAGGTCTAATTACTGGCACTCCATGTGAATCCGGCCCAGTCGTTCGGTCGTGGTGACCGAGATCATGGTAGCCCAGATGATCTCCACCCCGTCCAGCGCGGCCTTCGAGGACGTCACAACATCAGCCTGGCAGTCCGGTGCTTGCCGATTTGCAGTTTCTTCGCAACCGAACTCCACACGTACGTTGCTGCTGCGCAGCTGCCTGCGGACGTGGCCTTCGAGGGCATGGCGGCAAAGTCAGCCTGGAGGTCGACGTGGCGCTGTGGAACGGCCACACTGTGCGATGTCAGGACACCAATGAACGTTATTCACGTCTCCAGGTTCCTGTGGACGTGGCCTTCGAGGGCGCGGCGGCAAAGTCGGCCTGGCGGGCGACCGTCGCGCTGGGGCTGCACGCGCACGGCTGGGTGCGTACAGCGTCGGCGCGGCTGCTGGGCTCAGCATTTGCGCACCCCCGCGTCGGTGAGTCCCAGGAAAGGGTGTATGCCTCAAAGTGTCGCCAGGCTGCGGCAGTGGAGCTGTGGCAGGGTTGCCGAACAGCCTTGGCAGGCAATTTGCTTCTGTGCAGGCCATCGAGCTGTGCTGCTTCACTCTCATCCAGTCTCCTGAAAAGCATGGAGGATGTCCACAAGCGTAGACATGAATCGGGTGACAGGAAGTCTTGGGAGTGGCTGCAGGCCCCGCGCTGCTGGCGGAGGAGGGTACGTCGCCGGGGCGGCTGGCGTATGTTACCGTGCGGCAGCTGGAGGCGCAGGGCGTCGACGCGGGCCTCGCCAAGCAGGTGCGTTTCTCCAAAACTGTGACACAACTCCCTTGTAGATCATCATTTCGAGAAGTCGGGGCATTACACTGCGGCAGCTTGAGGCGCAGGGCGTCGACGCGGGCCTCGCCATCAAGCAGGCGCGCAGGTCTAATGTTTTGTTGATACCATGTAGAGATCGCAGAACAGGGTTTCGAATCTGTCGGGGGCATCGCCTGCATGGTACTCTAGTATCCATTGTCAGCCGCCTGGTCTAGCGGGCCGGCACTGACTCGTGCCTGCACTGGCTGCTGCCCTGAACCCTAATCCTTCGTACACAGGCCTGTGCGCTATTGCAAACGAGTCTATGTCGCTGCCTCTTCTCCAAACAAATGTGCGGAACGCACTGGCGTCAGCGGTAACTCTGCTTTGCTGCATCGCGCAGGCAGTATGGCTCACACATGCACGCTGTTTCGTGCAACGCCTCATCTGAACCCCTTCCTGTTTGTGCTGGCAGGCCGTCAAGAACGCTGTCTTCCTGGCGGTTCCGCTGGCGGACGCCGCCGCAGCGGCAGCCGGCGGTGGCGCGGACGCAGCTGCAGCCGCCGCCAACGGCGCCAGCGGCGCCAACGGCGCGGCAGCGTTGCCTGCTCTCCACGGCGCCGCAGCGGCGGGCAGTGCCGACGGGGCGGAGGCCGCGGACGGCGAGGAGGATGTACAGGAAGCAGAGGAAGTCGACGAAGGGCGGTCGGATGGCGAGGAAGCGGAGGAGGCGGAGGCAGAGAGCGGCGGCCTCAGCGCCGCTGGCCTCATGCGCCGCATGGCGCGCCTCGCGGACGACAGGTGTGGAAGAATGGGAACTTTCCAAACCAAGACCAACTTCGTGTAACAGGTCCTTCATCTGACGAGCATGTGTAGTGCGCTTTGGCCCGGCCACGCAGCCGCGTCAGCCGGCTGGCTGAATGCACCAGGCGGCCACAGCAGTGGTGCTCGACGGGAAGTGCCTGCAGGTTCACTGCATCCCGTTCTCCGGCGCACACTGTCCAGGTTCGAGATTCAAAGGCATGGGTAACAGCTGGGATTCTAGATAGGCAGTGGCAAAACATGTGATGGGGAGCCGTGTCGCTGTGCATGCTTGTGTCGTCATCAGATTGATAAACTCTAAGTTCTAAATCCTGAATTCTAAACTTTTACATACTAAGAGATGCTGCAACATGTCGTACCACCACTAACAGATGCAGCAAGCGCCGCCGCTGCCCTTCATCGCGATCTTTCAACTTCATGGTTTTGTTCACAACCTGCTCGAAGTTTCTGGAACCTACTCTCATGCCACAGGTCGTACCAACAGCTTACGCGGCGGGCGGCGGCGCTGCGCGCCATCACGGCAGCTGCGACATGATCTGGGCGCTTTGACACTCTGCTTGAAACGCTTTTCACGCCTGAGTTGTAGGTCATACCACCGACCGACACGTGCCGCGACGCTCCATTTCACTGCAGCGGCCGCCGCACAAGTTGGACTCCGAAACGTTGTATTCCGACTGTTATCTCTGATTGCCACAGGTCCTACCACTGGCAGACGCAGCGGGCCGCGGCGCTGCGCTTCATTGCCGCGGCTGCGACGCGGCTGGGCGCCGACCGCATCGCGCCGCACCTGCCGCAGCTGCTGCGTCCGCTGTACCGCATCAGCGAGGGTGCATCGACCAATCCGGAGGAGGTTCGTATCGTTTGCTTGTGCAGAAGATTTTGATCTACGCATAGTGATGTTACAACGCGCCTGCCGCTGTACTGCATCAGTGAGGGCGCCTCCACGTATCCACAGGAGGTCTGAGTTGTGTACTTTAAGAAATTGGTATCCAATCCACAACAGTGTTATCCACACGCACCTGCCACAGCCCGCTGTACCGCGTCATCGAATGCGCCTGCCCAAGCCTGGCGGAGGCCTGGAATGTTCCCTGTGGAAGCTGCTTCCATAACAACATGTTGAAAACCCTCCATAGGAGCGTGGAGCAAAGCGGTTCGTCCTCAGTTTCAAGGTCTCAGCTTCTATCGACAGCACCTGCGTGGTTTCGTTCCTGATTCTCAATCAGGCTGCTGGGCCCGAAGGAGGTGCAATTGTCATTTATGACGCAGAAGTAAAGGACGTCATGTACGCCTCATCGTTGCCCATCGACTGCTGAGCGCGACGGTCCTGACGCAATTTCAAAAGCATGCTCCGCCAAGCCACGCACTGATGGTTTGTGAAATCAGTGTTCTGTCTCTTGAGAGTTTCGTTACCTCTTGCATGAGCTGGTGCAGTCGCGGAGCGTGCTGTCAAGCGATGCATGACACACCTGGCATGTTCTCAAACGGCGTTGTCACTGCCAACTGCAGATTCAGACGCTGGGCGCGGAGGTGCTGGCGCATCTGCGGAGCGTGCTGCCTGGCGACGCGCTGGTGGCGGGCCTCAACGCGGCTCGCGCGCAGGTTTCCGCGCAGCGCACCGACCGCCGCAAGCGCCGCGTGCTGCAGGTAAAGAGCCCGCTGTTCGCACACTACTTTGTGTGAACCTGCTACCAAACAGGTGATGTTGTCTGGAAGGATGTCCGCAGCGCTGCGTCCGTCGCGAGCGCTGAGTGCCGTGGGTGCGGACCCTTGCCGAGAGGGATGCTACGGGCCTGAGCTTCCAGTTTGCCTGACCGCACGCCGGAGGAGGCGAGCCACAGCAGATGCTCAGCATGCACTCTGAGCAGCTTCACGCCTCTGCAGCCTGCCCGGCACAGCAATTCCACAAACAAGACTGAATTCAAACACATGGAACGATTTGCGATGTGTACAATGTTTTTGGTGTAAATGCAGACGATGCTGGACCCGGACGCAGTGGCGGCGGAGCGGCAGCGCAAGGCGGCGCGCAAGGCGGCGGGCCGGAAGCGGAAGCTGGAAGACGTCCATCGCCGCCGCGCCGTCGGCCTGCCCGTCAAGAACCGCCGCAAGTCGCGCGGCGGCGAATGAGGTGGCCCGAAGGCTTTTGTTGTTGGTCACACAGGGCTGACTGGCGGCAAGCTGCACCACTGGCCTGCCTGTCAAGAACCGCCGCAAGTCCCGTGGTGGCGAGTGAGCAATGAGAGGGTGGGACCAGCGGCAGCTTGGCGCGTGCAGGTGGTGCACACAAAGTATCCAACACAGACAGCAGGCGCTGGACGCGGAGCATAACGGGTCGTTCGAGCAGCCGCATGTTACACACATGATACACAAAAGCTTTTGGCTGCAATCTCCTGTTGTAACGGCGGTTACATAGTCATCTTTGGCTTCATAACTGATGTCAGCAGCTGCTGGGATCTTGTGGTTGCGGTCTTTGCGCAGTGCAGCGTCGGCTGTATGCGTTGCACGCTCTAACATCATAGCGTCGGCTGCATGAATCAATGCATGAGAGTAAGGCTGAACATTCTCCACGGATCTCGTGATGATTTGGAAAGACTCGAAGATGATTGACCAAAATGCTGTCTGCAGTACCACCTTGCTGAAATTGCTGAGTGCATGCTTTCTGAACTTTCCTGCAAGGAAATTCCCCCCGTCTCTTTGCGTTGTGTCCCTCGACACGCAACTCCATGCATGTGCAGCGTCAATGCTTCAAACGCCGCAGCACGCGTCTGCTGCCTTGTGCTGCTAACGTGTGGAGGCATTGGCTGCAGTACCGGCGAGTGCTGAGACTGCCAGGGCAATGCTCACGATCATGCAGCACCTGCAGTCTCGGACTTCCCTTGCACACACGTGCACGGCACTGCATCACTTCCGGCACAGGAGTTGCTCTCTTGGGCCGCGGTATACGTATACCGCGGTGGGGCTACGCTTGCCGCCGCCTAGTAGTAGGACAAAGACGTGATGAGCGCTTTCATATCGCTTTATCTAGGACGACTTCGTTGTCTCTGAGGGATGTGGCACATTGGTATTTATACGTCATCCGGAGGCATTGATGTGGTCTACTCTCCGCTATGCAGCCGCCGTCCCGGCACCGCCCTCGCCGAGCGCCGCAGGAAACAGGGTGCGCTAGTACCGCAGCCGGCGCCGCAGCCGCTGTTGAAAGCTATCCAGGAGATTCTCGAGTGTGTCACACGGCTGTGGTGAGCACAGAGCCGTGCATAACATCAATCGTTCGTCTTATTATGTTGCCGTGACCATCACACTATCTCTATATATGGTGCTCTTGTCTGTGTGAGTTCACCTCGAGGCTAGCCTGGCTGACTTTGTTTGCTGACCGCAGACGGAAGCACAGGGTCTCACCACGTTCGTCTTGCTATACAATGCAGTATGGATCTTTTGAATGTATCTCAGACTCACCATGCAGCGGTTTTCTGATCTGAACGGCGACCGACAGGCAGTGGGAAGCGCGGCTGCAGCGGCGCAGCGACGTCCGCCAATGTGACCGCTGCTGGTGCTGCTGCGACCAGCTCGCGAGAAGGACCGCTGGAATGGAGACACCGTGCTCCGGCGGGGAAAGTGGCCGCCGCTTTCCAGGCCTGGCTCCTCAGTCTGCCAGCACGCTGGCACCGTCGTCTGGCGACAGCCACGCCCGAGGACGTGGTCGTCTACAGCGAGACAGTCTGGCTGCAGCAGCACGCCGGCTCACTGCTGCCAGATGGCTCAGCCGTCGCATTGCCCTTCGGCCACAACACCATGCTGTCGATGTTGTCGACCACCCTCAACCTTCTGGACCGCCACGGCCCATGGCGGCCCAGCACCGGTGAGGGCAACTCCATCTCCTCTGAGCTGGTGTCAGCCTACTTCGGGCCTGCAGAAGCGCGGCCAGGAGGGGTCAGCTGTGCCGCTGCAGCTGGCAGATCACCATGCTCTGCTGGATGCCCTGGCCGCGGAGACGGCCGCCGTAGCAGCAGGCTCGCTGGAGCAGCTAGTGTTGATCAGTACGACGGCGGCGTGCAGCTTCATGTGGGATGGCATGGTAAGGAGGTCGGCAATCTGGAAGTTGCCGCCTATTAACGCCCCAATGGCGGGCCTCTGCTCGTGCCGCTGGAGCCAGGCGGCCCACCAATGCTGCCAACGCTGCAGCCTGGTCAGAAGGTCATCGTGGTGCCGACCAGCACCAAGACCACCCGCGGCCGTGGCAGCCTGGTAATCGAGCTGCAGCGTGCCGCCGACGAGGACGTCCAGCACAGTTTCCTGTACCTGCCCGGCCGGCTGCTGAGCCTGCACGCTGCCGCTGGCCACCCCATCACAAGCTGCATGTTCCGCGCGCAGGCCCCGGACCGCAAGTTTCTTCTGGAGCGCCCAGCTCGACCACTAGCTGCGTCAGAAGATCTCTACCACGTGAAAGAGCCACTTTACCACAGCGGTAAACCATGGGCTACCACGGTGTACTGGTTCGGGTGAACCAGAGTGCAGCCTGGTATACCGTGGGCTGGCACCACGGTGCGGACTAGTGGCTGTAGGTTCCACGGTAATCGCCCAAGTGCACCATGGTGAACACGTGTGCCTGCTGATTGCCTTACTAGCAGCTGAGAACAATTTGTTTGATTGTAGGCAGGCTTGGCGTTTGAAGAAGATGGTGAGGAAGAAGAAGATGGTAGTTGCCTAGTAACACAGGTGTCCTCCCCTTGAAAGAAGGTTCGAAAGGGCTCTCGGGCAACAAAGGGCGCTGCCCCTCGGGACAAGTTGCCTTGAGACGCACGTGTCCGCGACTTTCAAAAATAATTCGAAAGGGGCGGGTGACCTTCTCACGAATCGTTGGCAATCAAGCTTCTCCCATGGGCGGGTTCAGAGATGGTCTCGACTGCATTTGCCAGTGTAACAGCTGCCATACACGCGCGGCCATCGACCCGGAGCACGAAGCCCATAGGGTCCGGAAATGGAGGACCGTACGCGGGCACGCGTTCCCTGACGCGGACGCAGCAAGCCTGTGCAAACGCAGCCGGCTAGCGTTCCTGGATCACGAAGGTACGCTCGCAAAGCGTCAAATGAACGGAAACTTCGGCCGAAAATCGATTGCACAACTACCTGCGCGTTTCGGGAGCGCGCATGCCGCACAGGCATACTATCCTTCTGCAATCAGCATAGAATGCATTTAGACCCCGAACTGGAGGCACTCCGCGGCCCTCTGCAATTGATTGGCCTTCAATCCCCGCCCCGATCATCGAGATGTCATACGCAACGGGACGCTCCAGCGCCAGTACATACATGGCAAAGGCAAGGTTGGTGGAGCCTCAGTCAGTTCTTATGTCATCCGAAGGATGGGACCTCATGCAGACGGAGCCATGATGCCTCCAATGATCATGCCTCTGTGGCTGCGGTGGCACCTTCTTCAAGGTGGTCTGCTGTCACATAGAAATCCAAGTGGAACTCATTCATTCGCAGCCGCGAGAGGAGGAGTAGGTCAGCCGCGTGCCGCTCTGGAGCAAACTCGCGATGCTGGTGGCGGAGCCGCTGATGACGGCGGCGACGGCGGCGGCGGCGGCGGCGGCGGCGCTGCAGCGTCAGCCGGGGCTGATGGCGAGTTCTTCGACGCCATAGACTATGATGACGGAGGCTTCGAAGGTAGAGCTTCCTGCTACAGTGAGCACTGCGGCCTTTCAAGATAAGGCAAGGGCGGCCACGCTGCACATATGTATGGCATATGCATTGCAGCAGCACAATGATGGCTTCTTTTGATGAGCAAGTTATGCTCCGTGTCCACATACAGATGGCGGCGCTGATGGCTCCGAAGAGGCTGCCAGTGGCGTGGCCATGCCGCAGCATGAGGGCAGTGACCCGTCAGATTCGCCCGTCCGGCAGCCTTTGGCTTACCTCTCGCCGTTCACAGACAGGCTGCAACAAAGGGCTCACCTGAGCCCGGCATCAGCAACAGCCGCCCGCAAATTGCTGTCTGACAACGATGTCGACGCAATGGTGCTCAGCAGCGGTGCAGTGCGCCCGGCCGACTTGCAGGCCTTGGGGATGTCTTTCGGCAAAGCCATAAAGGTGATGGGCGCCTTCACGCCGGCAGCTGGCGCCCCCTCAGGCACGCTTGCAGCACCTTAGGACTGTGTGTCTTCTATCACGAGTGCGCTGCTGCTACGTTAATGAGCTTCGGCATGCCTGCTGTGGTGCGCCAATCCCACCAGCACACATGCTTTCGATATGCAACTCGCTCCCTTGCCCCGAGCGTGCAGTACTCTAGCGTTAGTGCCCATCGGACCATCGTGAGTCCCGTCGCTGGCCTGTTTCGCAGGCTCTGGGGGGCCAGCTGGCAACAACTCCACCAGCGGAAGAGATGCTGCCAAGGACGCGCGCCGCCACACGGTGGCGAAGAGGGAATTCAGAATGGATCTGGGTATGAGGCACCTAAAGTGGATCGGCAACGACGACCGCCTCGACAACAAGAAGTGGGAGGATATCAGCTCTGAGAAGTCAGAGCTGTATGAGGTGCGGCGCCTCAAAAAATCCAAGGTTCACCTGACCTGCTCCGACTGCCCAACACCGCAATGGCCGACATGGCTTCAAGCGCAGCATATGTCTGGTGCACGCACGCACAATGGGCGGCGCCGATCAAGTGTTGCAGCATCAATACCCTGCAAGGTCAAATCAGCGCGCTTCAAACCGGGCTAAGGTGTTCCCTCGTCCGGCATGGGTAGACCCTCCTCGATTGGCATGCGTGTGGCCTGTCTTGAAACAAAGCTTCGTGATGCAGGCCTATGCAAAGTTGCGGGCGGAGCTGGTGGCGGCCCACCCGCAGCTGCGCGGCCGCAGCCCTGCGGGTGCTGTCCTCATCACGGGCATCATTAAAAACAAGATGCAAAACGCACGCAAGCGCGCAAGGAACGTTGCGACAGGCAAGTCGCAATTCGTCCACGCCATACATAGCTTGCTTGATGCCTTGCGATCACCGAATACTGAGTGCAGGTTGAGCATCAGAATGAAACACGCTCCATGCCCAACCGATGCCAGCCAGCCATTTCTTCGGTGCAGCAAGCCACTCAGCCAAGTTCTGCGGTGCAGCAGCATTACACGTATGCCTGTGGCCTTGCAAGCAGGTCCTTTGTGTTACACTCCTGGGCATGGATCGCAGGTGGGAGGCGCTCGACATGGGAGGCGACATCGCCTTTCACCGGTGGCGATTCGTCAAACTGAAACAGTACATATGCACGTGACGAAAGGTAATCTGCTTCATCTCCACCAGGCAATGCCACAGTGACACGCTAGCCGCATAAATGATGACAAGAGGTGTGCACCCTTGACGACGGTGTCCACGAGGTCATTTGAAGAATGGCCAGATCCTGACAATGTATGCTCATATTCGCAGGTGTCAGACCATGTATGCATGGCAGCGCCAGCTTGGCCGCTGTGCGCGAAGAGAATGGGGACAACGGCGGAAAAATGAAACATCAGACGACAGCAACCTCGATTTGACTGGCAGCGGCAGGACGTGCAGCAGTGATGGCAACGAGCTTTCTGCAGTTTTGTATGTGCATACCAGCAGAAACATCGATGACCTCATCGTGGGAATGTGCTGTGGTGAACTGGCTAGACATCCTGTGGTTTACCTTCGACCTGAAAGTCGTGAACCAGCATAAATTAACTGCAGCAAGCCGTAGGCTACCGTCTCCTGTATATGAGGCCGGCTCCTAGTGAACCACAGCCATATATCGCGTGTGATTCACCCTGTGCGGCACACAGTATACCCACAAGGGTAAAACACTGCTAGGTGAGGTGAACCACCCGCAATATAACACTGCTGCTGCTCTAGTCAACCGCAACTGCACAACAGCCCGGCAATACCACGCGGGGTCACCCCGCGTGCAGCCCTTAGTATGCCTTACCACCACCGGGTATACTATTCAATGCCAAGTTGGCGGTACACCACAGCAGCAGCATGAAGTACCTTGCCTCGCTTTACCATGGTACTGACACCATGGTATCACCTGCAGTAAAGTTACTAGTTATACCACAGCAAATCCTTGTAGAGGGGTGGTCAGCAGGTGGTGGCGGAAGAGCGGCAGTC
>JAABUL010000437.1_pt1 | contig 89318 bp, 158 predicted proteins | sample 5559151 | NCBI WGS metagenome assembly JAABUL01 (sample SAMN10711876, study PRJNA513368) | rock metagenome | isolation source: Antarctica rocks | place: Antarctica: Victoria Land, Pudding Butte sud | reverse complement strand
CCCGCATCCCGCCCACCTGCAACAGCTCCTGCTCGCCCGTGTTTGAACACTCTCTGATGACTGTGCATACTACACAGGCGACGTTGGCGGGGAGGAGATACCGGGAACGGAGCGCATCCTGCCCACCTGCAACAGCTCCTGCTGCGTAGGCGACGCCCCCGGCAGGTTCTACCGTCCCGCAGGGGACGGCAGCCGCTATGTGTGGTGAGAATCCCGACTTGACACGACTGCGGTGCACACATGGTGGTGCCGCCGCCCACAAGGCGGCTGCCTGGTCGAGGCGTCATCACTGCAAGGGGTAGTTCGTGAACATCATAGCAGTTTGTGATCATCCCAGAGTGCAAGCAGAGTTGCTCAGGATGCTGGCTGTGCTGCACAGGCAAGCCGACGAGGCGGAGGCGGGCTGTTCCTATTTTCACTACAGCAGCGCCGAGGTGGGTTCCCAACCTCCACTTGAGCTGTGTGGGTGACAGCCGGCTGCGCCAAGACACACTCGAAAACCGTGTTTTGAGACCTTGCAGCAGTTGCATACCCAGCGTGATCGCCAGACCACAAACTCGTGCCATGTACAGGTGCTGGAGCGGCTTTCAGCAGCAGACACGCGGCTGGTGTTCGTGGGCGACAGTTTGTTGCACCAGCTGTGGGTGCGGCTCATCGCGCTGATGCGCGAGCAGCGGCGCCCGGTCGACTTCCGCGTTTTCACGCATGCCCGCTACTCGGTGAGCAGCCAATGATCAGCCAGAAGTGGCTCTGAGCCTGCGCCTTGGTAGTTGAAGACATTCCTTGCGCGGTTCAGTGCAGGAGCAGCGGCGCCGGCCGACTTTTGTGTCTTCACACATGCACGTTTCTCGGCAAGCTGTGAGTTTAGTACAAGGTTCGGAAGCTCTCCGTTTGCAGCTCGACGTCCTCTCCGAGCTGATCTGCAGTTTCTCTATCCGATTCCGTGCGTGAAATGTGGTATCTGGGCGCAGGTGTGCCGCGAGGGCCATGAGGTGTCCATTGCGCCACATCTGTTCAGCGCATGGAAGTTGCTGTATGGAACAGTCGAGAACTAGATCCTGGGACGCAGGTGTGTCACGAGAGCGATGAGGTGTCCATTGCGCCAGACAGCTACGATGCACGGGTCAGGGGCCTCAATGCCACCGTGCAGGTGAGAAGCCACAATCGAAAGCCACCCTAAATCCTAAACCCTAATCAAAAGCTCGGAATCGAATCAAGCTTCCCTCTGCAAGACGCTGAAGAGCTGCGATGCAAGTGTCAGGGGTCGCCACGGAATGACGCATCAAAGTGTGCGTTTCTCTGCCCACATGGCAAGCGGTGATAGCGCCGCTTGCGGCCGCGGCCGCAGCGGCGCTGTTTTTGCAAGCGCCGCGCCGCTGTGGCCACACGCAAGTTCCCCGCCACGCTCGTTGAACGGGTCAAGTGCCCAGAACTCTTGGGTAACCTCTGTGTCTCTGTGCCGGCGCAGCAAGCGCTCATAGCGACCTTCTTCGGGCGAGCGCCGCCGCGGTGGCCGCGCAGCTGCCGCCGGGCGCCGCTCACGGCCGACATGCTGCATGCAACATTCTTCCGGACACAGATGGACGTGACGCGCGAGTACCTGCGCCTGCTGCCGCCGCGCCAGGTGCGTGTAGGCTTTGGGGTTTTACAATCCGCTTTATGCGGCCTTCTTTCGGATGCAGATGACGCCATCCGTGACTTCCTGCTGCTGCTGCCGCCGGGCCAGGTGCATATAGGGATTGCGATCCAGGTTCAAGGGTTTGATGACCTGCGGCAGGACGCATCTGGTCACTGTGCGCAAGCACCTGCGCCTGCTGTTACGGGTGCATGGGATCCAAAGTTCCTGCATGCTGCTTTGTGGTGTTCTGGGCATTTGCAACTGTCGAGAAGGGGGCCAGAGGTGCCTCAGGCATTTGCAATTGTCGACAAAGGGTGCAGAGGTGCCTCAAGCATTCCTGGGCCTTCTCACAGCCCTTCTTGATGGCATCTGTTCACAGCGGTGCCCCTTTCCAATGGATGCAGAAAGTGATCCTGGTCGTGGGCGTCGGTAACTTTGAGAAGGGGGCGGAGGTGCCGCCAGAGTACCTGGAGTTTCTGGACGCTCTGCCGGAGAAAGGCGTGCAGGTCGTGCATGTGGCGACGGCCACAAAGGCAGCGGAGACACACCCGGAGGCGAGATTCACTGCCATCTTCCTGTCACTGTGTGCGTGCGCGGCGAGCATTGTGCTCTTATCCACTCTGGAGCAGACATTACACACTAAACCCTAACCCCTAACCCTAAACCCTAGTAGTCGGGTCGCCAGCGCCATCTTGGAAGTACGAAATCCTGTGCTTCTGGCGGCGGCAGCGACGTTTGTTCCGACCTCCTGTTGCGCTGCCAGAACTTGCGGAGGCACACGCGAACCTGCCGTCTCCCAGTCGAACCTGCCTCCCTGTGTTTGGGTGTGTGTCGGACTTCATTCAGCAGACACGGTGTTTGGCTTGCAGTTTGTGGAGGCATACCAAAGTCGCAACGAGGCGATGCGGGCATGGGCGGTGGCGCGGAGGGCGGCGGGAGACCCTGGGGCGCTTTTCCCCGCTTTTGTGGATTTCGACGCGCTCAGCCGCGACGCGAATGCGCCGCCGCTGTTGGTGCACAATTTGAACATCTGGCTTTCTTAAATTCTCGAATACCTGCACCAGTGGTTTCGCGAGCGGGATGAGCTGCAGCAAGCATTCGACTTGAAGTCTGAGTCTTGCACACTATGCACACATCCACATCATGCCAGGAAATCAGACCTGTGATGCAAGGCAGATGAAGAGGGACCATAACTTTGCTCGAACTTTGATGATTTCGGGTTCTTGGCGCAGGTGCATGACACGCATTACATGTGCTACACGCGTTACACGGCACACCCGGAACATTACGAAGGGATGAATTTATTGCGGGACCGCCGGTTCGGCACGCCGGTCGTTGCGCTGCAGGTAGGACCTGCAATTCTAGCCCCCGGACGCCCTCTAGCTCCTGGCGCACTTGAGTACTGCTGGATTGACTTGTCGCGCCAAATCCATCCAGCAGTCGCCACTACAAAAGACCATCGCGTGGCTCTGTTTTGCGCAGTAGGCCGGCTCAGCCAGATGCACTGGCGGCGCTGGATCGTCGAGCTGGAGATGCAATAAACTGTGCATCCGGCACACGTGATTATACATTGGCTGCTGTGGCACTGCATGGAAGCTCAGCTAAGCCCCGCACGTCCAAAGTCTGCAGACCCTTTTGCCTGATGCAGCTGCGTGAACTGCAGGTGCCGCCGGACGCGGGGTGTCGGGACGAGATGAACCGCAACCTGCTGCATGTCATCTTCAACATCGTAATGAAGGCGTAAAGAAGGTCTAGAGGCTGGTCTCTGTCTGTGTGCAACGACAATTGAGTGCCCGTACACAGGAATCTGGTCTCAAAACAGCGAGGTGATGTGCTCCACAATTCGGATGTACAAACGCACACCCCCACCATGCACAGGATTGCAAACGAAATGCGTCTCGATTGGTTACGTGAAGGTTGGCAAACGTGTGGGTGCAAAGGTTCACAACGACGTCAGCCCTATGGCGGCCCCACGCACGGCATTGCCGCCCCAAAAGCGTAGACGCGACCAGCCACGCAGCAGCGGCATGAGCTCGCCCTCGCCCGCCACCTCGTCTCAATCATCGGCGCTGCAGCGACGATCCCATCGCCGCCGCGCACCGTAGTCATGCCACTGCCAGCGCCATCACGACTGGCCGCGCAGCAGCGGCTGCTGCCCATCTCGCCTGAGCTGCTGACGCCGCAGCGGCGAGACCTCCGCAGCGGCGAGGCCGCAACAGCAGCGGGCCGTAGCGACGCCGCCCGCTAGCATCGTCATGGTTGGCCGCGCAGCAGCGGCGTGAGCTCGCTGTTGCTCACCATCTCGTGTGGGTTGGTGGCGCAGCAGCTGCAAGCCCACTGCCGCCGTCAGCGCAATCGCGACTGGCCGCGCAGCAGTAGGAGGAGCTTGCCCTGGCCCGCCGTATCGCTTGAGCTGCCGGCGGCGCGAGGGCAGCTTTGCTGCCGCTGCTGCAGGCGTGCCCCTGCCGCCATGCCGCAAGCATTATGTCGAGCGGCGTCACGGCTGGCCGCGCAGCAGCGGCATGAGCTCGCCCTTGCCCACCATCTCGTCCAGGATGTCGGCGCCACCCACGAACTCCCCGTCGACGTACAGCTGCACAAGTTCCAATTGGACATCAGATCCAATGGATATCACACAAGTTGACTTGAAAACATTGGTCTACTATCTGGGTTGCTGCTAGCTGGAGCCGCCTCATGCGGGAGCTTCTGCAAGTGCACAGGGACAAGCTGCGAGGAAGCGTGGGCAAACATACCCGCACAGCAGTGCATAGTCTGCAGATGGCGCTCCATCAATCATCTGGGGTGTTAGAAACCACCTTCAACCCGCACCTGGGGTATTGTGGGCCACTGCGAAAATTCCTTGATGGTTTCCCGCAGCCCGGGGTTGTGCACATCATCCAGCACGTTCACCACCTGCGCAGGGTTTAGGGTTTGACGTTTGAGGCAAGCAGCAGCTAAGGTTTCATCCAGCAGCCCCAGACTGTGCTCGCCGTCCAGCCGGCACATTCACCACCTGAAAGCGCGGGCAGCAGCTGAGACACAGCTCCGACACAGGGTTGGCGGAAGCCGTGCAGCATCCATGCACGGATGCTCAGCGCTATTCCCCAAAAACCCCCCGGACAAGAATGAGCAATTTGCAGCGTCCTTTGCCTGCTGACATGCGCTGTGGCAGGGACTGCAAGCAGGCAGCAGGGGTTTAGGGTTTAGGGTTTAGGCAAGGCGCTGTGCCAGAGCACTGAGTGCATAGTATCTCAAGACTCACTTGATCTATGCCTTTGCGTTGAAGATGAGTCGGAAACGTTCAAAGTGTTGCCAGAACCTCGTACCTCGTACTCCGTGCGCGACTCGTGCAGAAGCGTCAGCACGCCATGTGACGAGCCGCACCAGGGTTTAGCAAACTACAGCTTGTTCGGCATATCGATTCTGGTTCCAAGAGGCATTAAATACCTCGTATTCCGCCCGCGACTCGTTCAGCAGCGTCAGCACACGGTGTGAGAAGCCGCACTGTGGCGCTGTCCGCGTGCCCTTCACGAATGCCACCACCTGCGGGCAAATTGAAACATTGTCAATTGAAACGTTGTCAAGTAGCAGCAAGTTCTCATCAGTTCTCAGCACGACAGCGAGGTCCTACGAGACCATCAGGTGGCGGCGCAGCGGCACAGACGGGTTCGTCCTGGGGCTCGAAACACGAGTTTGCATCACGCTGTGGCGTGTGGACAGAAACTCACCCGGTTCTGGGTGACAACCTGCTGGATGATGTCTGTCAGCGGCACAGTAAGGTCCTTAATGCCCTTGCCGGGCGTGAGCCGGATCTCCGGCTTAGTCGCCTGCCGCCGTTGGCTCCACGACTTCTCGCCCTTGGCATTGCCCGGCGGCACCTGCCCCGTCACCGCCACTGCCGACAGCAGTTCACACCGAGCATGTTGGTGTCCTCACCCATGTGCAACTTGGCTGTCACCGCTGGCTTCGTGACCTCTCGCCCTTGGCACCTGCCCGATTGCCGCAGCTGCATGCACGGCAGCACAGGACGTGGGCCATGCCCCCGCATGCATGGCCACGTCGCAGACCGCTGTGGCGGACGACAGTCGCCTCCGCGCTGCGCGACTGTCACAGCTGTCTTCCACGCTGTGTCCGACCTTCCGAGCTGGGCACAGCTTCATGGGCCTCGCCTGCCATCTGCACCACCCTTGTCCATGCAGCCATGTGTGCATCGCTGGAATGCGAGCGCGTCGGGAACTGACCCCACAACTCCCAACGATCCGAAAGTTGTTCACAGGGGTCGAATGCTCAGTACCTGCCTCCTGCACCACCCTGGTCCAAGCCGCCGTGAGCGCATCGCGGGACGCATCGGTGACAGGCACCACTGCCACCGAGTGCACCTTATCCGGCAGGTCCTGCCGGTGGTTGGCCACGCTGACGGCCACCTGCGCCGCGAATCGTCTTGCAATATACAATGAGTCTTGAGCCCGGTGCAATGCGATTGTGTGACAGGCGGAGACCCTCGCATGCAACCCAGCATGCCGCACAGGCCACGGCTGCGCATGCTGAGTAGGACCACGATGCTGCATGTGTCACGGCAGCAGTGCGGCCGCCTGGAGATGAAGACGAAACAATCGGCACCTTGCGGGACATGCCGACGTATTGGATGGCGCCCTCTGCATTGTAGACTGCATAGATTCCTGGTGTAGGTGGGAACGACGTCGGCCGCCCATCGCCATTCACGACGGGCTGCGGCTCCGGAAGCGACATTTGAGCGTCAGAACCGCCTGCAGGTGCTGATATGGCGTACATGCGCCTTTGCGAGGGTGCCCTGCTAATGGTGAGGCATGCCGCGCCGCGGCGGATGCTGGCGTGTCTAAACACCCGGGTGTGAGCCGCGACCGCACAAGCAGGCTGGCTCATGGCATGTGCATGAATCGTAGCGCATGTGCAGGGCCTGCAGGCCTCGCGGGCCGTCGCATGACCACTTGGGTGGACAGCGCTGGCCGCCATTCCAGTGCAGGAAGTGGTCGATTCAGCCCTTTCCGAATGCGCCGCTGATGCAGACGCGTGAGCTGATTTACATGGCAAGGCTTGTCACGAATGTGTGCCTACAAACGCGACGCATGAGAGGTGTGCACATCAGGAGATCGGCTCGCACGTGCCCTGGGGAACGACTAACGGGCCTAGCCAGAGTTCGTGCTTAAACCTCAGGGTTTCGCCGTAGTAGGTTTCGCATACGGTTTCGCAGGTTTCGCCTACGGCTTGGAGGTTTCGCAATCACGCGAAACCTCCACCGCCGCTGCCGCCGCTGCTGAAGTCTCTGCCGCCGACAGCCATACTTTTGCAGAAAGGTACCGCAACCGGCCATTCGAAAGCTCACAGGCCTATGTGAGGACCATCGCACGCTTGCAGCAGTGCTAAACCTGGTTTCCTGCCTGTAGGAGCCCATCAGTGCTAATCAACTCACTGGGTGGTTTAATTAGGTACCTAACTACGAGGCTGGTGCGCCCCTCGCTTGATTGTGGCAGCCGAACTCAGGGCTGCGACGTGTTTTTGGAAGGAACAAGACCCGTGCTCATGGCACGACGCCCGGAACGTGCTTTTGGAAGCTTTAGCAGGGCATTTCCCAGCTTGGGGTAGGGAATCAGGGCAGATACAGGGTTTCCGCATCTGTGCGAAACGTTTCGCCGACGGTACTTTTAGTTTCGCGTTCCGCATGTCACGTCTGAGGTTTAAGCACGAACCCTGGCATAGCTAGGCCTATGGCAACCCGCTTGTTAGATCTCTTGATCCGACAGTCAAGGGAGATGGTGAACTTCCAAACTTGTTCGTGTCTTGCGCTGGGCAGCGCATACGACGCGGACTTTGTTCGCAGCACCACAAGTCTTGTCCGAAGCCGCCCTGAAATTCATCTATCGGGCGCGTGGCAGCGGGGTCAAGCCCATAGCGACACAGCCTGAAGATACGCTGCCTTTTGTCGTCGGGACGATGCAGGGCCATGTCGCTGCTGCTCGGCGGCCGCTGGGCGGCCCGTCTTGCGGTTTCGACCGAATGAGGAGCTCAGCGTCAGTCATACCCGCGTCTTGCTGCCGGCGGCCGCGCAGCCGCCCGGTCGTCTGCTCCCATCAGCAGCAGGTCAGTCAAGGATTTAGTTGTAGCCCTCGGGCTTTCTTGCGAAATAAGAGAGCCTTGTGACGCTCCATAGCTTTATTTTTCGACTGCTCAGAGCACATCGCATGAGTTCGCGAGGCTTCTTTGGCGTGTGACCTTGAACTCAGCATCGCGTCGTCTGCCAGAGTTCGAGTGCCATGCATCCTGCGCAACGCGCGTGGCGCCACAGGACCGCTATGTGCAGGCATTTCTGTGTTGGCACGTATTCATGGAAGCTGTTCCTGATGGCCTTTGCGCCTAGGTCAACTGAGCTGTTGTTTGCGGCTGAAGACAGGGCCACTTGCAGCTCATCTCAAGCATGAAACCTTTCGAACTTCGTCGTTAAGCCTGAGCTGAAGGTGTTCTGGATTCCGCGCCTGCGTTCGCTGACACAGCATGCGCGTGCGCCGCTGTCCAGAGCGTCGCATGCATCCATCACTGGCCACAACCCCAGCTGGTCCGTTTACCATACCTTAACCTGTGCCTTCTCCCGATGCAGAATGTCATGACCGCTGACCGGCTGGCGAGCTTCGCCCGCGCCGCCGCCGCCGCGCTGCTCCTTACGCCCGCGCTGCTGCCGCCGCAGGCGCTGGCGGCCGCCGCCGACGCCGCCGCCGACTTCGCGCCGCACAAGGTGACCGCGCTCGCGGTGTTGGCTGCCGGCGGCGCCGTCGCCGCGGCGCAGGCATTCATGCCGCAAAACGCGGGCTCAGAGGTGCGTCCTCATCTGCATGCAAGTTAGGCATGATTCAGGCTGCTGTCGGACGCAGTTGGTCCCGCTTTGATGTCAGCTGATCTTTGCTAATGCACCTTGACTGGGATATCGTACTCATCGATCACTCGCATGATGGGATCGGACATTGCGACATGATGACACATGATAGTTGAATGGTGATTTGCTGCCTCATCAGCCTGAGCGAGGCTGGCGGGTGTAATCTATATATCTATCGGAGATGAGATATCAGCACCACGGCCGCGTTATCAACATCATGGTGACTCCAACACTTGGGATTGCTCCTACCAGGTCGAAATGCAGAGCGCGGGCGCCGGTCGCTCCGCACCGCCCGCGGCCGAGCCGCCGGCCGTCTCCGCCAAGCCGCTGGCGTTCAAGGTTGACTCTATTGCCGCAGCTCCCGAGCCCGCCGCAGCTGCGTCGCAGACCAAGCTGGCTCCGGCGCCCACGTCCGCGGTTGCGGCACCTGCATCGGCGGCCGCTCCGCCTGCCGCCGCCTTCGCTACTGGCACAGAGGCCGCCGCAAAGCCCGCTGGCCCGAAGCCGCCGGCTGCCGACTTGGAGGCCACAGCGCTGGCGCCCGCTGCCCTCAGCAGCAACGGTATTGCGGCGGCCGCGCCGACAGCGGTGGCCGCTCTAGCTGCAGCAGCGCCAACGCCTGTCGTCATCAAGGTGGAGGTGCAGCCTGCGGCTTCAGTGGCGCGTGCGACGGTGGCGCCAGTCGCTGTGACGAACGGCGCAGGGGCCGCAGCGCCAAAACCTGCAAGCGGAGGTAGCTTTGCGGCCCCCATCCTGATGGCCGGCGACCGCGCGCGCTCCCTGCGGCTGGCGGCGGCTGCTGTGCCCGTCGCCATTGTCATGGTGGCACATGCGCCACAGCAGAGCCACGGCGCGGCCAACAACCTGCCACAGGTACAGTTTGCAGTTTGCATGCCGCTCTGCCTTTGACGGTGTCTGCAGCCGTGACCAGCTGCTGCCCCATGCAGTGATCCGTGCGAAGCTCCTGGTCTATGATGCTCAAGTCAGCGAAAAGATGGGCACTTCTCCAAGTCAGCGAATGGGTGTATCGAGTCTGCAAGTCAAGGGTCTATATGTAGGGCGTGTGTGCATGGAATGCATCATTGACTCGATGATGTTGCGTGCGGGTCAGCCGGTGGAGAAGTTCATCAGCCGCGCGGCCGCTACCAAGAAGATCGCGCCGGCCGCGGCGGAGCTGCAAGTGGAGCCTTCGGCGGCGCTGCAGGCGCAGAAGGCCAGCCGCTCGGTGCTGGCGACCCTGCTGGTGAACAGGATCTACAGAGTAGTGTGACACGCCGTGTTCCCACCAGTGGTGCCGGATACTTGGGGCCAGGCATCGGTGAGAGCATCACGCGGCAGGCGCTGTGCAGCGCGCTGCAGTTTGCAGCCAGCGGCGCCAGCACAGCGGGAACTAGGATTAGATATGATGGCGCAAGCTGCACTGATGCTCCGCTACTGCCGTGATGCTCCGCCTACCTGTCCCAGCCCCGTTGTGCAACTCCCTGGGTGTGCGTGAAACTTGCACGTTGCGTCCGCAGACGCCGCTGCAGTGGCCGGTGCGTGTGCTGGCTGCGATGTGGGCGTGGCTGTGCTCGCTCGGCGGCGGCCGGCCGGCGTCCGGTGCGTCCGCTGCGGCGGCCTGAGATGCGTCAGCACCGTGGCCTGAATTATTCGGCGGGCTGCCATGATTTGTCAGATGCGGAAACTCGAAACTGGCGTGTGTGGGCGCTTGCTGCAACAGAGCGCAGCCCTCCGAATTCCCCAATGGCAATGGCCATGTGGAAACACATAAAGCTCGACAAAGGCAAAGCCTAATACTCTGCTGCATCAGGTATCGGCGTGTGGTTTTGTCTGCTTTGACTTTGCGCGGTTGCATTGTATCCACTTCTCATGCGGGGATGGGCAAAAGTGGGGGATCTGCGGGGCTTCAGTGCGTACTTGTTTGGTGTTCAGGACTTTCTTGACATCCGGCGATGGTCATCGTGTATTTAGGGGGCAACCCGGCATTGCCATATCGATTGTTTGTGTGCGCCTGATCTGCTCGAGAGCCACAGATAAATGCTGCCTTTGCCAGTTGGCACTTGTAAACTGCCACGTGAGACGCCAAGGTGAACACCTGCCTGACAACCGAATTGAAGAGCGACACCTCGTCCATCATCGCAGGTGGTGCTACGCACTGCTGCGTACCCGTCGCCGCCATGTGGCAACAGATGGTTAAATCAGCAGCCATGTGGTGGCTATACCACTGACTCCAACATGCCTCAAACATATGCATGTGCAGGTACTCTGCTTAGCCTCTGAAATTTATTCGCTATGCGCATGACATCGACTAAACCCGAGTGTTCCACAGAGGTCTCCAACTGGAAGGGGTCGTGATCGTGTGCCTGGGCAGGTGCGCGGGCGATGTGCAGGAGCGGCCCCTCAGGAGGTGCTGCAGCACCGCGGCATATGTAGCCACCTGGCAGAAGCAGCCCCGATGGGGATCAAGGCATTGACCAGAGTGCATGCGCAACGCTGGCAGCAAAAGTGTTACATACGTTTGATGCACTGCGATCATCCTACAGACACACAGTGACGGGACTGCACAGGGGCGCTTGCCGCTCCGCCGCCAAAATGCAAAACCCAATGTGCAAGCTACTGAAGGACCGCCGATGGGTGGGCTTCTGCGGCTCCCTCTCGAAGCGCGCCTGGCGCATTTGAGCGCATGATCTGAATCCATTTCTGCTTACGAGTCCTGCGTCGGCGCCGGGCCGGCGTGCTTTGCGATCAGCTGCTGCAGCTTGTCGGGGGACGCCCCCACCAGCTCCTCTACCTTCTTTCCTTTCTGCAGTGTCGCACGTTGACGGTTCAACATCAGAAATCAACAGCCTGTGTGGTGCAAAGGTCAGTGGCGCATGTCTGCCCAGCAAACAGTCGCCATGCAGCATGTGATAGCAACTGCACGTGTTGATATTGTGCCCTCGACCAGGACTGGCTATGGCGATCAACTTCGAAATGGCAGGCGAAGGGCAGTTGGGCAGCGCACCACATAGAACTGGAAGGTGGGCATCGCGCTGACGCCTGCCTCTGCCGCCACCTTCTCGTTGGCGTCCACATCCACCTGAATGGATGCCGCAAAGCGGTGGTCTGGAGGGTTAATGACTACAGCACATAACCTGTGCTCAATGCATGACCATGATAGGCGCTGTACTTCTGCCGGTCTGCCGCCACCGCCGCCTGCCGTACGAGCCGGTCGATGCATTGCACAAGGAGGGTCGCTGGCGTCACAACAGGTTGCCAAGGCATCACGTGTTGAGGCGACATGTAGCGCGCCCACCTTGATGAAGAAGGCGTTGAGGTGCTTCTCTGCCAGCTTCTCAAAGATGGGGCTGATCATTTTGCAGGGCCCGCACCACGTTGCTGAAAAGTCCACGATGACCTGCATGCATACATGTTGGACCCGTCAAAGACGTCAGAAATCGACACCAGCCGGCAGATAGCGGCTATCAGCTCTGGCCAGTCCAGATCAGAAACCCCAAAGGTATGGTCTTCGCAACTTGTCATGGCTGACCGCGCTGCAGAGCGCCTTCTGCCGGAGCAACAAAGCAAGAATACAGTCCAAGGCAGCGACAGCCCGCAGCCCTCACTGGAGCAGCCTTCATGTGACGTCAGTTGCGATGACTTACCACATCGTGTTCGAGGGCGGCCTTCCACTCTGCCTCGGTTGAAATTTCCGAGACCTTGCCCGTGCCAGCCTCTGCAAGTCCCGGCATGGCTTCTGTGCCTGCGCCGTCCACACCGACTAGTAATTAGTCGAGGGTCTGTCAACAGACGTCACAAGCACAGCTAGCAGTCAGGCGCCGCACCTGGTGGCGAAGGAGGGAGCGCTGCGTGCAAGGAACGGAAACGGATACTGCGAATGCTGTAGGTTCTGTTTGTAGTGACAGGCAACTGGACTGGCCGTCTGGACCCAGAGAAGACACTGGACCAATTGCGGCACGTGGCGGATTACGTTAACCGGCTCCGGGGGTTTTCGTCTGGGCGGTCTTGCCCATGAAGCTGTGCGGCAGCTGGAGTTGAGTGAGTTCGATCTCGAGCAAGCTTGCCCTCAATCAAGCTGCTGCAACACGATGTCAAAAGTGCCCGCGCGCGTGTTGCTGAGCTGAGCTCGAGCGCACAAGCCGTTTAAATCAGACACACGCTTCGAAAAGAGCCAGGAAACAGCCCAGTGATCAAATACACACTGACGTGCTCAGACCACAACTGCAAAGCAAACTCACTGCGTGCTGAAAAGGTCAACGGTGCGCATCCGACGCCACAGTCCGCGGGCCCCTTACACTGCTTGCGCAGACTTGCGGCGCGTGCGTCAAGCGGCGCGCCTGTGAGCCCGGAATTTGAACTTTCAAGCACCGATGGGCTCGTCGCCGTCCGGTAGGCCGCCGGCGTCGCCTCTCTGGTGGCCGATCAAGGGCCTGGCGTTTGTCGCCGCCCGGCCGGCAGCGTTCCGCCGCTTTTGGCAGGTGGGGACCCTGCAGCATGGCGCCTCCGTGATATCCTGGCTTGAGATGATCGTCGGACATTATGGAATCAGAAAGACCGGCTGAAGTTGCGATCCAGATGTCATAAGTTCTCACCTCCAGAACACTATCGAGTGCCCAAGCTGACGCTTTGAAAGCTTGATGGTGCCTGCTGTTGAGTGTTGGCGGCGATGGCGACGGCAGATGCTGAGATCACCAGGCCGCGCCTGCGTCTCGTTCTTGCAGCACAACCACAGCGAGTCACTCGTCTGCCCGCGCGGCTGGTCGCGACCCTGTGCACAGCGGCGACGTCGCTGGCGCCGGCTATCCCGTTGCTGTCCGAATAAGAATTTGACTTGCAGGACGGCGCCGTGTCGGCGGGCCGTCTCAGTGGCGACGCTGGAGCCAGCGCCCTTGCCGTTGTACTATTTCTGGCGGACTTTGAACTCTCCACTCCATTGCTTGTGAATGCCTCATTCCGTCATTGCGCGCAGGCCGCGGCGCTGTACGTGGAGTTTCAGTGGCGACGCTGGCGTTGGCCTCGCTGCTGAATTCGCTGCACCGCGATTTCGAACTTGTATCTGTACTCATGATGCAGGCCGCGGCGGTGTACGCCGCAGTTTCCGCTGCCACACTGGCGCTGGCGTTCTCGCTGCTGTTTGAGCCGCAGCACCAGCTGCTCGTCGGGTGAGACAGTTTCATCCCTCGTTCTGTCAAAAGAAATCCTGAGGAGCCTGTGCGCCTGTGACGCCATGGCTGTCTCAACAAGGACCTGGCCTGGATGCTGTGAGGAAGGTTTGCCAGCTGCTGCACAGTCCGTCCCCCTGCTACACGACCCACATCACAATCGAATTGCAAGCCATGTGTGTCGGTAAGACTTCCCGTTGAGTTCTGAACATTGTCCAGGGACGTTGCTCGCGACTTCAGATCGGTGTCCATTCTTCTTGTTTCCTGTCTGATTTTCCATCCTCAGCTGCGCGCAGCCTGCAGGGCGACACCCGGCTTGTGGCAGGTGGCACCGGCTGCCGTGCTCCGGACATTCTGACCCTTTCTCTTCTGTCGTGTTCTGACAACTCCTGATACCTTTCTTTGGATCCCGCGCAGCCTGCTGGGGCACACCTGGCTGGCGTGGCAGGTGGCGTCGGGGGCGGTGCTCGCTGAGGCCTCCTGGCCGCTGTTCCTGCTGCTGCAGTTCCGGCAGGGCGATCTCACCACCGGGTAAGTTCCAGGTCGAATATCTCGTTTACAACACAGAAGTCTATCCAACTCCGGTTGGTCCAGCTCGCAGAGGCTGTGAGAACTCATCCTAACTCTAAAACCCTAAACCCTAAACCCCAAACCCTAAAACTCATTCATGGTCGCATGGCGAGGGCATCCTGGCCGCAGTACCTGCTGCTGCGATTCCGGCAGGGCGACCTCACCACCGGGTGCGCTTCTGCCATGATCCCGGTAGCCGGTGGCGTGGGCGGTGGCATGGGCATGGGTGTTGCTGTACGTCACCTGGCTGCTGCGATTGCCACGTGGCAGAGATCCATGTTGTGGCAGAGATCCATGTTGTGCGGCGCAGGCTGTCTGTGCTCGTGGAGGTCGGCATGGCAGAACCGGCGTCGCGTTGTTCCATAACTTCAACGTGACTTTCGTCAACATCTGCCACTATGCCAACCGTTTCAATGCTCAACGTGTCAATGTCCCAGGCTGTTCATCCAGGCATCCAGGCATCCAGGCTGTTCGTGGATGTGGTGGGCGAAGCGAAACCGGCGCCGCTTTCGTTGTTTGTGTCAGTCCAGTCTGACAGAGCACGACACTGTCTCAATCGTGAACACACCAGCGCGCAGGCTGGTTGTGGATGTGCTCAAGGACGCGGGCGTCGCGGAACTGGCGCCGCTCTTGCCGTCAACTGACGGCTCGCTGTTGCCACCAGGCCCCTGGAAGTCTCCGCGTTCGCAATGCAGGCTGTTCGTGGATGTGCTGAAAGAGGTGGGCGTGGCAGAACCGGCGCCGCTGTCGGTGCCGGAACGTGACGAGCTGCAACAGGCCGCCGCCGCCCGCCGGCGGTCGCGCGCGGCGAAGCTCACCGGCGCCGCCGCGCCCTGCACCGCGCCCGCGCAGCTGCTGGGGGTGAGCTGACTCGTCTGTACACAGCATCATGCTCATGAGGCTGCACTTCGGTTTGGTATCTTTTGCATGCGCACTGCGACCACGCAGCTCGCTGGCCAAAGAGGCTCCGAAACTTCAGACCCAAAACGGCTTGAGATGCGCCATGCCTGCCGCGCTGCAGAGCCAGGTACCATAGCTGCCGATCGCCATGTCATGTCAGCCTCGCAACAGCAGGCAAATCACACAAGGGTGGTGTCAGGTGGGCAGTCACTGATTTCAGCCTTTGACTGTCTTTCCACGTGACAGGACCTGGTCAACGGGCGCCCGGGAGAGTCGGCGGTGCGGGCGTGGACGCGCCTCACGCTCAGCGCGCCGCTGCTGCTCCTCTGGCCGTGCGTTCCAAGCCTTGAAACGAATGCTCCTGAACCAACATTCTGGAACAAAAACGTGCACGAAAGTTGAAAGGCAGGCCTGGGCGCGCCTCACGCGCAAGCGCGCGCCGCTGCTGCTCTTCTGGCCTTGGGCGCTGCAGTCCCTCCCCCTGCGGCGATGCACGCCAGCCTGGCATTCTGGTACGAGCGAGTGTTTTGCAACGGCTGGCCTGGACAGTGCATGCACTTGGACGAGGCATGCACTTGGACTGTGCATGCACTCGGACAAGGCTGTCACCACACACGCAGACACGTCTCTGCAATAGGCTAAAGCATCCGCGGCTCTTTGATTGTCCTTATTGCCGGTGCAGGTACGGCCCGGCGGCGTACGCGCTGCTCAACGGCTATGCAACTGGCGTCTCGCACCACGTCGTCTACTACAAGGTGCTCATGAATGATCCGTCCTGAACATCATTAACCCAGATCCTCCTTCTACATCACTTGACGATATTTTCGGTTGTTGGCTTACTGTTAAACGACCGGCGTGTCGCACTACGTCGCAAATTACAAGGTGTGCTTTCTTGACTGACTGCTATGAATGCGCTGGAATGAACGCGTGTCACCTGCAACTCTTTGCAGAGTCGTTGCCGGCCCATGCACGCTCGCCGTTTCGTGACCAATTATGATTTGGTGCAAGTACAACTTGGCTTTTCCCCTTCAAGCGGTCAACGACAGGGAGGAGCAGGAGGCGGTGGTGGCGTCGCGTCGCAGTAATAATATTTCGTTTCAGCAAGGGAATAATGTCGGTTCTTCTATGTAGGCGAAGGGCATCGACGACCGGGAGATGCAGGAGACGGTGGCATTATTGCACGCGCCGCGGTACCGGTGCTAGTCCTGAAGGCAACAGCATGTTTGGTCTTCCCTTTCCAGGCGAAGGGCATCAATGATCGGGAGGAGCAGGAGGCAGTGGCAGCATCGCGCGCGCCGCAGTACCGGCGCTTCGGCACGGCTGCCATGCTGCTCAGCCTCGTGCCGGTGCGCGCAATGCAGTTCCTGTACCCGCACAATTTCTGTTTCTATTGACGACCCTTTCCGTGTCCCAGCACCACTTCTTCGGCGCAGCCGCCTCCTGCCCAGCCTCGTGCCGGTACGAACAGTTCTCGGTCCCAAGTTTGAACTGCGGGCGCCGGCCATCGGCCTCACAAGCAATACAGTTCTAAAACCTAAACCCTAAACCCTAAACCCTAAAAGCTTCTACGGCGTGAACAGGCGGCGGGGCCCGGTTTCGTGTCAGGGGTGCTGTGTCATTGCCAAGCGGCCCTGCAGCGGATCCGAACCCCTCGTTCAGTCGCCGTACTGACTGGCGCGAACTGCACCACTTCTGCGCCAGCCTGGCGCCGCCGATGACACACGCCACCGGCGTGCTTACGTTGGCGTCAGTAGCTGCAATACGCCAGCCAAACAGTCCTGCATGTCGTGCCACGGCACCAGCTGGCGGATACTGCACTCTGCGTTCGTTCCATGCTGCTCCCACTCCACCGTCAAATGATGACCCAAGTAAACAACGTGCGCAGGTGGTGGGCTGGGGTCTGAGCGTGCTGTCGGCAGCGGGCGCCGCGCTATGGGCGGCGGAACTGGAGGGCGCCGGCGGGCGGGGTCCGCCCAGCAAGCTGTACCTGGGTGCGAGCTGCCCCCTGCTGTCGACATGAAGTCCGTTGCAAGGTTGATGTTGCCAACACACAGACGACTTTGATTTTGGTTTTGATGTCTCCAGTAACAGCTGTGCTGTGGGCGTGGAGGTGCACAGCGGCGCAGAGATGGAGAGGGGGGCCAAAAGGGCGGAGTGATTTCATAACGCTGTAGTGTGTTCTATTTCTTTCTGTTCAGGGGGCGTCAAGACGCACGATGGTGCGGATTACAGCAGCGTGGCAATGTCCGATCTGGAGGAGAGCCGCCTGTGACGCCCCGGGGCTTCGAGATATCGGAGAGATGAGAACTTTATCCCCTTGGAAGGCCGACTGATTGCTGCGGCAGCAATGCGCGGCTGGGGAGGACCGGGCATCAAACCCACAGGGTCAAACGGTGCCGCGGCCACTCGGGCGATGCCTTCCTACTGCCGGCAGCACCGGAAGTGGCGGCAGCGGCAGCGCTGTGATCGACGCTGCCACTGCCAGCAGTGCTTCAGCACGACCTACACGATGATTCCCAGTCATGCTAGAGTGTACCCGAGGACGGGATGTGTATAGGAGTCTAGACAGGAACCTGCTGAATGGCACTATCCTATGCTGAATGATCGGCGTTGGAGTGCGCTATGTCATCGTTGTGCCCTCATGCATCGTGCATGCTTCCCGACTGCCGCGCATGAGGATGGCAGCACGCGTATGGTACGTGAAGAAAATGGCCGGTTATGTTGGCAGTACAAGTGGTAGGAATGCGTCTCGCCTTCCGCACTTTGCCTGTGCCTGCAATCTGCTTGCTACTATGACTTCTATGTCACAAACATCGAGTGGCGTTCTAGATAGCAGACGATCAGCATTCCACGCCAATGCTGAAAGCCTGCTGCGCAAAATGTCGAAAGCCGTCTGAAGCGCTCGGCGAACATCATGTGCCCATGTGTGAGCCGGGCGTTGAAGTGGCCGCCGAGCCTGCAGCGCCAACGGCGTCGCCGTCCCGCTGCCGCTGGTACATCAGGATGTACCCGTGCCCCGAATGGTTCTGCAGAGGAGCAAAGGATCTCGTTGCGAGGGCATTCTTTTGATCGAATCAGAACCTTGGCCGACATCAGCGCCATGACACGCCTGCGCCAGTATCGTCTGCATGCGCTGAAAAGAGTTGCTCCTGGTGCTGCGGTAGTGAGGCGGCAGTGCGTGCGTCGGTCATGGCACTGGATTGACAGCTTGCCTGCTGGCTTCGGATTTCGGAGGAGGACACACCGTTGCAAGCAGGAAGCGGATCTCCTCACCAGGAACTCGAAGGCGGCGCCAAAGGTCCGCTGGAGCAACGCTGCCACCAGCTCGACAAAGTCTATCGCAGATAGACCACAGCTTCATTGGACCAACGGGAGCAGAGACTCTATCAGTTTCCACCGGGAGGTCGGATGCAGCGCCAGAGGTCTGTTGCGTCATCATCGACTCCATCGATTCCACAGGAGCATCCTCTGCTTAAAAGTTCTGTTTGAATTGGGAACAGAGTCGTGCCATGTCTCACCAGGAAGTCGGAAGCAGCACCAAAAGTCTGCTGCACCGTCGACTCTGCCACTGGCTCAACAGCATCATCCTCGTACAGCAGCCACACGTCCGCCGACTTGACCAGCGCCACATAGTGCCCTGGGGCCCCAAAATGAAAGGCAGAAAATTGATAGGGACACTCGAAAGGCACACTGGCAAACCCTCAGTTCTTGCTACGCTGTCCTCCTCGTACAGCAGCCACGCGTCCGACGACTTGACCAGCGCCACACACTGCAATGTGAGGCAGAATCAAGGGTCGCAGGTTAGTCGGCAGGACTGCCGGAAGTGGAGTTGGAAGAGTTCTGCCAGCCGGCACCGCGCTGCCGGCTTCGTGCAGCAGCCACGCGTCCGCTGACATGACCGGCGCCAGATGGTGCCCTGCGCACAAGGGTCAAGAAACATCTGAAGACGAGACACAAAGGAGTACGGTTCAAAAGGAGGCGACAGGCAGAAAACCGTTTATGAGCCGGCTGCACGCGATCGCGCGCGCACAGCAGCCATGCGTCGGCGCTCTCCACGCCGCCGCTCCTCTCACGCCCTTGCAATAGTGCAGGAATGGAGCAGGATGAGCAGAATCGCCGCGGTTCATGCCTCTGCCTACATGCACGATGGTGGCAAATAGCTGGCGGCCTGCGTCGGCGCCGTCCGCGCCTGCTGCTTTGGTTGCTGGTCTCCATTCATCAAGACACAGACAGATCGGGCGGGATTCCAGAGGGAAGGCCAGAGGCGACCCACCGTGGTCCAGGCCGCTGCCGACGTGCGCATTGACGGCAAACAGCTGGTAAATCCGCGTTGGTGCCGTCGACGCACCAAGTTTAGGAGATGTGCAGGGACGTCTCATTCACAAGTGAGAAAGGTTGCACACCGTGGTCGAGGCCGCTGCCGACGTGCACGATGACGGCGAACAGCTGGTAGCTGGCGTCGGCGCCGTCGGCGCCGTCGGCGGCGGATGTGCTGCCCAGCTTCAGCTCGAAGGGGAAGACGACGCGGTACATCAGCTTGGATCGCACCACCCGCACATACCCATCCCTGCAAGGATCCCCAGGGTCAGGCCTTCCGGGATTTGTGACCATCTCTAGAATCTCGCAGCTGAGCTTCTGTGATGGCTTGTGGATTGCAGTCGTGCGCGCCGGTCCGTGTGCACTTGAAGCTGTTGAGGTGGCAGCAGCAGCACATCCAGCAGCAGTGCACTAAGGGGCGCCAGACTGCAAATTTTCAGCACAGGTTGCGAAAGGTGGCCTTACCGGTCCATGTGGGTTGTGTACTTGAAGCGGTTGAGGTGCAGCAGCAGCACATCCGGCAGTGCGCTCAGCCGTGTCCGCTTCTGCGCCTCCTGGTATGTGCCGCACGCATTGCAGAAGAATTTCTCCTCCCCCTTCAGCGTGTCCACCTCGCTGAACAGCAACATACACGAAGAGTCTTGCCACCACGTTTCTCAAGTGACTGGTTGTACAATGGTTTTGCGCCTGGTGAAAGCCGCACGCGCCGCAGAAAATACCTCCGTCTTTTGAGATATATGCATCTCCTTTGCTCCAGACCCGCCTTGCTGCCATGCATGCACAAAGAGCATGCCCACAACGACCTGACAACCCGCTGCATCGAAAGGCAGCCCACCTGAACTGGCGCAGGCAGTGCGTGAGGGAGCTGTGCTGCGCGATCGCGAGGCTGAGGTGGTAGAACACCACCTCGTTTCGCGTCACCGTCTCGCAGCCCAGGCACTGCGTCTCGTGCACCTCCCGGCCCTGCACCAAGCTGTTGATATTATCATGATGCACGGTATAACAGTACAACACCACCTTGTTTCACGTCACCGTCTCACAGCCGAGGCAATGCGTCTCGTGCACCTCCCCTCCCGCCCCTGTGTGGGAATCATGAGAGCATCAAGATTTAGGGGTTAAGCATCCAGCACGTTACCGTCTTGCAGCCCAGGCCCTACGGCTCGTGCACCACCCGCCCCTGTGCCAATAGGACTTTTTGAATCCTGAAAGGTTCTGGTGGTGGAACCACACCCTCTTGCGCGTCACCGTCTCATAGCCCAGATACTACGTCTCGTGTATCTCCCGCCCTGCAGCGGGGTTTTGAGTCATTGGAACAGGCGTCACTTTTCAACGCGCCTCTGCCTCGCCGCCCAGGCACTGCGGTCTATACACATCCGCGCCCCTGCAGCTGCGTGTCATGCTGGTACGGATCCGTTTGATTTCAGAGGGCCACGGTGTCGCACAACAAAAGCGCATCCCGTTGAGTCATCGCATGCACTTCATGTCCCTGCAGCGGCGGACACAGTGATTGGTTGGAACGCCATGTGGCGTGCTACAATGCGCTAGCCTGCACAGATTTGATTCTGTGTGCTTGTGCCAAGGGTTTAGCAAGGGTTTAGCAAGCGCGCTGCGCCTCTGGTACCCATGGTCCGGCAGATGCAAAGTTGCGCGCCGACGGGTCCTCTGACCGCCAAACGCACATTGGAAAAGCTTCCGCATGAACGGCGTCCATTGAAAAAACGAAAGTTTCGTCTGCCACCTTTGCACACTGGTGTCATCCCGCCTGAAGCAAACAGGCCGGCCCGCGGAGCAGAGCCAAAAGGTGATGGAGGCGTTCCATGACCGCCGCGAACAGAGGAAGCAATCTGCTTGCCAAGGGACAAGCTCTGCATCGCGCGATGTGCTGGCACCCATACCCCAGACGATGACCCCAGACACTTGCCTGGAACAGGTCGTGCACCCAGGTCCGTATCGGCGGCGGCTTTTCGTCACTGCCGCCCGCCGCTGCTGGCACGCCGGCGCCGCCGTTCTGCTGCCGCGCGCCGCCCAAACCCTGGCCGGCCAGACCCTGCTGCCGCGCCTTCTCCTCCGCCTCCAGCAGGTCGCTGACGCTGTTGATCAGGTCCAGCAGCAGCTCGTGCGCGTCCTGCAGCATTGCAGGAAGTTGGAAGTTGGCTGATCTGTTGATCCCGACACTCGATCAAGTCCTATGTGCGTGCTTCGCCTCTGGCAGGCCGCTGACGCTGCTAATCAGGTCCAGCAGCAGCTCGTGCGCATTCTGTGGTTCGGACATCCGTGTAATCTGTCAATATGAAAATCAGTTGATCAATCTGCTGTGCGAGGTTTCAGCCTGATCCAGCAGGTCGCTGACGCTGTTGGGTAGGTCCAGCCCGCAGCTCGTGTGCGTCCTGGGGCGTTGAAATACATGCTAGCAGGTCATCGGCATGGCACTGACATGGGATCTAGCAGCAGCTCTTTTCGCGTCCTGTGTTGCAGGGCAGGCGGTGCTGTTCGGTGTGCAGCAGCTGCTGCGTGTTGCTGCTGCTCTGAAGCTGGCTGCCGGAAGAAATGCTGTCTGGGGAATGCAAGGCCGCTTTCCTGATACGAGCCCAACGAGTACATGCTGATTTTACGTCACAAGCCAAAACGTTGGCACCTGGTGCTCGTCGTAGGAGCGGAACTGCTCGCGGTCACGCTTCAGGCGCTGTATGAAGCGCTTTGGCGAGACCACCCCTGTCCGCTTCCGCTGGCTGCTGATCTGCAGAAGCGTGGAAAAGGAACATTGTCAAGAAGGAGAAGCTGCTAAGACACGGCTCAGAGTTGTGCACCCACCACGTGCTGAGCTGATCTGCGGCGTGGGCCAGCACGCCCTGCATGACATCAGAAGGCTTTGCCGGCGCCGCTCGCGGTGCTGGCGCCATGCTGGCGCCATGCTGGCGGCAGCACGAAACTGCGTATTTGCGTGTCGGCGCCAGTGCCACTGGCCGCGATCCATAACAGATGTCAGAATGTCAGGGCGGGCAAGCTGTCAGTGACTCGCCTGAAGAGGGCAAGCTGTCAGTGACTCACCTGAAGAGGGCAAGCTGTCAGTGACTCACCTGAAGAGGGCAAGCTGTCAGTGACTCACCTGAAGAGGGCAAGCTGTCAGTGACTCACCTGAAGGAACAGTTCCGCGAGGCAGGTGAGGATGTTGTCCTCAGCCGCCTTGGGGCTGCCGCCAGCCGCCGCATAATCCAGCAGCCGCTGTCGGAAAGGCCGGCACGAGTACAGCCCCTGCGGCGCGCCGAGCGACGCTTGGTAGTGTTGAAACGTGTTTTGGACCTGCTGGCAAGCTCAAGATTGCACCCTTGCTCCAGCCATAGGTACTGCAGCGCGGCTGGCTTTTGTTGGCTCACCACCAGGCATCCACAAATAAGCAGAAATCAATATGTTGGATGAGCACATGCATCATGGCACCAGTTGCCAGCCAGATAAGCACAGCGGTGAGACGCTCACCTGTAACACGGAGTTGGCATAGCAGGTGTTGCCGAAGTTCTCCAGGCCGAAGTATCGCTCCCCCTCCGGCAGCGGCGCCTGCAGCAGGGGCAGATGAATATTGGTTTGTTCGACATCAGGCGCTTGTCTGACGTGACCTTTCTGCACGACTTGAGTTCAAGGCCGATGCAGCGTCTCCCTTCCGACATCAGCGCCCGCAAGCACGGGTCTATTGGGTTGGAGGTCATTATGGTCAGTTTCAGCATCGATTTACAAACGCCCACCTGCAGCAGGGGGACCGCGAGGCGCCACTGCCCATGCCAGTGCTTGATATCGAGCTGATGTCGTCAAAATGTCGCGAACCAGGTGCATCTGAATCTACCTGGAGCAGACGGTCCCTGGAGGCGCCGCCGCCCATGCCCAGGATGCCGCCGACGCGACTCAGCGCCGCCCCGAGCGCCTCCACCTTGCCGCGCTTTCTGTCCAGCAGGGCAATCCTTCAGGGTTGGGCGGCAAACCGCCTCCCGCCCCAACGCTGACCCCGGCAGCACGCGCCGCCACCGCCACCGGCGCCTGTCGGAGCGGCCGTGCGCTGCGCCGGCTCGCTCCTGCCGGTGACGCCCCTCAGCTAACGCAGCGGCTGGTCCGAGAGGTCCGGCATGCGGCGGCGCCGCCGCCGAATTCTGCCCGGTGACTACCTGCCGTTAGGCCAGCGCGGTCCACGCGGGGCAGTCCGTGTGCAGACGGCGGCGCTCAATGTTGTGCTGCTATGGTGCCCTGCCGCAGATGCTGCTGCCGGCAGAACAGCCAGGCCGGCCTGCTCCGCAGCTGTGGCACTGAACCGTCCGCAGAGGTACAGCAACACGTCCCGCTCCGCGAGGCTTTGGCTGTGAGAGAATTCCAGCTCCAGCAGCGCCCTTACGCATGGGAGCACGGGATCAAATGTCAGTTTCCTCAGCAGCGATGAGCATAGCGCATGCGGAAACGCAGCGGCTTTCGATGCATCTTTTGCACTGGAAGACCTGAAGACGTGATTGAAAATGCAAGCAGTGAAGCAGTATAACAGGTCCTAGATGTCCGTCCCACGTTTACGAGGCACATTACACAGAGCAGGGATTCGGTGCAGTGGTCTGACCAAGCATCTGCTTCCCTTGTGACACGCATTGGAGCACAATGCGATGCGGGCATGTTGACTCCGTGCTTTGAAACACACGTGGCTCATGCACAGGCACGCACCTGGACACTCTTCGGTTGCTTGAAAATGTTGATAAAAAGGTTGACGCCTGAAGCGGCAGAGGTGATGTCAGCCGCTCGAGAGCTCGCAGCACGCAGAGCTGGATGTGTGCACGAGGAATAGATGATTGACGTATGCAAATGGAAGTGAGGCTGTGGAACCTGCCTACTGGAGCAGCTAGTCTCCAGCGCGCTGGAGAGTGGAAAGGAAACACGCGCTCTTCCGGAACACTAGATTCGCTCACGTGAGCAACCAAGACCCTCTCTCTCTTCGCCAATCCCAAGCCTACAACAACGTTTCACACGATCCAAGCTTGCTGCGGCGCTTGCCCACGCCTGTCATCCTTCTCTTACCATCCCAGGGCAGCGTTTGCGCCGGTCGTCGGTTGCCGGATCGCTCGACCAGCCCATTGTTTCAAGTTCCACTCGAGGTACAAACTTGAGTCGTTCAGGTGGTGTTCGCGCCTCGTGCACTGCTTCAAGAGCGGGTCATCGCTAGCAAAAATGTCTGTTGCGCCTCTTGACGCGCCCAGACTCCTGCTGACGCCTCCCAGTGCAGGATACGTTCGACTGATTGCCCCCCCTTCCCTATTCGCAGGCTTCCGCATGTCCGCAGCCGTCCTCGCCCGCCGCGCAGGTCGCAGGCGCCTCAGCCTGCTCAGCAGCCTGCTGTCGGTGCAGCGCGGCATCGTGAGCCGCGCCACGCTGCCGGCACTCGACACTGCAGTGGCTTCGGGACTGCCCAAGCCACAGGCCGTCGCTTTGTATAACGCCCCGCAGCAGCCTTCGCCATTGGCTGGCGCCCGCGGATTCGCCGCAGGGTCGGGGCTTGCGGGTGGCTGTTTCGTTATTCGCCGCGTGCCCCAGGCAGCTGTCCCGTCGCTGCCAGCGTCGACCGACGGCAAGCCAAGTGGCAGTCTGGGCGGTCTGCGATGTGCCTCAGACGCGGCGATGCTGCAGCCTGCCAGCCCGGGGCGCGCCATGAGCACCTCGCCGTCGCCCTTTTGCAACCTGGCGGCCGGCGGAGGGTACTCCGACTTCGAAGAGGCGCCCTTCGGGCACGCCCCATCCTTCGCCTCCAGCGCCGCTGTTGTGGCCGGCCACGGCAGCGAGTCGGAGTCCGAGGATGACGAAGTCGCAGTCGCACAGGTGCTGCTGTCAGCTGCTTGGCTGCCCGTTGCCTGCGCCGAGAATACCTTTCTGGTCGTCGATGGGTGCGGGACACCTTCAGGCTGGCCACTCCGCCAGCACCAGCACCAAATTGCCTCGTGTCGTTATCGGAGACCAGCCTCGCACTTTATCTCGCGCCAGCAGCAGCCTCAGCAGCCAGCTCGCAGCTTTATTCCCACTCCGCCAACTTTTCACATCTTCTTGCAACCGCAGGTGGGCGGCCACATCCTGTACGGTGGCTCCCGCATTAGCCGCGCCTCGGAGCAGCGCGTCCGCAAGCCGGTGGAGCAGATGGAGGCGCGCTGGATTGGCAGCGCCACGCACTCTGGCGACTGGTCGCGCGCCTCCACCGTCAAGCCGGTGGCAGAGCCCACGACTGTGTGGGGCCAGGTGTGTTTTTCATCGTAGTCTGGTGCAGCAGCAAGCTTGCGAGCCTTCCTGGCTGGGTTCGCTGCAGTCTGCACTGGTGACGGCTGGTATGACTGCGGCCCTTGTCTTGATCCCGCTTGCCTTATTCTTCACACGCGCGGCGCCTGCAGTCATTTTCGCGTCCAGGTTGCTGACCTATCATTGTGCTTTCAAATTGCAGATCCTGTCGGCCTGCCGTGAGGAGCCAGCGCAGCTGCGGAGCACGGTGGCGATGCTGCACGCCGCCTACAAACAGGTGACCATTTGTTCTGTGCATAGCTTTGCTGTCCACTCTCAGTAGCTCTCCTTGCATTCCTGTCACCCGCGGTCACTTGTCTGAACGGCGAAACACTAGTATAGCTAGTACTAGCATTGCGCGGTTTGCATTGCACGGGTGCACTCATGCATCATGCTTGTACACTGTGGCCCCATCTCCACACTGAGGCACCGCCCCCGTGTTTGAAACTGGCTGGCAGGTCTTAACTTGACACAGGCGTTGCATGCTCTTGTCTTGGCGTGGTGATCTCCCAACCAATAGACCCCCGAGTGCGATTCCTTCTGCGTGTTCCCAGTAGCCTGACAAGCCCGCTCTGCGTTTCCAGCGCTGCTGTGGCAGCTCAGCATGTCGTGTCAGCAGTCGTACATAACCGCCCCGGGACCGCGCATGCGCTGCAGACGCACCTTGCATGCCATCCTCTGCTGACATGATGGACATCACTTTTCCATACATCACTTTCATCTGAAGTGACGTCTTGCTGTGCCGCAGAGTCACATGGCGCCACCGGTGCCGGCCTTCAACAAGCTGCTGGAACTGTGCTCCAAGCAGCCCGACATGATGGACACTGTGCACCAGGCGCGTGCCGGGCGTGCTGTGGTTCAGCCAGGCTGATGTTTGAGGGCGTTGTCAGAAGCACCTGCCTCTGCCACAGCACAGTCCTGCACTTGTGCCATGGGTGTGACAGCCAGCCGGCGGGCTGCCCGGTCTGCCATGTGCCCTGCTCCAGGTGAAGCTGGAGACATGTATGCGCCACTGAACCAGGGTGTTCTCAGCATGTAATCAACATGCAACATCTAGCTTCCAGTGTGGCACTTGCGAGTTGCGCTGCTTGCTGCTGCATCCTTTTTTCAGATCTGTCATTCTGCCGCTTGCGCAGTTGGTGGACATCATGAGCGAGTCAGGGCTGGCGGCCAACCAGGAGACGCACAAGCAGCTGGAGGCGTGCTTCGCCTACAACAACCGCCTGCGCTCTACATGAGGATGGCTGAGGTTGGCGATGACATGGCGGCCGCGGCGCACCCCGTGTGGCGACAGGCATGGGCGCCCGCCCGCCAAGCGGAGGCCGCTGCCGGCCGCTGAGCCCTTCTCTTGTTCTTGAGAGGGGGAAGCGCCGGCGGCCCTGCAGCAACCTCGGGCCTCTCGCTGCGCCCTGTTCCGCTGTGGCGGCGGCCGCCTCGACCCTACAGCGCCACAGCCCCTGGCAGCCGTTTTTGCGCCAGGCGGCAACAACCGGCATTGCCGAGGGAGCGATTTGAGATGGGATTTTGTGCATCTGGAAGGATAGATTCAATACATAGTGTGTACTGCGGCACGTTGCCACATCGGCGCGCCTCGCAGGAGCAGATGACAACACGATGCGTGTTTCCGTTTGCGAGCACTGCACCATTCTTGCGGCCGCAAGCGCATCGCCCGCGGCTTGCCCCACCAATTCCGATTCTTGCGCCGGCGCACCGGCGAGGCCCCAACAGGGTTTGCCAAAACCCTATTCCACCCCGCCGGGTTGCCCTGCGCCGGCGCTCCTGCTGTCCTAAGTCTGATTTGTATGCGCGGAAGCTCCATCCGAGGCGCAAGGCGGCGCTGCTGCCGGGCTCTCAAGGGGTTATAAGATCCTTTGCCTGGCGGCGCGCTTCCTGCGCTGGAGCTTGGGCCCGCCGCACAGTCTGAGGCCTCTCCGTTTTCGTACAGTTTGTGGCCCTGCACAAAACAATTTGGGGATCCGAGGTATCTGCACACGTCTCCAGCTCGCAATGTTTGTCGGGCCGATTGGGTTTCGTTCCGTACCCGCGTACCTACCTACGTTTCAGGGGCTGAGTGCCAGTGTGCTCAGCTCGGCGGCGGGGGTTTGAGAGCTCCCTTTGCGTCCCCCAAGGGTTTGGCAGCCCGCACCAAGGCACAGTGGCAAGTCCACACTTGAGCGCAGCTGCTGTCGTTACAGTCCCACCCAGCGAGTTCAATCGAGTGTTTGTTCCAACAGCAGCATTGTTTATTTTGTGTCGCCTGTCAGCTTCTATTGTAAAAGCAAATGTCACCACACTTTCCTCCCACCCAAGCTGGCCTCATTGGAGAGCTGACACCCAAACCTAGCCATATCGTCCCATCTTTGCGATCCTTTCCTGCGTCCTTGTGTACTGATGTCTCATGTATCAACCGAAATTGCATAGCAATTACAGTGTCAGGCACTGGCAAGAATGGCGAGCTGACATCTCAACCTCTGTGCTCGCTCTCATATCGTCCAGCGCAATGCTGTAGGCATGTTCAGGTCCAATGATGCGCTGCCATCAGCCGCACAGGTCAGTCACAACTTCAACAGGTAGGTATCTAAACGTGTGCTTAAACTTGATGATGCGTGTAATGTAGCTGTCAGCCTGCAAAGCTGCTCAGGCCAGGCCTACGCAGCGCACCGCTGTCCGCTGCGTAGCACGCCGTCATGTGCTGCACCTTCGCCTCCTGCAGGCGGGCAGTCGAATAGCTGTTGACGAGAATAAGCCTGTTGAATGTTCTGGTTCACACAGCAGCGCCACAGTCCGCCGCATAGCGCGCCATCATCTGCTGTTGACTGTTCTGGTTCACACAGCAGCGCCACAGTCCGCCGCATAGCGCGCCATCATCTGCTGCACGTCTGCCTCCTCCCTGCAGCAGGTTACCCAACATGAAATCATAGAAATACATGGAAGATTCGGGACACGTACCCGTGCAGCACAGCGCTGCCGTCCGCCACGGCCTGCCAGCTCCCGAACCTGCAGCTCCAGATTGCGGCTGGATACAGTTGACGTCACAAAGAAACCCGTTCATCGAATTGCCACAAAGCGCACCCTCGCATCCTGCCGCCCCACGTGAAGGTGATAGCGCCGCCGCCATCGGCGCCCCGGCTGCCGCCGGCCCGGGGCAGCACCTCCGGACTGTGCGCATACAGGCCGTCCCGGTACCGCAGGAGACTGCGCGCAAGCAGCAGAGTGTAAAGCATGGCAATCGAACTCATACAGCTACATGACCGGTCGCGGCCGCTGCCGCAACCTATGCTGGGCCGCTGTTTCTGATGCTTGGGAAACTTGAGCGAATGTTTGGTATGTCTACGTCACAGGCGGGTATAGGGTTTAGGGTTTAGGGCACGACGCACTATCTGTGCTGCTGCCGGCGGCGCTCCCGGCGGACACAAACCCTGCAAGTCCACTTCAGGGTCTGTGATAGGGCCATGATTGCCAACAGTCTAGATAGGCTCACATGTGGCCGGACGCAATCTCAAGCGGTGGAGCAGCCGCAGCTTCGCCATCGCGTGTCCGCCGCAGCAGGCCGTCACTACCGTAGTGCACCACTGTGAGCCGGCAACATGAAGAATCGCAGCATATGGATTGTGCTCACCTGCAGACGCTTGGCCTGCATCAGGTCCATGATCATGAGATCATGATCTTAACGTGCGCTGCATCGCCCGCCAGCGCTCCATAGGCATAGGTGGTGCCTCCCTTCCGCACCGAATGCATCACCTGCCGGAAAATGAATCTTCAAAAAGATGTCACATCGATAGCACAGTGAGAAGATCGCAGACTTACGCGCCTGGCCGTCAGAGCCGCCGCTGCCGCAGCATCTTCCAGGCTGCGCGGCAACAAGAATCCATCTGTCTGCGCTCGTGCCTGGTGCGATTCTCAAACGGTGACAAGGGCAGATTGGCGCATCTGCTGCGGCGCTGCCATCACCCTCGCCGTAGGAGTGGCACTGGGCGTGGGGGGTTGTCTACTCATTGCGTAAAGCGTGTGGAGGGCTAAGAAACTTTGTGCTTGTGGGCCAGATGCAGTGTGCACAGGGTGCTTGCTTCCACAGGGTCAAGCGGCGAGACGAGCAGGGTCAAGCGGCGAGACGAGCAGTGCGCCAGCGCGGAAAAGCTGTGTGTTTAGGGTTTAAGGTTTATCTCACGTTCCTGCAGCCAGTCGCCCCAAACGCCGAGCATGTCGATTGGACAAGCGCCAATACGTGCGCCTGCGTTCGTGGACCCCCTTCCAGAACAGACGAGCTGGTTCCCCCCACATTCGTCAAACAGCCGCCGAGGCGAGTCCGATTCCGTCGAATTTTGTCTCAACCTGAGGGTTTGCCAGGGCGGCAGAAAGTCCGCAAAGAATCCCCTACCTATCGCGTGCCGCAGGGGTCGGCATCTTGGCGTCCACATGCGACGCCTCGGGGTCCATGGGGATGGCATGTTTGCGAATGCGCCGCCGAAAGGGCTGTCCCTCCCACTGCCATTGCTGCCGCCCGCATTATGGTCGAACCTGTACGCCTGCCCGGCATAGCCGTCGCCGTGCCCAGCTCCGTTGTCGTAGCCGTCGCCAGCAAACCCGCCGTTGTCGATGCCATCAGCTGAGCCAGTGGCTGCCGTGGTCGCCGCCACCTTCATACCAAGCCAACTTCCGAACCTTTGCCGAGCTGGTCGACCCACCGTCCGAGCTAGATTCTTACTGCGTTGCGCTCCCACGGTATTGCAGCGGTGTGGCTCCAGGCGTGCTCCCTACTGAGCCACGCGTATGGCTGGGGTCTTGGGGTCTCATTTTGGGCAGCTCAACAAGGTCTGATCAGCAGGCCTGCAACGCTGGCTGCAGCGAGCAAATGCTTGGGGTGTTGACAACAGGTACCATGCCTCGAAAGTATGCCAACACTAATATCAGACCGTCACGCTTCACTTAGTCAGACAAAAGAGCAAAGGATTCGAATGAAATGCTGCTACTGCTGTCCGGATCGTCGCTCACGTACGCATTCGCGGGACAGATTCACGCTCTGCCGTGCGACCGCGGCTTCTGCAGCGCTATCAGCAACTCACTTTTGAGCGAGCACACGGTCGGGTACATTGAAACAGGCTTCGTCAGGATGACAGCGCAGCTGGAAACGAACAGTTGTGAGCTTGCGCAATCTGGGGCCAATCGCTGCGCAATCGGACAGATTCAATTGGACTTCTGCCAATCGTGATGACCAGTGATCTGGGTTTAGGCTCATATCGCCAGACTGGCGATCTGCCCAAACAAAACATCGTACACTCGACACAAGTGCAGAAAAGGTGCAAGCGCTGTGTGGCTGTTTTTCCCAGCCAGCACCGTTTTTGCAGCTTGTCTGACCCTCCAGGCAAGTGTAACACCGGCAGCATGCTCGCAGGCGGCAGCACGAGGTCGCAGTTCGAACGCGCAGTGCACTCTGCCATCACCAGGCTGCAGTTGCGCCAGAGCGCACCTCGGTCCGGCAGCTGCCTTGCAATGTGCAGAGCAGCCTGCCGCAGCGCATCAGCAGGCCGGTGCCACGCCTCTCGCCCCTTCAGTTTCGACGCCGCGCAGCATACTGCCGCTTCAGTCTGCAGCACCAGCAGGACTCCGATGCCGCCCTCAGCAGATGTGGCGGCATCAGAAACAGCAGGCTCAGAAGACAGAGGTCCAGACGGCAAGACGCCGGACTGGGCATCTCCTGACGAGGTGATCACCTACACCCGCGCGTCAGGCGGCAAGTACTCTCCCAGCCCGTGTGCATGACACGTGCCCACGTTTTGCTTGCAAGACTCCCCTTCTAGGCACACTCCATCTGCTGAGAGTCTGATCCACCTGCCCATCACTCATGCAGGGCGCCAAGCAGTGCGCCGCCTGCGGGCTGCGGTTCCCTGTGCGCTACTTTGGGAAGCTCAGGCGCCAGCCTGACGGTCGGCACATCCTGTGCCGTGGGTGCTGCTCGACCCAAAACATGAAGCGCTTCCCCGGAGGCCGAAGCGGGTGTGTGTCCTGCTCTGGACAACAGCTGCCCAAGTCCCCAGATATATTGTACGTATTGCTTGGCTGGCGCCCAAGCGTGCACACACCACTGCGATTATGTGGCTCAGGAAAGCCGGCGCCCAAGGCCACGATGCGACGCAGGAGCCGCAGCAGTGCCGCGGCTGTGGCCTGCGGCTGTCTGCAAGTCACTTTTCGCTGTCATCCAGCACCAGGACCGGACGACACAGTCTGTGCAGGCAGAAAAAGTTCAATTTTGCCTCCGAACTTGTGCATGTTGGTGTCCACGTGGTCTGCCGAGCACGCAGTGCTACGCAGTGCGTAGCAGCTATACAGCATCATATGCATGTAGCAACGAAGCATGAGGTTGAATGCACAATGCACACGAGGTCATGTGGTTAGTGCTGCATGCCAACGCAGGACCTGCAGGGCCGAGGCAGACGCCGAGCGTCGCGGTGAGGCGAAGCGCGTAGAGCCGCCGGCAACCAAGCAGTGTGCGGAATGCATGCGCGAGCTGGAGGCGAGCAGCTTCTACAGGACGCCCCGGGCGCCGGACGGCCTGTTTCACATTTGCAGGCGGTGCAATGCGGCTCGCGAGCGCAGGTACGCACTGGCGCGCGGGGCGCCGCAGGTATTGCCACATTGGCAGGTCTGCAGCAAGTGCGAGGAGACCAAACCCGCCGACGAGTTCTGGGCAGACAAGGGAACGCCGGTGGGCCTGAGGCATTGGTGCAAGAAGTGCACGCAAGCCGCTTTTGCAAGCAAGACCGCCTGCTGCTAAGTGGGCACTGCATGTCGTGGTATCGGGGGTTGAAGCGTGAGCGGCACCGAGTCTTGCAGTCAGGAGGTAACGCTTATTGTTCCATGAGGGCAATGCGTCAGCTCGATAGAGTTTTTGAAGCGGCGGAAGGGGATAAAAATCTGCACACTGTTTGGGGCTCTTGGAAGGAGTGGTGTGAATCTGCCTAATTCAAAACCATCATCTCACTTCGTCACAACCCTCTGTCGAGCAAATCTCAGACTGACATCCACCACCATCATCACCAGTGCTCTCGAGATGCGTTGAATCGTTTGTCATACTCGGAGCTGGGCGAGGTGAAGAAGCAGCCAGACGACTTGCCTCGAAAAAAGGATCATTCGACCAAGCAAGTCGCCATGGGCAGCACCAGCGCTGTTTGTGAAGAAGAAGGACGGCACCATGCGCATGTGCATCGACTACAGAGGCCTCAACTCCAAGACCATCAAAAACCGGTACCCGCTGCCGCGCACAGACGACACGATGGACCGCCTGCACGGCGCCAAGGTGTTCAATAAAATCGACATCCGTCAGGCTTACAACCAAGTGAAAATCTACATAAGAGACGTCGAGAAGACCGCCTTCAGAACTCGCTATGGTCATTACGAGTATCTGGTAAAGCCCTTTCGGCCAACGCGCCCGCCACCTGCCAACACCTCATGAACGGAATTTTGAAGCCCTTTCTGGACGACTTCATCATCGTATACTTTGATGATATCCTCATCTTCAGCAAGACGGTGGAGGAGCATGAACGGCACCTGGGAAAAATGTTGCGGGCCCTGCAGGACTAGTCCTGCAACGGTGGACATTCCAGGACCTAGTGTGAAAGCTGTGTCGCCCGTCCTGATGCACAGCGGCAAGTCGTAGAACCTCCCACAGCTGATCAAAGACAGGGGCGTAATCCGCTGCCGACGCATGAGCGGACGGTACCTTCCCAGCGGAAGCAGCGTATGCCTGGATACTCCCGCAGCACGCCGCCCGCGCTCGTACCACTGAAGTGCGTCCAGCAGCCCTGATACGTCGTCCATTCCCTGCAAGAAAGGCACTGATGATGCAATGGCCAGATGCGCTGGCTAGTGTGTCCAGCAGCCCTGATACGTCGTCCATTCCCTGCAAGAAAGGCACTGATGATGCATTGGCCAGATGCGCTGGCTAGGTGTGTTACACACAATGTGCCACGGCAGCATTGGGCAATTTTTGTTGCACATGTGGCTGTGTACGGTTGCTACGTCCTCGCCTGGAACCGATGTTGTGCAGCCGCTGCCGCCAGGCTGCCTCTGGAGTTATATCGTCACCGTCGCTGCCGCCCGCGCCGCCCCCGCGGCCGCCTGCAGCGTTTTTTGGCGCCGCCGCCAACTGCTGTGACGGTGCAGAATAAATATGTGCCGACACGCTTAGATCTACTGCCTGCGTTCAATTTGGACTCTGCAGTCGAGCCTTTGGTGGAGATGTCCTTGCTGGTGCCACCAGTGGTGTTGCCGGGTTGTGATCCGTGGTGGCGATGCTCGGCAAGGGTTACTCGAGCAGCGTTTGCGTGCCCAGTCAATGCTGGAGCCTGATCTGAATATCGTAGGTGTGCGTTGCGGCTGCAGCCAACCAGCAGGTCGGTCTCGTGACGATACAACATGTACCAGGCTTACATGCTGCACCCATTGGAACACAAACGAGGCAGCTACCAACAATGATTGAGGCACTATGCGCTGCAGCACCTGGACACGCAGCCGTTGCAGGCAACATTCGAGGCTTTCGTCCTCAGGTGTACGACAGACTGTGCACAATCTGTCGTACACCTGAGGACGAAAGCCTAGGCACGCGTGGCCACATGCGTGTTCACAGAAAGTGCAAGCATGCGTGCGATGCGCAGTGTTGAGAAGTCCTGTTCAATTTGAAACCAATTCAAGACGCAATGTCAGTTGAGTCCGAGCCTCATTTGCTGGTTCATCGTCGACGATGACTGCCTTGTCAAGTCGTTCTGTGTGGTGCAAGTTGTTTGACAATTCGATGTTCAGGCTTGATAGCATAATCACAAAACTGCAGTTGAGACTTGTTGCAGCGGCTACCCTTGCAGGCGGGTAGCCTGTCGCCACCGGCACCAGCCTGGACTCAAAATACCCGTTTTACGCCATCAAGAGCTGCTGCCGAGTCATGGTTGAGCCATAGCGAAGCCTTCACATCCCAGCGACTCATTCGGTGCCTCAGCCTGCGAAGCTGGTCAGGCCCAGCAGCGCGCCGCTGTCCGCCGCGAAGCTTGCCGTCATCTGCTGCACCTCCACTGACCCCCTGCAGCACGGACACGAATATCCGGATCACTGTGTGTTTGTCTGCTGGGACTTGCACAGCTTGCCAACATTGCCCACAGGAGATACACGTACGCAGGTGATCTTGATGGTCCAAGCGTAATCTTGAAGAGGGCGCCAGGGCAGCAGACTAGGCGGTGCCCCGCTGACAGTGCACCATTCCATTGATCTTGGCAGAGGAAGTACAGCTGTGATGGAACGCACGCTCGCATCTTGCCGCCCCACTTGAAGGTGACGGGTCCGGCGCCGCCGTCGCCGGCTCGCGGCAGCGTCTCTGGGATGTGCGCATACATGCCGTCCGGGTAGCGCAACAGGCTGCCGTCGGGAGACACTGGGGCTCAGATGTTCGCAGTGCTCATGCACTGCGGCGCGCGGACTGCCGATTGCTGATCGCTGACTGTGGACCGCTGCCGCAGGGCGCAGCCCCCAACAGCCCAGCGCCGGGGGCTGGCACGCAGCAATGCAACGAACAGATGCCTGCTCCGCACATTCGGTTCTTGCCACCATATCATCCCCAACTAAATGACGCAGGCGGCCTCGCTACATATGAACTCACATGTGGCCGGGAATTTCCTCGAGCGGCGGCGCGGGTGCACCATCAGCTTCCTGCTTCCGCCGCAGCAGGCCATCGCCGCCGTACTGCACCGCCGTGAGTCGGCCCCGCCGCCCCGCAGTCAGGCCTGCCGCTGCCGCAGCGTCACCCAGGCTGCAAGGTGGCACACCACCAGGGTGACAACAAGGCTACAGACAAGGGTGCCCTACTGACGTTGCTGCTGAAACTTGCTGTGGCTGCAAGGCAGCTGAGGGTGGCTGCATGGAGCAATACACAGCAGAAACAATGAAATATATGACATAGAATATAAAAAAAAGGGCGCAGAGACTTTTCAACCGTATCTGAGGTGCACACCTGGGCCGCGCTGCCGGGATCGGAAGGCTGTCAGGGTCGATGTGGGATTCGGGGTCCACTGCAAGAGCGTACTCGCGGATGAAGAAGCTCAGCTGCAGCCGCCCCGACGCCTCATAGCCAGCCCCCATGCTCCAGCGGCTGCCACTGTCGTCCTGCATGGCCAAGCATGCGATTCAGAATAATCGTGAGAAAGGGAGCTCAGCTGCAGCCGGTCCGACGCCTCGCACAGCAATCTAAAAAGACAAGCCGCTGTTGGGTATGTGGGAGCACTGGCACGGATCTAAGACGGTTACTCGCCTCGAAAAACGCTTCGTAAAACCACCCACCGGCGGGGCCGCCCCCCGATGCCGCGGCCTCGCCTTCGCGCTCCGGCGGCGGCAGCGCAGCTGGACTGACCAGGTAAGCCTGCGCGCCGTCGATTCATAGGTCAGACTGTATCAGAAACTTAGCAATACAGCAGCACTGCAGCGGTTCAGCCTGGTTGTTGCTGTCTGTGGCGGCAGCGCGGCGGTGCGACAGTGCTATCGGACTGAGAAGGTACGCCTGTGCACCAGATATCGTGTGTTGTACAGCCATCGCCACCAAAGACGTGATTCAGACGCGGCACAACATTGTTTGAGCCCTCGCCGTTCCCACCCAGCAGCAGCCGCGCCGCAGGACATACAATATGCGTATACGCATATATATATACATATATATATATATATATATATATATCGCATATATATTGCATTCCAGTAGTCGACCGGTAGCCTCCCTTTTGAAACTTCTCCATGCACGGGCATTGACAGCATGCAATCGCCACTGCAGGGCATCGCACGCCTGCCTCACTGTCGCGAGGGGCCAGCAGTTGGCTGACAGCAAGATTTGTCATGTCGTCAGGCATTTCACAATTAGCATACATTACATCCCAGCAGGTAGAGAAGCGCACGTCCGCCGTGGCCGTCGTCAGGCGCCGGTACAGGTGTGGCAGCAAGCCCTTCTCCACTTCTTCGCCGCTGTGCGGCCGCGTGCTGCACTGCAGCAGTCGCAACACGCGGCTATGAATGCGAGGAGGTTGCCGCAGAGCATGTGTTGTCTCTCGAGGGACCTCCGTGCATTGTCATGGAGAGCAAGCCAGCGCCAGCGCCGCGCATCTGCCATCATAGGTGGCAGGTTGGCACCCATCGAAGCTCGATGCGCAGTGCGCTCTGTCCACATGGCTTGGAGCCGCAGTCATGCTTGAAAGTTGAAAGTTTGACGCCGTGGGCGCCTAGAAGGGCGTCAGGCGTGAATAAAGCGACAGGATTCCTAATTTCCATGCTTGACGAGCAGCGGCAATGCCCAGGACATGGCACGAGGGGCGATAAGCAACTTGCACATACAAGTGTCACAGAGGTGCTTTGGATACCATGCGGTGCACTCACGCTGTATGTGGCGTCGTTCACCGAGTACGACACGTTGGATTCCCAGAAACCGTCCGGCCGCTCCACAGGGCTGCCGAATCCCAGGTTGGCTGCGATCAGGTTTCTATGCAGCAGCTGCTGCCCGCCCTCCCCTGCAGCCGGACTGCGCTATGAGGGTCCAGCAACGCATGGACGGCTTGCGGTGGCATCTTCAGTACTGCATGCGCTCAGCTGCATTTGCATCTGCCCCTCGATGCCATGTTGAAGCCGGTTCACTGGCGATGCATGTGCGGCGGTCGGAACATGGTGCTGCCAGTTACCTGCCCGGCGGAAGCAGCGTATGGCGGGGTATTCCCGCAGCATGTTGTCGGTGCCTGCGCCGGTGTACATCGTCCACCACCCCTGGTACGTGGTCCATTTTCTGCAAGCCGCTCGGTCGACCTCAAATCAAGGTTCGCGCCGCAGGTGTCTCATGCTGCGCCAGCTACAGCACCAGGAATACACGAGCTGCTTGCTGTGCTGCTGCAGGTAGTCTCAATGCAAACAGATAATCACCTCTCGCTGTGCCTGTCCAGGCGCTGCGCCCAGGCTGACTGCGGGGTGATGACATCATCGCTGGCGGCGGCGGCGGAGCCTGCTGGTCCATCCGCTGCTGCCGCTGCCTGTTGTGCTGTCGGCGCCATGGCTTCACATGGGCGACAGGTGCGTCTCTGGAAGTGGCTGCACCGCCTCCCGGCCTGCAGGCGTGCAATGCGGCCTCCACTGCCGCTCCTTGGTGGCAGAGCCCGGTGTCTGCGGCAGGGTACAACGGCTGGCTGTGTGGATGCGAGCGCAGGGCTGTACAGGTCGAAATTGAAGCTGCGTTCCACCCTGCGGTGCAGTGTCTGCATCACAGTGCACACTTTCGCTCTCGAGCGGGCCACGCGAATGGGCTACGAAAATGACAACGCACAACACCTTTCTGGTTTCTGATGTATGGCGATGGTTATCCGAGGTTGATATCTATACCGGCTTATGTATTTCTTGATGATGCTGCAAGTTCGCGAAAGTGGCGCTGAGGCCACAAGGCAGCCTTTGTACGATAATTGCCACGTGACCAGGGGTCTCTCAGAAGGAGTCAGCAATTCCAGTCAGCTTCTCCAACGACATGCAAACTGTGCATTGTGCTGTTTACAGCTTGCAGGACGAGGGAATCTGAAGCTGTCGAAACCACTCATCGGCGTCATACAGCATCTGCGACACGGGCTGCAATATGGCGCAGTCTCCTGTCAGATCAATGCTGCTGGGCTCGCGGTTGACAGAGGTCCTGCAAAAGCCCGGGTCTCGCGGCGTGATCGTCGTGCCTCAGGACAGCACCGTCGACTCGGCGCTGCAGGTGACGCCAGCAGAGTTCAGCGTTGAAATCTGAGAATGCCTTGCTGATGCAAAGTAGCTGTGCACATTTACCGGTGCTGGTCTGTCGGCCTGGGAGGCTTCACCAGAGCTCAAAGCACCAATGCATTCCGGCGGAGTATTCCTGCTCGAGTACCAGTCCGGAAACGGTTTCGACTGTGTTCGTTTCTTGTAGGTGTTGGCGGAGCACCGCATCCTGTCCGCGCCTGTGACAGCAGATGGGGAAGTCCTCGGCTTTGTCGACATCCGCGACATCCTTGCGGCGTTCCTGAAAGGTGTGGCTTCTTTCACAAGTCAGAACGACAGCTTGCGCATTTGACAGGGCAAGCGCATTGCACTGTCCTGCTGCTTGCGTCTGCTGACTGTGGAGTCGTCACCCGGTGTGCTCGCGTGATGAAGCATTGGTGCTGCAACACGGGCAGAAGATGTCCTGTCCACCTCCCACGCGCGAAACCGTCTGGCGCCTGCGGCGGTCCCTTCCTCCATGCCCCCTGAATCCGCCGGCGCGCACAAGAAGTGCCACCATATCAGCCACGGAATCCGCACACGCCTGCAGATGCGGACGTGGCGCAGCTGAAGGAGTCTAAGATGCTGGCGAAGATGCGGATGCTGGAGGAGGGCGGCTCGGCCTTCGCGCGCAAGTCGCTGCGCGATCTCGGCGAGCACGGCAGCGACGGTGAGCCGCAGACTTCCGCACAGACCCGTACAGCACAGAACCGTAGAGAATGTCAGCACAGAGGGGGGCACCTCGGCGTTGGCGCTCACGTCGCTGCGGGAATTGGGTGAGTGTGGCAGCGACAGTGGGTGGCGGAAAACAAGAAACAGCAAGCATTCTCTTATATGTAAGCTGGGAGTGACGCCAGCAGGCAGCACCAGCGTTGTGCGTGAGTCGCCGCGGGACCTCGGCGAGGACGACAGTGACGAGTGGGCAGCAGGCACTGCAGCAAACCGCAGAGACCATGCGAGCTCAGAGGAGGGCAGTCGGCATCTGCGTGTAAGTCGCTGCGGGACACTCGGTGAGCGTGGCAGCGGCGTTGAGAGACAGGCCTGAAAAGCAGGGAGGGACGCAGCCAATGCGGGACGTGTCACCGATTGCGACTGTGGGAGCCTGTTCTTGGGGTAGTTCCGTTGTGTGTAGACTCCCGACAGATGCGGCAGCGCTGGAGAGGCCTGGAGAGCAGCAGTGCCAAGTGGATACTTGTGAGGGTTTGTGCCTCTGCCAAGCTCACGGCCCACGCCAGCCAAACCAGATCGCTCAGCCTGTGGGTCCCTGTCTGCGAGCGTCAACAGATGCCTGGTACCGTCTGTATTCGATTGCCCGCAGGCGGCTTCCTGCATGCCAACCGCACCAAGTCCCTCAGCCTGCTGGAGCTCATCTATGACGGCTTCCTTGCGCCACAAGAGTCCCGCAAGTGAGTTGCAATGTGCGTCCTGGGTCTGCCAGAAGTGACAAGGTGCCAGAGAAACCGGCCTGGATAAGTGCCTGTTGCCCAGCTGCACTTCACCGCTCGAATCCAGCTGCGGAGGCTGCCTTGTGGCATTCTCGATTGACAGACTGCAAGGCTGCCACACAAGATGGTGCGGCCCATGGTTGCACCCTGACTATGCCGTCCGGAAGGGCTGCTGCACGCGCTGCAGGGGGGGAGGACGCACGACGCCGGCGGGTTCCGGAGGCCGTGTGCCAGCAGGAGAATCAGGGTTTTAGAGCTTTGGCCACCAGAGATTCTGCAAAAGTGTTGGTTTGATGCTGCAGGGGCATGCACGGCGGCGGGCGGTCGTCAAAGATCGTGCACCGGCTGGCGGTGTTCAACAAAGCGGGGGAGGTGGAGGCGGTGGTGTCGCAGTCAGACGTCATCAGGTGCGGCGTTAGGTTTTGCGCCTGAACGTCGCGGCCGCAGCACGCATTGCCAGCTGTTTCCAACTTCGTGCTTGTAAAACATAGCAGGTGTCGCAGTCAGACTCATCAGATGCAGGCGTCAGGGTCTGCGTTCGAACGTCAGCGGCCGCAGCACACACTCACGCTTGAAGAAGGAAAATGCACACGCACAGTTGCCCGCATTCGGAAATCCTTGCTTCCGCACACAAGGGCAGACGCGGTTAGAAGCGCTGCATGCATGCGCCTTGGCCAGTGCCTCCCTGCACCTGGCTGGTCGGCTTGTACATGGCATCGGATGGTGCCATGTGGCGATGAACTCCACCTAGGTCCGTCAGAAAGTCCCCCTCTTTGCGCAGGAGCAATTCATCAGCAATTTCTTTGTTCGAGACCAGTTCAAAAGGTTCAACGCAACAGATTTTCGTGTCCGTTCAAACACGCAGGTATATCGCGGAGCGCGCCGGGGAGCTCGGCCCACTGGTGGACAAGACGACCAAGGAGCTGGGGTGGGCGCAGCGGGAGGTGCGGCCTTTTGTTCCGGGGCTTTGAGATTCCACCAGGGCTGAAACCTTGGAGTTTCGCACACGAGTTTTTACAACGGCGACTAAGGAGGTGGGATGGGCGGCGACTAAGGAGGTGGGATGAGCGGCGACTAAGGAGGTGGGATGGGCGGCGACTAAGGAGGTGGGATGAGCGGGAGGTGCGCCATTTGTTGCCCAGGGTTGAGGGTTTCATCAGTTAAAGAGCTTCATGGAGTCACGTGAACTCTGTTGACAAGACGACCGAAGAGGTGGGCTGGGCGGAGCGTGAGGTGCCCTTCTTTCAGCCAGGGTTTTGGGGGGTTGTTCAGGGCTTACAACATGGTTTTGCTATGCCCTGAATCCTTGAGCAAGTTTTGCTATGCTAAACCCTGAATCCTTGAGCAAGTTTTGCTGTGCTAAACCCTGGATAACATCGGAGAAGGGCATCTCGGCGCTGGCGGTCGTCGGCGGTCGCCTTCGACGAAACCCTGAACTCTGGACTCTGCATTCACATACATTCCATGTTTGGTGCAGGTGCTGTGCACTCCGCCGGATGTTTCCGCCTTTGAGGCGATGCTCAGCATGTCGGAGAAGGGCACGTTGGCGCTGGTGTTGCCGCCGCTAAATCCTGGCCTTCGAATTCCGATCTATGCAGGTGCTGTGCACGGCGCCGGACGTGTCGGCATTCGAGGCGATGCTGAGCATGTCGGAGAAGGGCATCTCAGCGCTTGCAGTCGTCTCCGACACCGGCAAGCTGATCGGCAACTTCTCGCTCAGCGAGCTACGCACGATCATGGCGGACCACTTTGGCTCGCTGGCGCTGCCGGTGAGTGTACAGCATTCACCCGACACTGCCATGGACAAATCTGACACGCTGTCCGCCGCGCGGCGCGCACCTGTTTCGCTGCCAACCGCTGCTGGTGGCATCTGACAGGAGCCTGAGAGGCACGGACACACACGATGCTGCACAACCATCGATGCCAGACTCCTAAACCCTGAGTTGCATGTTCGCAGGTCGGCGAGTTCCTAGCGCTGGAGCACGGCACCGAATACCACGGTGCGCTTCCTCCGAGATCCTTGGTTTTTTTTGCACGGTTTGCCTTTATCTGGTATGTCTTTGCACGGTTTTGCCTCTTTTTTGTACGTCTCCTTTGGGGGGCACAACCGAGCCGCGCATGTGGTGCCCACCTGCCAGCAGATGCGCCGCGCGCGATCCAGAGCTGCAGCTCATTTCGAGATTCGCAGCTGCCGATGCCGCAGTCAAAGTGTGCTGAGCATACCGCGAAATAATCTGGGGTCTCTCCCTTGTCACCTTGCCACCCCTTGTCACCTTGCCACCCCTTGTCACCTTGCTTGCAGCCGCAGGCAGCATCGCTGCGCAATCACTACACGAGTGAAAGCAGGATGAATGTCACATATGAATACCATATATGAATATCATATATGAATATCATGTATGAATATATGGCCATATTCTCACCAGGCGCATGACTGCTGCCGCAGGCTACATCGCGCACTCGGAGTCGGATGCGGGCATCGAGAGCAGCTCAGGTGCGGCTCGCAATGCAGCCTGGACAGCGTTGTGACCTGCCACCTTCTAGGGTTTAGGGCTTGGGGCTGTGCCGTGCAGCGAGCGTGCAGTGAGCCCGGCATTCGGCTCGCATCAGCGTGTGCAGTGGACAATGAGGCGCCGCTGAGAACGCAGAGCTCTCCAGCGCGCTTCAGCACTGTGACGCAACCGAATCGACTTTCCTATGGGAGTTCCCTCCGTGAGCGAGCCATGCCTTGTTGCTGTATGCTGGTCGTACCTGTAGCTGTGTCAAAGGCCAGAAACACAGCGCAGGCGTGCAACTGGTTGACGCTCGGTGCGGCCCCACAACTCATTGTCCTTTCTTCACCATTCGATCAAGTTCACCTGTACGACATCAACACAGTGTTGTCGCATTCGAGCACGCAGGCGGGTCAAGGGTTTAGGGTTTACCGGCAGCAGCGCGGCGCAGCACCTTTCCTCATGCTTGATACGTGTGCTAACATCAGTATTACCTCCGTACGTGCGCCCGTCACCAATACACCCGGTTGTCGTGCAGGCGCGCAGCAGGCCAAGGAGCGGCAGCGGCGCGGCGCGTTCATGCTTGGTGTGTCTATCTACACCAGAGGATGTGCCTGAAATCAAGCTTAAACCCTGAACCCTTAAACTGCAGGCGCACAGTGGGCCAAGGACCGGCAGCAGCGCGGCGCCGCGCCGGGGCAGGAGGTTGGCCAGCAGATCATCTGCTGCGGGGCAGACACCACCTTTGCGGGTGCGGCGCAGTTTCTCCTGCCATTTCGCAATTTTGTGACCAGAAACGCGGTCAGCGCCAGGGCGGGAAGCGGGCCAGCAGATCATCTGGACACCACCTTCGTGGGTGTGCCATGGCTTCTGCCACCTGATCTGCTGACTGTCGACCAGTAGTCCACATGCTGCGTCCCAGACACCACCTTCGTGGGGTGCCGACATTCGGACAGTTCCCGCGACGACAGCCACCGCCGCTCTCTGGAATGAAATTACTGGGCCGAGGCACGGCGCCCTTCGGCGGGCGGTCAAAAGGCGGGCGGCGGCAGGACACGATGCTCACGTATTTCTGTCTGCTTTGAGCTTCTCTCCCTCGTTTCAGGACACGCCGACCAGCCACCGGCTGCAACGGCTGTGCGTTTTGGACGACTACTTGCTCAGCATCGCTGTCAACCCCTGATGTTTTCTTTCTCTTGACGCCCACACAGGCCTGTCAAGTTGCTGACCCAAGCACCGGCTGCACCGGCTGTACGTCGCGAAGGATCTGCATCCTGAGGACAAGCTTTTCAGATTTTGGCCTGCGGACTCGTGATGTTGTGTGTGCGCGCCGCCCGCAGAGGTGCTGCAGCTGCTCGTCAAGCACCGGCTGCACCGGCTGTACGTGGTGGACCAGGACACCGCGCCCATCGGCCTCATCACGCTGACAGACGTGCTGCGGCGGCTGTGCAGCGAGGCGGGCGCCGCCGTCTAGACCTGCAGGTGATTCGTGTCATCATACAGGGTGTCTTTTCTGAAAGCACCCCAGGGCCTCATCGCCCCAACAGATGTGCTGCGGCGGCTGTGCAACGAGGCGGGCACCGCCGTCTCAATGCCAAACCGTCTTCAGGTGAGAAGCCAGAGCGTTGTGGTACAGACCTCAGTCACTACGCTGACGGCTCTGCTTTGGTGGCTGTGCAACGAGGCGGGCACAACGGTGTAAATTCTGCTTACTTTGTAGGTGCAAACTACGACCATTGCGCTATCAACTTTCAAAGAAAACCGCATGGCCCTCCCGAGTGCTGCGGCGGCCGCGCCCTGCTCCATGAACGTGTGTTCGAACTGCTATCTGATTTCAAAGACCACCAGGGCCTCATTGCTCTGAAATCCGTGCCGCGGGGCACCACCGCTGTAGGCATAAAAATTCAAAATAAAATAAAATAGAAAATATTGGCCAAGGCCTTGACCCCCCCCCCCCCCCCCCCCCCCCCCAAATGCATTCATTACAGCAGGTACCCCCTCATAGCGTGGCTGTCGCACACAGCAGCCTTCGGCAGCATTCCATTTCAAATTCAAATCCCATTTCAAACGGCAACACTTTCGGCTAATCAGGCTTTGCTTGTGCGTTGCAGGGTCGACAGCTTGAGGTCCCAAGGGGGTTCTGTGGGCAGAGTGCCCGTCGCCCAACCCTCAGGAAGAAAGTCACTGGATGCCGCTCGGCGCTGCCTGAAAAAGCGGCCGTGTACTCTCGCCGCCGCGCTATCGGCCCGCCATGCCGATATCACACAGTGCCCTGGCAGCGGTTGCAGACGCAGTGCCTGGCTGCTCCGCTGCGCCTGGGCTGCTGTGCCTAGCTACGCCTGTTGCACCCTAATTGTTGGAGGTGTCGGCGCTCAGACGATCCACGAAAAAGGGGGTTTTGCATTGCGGCACAATGAGGGGGCGTCTTTCGGGATGTGACTGGAGCAAAATAAAACAGGTGTAGAGACTGCTGATGACTCTTCTGTGCGGCGCGTTCACAATTTGTGCATCATACTATAGTGGGGCAGATGTGCAGGCAGCAAGTTGCCTGATTTGCGGCAGTTTCTCATTGTTGAACCAACTACTGGTCCAAGAAACAGAGTCCAGGCAATCAGCTGATCGCGCGGCAGTACCTGCCAGCGGCAGTGTGGGAACGGGACAGGAGGTTCGCTAGAGCCTCACTTCAACCAGTGAATCCAACCCAACAGTGTCATGTGCATCACCCACCCCACTTGCAGATTAGCACTGTCCGTGGTCGCATCCACCATCATCCTAGCAGAGGCGCAATGCGTTTCCAGTCACGTCACAATTTCCGCACTGCCGCGACTAGGTCCTCCACCTCCTCCGCCGTGTTGTAGTAGTGCACTGAAGACCTGGAGGCGGTGCCAGTGAGAGATGTCAGCATTTCCCGCAGAAAGTCAATTCCGCCAGCCTGGCACCTATTTGCGCACAATCTTTCACAGATGAGCTCTGAGCTGCCCAAAGCATAATCCACTGGCAGGATTCGGCCGGTCGCACCTGACCACCATGTCGAGCCCCTTATCCTCCATGTCGATGCGCGTGCTGGACAGCGGCGAGATCCAGACGTGGATGCCACATTCCTCCCGCAGCTCCGTCCTGATGTCGGCCGGTTCACGGCCCTCCTGCACGGGGACAGCGGTGCACAGTTTAAATGCGCGCGCGCGGTTCGTGGCGTCTGAGTCGCAGTCGCAATGAGATGAATGCAATGAGATCCAGACATGGGTGCCATGGTTTTCCCGCAGCGGCGCCCTGACATCGGCCGCTTTGTGGCCCTCCTGCATTGCAACTTATGGTATATAGGTCTCAGTGCGACTTCTGGTATATAGGTCCTAGTGCAACTTATGGTGTATAGGTCCTAGTGCAAGGTCTCAGCCATGGTTACATGAAAATGAACATGAACATCGTTCGGCGCCCCATGTCGATGACAACGGTGTGCACGTCGGCGGCTGGCAATGCCGCACAGAAGTCGTGTGTGCCGCGCCGAACATCAACGCTGCAATACCAGGCAGGATTTCGGGTCGTAACTCATTTGCTTCCAGATATTCTATCGAGTTGCTCTGGGGCGGAGGGGTTTTGCTGGAATCAGATCCCGGTGTGCGCGTCTTTGTCTAGCTGATGTTGCCGTGCCCCGCTTGGCCCCGCCACATCAGTCCACTGTGGCGTTGTATGCCTTCCGACTTGATGGACTCCTACCTTAGTCCAGCTGACGAGGCCGCACAGCAGGCGCCCGGAGTCCCGCACGGTCACGCCCGGAATCCCCGCCAGCCCACCCCGCAGCGAGTTTGCCAGTTCTCGGATGCGCTCCCAGGCGGCACCCGGCCCGACGTCCAGCGCCTGCCGCACCGCCACGCCCAGTCCCACCTGCCATCGTGTCGCGATCCGAGTTATTCATTCTTGTCGAAACTTCTGTTTGCGCTTATAGGTGGTATCCGGCCCAACATCCAGCGCCTGCCGGCCCGCCACACACAGCCCCATTTGAAATACAGCAAATTTGGGCTTTCAACGAACGATTTTCTGCAAGTTTTTGACTCCATCGCGTTCTCAGGCGGCATCCGCCGACGTCCAGCGCCTGCCGCTCTGCCTCGTTCAACCCCGCCTAAAATCGGAAAGAGCTCTGCCGCAGCACCTGCGTCGAGCCACACTTGACGCATCTCAAGCCGGTGGCTGGCCAACGTCCACCTCCTGCCCTGTTCCGCCAACGCTTGAGCGTGCACCTCTCTAGTGTGAATAAACCTCAGCTGTTGCCGACTCAAACCGTCGTCAGGGCCACAGCAGCTCAGCACTCAAACATATACTCACCTTGGTCGCGCAGGCGACGTCGCCCTGCTCGTACCGGCGCGCTGTCGGCGCCACCTCGCAGAGCATTTTGACCCACGCTCCATTCAATACTATCTGAAGATGAGCCACAAGTCAATACCGCACCTCAGCTGCTGCCACTTGGTACAGTTCATATGGCCGAGCCCTCAGCGCGCGCCATTGTAGGCATCTCTTGGAATGAGAATTTACACACCGTGTACCATTGCCTCGAACGCAACCTCATACTGCTCGTACCATCGCGCCTTCAGCGCCGCCCATAGGCGCAAGATTACAACCAATATCGACCAAAATTCGAGGTCGCAGAGTCACACCTTGGCTGAGAAGGCCACTTCGTACTGCTCGTAGCGGCGCGCTGTTGGCGCCGCTACATATGCATCTCTTGCTGTCCACTCCCCGCCCCACATGTCCAACATCGCCGGCTCTGTAGACTTCATCACTTCCCTGCGCCTCAGATACCACGTTTAGCGGAATCGTACCAGGAAGCATGACGGCGGCGCAGCCTGCTAGGCGTCATGCGCCGTCCACTCCTCATTTCAGAAAATTATGTTTTTGCAAGTATTTTTTATAGAAAAAAATCCTGACTTGCCGTCCAGCGTTGCCGTCTTTGTTGTGGCCATGACGTATCTGTAATGCAAGTACGGAAGGGAGCCCACGGCCACAGCCAGAAACTCCAGTGCAATGTATCAACGTTACATTCCGAAAAATAAGAAACTACAATGATCAAAGCTTGAAGAAAAGGAACTGCGGCCCGCGCAGTCCATTCGCCGCCCCGCAGGTCCAGCGTCACTAGCTCCATGGTTTTCACAACCTATGATTCGCCAAACCAGTCGTCGAGAGGATCGCTAGAATGAAGAAAGAGTGTGACGAGAAGCCTGGTGCATTGTGTGTGCCGTGGCAACGTGCGTTGTGAGCGCTACTGGCATCATGCGGCTTTGTCAGCTTCCTTCCGGTTGGTGAACCCCAGCCCGCCCGACTCGATTTCTCCCTGGGATGTGCAGGTGAGAGCGCGAAGACAGACGGACGTGTGACATGCACAGCTCGGGCGCAACAGCAGGTCTTTTCGTAACGAGGCGTAGTGGGCCAGGCCACCGAAGAGTAACAACCAGCTTACCACAATGCCCGTGACCGCCGAACTCAGGGCCAGCATGCCCCGCCGCGCCGAATGCATGCCGCCTGATGCTGTTGGCTTCAGCCCTAGTACAGCTGTCCATACGATGCCGGATCCCGACCTGCTGGCCAGACTCAGATTCTGATATCAAGAGCTTTGGTTTTAGGCAGTTAGGCACCTGGAGGCATACAGGAAGCCAATGCCGCGCGGGCCGCGTAGGTACTTGCGGGATGTGCCGCTCAGCCAGTCGCAGCCGATCTCCCGAACGTCCAGCGGCAGCTGCGGGAGCATAGGTGTTGGTCACGGACAGGAAACACAGTTTTATGTGAAGTTTGCTGAGGAGCGCACGCCATGGCCAGTGCCGTTGAGGGCGCTCACTCAGTCGCAATCGATGTCCCAGATATTCAGCGGCATACCTGCGCACGAGCGCGTCAAGCTGACTGGTGCTCAACTGACGTATGTTGACATTCCCTTGCGCGAAACTTATAAGCGCAGCCAGTGGTCTGCAATTCCCACCAGCTGTGCCTGCTGCCTCACACAACAATGTCCGCCGTCGTCTGTGCAAGATGCGGTCACATCTACAGCGTTCCTGAGGCTGACGTGCTGTGGTTGCAAGGTAGGCAAATTGCACTTGCATGTTCATGTGAGCAGCAGCGCGCACACCTGGCCGATGCTCTGGCAGGCACCCAGAAGGTAAGACACGCAGTGCGCCGCAACGATCAAGTGACCGACACGCCAAACATCGGTCTGTCATTCTAGCGCAACAAGCTCGATGCGGAAATGCGTATGCACCTGGCCGACGCTTTGGCAGGCGTCCAGGAGGTAGGGTACATTGTGTCGGCGCGTCACCCTGCCCACAGCCGCTGCATCATACACGCGCCCTGTGGAGTGGACGACGGAAAGAGGAGTCGACCAAGTTCTGAGCTGCAGCCGGTGTGGGGTGGTCGCCCGAATTTGCCGTCCTGTCACCTCTGCGGGCGAAGCCGCAGCCCGGCCTTGCAGCATCTCCCGGCCTGCTGGCATGCGCAGTTGTGCAAGCAAATAGCAAGGCTGGAGCTCCGCACGTCAGATCGGCGAGCGTCAGACTGGCAACACTGGTCAACTGGGGACACACCAAGGCATGCTCAGGCACCGGCTGACTGCTTGGCGTGGCGGACACTGGAGTGCTCACGATCACGGTCCTGATCTCGATCACAGAAAAAAGTGGAGACATCAGTGTGGTAAGGATGTTTTGTGCCTGTAGGGCGCTGCACCTGAGCCGGTGCCGATGTGGCTGATAGCAACGAGCTTGGGCTTTGTCCCTGTCAGAATCAGTTCCTCCAGCGCCGTTGTATCAGCGTCGCCGTCCGGTGTCTGCGGCACGACCTCGATGACGACGCCATGGCGCTTCTGGGCCTGCGGCAAGGGTTGGTTGAAAATTGAGTGTGCAGAATCGCAGATTCTGAGCAGGTTTGGTGTCGACATTGCTGTCTCCCATCTGTGGCAACACCTGGTTGACGTCGCCGTGCCGCTTCTCGGCCTGCGGCAAGGGTTTGAGACTCCACAGGGTTACACAGACGAGATGAGGGTTGATGTCGCCATGTCTACGATACGAAAAGAATGGGAATGCCATGCCACCCAGCCCGGCTTGCAACGGCAGCGGCCAGTCTCAATGTACAGAATAGTTGCAATGTACGAGAGACTCAGGCCGGGTGGCATCGATCAACAATTACAGGTCGGACTCACATAACATGTGATTCGAGATAGTTATACACCGCGTTACCTGGAGAAAGTTGATGTAGTTGCTTCCGTACTCCTGCACGGACGTCAGGATGCGGTCACCGGCGGCGAATTGCAGCCCAAAGAACACCTGTGTGTTGCAGTGGCAGGGTAAGCACAATAGTCGACACCCTCTGGCAACACACCTGGAGAATTTGCGTGAGCGATCGCTGGCGGCATAGCGGAGCCCAAAGAACGCACGCATGTCAGAGTGACAGGGTTTTGAATGGAGTCCTGATATCTGTGATATCGACAATGCAATGGAGCTGCCCGGTTGCGCAGGTTCTTGAACGAGGCTCCGAAGAGGGACACCGCTGCATGCAGGGGTGGTGCTCGGCTTGACTTGAAGCGCCATCCGCATGTGCTGGAGCAGCCAATCAACAGCAGCTCCATGTGCACAGGGAAGACACAAGTACATGCTGTCACCGCGATGGTGGCGGCTGGCACGATGTAATTGTCCTCCGGCGCGCGATCTATGGGTTGAGGTCTGGAGGGCAGTCGCAATGCGCAAGGAAGGCAACAAATTTTGCAGATTCATGAACAGATTCATGAATAAACGACTGGAGTTAATGTCAACACCTGCTGCCACGCGGTGGTGGCGCTCTGTACGATGGCGATCTCCTCCGGGTTGCAATGCAGCAGCTCCGCCAACGCATCATAGGGCAACTGCAGCGCTTCCGCATGCTCCACTGCCGCCTCATACCTGACAAAGAGAACCAAGGTGTTGTTTCATTTGATGCCTGGCTGGGTAAGAGAAAGCAGTGGTAGGAAGGGCGGCTGAAGCGCGTCTGCATGCTCCGCCGTCGATTGATATCTGACCGCACATCAACAAGGGCAATGCGAGCTGAAGGGATCTTATACAAAACCTGTGAGGTAACGGAGGATCTGATGGACTCTAGCACCGCAGGCAGCGATTGCAGCGGCGTCGCAGCCTGCAAGCCTCTGCAGGCGGCGCGCTGCTTGTGAGGTTCGAGAGTGCAACTGCAAGCTCAACGCTTCCTATTCGCACGTTGGAAATAGGAGACTCACCCGCCAAGTGTGGCCTCGTCATCGAGATAATTCTTTTGAGCATCCAGCACCTGCCAAGCGAAACACGAATTTCATCCTGTCAGTTGAGAATCTGGATGATCCAGAAGATAACCTGGAGTGCACCACACAGATGCGCAACCTCCGAGAGATCCCATTTCGGGTTTGGCACCTGCTGCGTCGGCAGTGCCGAGCCGGCCGCATTAAAGTGCGCCGCGTGAAAGTGCAAGATCCCAGGCGTGTCGCGGCGCGTCCAGTCGCCGATGCCACCGGAGGCACCCATGGTCGAGCACCTGCGAGGGTGATCTCAAAGATCAGCATACATTATGCATCATCGCATGCGCTGCGGCATCGGTGCCGATGCCGTGGGGAGCGGCTTGACAGTAGCCGACGGTGCGTTGTCTGACTCTTTGCACTAGCCGCTACGACGTGTTGGTGGAAGTTGAGCAGAGTCTCAACTAGCACTCCGGACGAATGCTTCATCACGCATCATGGTGCAGTGGCAGGATGCGGAGCTTGCCTCGTTGTGGTTGCGCTCCTGCGTGACTGCCGCGAGGCTATCAAAGGCGAGGCTGGTCTGTAAATTTGTTGGGACGGCAACCGATCCGGGAGCCGGCCATGCAACAGCGTGCTGTGCATGCTCTGGCCAAGTGTGGCGTCAAAGCTGAGAACCAAGTGATCGGCAGCGCGACCGCTTGATGTGCGAACGTGATTGGCTAAAACTCCTGCTGCTAGACAAGTATGTTGCTTTTGCTGGCTGCAGCTGCGCCTGCACCTGCAGCTGCTTGCTGACTCATCCTGCAGGTTTAGAGATCCGCGAGCAGACCTTGTGATTTTGCCACAAACTCGCAGTTCCGTCTTCTGATCGCTGCATGATTCATTAGATCTACGCTACCAGAAGCTGCCGGCCCGATCTGGTTGTCCACTGGCCCTGACATAACCGTACTTCGCGCTGAGCGGGAAGCTTGCTCTAAGCAGTCATCATCCATGCACAACATATGCGTTGTGCTGCTTGTCAGCGCACTGCTGGCGCTGTTCGCCCTGCAGGCATGCCCCGCGCCCGCAATGGCATCAACCAGCGGCGATGCCCTGCAGCAGGTGCTCAAAGAGGCACAGGACCTGTTCCCGTGGCTGCAGCATCACCGCAGGTATGCGTAATGTGAAAAGCTCGCCGCGCAGCCTCGCGATCGCATGTAGCAATCCACTAGAGCGCATGTCGCGCGGGCAACTTCAGGCGCCGCGGCTGCCGGCGTGTGTGGTGACGCAGTCAAGGATCGTGCACAGCGTGGTGGCATTGCCTTGCCCTCGTGCGCCGATCCGAACCGGCGGCTTCAAATGAAGCCGCACCTCTGCCTGCTGCGCTCTCTGCACATGCCCAGCAATGTTGTTTCCATCACACAACACCAAGCTCAGTCTAGTCAGATGCTCCAGCATGCTGCAGGCAGCTGCATAAGACACCGGAGCTGGCCTTTGAGGAGTCGCGCACCTCCGCCTATGTCCAGACGCAGCTCAAGGAGCTGAAAATTCCATACCAGACATTCGACAAGCCGGCGGGCGCAAGAACCGGCATCGTGGCGACTCTCGGATCCGGCAGTGGCCCGACATTCGCGCTCCGGTCCGATATCGACGCGCTGCCAATCCGGGTGAGTCATTACCCTGCCGTTGAGCAAACCAGAGCACCCAGATGGGCCCGCAGCAAAGGCACCATCACACCTGCAGACCTGGCGCGCGCAGCTGCAAGCCGCTAGTTATGGTGCCGCCTCTGCGCGTCGGCAGCTGTAGCTGCCTTGCTGCATGTGCTCGTGAACCGAACCTGACTGCAAATGCACATCTTGACCCACCTAGGAGGGTCGACTGAGAATGCGCTTGTTTGACCGCCCAGGTTGTGCGTTTGATGAGCCGGAATTGGTAAAAAAATCGCAAAAAAAATAAACCACAGAAAAAAAGAATTGTTGGGTGTCAATGTGAACTTTTTCATACCCAGGAGGAAAACGATGTCGAGTATAAGAGCGTCTACGCGGGGCGCATGCACGCGTGCGGGCACGACGCCCACATGACGATGTTGCTCGGCGGTGCGCCGCCACACCCCGAGAGACCTGCCGCCTGTCCATGTCCACAAAGCAGGCTACATGAAGCAGCTCATGTGCTGCAGAAAGCAGGAAGCAGACTGCGTTGCCGAGCGGCGCCTGCGGCGATGCCCTGATGTTGCGAGCTGCTGGGTGACAAATCGCAGTCACAAATAGCTCCTGCTGTAAAGCGCCTGCGGCGGTGCTGACTCCAATACACTTGTGTCGCTGCAGCCGCCAAGCTCCTGAAGGCGAGGGAAGCAGACCTGCAGGGCACTGTGCTGCTGCTGTTCCAGCCTGGTGGGTGCATTGTGAAATCAGGTTTACAACGCTTTGCATTACAACGGTAGGGAAAGGGCAGTCCTTGGCGATGCAAACGCATTCTGGCTGTCAACTCTGCATCGCGACAGTCCCTCGCATGCAGTCCTCATATCTTTTTGCACAAAGACGCGCTGCACAGGCGCCTCGGTCCTGCAGCAAACACCTCGTCAACCCACACAGAGTGGCGGTTCATTGCACGCAGCCGAGGAGAGCCGCGGCGGCGCCAAGGACATGCTCGAAACGGGCGCGCTGGACGGCATTGACGGCATCGCGGGCATCCATGTATGGCCTGACACTCCGTCAGGCACCATCACCACCAAGGCAAGCTCGACACAATGTATCCCACTCCGTTCCATTCCCTTTTGTATAGCAATCAGCACGCGTTCTGCATGGGCGACAGCCCACTTGCCAGATTCTTATAGTGACATCAAGATGATGACGCCCTCCCAGATGCAGAAGCACAGATCTCATATGAACTTACACTGCTTGCACATGGCAAAGCCCGAGTTATGGAGAAAGGTTCGAGTCAATTGCAATATGAAGATGCTGTAATTTCTTCAATCATAGCAATTCCTGTCGTCGATGGCCCAAGTGAAGCATCACCCCCGAAAATTGAGTCAGATCTTGCCTGCCAAGTGCGAGGATGCTAAACCCTGACTCCAGATGGGGACCATCATGGCTGCATCAGACCGCTTCAACATCACAGTGCTTGGGCGCGGCGGGCATGCGGGACTGCCGCACCGCACGAAGGTGGCTGCTTCATTGGTTGGGCATACGCAATGTCGTGCACGTCATCAGTGTATTTGTGAAGCATCATGCAACAGCGTGGAGACAGTGTAACAGCAGGACACTGTGGCAAGGCAACGCTTGTAGCTGATGATTTTTTCCAGCGCCTCGTGCGTCTTTCAGACTTCTATCCTGACAATCACGTCATTACTGCTGCGATTTCCAGGACCCGGTCGTGGCGGCGGCCGCATTGGTGAACGCGTTCCAGAGCCTGGTGTCGCGGGAGACAGCGCCGACGGATGGCGCCGTAGTCTCCGTTTCGCGCTTCAACACAGGTGAGAAACTATGCAAATGCTCTATTATCATGCCTGGGCTGGTGGGCGCTTCCAGGAAGCCCGGTGTTGCGGGCGACGGCGACGATGGGTGGCGTCGGGGCGTCTGTCTCACGGTGCAACACGAGTACGTTTTGCGCATGCTTTAGATAGCGTCATGTGTTTGGAGATTGAATGTCCTTGACGCCGCTGGGCGACGGAGCCTCCGACGTGAACGCCATCTCTGGGGAGCTGCTGATCACCATCCGCGCTTTGACACCGTTGCATTTGCAGTACGAAGCAAAACCAGACTCCACGTTTGCAGGCGTCGGAGCGTCCAACGTCATCCCGAACTCCGCCGAGCTGCTGTGCACCATCCGCGCGCTTGTTCCGACTTGAGCCAGCCACAGCACTTTTCTCAAAAAACATTTCAAACAATATTCAGGATTGCAGGCGTCGGCGCCTCCAACATGATCCTTTGACTCCAGCGAGCTACTCGGCACCATCCGGGCGCTCACGCCATCACACTCTGGGACCCAAAAAGTGTGAAAGTGAGCACACGTTCATGACCCTGCTAAACCCTAAACCCTGCAGTGCGATCTGTGCCGCAGGCGTCGGAGCCTCCAACGTCATCCCCAACTCGGTCGAGCTGCTCGGCACCATCCGCGCCCTCACGCCATCGCACTTTGGCACGATGCGACGGCGGGTGGACGAGGTGACGGCCGCAATCGCGGCCGCGCACGGCTGCTCGGCGGAGGTGGCCTGGTCGGAGCGGCCGTATGTGCCAACAGTGAACGACGCCGGCATGGCCAAGCTGGTGCACTGTTCGAAATTGGTGCCAACCGAAGGGTTTCGGGACGAAGTTAGAACACTCAACCGGTGTTCTTGAAGAGCTGGTAAAGAACTGGGTAAAGGAAAACGTGACTTGTCGGAGCGACCGTACATGCCAGCAGTCAACAGCGCCGGCATGGCCAAGCTGGTGTGCTCCAGCCGCGCCATGTGCTGCATCAGCCGCTGCATCAGCAGCTGCGTCTTGCATATTGCTGCTGCCATCGGCCGCATGAGCCGCCTGATGCCAGCGCATTCCGGACAACCTTCCGCCACTGGCTTGCCTGGCTGTGCTGCTGGCGATGTGGGGCGCGGCACAGGCTTCGTTGTCTTGGCGCAGACACTGCTCCATTGCTCCATGCAGATCCATGACGCCTGTCTGCCGTCGCTGCACGCTGGTCAGCGGCGTGGCGAGGCAGCTGGCGACGACCGAGCCACAGCTCTGCGCAGAGCGTTGACTGTCGTTTTGTGTCTATCCCTGCCTGCAGGTCAGCGGCGTGGCGAGGCAGCTGGCGACATTCGAGCCGCTGGCGGAGCCGTCCATGGCGGCGGAAGACTTCAGCTTCCTGGCAGGTGTGGCTGATTTCACCAATACAGACCTTCGCCACCCCCAACTGGAACTTGCTCCGCTGGCGGAGCCGTCAATTGCAGCAGAAGTCTCCAGCTTCCTGGCAGGTGACCGACGGTGTGCTCCTGAAACTCACGCCCCCCTTGCAGGGCTTTCAAGTGCTTGCACAAGCGCCACGTGCCTTCGAGACTCACAAGCTGGGCGGCTCATGCTTGTTGGAAGCAGTTCATCTCAATTTGACAATCTGACACTCTGCAAAGTGCATGCCTGCGAGAACATGTCAGGCATCCGCAATGCCAGCACCGGCAGCGTGCGTTGGCTGCTCTCGGAGTTTGCGTCTCATTTATAAGCCCTTTGGGTTTTGACCCCTGCAGAGCGCGTGCCGGCGGTATTCACGTTCCTGGGCATCCGCAACGCCAGCGCCGGCAGCGTGCACGGCCTGCACACGCCGCGTTTCACGATGGACGAGGCGCAACTGCCTCTGGGGGCGGCGCTGCATGCAGCCACAGCCTTAGAGTTCCTTAGCAGCCACGTGACCGCCGCCGGCAGCGGCAGCAGCAGCGGCGCTGCGGGCGACGAGCTTTGAGCGGCTGGCGGGCCGCCGCCGCCGCCGCTGGGGCTGGCTCTGCACGCCGCTGGGGCTGGCTCTGCACGCCGCTACCCCTCTGGAACTTTTGAACTCCCACAGTGAAGCCGCCCAGGGCGGTGCCAGCGACGGCAGCCTCGGCAGCGGCGGCGCTGCGGGTGACGAGCTGTGAGGATGCCGCAGTGCAGGCAACTGCGACTGCCACTAGGGCCAGCGCTGGGCGCTGCCACCGTTCTGGATGTCGTGAAATGTTATGTAAGCGCTGGCGGCAGCAGCGCCAGCGGCACTATTGCTGCTGACGGCGGTGCAGCATGTCAAATTAGAAATCGGGTGGTGGCGTCAGCGGCGCAGCTGGCGACGAGGTTTGCGTCTCCTGTTGCAACCGGTCAGACCGCGACAGCGGTGGGGTGACTCTCAAAGGCAACGATTCCGGGATGGGTGCCACTTTCTCAGCGTCTGGCATTCGGTACATGCTGGTGATGGAGGAATCCATGATCGGTGTCCTATACATTTGGTTACACCGCTCTAGATAAACAACCTATGGCTAAAACCAGCAATTTTGATAAGAGTCACATGGCAAAACCTAATGTGCGCATTCTGATCGTACAAATGTGCCACGCTGCACAGTAGACACTGCTGCTGCCACGTGAATAAGTGATGCCCAAAGAATCATTGGAACGACTGGGGATGGCCGTCATACTGCACTGCATGCGGCAGATGTAAGCATTTGTGGCAGCACGGCGTCCTGCCCCTCGGCCTGCCTCCAAGTAGCTATATTGTGGAAACCCCAGTGCGGCATTTGCGAAGTGGCCTGTAACAAGATATGCCGGTTCTGTATCTTCAGCTGTCTTCAGCTGTTGCGGTGGTCGCGAGGGTGAGCTTCTCGAATGTTCTTTTTCCCCCGCATCTGACAGTCCATGTGCCGAGAACGGTGCCGTTATTTCAGGCAGCGGCGGCAGGCTTTACGCATCGCGTCTCCTTGGCCTGCGGCACAGCCACATTTGTCATCAGATTCGACAACACGGCTGAACAAGCGAGCAGGAGGGAGCGAATCTAATGCACGAAATGCGCCTTGCGGCAGACATCAGCATTATGGGCATATAGTCGGGCCGGACACTTGATGTGGTGCCAGAAGCAGCAGACACTTACGGCGAGGGTGGAGAGGCCCATGACAGTGGCCAACAAAGCGTCAATCAGCATTTACATGACAGCAGAAACTAACAGTCATCTGCAAGATTCGAGCAAAAGAATTGTCGCATTACCCGAGCGCGAAGAAGCCGATGACGGTGGCCAGCACGGCATCAAGCAGCAGTTTCGTGACAGCAACTCTTCATTTTCTGAGTTCACTTTGCTGTTAGTTCCGCATACCGCAAACGCGAAGAAGCCCATGACGGCGGCCAGCACGGCGGCATTGGCACACAGCGCTGTCTGCACGCTGGTGAAGTCCGCCAGTAAGCCCAGCAGCGCCGGCCCGAACATCAGGCCTGCATGTCGCGCTTCGGGGTCAGATGCATGCAGTCACAGTGAAAAGGTGACGGTAGGGTAGGGGTTTTTGCAGCATGCACTCTTGGGTAGTCCGCCAGCAGCCCCAGCAGCGCCGGCCCGAATATCAGGTCTGCACTAAGAACAGCTATTTCACAAAAGAAAAACTGGAACATGACACCGCTGTCAGCACACTGGTGAAGTGCGCCAACAGCCCCTGTGTGCAGCCCGCATTCTTTGATATCCGCCAGCAGCGCCGATGTCAGAGTCTGGCCTGAGATTGCGAACACAGTTTCGAAAGTTGCCCGTGACGCTGCGCGGTGCTGGCCTGGTTCGCTGATGCGCCGAAACTGTCCAGAAAGCAGCTGTTGGATGAGAGTCCGGATCCAATAACAAGTTCGTGCTCACCGAGGTCGCCGAAGCAGCGGTAAATGCCCAGTCCCAGGCCCGCTGCGCCGGCAGGCATCACGTCTGCTGCGTATGCGGCGGGCGATGCGCCGATGATGGCCGTGCCTACGGCGTACACCGCGGAAGCCCCCACAAACGCCTCCATCCGCCCTGCAGGCACGGGATCCAGGGTCTGGGAATCAAGATCATAGGTTTTGGGGGCGGCAATGTGCCGATGACACTGCGAAAGCCCCCGCACATGCCTCCACCCCCTGCGTCCACGTGTATCACATCAGACACGATGCGGCTTTCCGCCTGACAGCAACATTACGTCAATCTTTGCCTGGGCACACCGGATGCGCAGAATCGGGGCAAGCACCGGCAAAGCCATGTGCAGCAATGCAGTGGCCGACGGCGGACGGCATGATGGTCCACCTCTTTGGGGTGCAGCCGGTCAGACGTGTTGCGCGATTATCAGGTCAGGGCTGCCGCCTCAACATCTGGTTCTGCTGCTTTATGTCAGACAATCAGTGTGTGACACCTCAGTCGTTTATATTCGGGTGCCCAGCTGTGGCGGCCATGAGCAGGAGCCGCGGTTGCCATGGCAATCGCGGATGGCACAACGGTTCAACATTCTGGGCTCTGGGGTCCAGAAACCGTACAGGTGATGAGCTCCTGAAGTCATCGAATGTCTACGCACCAGCGGCGGCCATGAGCAGGAGCGCAGTTGCCATGGCGATCGCGGACGGCACAATGGTCCATTTGCGCCCCAGGCGATCGGACACGCGGCTGGCCGGCAGGATGACCAGGAAGCTGACCACCGCCATGCCCGCGAACACGAAGCCTGCAGTGCCGAAACACGCTTTATAGTACACGCGCGCTGTTGTCTCTCACCGCAGAATCTGTCCAGAACCATCAGTCTCCAGGGAGGAGGTGGACATGCCGAGGTGCTGACTGGCCAGCAGCGGCATCAGCACCGAGCAGCCACCGTCTTGAAGACCTTACAACTGCTCGCATTCCCTTGGAACGGTGTTTGTCAGTACTCTCAGATCTCAGAAAAACGCACCCAGGGTGGAGGTGGACATGGCGAGGTGCTCCTTGGCTAGCAGCGGCATCAGCACCGAGCGGCCGCCGTTGTTGGTGGTGAAGATGACGGCGTTGACCGCAGCGATCGCTCGGAAGTCGGGGCTCCGCAGCAGCTTCCTCCACGCCGGCTCATCTGACCTGCTGCCATGTGCCATAGAGGCGGTAAAATAAGATGCATATTCGTGCTCATGATGTCGTGGTGTCGACCGCCGCGATCCCGCAGATGTCGGGGATCCACAGCAGCTCCCTGCGCGCCGGCTCCTGCCATGTGCATGGAGACGGGTTGAGCAAATGCATATCCATGGTCGTAAATTTGTGGTGCTGACAACCGCGGATGTTTGGGCTTCACAGCAGCTTCCTCCACGCCGGCTACGTTGCCCTGCTCTGTGATTGCGTGGAAGGTCGGATCCTCAGCGCTCAGCAGCTTCCGCTATGCCGCTCATTCGCATGTTCAGCACAGGCACATAACTCAACGTATGTTGGAAGGCTGCACGGTTAAACTATACTGAGCGCTAACCCGAATGCAGCCATCTGCAGTGAACCCTCGTTCTCAAATTCCAATGAATCACATTCTTCTGCAGCTCAGCTTGTGTTATGATGAGCCAACAGAAGAACCGTGCTCACCTGTCAGCCTCGACTAGCAACGCGGCAGGCGCCTGCTGCAGAGCAGCGGCTGCGGCAGCCAGCGGCTGCTGTGTCTGACCCTCGCTGTCTGCCGGCGCCACTGTCTGCAGCTCCTGCTCGGCTGCCTCGTGTCTTGCTGCTTCCGCCTTCCAGTCACGCGTCTCAGGCAGCCGGATCAGGCCATACATTGCTGCCAGCAGCGCCGCGCACCCTGTGGCGATGAAGGGCGCCCTGCGATGTGAACATCAAATACTCTGTACGGTCTGCACACCAGTTGAAATCCCTGCCTGCTTGCAGTGAGTCGATGGCAGAGCACCTCCACGTCCGCAACGGCTCCCAGGTTCCTGGTTGCGAATAGGCTTTCGTGTGGCTTTCGTATACGACAGCTCATTCCCAACAGGTGAGTACGTCGGCTGCAGGTAGAGGGGTCACTGGCTGAATTGCAGACGAGTGTCTGCCAGACGCCGTCGATGGCCGGACCCACGAAAGAACAGCAAGCTCGATTTTCTCAATTCAATCAACGTCAGACATTCACCTGAGGCCGGACATGTCTGCCAAGACGCCGCCGATGGCCGGACCCATGAACGAGCCGCAGAGCGATGCTGCCTGCAGCAGAACAATCAGCACCTGATTGGTCCTTTGTTTCCAATGATGCGTATGCAGTAGCGACGCTCCAATCGAGTGCCCCGAGTGACCGTGTGGGCAACAGTCTCGAGGCTGGCACGTCTGCAGCCAGGAAGCACGTGTGTCTGGGCGGCCTGCTTGGATGATGCCGCCGCGCTGCAGGCGATTGTTCGTTGTCATGCCGTCTGCCTGGAAGAGCTGCGCTGATGCGCAATGACAGAAGCATGATCTCCCACTTTGAAGGGAGGGAGCCTCACCTGGTTGGTGCCGAGGCATTGCGCGCGGTTCTCGGTGGTCGAGATGTCCGCCAGAAACAGCTGTGCGCCTGTGTTTTGCAGCGCGGAGCCAACGCCCGTAAGGCAGCGCGCCGCCAGCAGCTGCCCGAAGTCCGCTGCCAAGCCGCAGCCGATCATGCCTGCGCCGGGCAGCACAGCCCGTTTGCAGCTGCCAAGATGACAAAGGACCCACGCTGCCAACAGCGTCTCTGCAAAAGAGTGAAAGCGGACGATCTGATGGCAATGCACGAAATGCCGACACGATAGCTACGTCAGTTCATGTGAATCCCATACCCATTGCTGTGATGGCAGGTCCCCAGACGAGGAGTGGTTTCCGGCCCCGACGGTCTGCCAGAATGCCTGCACGCCAGCATGCTCAGAAATGAGCGCTTTGCTGTGTGTCGAGTCAAGCCAAGTGTGGAAGCAGATGGAAGGACAGCCCTAGCTTCCAGATACATGCACCCTTCATCGTATCATGCTCATTCGCACCTGACGGGATATTCATGCACAAGCGCGCAAGAGCATAGGCCGACAGGGTGGTCCCAACTGCTGCCGCTCCCACACCGAAGCTCTGCAGCATACAGCGACGAGAGCTGTGAGCTCGGCACTGAACATAAGCACCAGGCTGAGCATGGACTGGGAGTAGCTCGCGTCCTGTGTCGTCAATCAACACGTCATACTGCCTGCAGTCATAATGCTTATGTTCAATTTAAGTACCTTGGCGAACAGCGGCAGCACTGGGCGCAGCGCGGTGTGGCTGACAGACATCAACATGGAGGAGATGGCGACGACCAGCAGCCGCTCGTTGTCCCGCAGCTTGCGCCGCAGCCGCACGCCGCCGCGCTTGACCTTGCCGCCCGTCCTCACAAGCCAGCTGCGCCGCTGCGTTTGAGAAGGAAAGGGATGTCGATATTCGTGCTGATTGTGCCGCAGCTTGCGCCGCAGCCGCATGCCGCCGCGCTTGACCTCGCTGCACAGCCAGCTGCGCCGCTGCATGTGAGTGAAGGAGCTGTTGTTACATAATATCTGCTTACAGATGGTTTGTCAGCCAAAAAGGACACCGCACCCTTTCGTGCCATGGCCGTCGAGCCCTGGCGCTGTTCCTGCTGGAGTTGCACGGAGCGTCGTACATTGCCCATGGGTAAGTACCCGTATGCAGGATCTCGAGACGCGCCAGCTGCAGGTGCGCACGTACCCGTGGGGCCATCATGATGGCCTGCGGCGCCGGCTGCCCATGCAGCCGCCGCTGCAGCTGCGCCGCGGCCTCTGCCCGCTGCGCCGGCGATGCCCGCGTCGTGAGCCGCTGCTGCGCCGGCGACGCCCGCTCTGGGGCCGCATCGGCTGCGCCGCTGGGGAACGTGAAGTAGCCGGGGCTCGGCGAGGGGAAGCTGCCGCCCCATGTCAGTGGTTTTGGACGGGTGTCACCTGTGGGCCGAGGGTCCGCCCACCAGCTGTCTGCGAAGGAGGCCGCTGCCTGGATGGGCACCTGTGTAGCAGTTCATGAAACCATTGGTGTCAGGTAGCTTGAAACTACAAACTCAGCCTTCATCTGTGCATCTCCCACCGCAAGCGTGCTTTTTGAGGCGCAGGGCACGGCAGGCTGTCTCTGAGCATCAATCACCGTACAAAGGTCTTCGAGACGCAAGATCTGGTATGAATCAATACGCATTACCAGCTTCGTTCGGTAAGGCACCGTGAGCATGCATGCTCACGATGGCACAGAAGGCGAGTGTCATCTGATCCGGGTGCAGACTCGACATGTTGCAGGGTCCAACGTGGTACAAATGTAGTTCAGGATGGCAAAGAGTGCATATGATTATCGCAGAGCACTGCATCACCAGCCAGTCAAGCTTAGTGCATGACTGCACTTCGTGAAGGCAGCCATCCCCCACGGAATATGCCAGCATGAGATGTCGCAATTATCCTGGCGAAAGAGCCCTCTGGGAGTTTATATTGGCCTCAACAATGTTATCACGGTGCTGGTCCTTGCTGCTGGGCTCACGAAGGAGGCGAGTTTCGAGCATCGAACTCTCCGGGATCGCTTACCTGATGGTATGGTCGCGTTGATCGATGCCGCTGCAGCGGTGCAGTACGTAGTGATGCAAGCTCTAAGCATTTGCATGTCAAGCTCGTCGACGGCCGCAGGGCGCCGTGCAGAGACTGGCCGCGCGACCACTGTGCCAGCAGGTCCATGTGAAGGCTTCCCGCTGACAAGCCTGTACCCATGAGAAGGCTTCCTGCTGATAGGCCTGCCAGCAAGATGGACCTTTGCACCCTCAAATAAGACGCATACAGACGCTAAGTCGAAAACGCTATGCAGAGGCAATGGGAGAACTGGCAAATTTGCCCTCAGCCTCACGTGCAGGCAGGTGCCGAACCTAGGAAGATGCTCTCTGGAGCGGCATCTGTGCCATTTCTGATGCGGTTTCAGACAGCGTGCGGCCACGACGAACTTGCACAATGGACAGATCCTCTATCAGTCCAGCAGGCACCCGCTGCTACCTGCCACACCGCCACTGCACCTCAGCTCTCCTACAGCTCTCCCTTACAGTCGCAAGGCCCCGTTTCGTGAGCTCGAGCCTGGCGCGCCTTGGTACCGTCAGCCGGCGCGCACACATCAGCACAGACACCATGTGCATGCGTCAGCTGGCTCACGACACCGGCAAGCGGCGCAAACTCACTCGGGTAGCAGAGCTGGGCCTGCCCACAGACATTGGAGCTGGTGCACCTGGCTGGGCGCTGCCGATAAAGAAGCAGCTGCGGCTGTCCGCCACCCTGAGAAGGTAGGAAGTCAGATGCAGCACTTACTTTCGGCAACACACGCACGCACGCTTCACAATCGCAAGTCCCCAGCCTTGCCGCTTGAGCTTGCCCGGCGGCGCCTCGTCAGCAACGATTTTGAATCTGCATGCACCCGAGGCGCAGTGGCATGTCCTAGTGAGGTATGTCCGATTCCTGCATGTCCCATCGATAGAGATATACAGTAACCAGCGTGACTGGTCTTTCAGACGTTCCGCCGGCGCGCGGTCAATGTCTCGCCGAGCGGCGCTCACCACTGATCCCTACGCCGACCTCGCTGACTCTGCGGCGCTGGACGAGGAGGCACTCGCGCACCGCAAGCGCAGCTCCTCGGCGGCCGAGTCAGTCTCACGCGATGGCAGGTGCGCTAAGTCTTTCAATGGAATGTGCAACGTCAGCAGCCCATGTCGAGCATGTGAAGCCGCATGCGGCCTGGACTTGCGGCAAGGTGGCGGCCTGTCCGATGTCGTGCCATTGAAACATGCGAGGCCCGAGTTGAAAAAATTTCTGTTCCATGTCCAGGAATGGCGCGGCGCCGCGAGTGGCCATCTTCATCGAGCCCTCCCCCTTCAGGCAAACACCTGACAAGAGACACAGCGCCTGGCTTGCGCCTTTGCACCCAGATACAACCTGCAACGCACCGAGCGCATGGCTGCTCGACGTTGACATACCTCCTTTGTCAGCATCCTCATGTACATAACCAGCCTGTGTTCGCCAAAAGATTCCTCTGATGCCCTGCAGCCACGTGAGCGGCATGAAGATCCGGTTCCTGACGCTTATCGAGGAGCTGAGGCGCGCCGGCGATGACGTGCGCGCTTTCTGCTCGTGGCCGGTCATTTCTTGCCCCTATGAAGCGTCCTCAAACTGTCATGACATGCTCATCATGCTGCCCGGGCTTGATCTCGCCTAAAGGCAGTCACGGTTGCTTCTGCGCATGGCAGCGGCCTCACCGCTGCCTTATCACGTCCGGCTGACCTTGCCGACTGCAGCCCTGCGACATCAGAAGGTCGACCCTGACGTGATGCGCTCCGCCATGTGCACAGGTGCTGGTGGTCACGCCCGACCGCGCCGCACCTGACGAGTACCACGGGGCAAAGGTGCGGCCAACCTGCTCCTCGGCCCGCAGATTTCAATTGGTCTTGCGGCAGTTTCCTCAGCCGCCGCCGCCTCACTGCCCTCTCATGCCATACCCGTGTGCGTGCTCGCTCGTCACACTCACTGTTGTGCGCACATAACGCCGACATACAAACCGCCAGCTCATTCGTTTACGAATAGGTCATGCGGGTGCTGGGCATGCCGCTGCCCTTCTACAAGTCCTCCACGCTGCTGCTGGGCTTCGGGCTGTCGCCCTACGTCTTCTGGCGCCTGTGGAAGATCCGGCCCGACGTCATCCACGTCGCCTTTCCCGGTGCGATTGCAGAGATCCTTCTGGAATGCAGATCACTCTTCTGAAACTGCTGTTCTACGCGCAGCACACCGTGCTCGATAAAATACGCGTGTGCTGTCCCTCACAGGCCCCGAGTCTTGCCATAAGATACACGATGCAGTCCAGCCGATGCATTGAAAAGTAAGAAACCCTTTCCTGATGCAATTCCTGTTCTCCTGCAGGCGTGCTGGTCTTTGGAGCCATTGCATATGCGCGGTTGCTGCGCATCCCGCTGCTCGTGAGCTACCACACACACATCCCACACTACATCCCGCAGTGAGCGCCCCCTCTTCACGTTTCCGCCTTGAAGCGGTGGCACAAGACGATATCCATCCCCCAGGACCTCACTCAGCTGTCAGCTGTGTCAGTTTTGAGTATGTGCAACCTGTGCCACCGCTGAAGCTGTCCAGCAGACGCCACCTCTACGGACTTCCCATTCAGACGCCGCCACTCCTCAGGCCCTCGACTGCTTCCTGCTGCCGTTCGCAGGTACACCTGGAAGGGCCTGGTGGGTCCCATGTGGGCGGTGATCCGATTTTGCACCGCAATGGCAGACCTGACCCTGGTTGTCTCCCGCACCTCCCGGGTGCGCTTTGCCTTTAGGCTCTTGAGAGGGTGCAGCGACGGAACAGCGGCAGAACAGTCGTGTCCAGCACCTCTTAAGGAGCGTCGTCCGCAGGGCTTGCCTGGATGCAGGAGGGTGTTTCCAGCTCTGAAATGTCCGTTTGGATCGTCTCAGGCGGACACTTCATGCCCGCAGACCCCACCAGTCGGGCTGCCTTGTCTGCACTACTGCAGTCATTGAGCTCGTCGCGCCACGCTGCGGGGCGTCTGATGAAGACGACCTGCATCACATAAAACTGGCTGGACGTGTGGCAGCGTTCCGTGGACACATAGCCCTTCAAGCTCTGATTTCGACAAACTGCATTCATTCTGCCACGACATCTCACGCAGGACATTCTGCGGACGAACGGCGTCAAGGAGAAGCGGCTGGACGTGTGGCAGCGGGCTGTGGACACGCAACGCTTCAACCCGCGCTTCCGCAACGACGAGTGGCGGCACCGCATCACTGGCGGCCACCCCGACCGCGTGGTGTTGACCTACGTCGGCCGGCTGGGCGCGGGTGCGAATCTCATAGCAGTCAACATGGGACTGCGGTTCAAGAACACTATGTCCTGCAGCTGCAGCAGCAGATGGGGCAGCGATCGGGATCTGTTCATTATGGCGCAGTGCGCTCAAGCTGCGCTCTGGGCAGCTTTTGTGCTGATGAGCACGAGCAGATCCAGCATGCCTGCGGAGAAGAACCTGAAGATGCTGCGGTAAGTTCTGATGTCTTGAAGTGCTGTTGGAGATTTGGCTTTGCGACCGTCTCCTGGCACCTGCAGGGAAGATACTGAAGGCGCTGTGGGGGAGGTTCTGGTGGCGCGCGGGCCGGCGGCGCACCTCACCTTCGATTGTTGATCAGCATTGTGATTGAAGACCGTTCACCCCTGGCACCTGCAGAGAAGAACCTGAAGGTACTGCGGGAGGTTCTGGTGGCGCTTGGGCCGGCGGCGCATCTCACCTTCGTTGGCGATGGCCCCTTCCGCCCGGACCTGGAGGCCCACTTTGCCGGCACGCAGACCAGCTTCACGGTACGACAAACATCCTGAACTATACTGAAAACGAGCTCGGCAGTCGATTCTGAAGGTGGGCTTTCCAGACGCCCTTCCGCCCCGATGTGGAGGCGCCACTTCCAGGGGACTCAGACCACCTTCACGGTGCAAGACTTGGCCGTGTCAGAATCCAGGGCCAAGCATCCGACATTCGCTGCTGCAGTTTCACTGCTATTACGACAATCTTCGATGACTACATGGGTGCGTACATATTCAGAGAGGGGCTCGAGCTGCCCTGAAGTGCCCGTCCCCCACCGCCAGCCTTGACGACGGCTCCTGGGTCCTGATGTTCCATCTGTACCAGTCTACCACAGGCTGCAGGGCATCGCATTCCTCGCAGAAGATGCTGCACCGACTGCAGGGCATACCGAGGGGCAATAACCTGAGCGCAGCCCTACGCCTCGGCCAATGGCGTCGTTCTGGCATCCGACAGGAAATGCAGATTTTCGTCCCCAGGAAGCGGTTGTCTCAATGTCTTCCCTTTTCCGTTCACACCGCAGGGCATGCTGAAGGGCGACGACCTGTCTGCGGCGTACGCCTCGGCCGACATCTTCGTCATGCCGTCCGAGTCCGAAACCCTGGGCTTTGTCGCCATGGAGGCCATGTCCAGCGGGCTGCCGGTGGTGGCGGTCGCGGCTGGCGGGCTGGTTGACATCCTGCGCAACACCGTCGGCGAAGCCGGTGAGAATCTGTAAAATCTGTTGCGAAAAGTAGATATACAGTATACACTGCGCATGTTGCTGGTGGTGGCCGTTGCCGCTGGCAGCCTGGTGATCATCCTGCGCAACACCCCTGACGAGGCCGGTGAGCTACAGCTACATAAATCAATAGCCACACTTCAAAAAGAGTAGATTCCAACCAAAATCGCTGTTATCTTGTCGGCGGTGGCCGTCGCCGGTGGCCGTCGACATCCTGCGCAGCACTATCGGCGAGGCCTGCGGGACTTTATCCGTAGATTGCCCAATCAGAATTTGCCCAATCAGAATGAAACCAGGGAGTTGTCTCATTGTTGTGGCTGTCGCCACCGGCAGCCTTGTGGACAGTCTCTTGGGAGTTCGAGCTCGTGTGTGTTCTGCCACCGCCTGAGGGTTTAGTGTCATGTGTCCTGCCTGCCGCAGGCGTCCTGTACGATTCCGGCAACCACACAGCAGCGTCGGGGCATGTGTGGCTACTGCCGTTGCATGCAGAATCGAATTTCTGCTGGTTGTCTGTTCCCATCCTGTTCTTCAATATGCGCAGGGTTCCTGTACGATTCCGGCGACTCCGCAGCGACAGGGCACATGCGCCGGCTGCCATTTACTCAAGCCAGCCTCCCGCTTGGCGCGCACTCGTCTGACCCCTTTCGGTCTGCCTGCCGCAGGGTTCCTGTACGATATCGGCGACTATGCGGCGGCGACCGTGCACGTGCGGCGGCTGGTCGAGGACGCCGCCCTGCGGCAGCAGATGGGGCGGGAGGCGCGGCTCGAGGTGGGGCTGTTTCGAGGGCGCCCCATATTCTGTGACGTGCTTCCCAACACCGCCCTCCTATCTTCAAGCTGGCAGCATGACCTGCAGGCAGTGCCTTGCATGTAGCGCCAACTCCAGCCCTAGGGGCGGTGGCGCGGGTGCGGCGGCAGTGAGGCAGCGTGACTTTATCATACCACAGCCCGGATTGCTATGGTTTGCGACTTTGACACTGTAACTTTGCAGGCGGAGCGCTGGGGGTGGGGCCCGGCGGTGGCGCGCGTGCGGCGGCAGTACGGCCGCGCGATCCGCATCCACCAGCGCCGCATGGCGACCTGGACGCCGCTGTCCTCCCTCGCCACCTTCCTTCGCTTCTGGCTGACGACGTTCGCGTGGCTCGCGGAGCAGCCGCTGCGCGCGCTGTCGGGCACGGTCAGCTGGGCCGGCGCCGCATAAGACTTGCTGAAGGCTACATATGCGAGCTGTGGCGCGGTCCCTCGGTTTGAGCGGAGCAACCGCTGCGTGCGCTGACGGGTATGGTCAGCTGGGCGGACGCCGCGTGAAGGATGCAAGCGTTTCGATTTTTTTAGAGTCAGCTAGAAAACATACATGGTGCATTAGGCTGACGACGTTGCGTGCCCAGCTGCTTATTCGGACGCCACCGCCGTATTGGGCGCCACCGCCGTATCTGCCCGCCACCGCCGTATAGAGGGCTCATTCACGGGACAGAACAGATGAGTATCTTCATCAGACAGCGTTGTACGGATTCAGATCCAGATCCATATGCTACAATGTGGTAGCCTCCCAGGCATATCATGTGCAGGCAAGAACATAACTCAATTTCGGCGGCTGACCCCTACCGCTGCTAGAGAGGAGACGTGAGAACATTATCCTGATTGCGGATTCACAATAAGTTTCAGCAGGCAGTGGCAAACTACAGACGATAGGTTCGGCATTACTGCCCAGACTTGCACTTATGAAGCCCCACGCAGCTTCTCATCGTGCAGCACATGATTTTTATGGCCGGAGGTGTCCAGCAAATTCATAGGGTTTCGAGTTCGACCGAAGGCACGTGAATATGTGATTTCACCCACATAAACACACCGAGATGTTAACCAAAGGGCGAATGATGTGGACAGAACAGTTGTCCACGTTTCCGAAATGTCATCTGTGAAACCGCCTGATGCAGCGGCATCGACCAGACTTCCGACCACGATGCAGCGGCGGCGCCACGGGCGTGCTCTGCTGACGGCGAAGGACTGTAGCTATATGAACAAGTCTCGGGAGACTGCAGCAGGAACCCAGCGGCATGGCCATATCTCCTGTTCCAAAGGGGAATTGGGATCATAGCAAATCGCAGCAACGCGAAATGTAACATGTTTTGGCCGGCAGCTGGATCTGGCACGTGCATGGCAATGCTGTGCTCCGAAGTATGCTGCGCAGGAAGTCTTGCTACGTGTGTGTGCAGCACCTATGCACAGCAGGAAATCTTACCGTGGGCCTCTTGGGGATATCACCCATGCAGTAGCACTGCACATCCAATATATCGGAGGTTCAATGTGTAAGGAATTGTGGACCATTGTCAACGGCTGCGGCTAGTTGGGGGAGGTGTGGAAAATGGTATCATCACCAAACCTCTTTGATTCAGAGACCGTGCCCCTCAAGCGCACCCTTGAATGCCAAACCGCTGCAAAAATCACATGTGCTGCACGAATCCTGATCACTACAGGTTCCCTGACCTCATCGCCATCCAGCGCTGGAAGTTCGTTTCAGTTGCCACGCCACTGCCAAGCCGGCACATGTACATAAAGCAGTGGCAATGAGCAGCGGCCGCCGCCGCACCGCCAAGCAGCCCGCGGCAAGCTGCAGCTCCCGGTCTGGCATGACTCGGCAGTGTCCGCCGCCTGCCCTTCCAACGTCCTACCGGCTGAACCCATCGTCTGCGGCCCATTAGGCGGAGCTAAGTATAGGCCTCCTCAAAGCCGCCGCCGCCGCCTCCGCCGTGCGTCTGCGGCTCCGCTATATGCATTACCGTACGCGCTGCCTCCGCCGACGCCGCAGCTCGCCTGCCAGACCGCTGTCCAAAGGCGCATGAGGCAGGAGCTACGTGTAGTCCTCCTCGACACCTGCTCCGCCTGCGTCATGCCGCGCGGCCTCCGCCGCCTCTGCGTCCTTCAGCGCGTCCACGAATGTCGTCGCCTGATCCGGCAGGATCTCCACGCCCACGATCTGCCGAGAGAGCGGTGAACAGTCAACGAAAGTCCGCAAGTGTTGCAAACTGCTATTGCGTTGCATGTCAGGGCGGTGAAGCGGCGCGGGCTGGGTCCTGGCAGGCCATTCACACCCGCAATCTGCCGGCAGAAAACAGGACGTCTATTGGGTTGACAGCGCAACATGTGCCAGGGCAACTGCCGTAACAGCACGATTGGAGCCAAAACGACAGCTTGGCAACTGTCAGACCCTCCAGCACGTCTGTCAGTGAGGGAGCTTCCAGTGGGGATGGGGACTGCCGGGCATCGCCGGCAGCTGCCAGCCCCAGACGGCGCCAGATGAGCAGTTGCCAGCGAGCTTCTGTACAAATCCAGACTGCGTGTGCACCAACTCAGGTACCTTATGTTCATTCCCCCCTTCTCTCCACCCCTAGCATACATATCTGTGGTTGACGGTCTGCAATCAGCGGTTTGAGATTTTCTGCCCACCTTCTCGCCGTCCGCGCGGTGGCCGTTGCCCTTGTCCACCACAGTGCGCATGACGCGCGCATGCTTGTCCTTGGCGCTGCTGTTGGCGACGACGCGGAACAGCGTCTCCATCACCGGCAGCACCGCGCCTGGAAGGGAAAGGTAGGAGGTCAAGCACAGCGTGGAATGTGCTGACATCTTCACGCACATTTCACCGGCGCGCTTCTGTGGCAAGCGGCACTGGCATCAAGGCGGGACCGACGCAAAGCGTCCAATTGCAAGACATGTCAATTGCGGAAGGAGTGGGGCCAAGGGACGACGATTGGCATTGCTGACGCTTGCACACGGCGCGCAGGGAGCCAGGCGCATGGCTCTTGCGGGCTGTCTTCAGCGGTTTCGGCTGTCAAGCACGACAGCGCACCCGAGATCACGTCAACCTGCGCGATGCGGCCGCCGGCGGTGCAGACCAGCCCGGTGCGTCGCCTGCACTCACCACAACAGTAGCTTCATGTGTCACCTTCAACATCACACCATGTACAACCGGCGCTCGAGCCCCAGCATGTCAGCCCCTGCAGCCGAGTCAGGTCTGCGCGGACACTCTATGCGGCGCAGAGTCTGATGCAGAGTTGAGTGCAGGGTCTCGCCTTTCTGCTAGCCGGCAGGGGGAATGAACGGCATAGCCTGGGGTGCATGCAGACCGACGTGCAGGACAGCAGGATGAAGCAGAGGAGGTATTCCATGTTGCCTGACCGGTATCGTTCCGAGATGGCCGCACCTGGAGCAGACGGTGCCGTGGACGCAGCCAGTCTTGAGGAAGTCAAACCAAAATTCCCAGTGCGTCTTGGCCATCTCGTCCGACACGCGCTTGTACCGGTCCCGCAGCTGGTGCTGCAGGCAGGAAAACCCTAATCTTCAGTGTTCAGTTTTTGACTTGAGCAGACAACTTTCTTGCGTGTTGCCCACCTCGTCTCTCGCGCTGGCAGCGGTCCCGCAGCTGGTGCTGCAAAACAGGGAGGGCATCAGGGCTTGTGAAGAAAACCCCAAGGCAACGAGCCGGCCAGAGCAAGCACTCGCGGTGTGGGAAATTGAGTTGAAAGACAAGCGCCACCGGCAGCAAAATATAAAGGCCAGCGGAGCGTGGCATGATGGCGGCAGCGGTAGCGGCATTGGCTGCACAATAGCAGCACCCGTGCCGTTCAGACAGTACCAATTGAATCGAGGGCTCGCTGCCTATCTCGTCGGGGCGCTGGATGCGTCGCACAACACAGATACAAGGAACACCTTCATAAGCAAGGCGATACGAAGAAGGGAATATATGTACGCACCAGGAAGAAGGGCTCGTTGTCCTTCTTGTTGGGGCGCTGGATGCGAAACTTCTCCACTTTCTGCTTGTTCGCCACCTTGGTCATGTCCGTCGCCAGCAGCACCAGCGGGTGGCCTGCGCAATGACTTGTGGGATCAGTCGAGACTGGCTGCTAGTGTAGCATCCATACAATGCCCAAAGAGGCCTGCCCGCTACCCAAATGCCGCCTTTGTCCGTTCCGCCGCCAGCAGCACGTGGCCCGGTGTGCTGAGCGACTGTCGAAGCGAGCAGCACATGCGCTCACCTGTCTAGCCCTGGCCGCCGGGCCCAGCCACTACGCGTTTGGAAGTCCACGCGGCAGCCGGCTTGGGCAGGTCGCCGCCACGAAGCATCCAGAGGGAGCAAGAGCAGAACCTCTAAATATCATGAGAGCGGGCAAAGCCAACATGCGCACCGGTCTGGCCCTGGTTCTTCACGACCTTGTCCATCCAGAAGCCTGCATGGCCGGTCGGTGGCCGGCCAGCATCGGCCATCTCCTGTTCCGACGCTGCGCGTGCCGCCACAGCAGCCTCCCACGACACCCCCCGGTCCGCGTTGAGTGTCAGGTGGTACGTCTTGGCGCCTGTGGGTACAAGAAGCTTAGGCTCGAGATGCTGTTTCACGATTCCACTAGTCCTGCTAGGATACTCATGCCAGGACACGCCACTGTCCACGACCAGTCTCCAGGTGGTACATCTTGGCGCATGCGGAGCCGGATCGACCTGTTGAGCGACGGCGCTTTTCTCACGCTTGACACACAAGTTGACACCATCAACAGGCGGCAAACCGGGCAGAACGCGAGCATGCGCCACGCTTGCCCGCGAAGCATGGATGCTAGCCGCCGTTCAGAGGTTGCACAAATGCAGCTTGTGGGCATTGTGGATGGGGGAGGCGCAAGCATAAGCAAAAAGCACAGCATAGGCACAGGGTTTGCAGGAGGTACAAACAGCTGGCGCCGCTTGGCGCGCACCCAAAGCCGCATCAGCACCAGATCGCCATGCATGGGCGCCCTTTAAATGAGCATCAGAATATTCGATTCACATCAATATGCTGCGGTAAACTTACCCGAGGCCGCGTCGGTGTGCACTAGGTCCTGGTGCATCAGCTCCACCTGTGTCATGCCCTTCAGCGTCACGATGCCGCTGTCGTACTGACCCCGCGACTTAGCCGCAACGATGACAGCATCCATGGTCGCCATGAAGTAGGCGAACAGCGCCGCCTGCGTGTTCACTCTGGCCGTCGGACAACTTATTGTTTGGTCCAGCTGACGGCATCAGGATTTGTCCGTCCGTGGCCACGATGGCCGCGTCCGTGAAGCAGGCGAAGAGCACCACCTGCATGTGTTACTGCATTGCAAAGTGACATGCAGGGCTTCAGATGCCAGAGGGCTGCAATGACATTGTGCACGCCAGGAGCAGGGAAGCAGCAGCATCAGTTGAAAGATGCGCGCACCTGGGTGTCGATGGGCAGGCCCAGCATGCGGTTCAGGAAGCGCGGGATGCTGCGGCTCTGGCCCTGCGGCGGGCTCCAGTCCCCCCTGCGCCCAAAAAAACAGGATCCCTAGAGAACTTCCGCATCTGTTCAGACAGCGCGACTAGCAACAATGTTCAACATGCAGTATCTTGTGGCGGCATGCAGCACCGGATCCCACGCCAGTGTCCGATGTGCTTCTGTACGCTTACACAAGTTTTGGCGCTCAGCAAAACGCAGTCCGCATGTTGAAATGCTTGTGTTGAGACGCCTGCCATCAACGCAACACCACCACCTTTACCTAACGGCAATGCGAGATGGGCAGGGTTGCTTGAGCGCACCGGACGTTCTTCGTCAGCAGCCCCACTTTGCCGCACTCCACGCGCATGGCTGTGAAGAAGTGCTCCCCCGGGCGCGCCGGCTGCCACCGGCGCCTGGGCACCGGCTCCGGCGCCTGCCCTGGTGCCGGCTGCAGGTGCTCCGGCAGCTCCGGCAGCTGCGGTAAAGCCCAGAAATGGTGTCTTAGCTGTAATCTATTGACGAAAATAGGCCACCAGCTTGGACGCCTGGCCCAGGTGCCGGCTGCAGATTCTTTGGAACGGAATAAGTTAGTTGATACAGTAGGGCAATCGGTGATCCCTTTCACACACTTAAATTCATTTGAATTCACAGCAGTACATGCTGGGGGGGCACAGGCCGCCAGCAGCACTTGGCAGCGGCCTCCTCAGTCTGCTCCGGGGCAATCTTTCCTCTCGCCTTGCTGCTGTTGACCATGCACACCCATTACATTTGCCTGAGACAGGGATGCGGGAGTGGAAGTGCCGTTGCAGCCGCAGGCAGCAGCGACGGCAGGCAGACGCACCTCAACCCCGGGCATGGCGCCGTCTGTGTCGCCGCAAAGGTCCTCGTACAGCCTGCATGTGCGAATGCAGACGTTGACACAGAGGCGGAGTCAAAAGTCCAAGGTCCCATGACTTGACACACGGTCTTTGCCCCATGCACAGCAGCACTAAAACATTTGCAGTGGTCCAAAGTTGCAGAACCCGGTTGCGTCAGTGCGCTCACCGCTGCAGGCTGTCCATGCCATAGCGATTGTCCAAGTCGAACTCCTGCGCAGGGTTCAGCGTTTGCAATCAGCACATCGCCAATTGTTCATGAGATGAGGCACTGCAGTTGACCCCCAACCACACCATACAAACCCACTGAAATCTGTGCTCGAAGCAGAATTCCATACCATACGCACGCCACAGGCTCTGCATGGCATTCAGACTGTCAGAATGCTGCAGCACTGAGACAGAGAGGGCACCTTGAGGTCAGCGCCGGCGCCGAGGGCGCGGCGGTCGCCCTTGAGTAGCGCGCCCAGCGACTGCAGCCGCTTGGCCGCAGACGCCGCGAAGCGCGTCTCCCCACCGCAGTTGGTCACCTGCAGTGGGTGAGGGTCCAGATTTGAGAGGGTCTGGAGTCGTCGAGGAGATTGCATCTTGAGTGCTCTGTTGTGGAGACCACTCATACATGACCATACTGGATCAGACCAGACACCCTACTTCTCGTGTCAGATCTTAGACAATCCGCACCAGGATGCGGTAGATGGGCGCGGACGTTTGGTTGGAGCGGTGCGAGCGGCCGAACTGCTGGATGGCCTTGTCCGCGGACCAGGGCAGCTCCAGCGTCAGATGGCACCGTCGCCGCTGGTTCAGCACCCTGCAGCGACAGGTGAATATGGTTGTCCACCTACGCCTCTGACCGCAGAGATGGGCACAAACATGAAAACAAGTACCTGGCTGCAAGTTTGGATTCTGCATCAGGTGCATGTTCCTCCCTGCTACAGGAATGAGAAGCACAGGAGCCAGTCACTGCTGCTGGGGCAGCAGCAGCTGCGTTCTTTTCGAATCATTGCTCAGCAGCCAATATTGTTGCAGCGTCCCATGGGGGATTCAGACGTGGGATGGGAAGCCGCACCGCTTGTCCGCCTGCAGCGAGATGCCGGTGGAGGCGGCCTCCGAGATGATCGCCACCAGCTTCTTGCCGTTCATGAAGGACTGCTTCTCGCTCAGATTGACGTCCTTGCGCGCCACCTGTGCGTAATATCATACAGTAATACGTTGTTGGCGAAACGAACGTCTGGAATGCCAGCTGCCGGCCGTCGGCAAACTTCGGTTTCTGCTCACGTCGATGCCGTCAGGCGCAATTGCATTTGGTGCAGCTGCGGTGTTCCACAAAAGGACGGAAGGTGCCTTGGCAGGGTTTGTAGGTGGTGGCAACGACCTGCTGGTCGCCGGCGCCAGGAGATGCGGCCGTCGTCGCCGAAGCAGCGCTTCTGCTGCTGCGCAACACTCTAGTCACGATGGTCAGGCAGACAGGCAAGTGCCTGAGCTTCGTTGCACAAACTTCTAATGTCACACCTGCTGGTTGCACATGCGCCAGGAGACAAAGCCATCGTCGTGGCATCCCATGCCGCCCTTGCGCCCGGTCTTCTCCATTTGGTTAACTGGGTAATACATGTACATACGATATTAAATTTCCGTATCGTTTGTCAACGGGGGGGCACCTGCTGGTTGCGAAGGCGCCAGGAGACGCGGCCATCGTCGCCGCGCTCGAGGCCGCCCTTGCGTCCTGTCATCTCCGCGACCGCGGCCTCGCCGCCCAGCAGCTCTGTCAGCTGGTCCAGCGGGTTTGCCGGCAGCTCCATGGACCCCACCAGCCGCAGCAGCAGCCGCTTCACCTGGGAGACGTAACAGCGACATGCCAAAGTGACATGAACTTCATACGAAGTCTCAGATATTTCCAGCGATTTGGCCAGCAGCTTCAGAGTAGTCGGAGAATCAGAAGACTTGCAGAAACAGAGGCGACCGGAGCCTGGTCAGCTGGTCCAGCGAGTTGGCTGGCAGCATCTCCACCAGCAAAAGCAGCAGCCTGGGGAATGTGCAACTGCCTCGTTCAAATCGGGGCCAAAACAACCGTCAGCTGGTCAGAACAGGCAGCCTGCAGCTCTGTGCTCTCTGCCAGTCGCAACAGCATCTCGTTCACCTGCCCTAGGGTGCCAGAAACACAACAAGGAAGTGGTACTTGTGTTGTGTGCTTGTTGCGCTGAGTTCAAGAAGCCGCTGAAAGTGTAACAGTGCTCAATGGGCAGAGTCAGTCCTGCTCGTTCTGTGGCTCCAAGCAGCACCGCAGCACCTTGCTTGTCTTCGGCGCACATGCAGAACAACTGCAGTTCCTGTTGCAACAGTCAGCCCGCCGTGATGTCGAGCTGGAAATGGGCACAAAGCCAGGCACACCTTCATGATCTCAGGCTGCTGCATGTCGTTGCCGCCGACGTCGCCGCCGCCATAGTCGTCGTCATCCTCTGCCTCGTCTGCAGCAGAGCATGATTCGCGTTGAGCGAGACAGCTGCAAGGCATTGCACAAGGAAATCGCTTTTGAAAAGAGGCGAGTATGATAGTGGGCTCATATCAGAGGAGGCTGGGTGTCACACCGGCAGGCGGCGCAGCAGGATAGCGAGGAGCTTTTCAGGCGTCTCTCGCGTGCCATAGTCGCCGTCCTCGTCGTCAAGTGTTCATGCTCAGAGGCAGGCGGTGTCGGACTGGCAAAAAGGGCGAGAGGGACACCTGCGTCATAGTCGTCGCCATCGTCGTCATCGGGTGCGTCCCGCTCATCGATGCCCAGGTCGTGGTCCACGCCCTGAAGCGGCACCGCCTATGACAACAGTACGAGACGATCATTGGGTGATTTCACTAAGTTGGTACAGCAGCAAAAGAAGCAGTAAAATCCGAATATACACTGCGCGGTCACAGCTGATGAGTGTGCAGCGCCAAGCTAGCGAAAGGGATGAAGCAGAGAAAGCATGGCCACTTTCGCACCTTTGTTGCGTGGCGGTAGGCCGCCCGCGTCTTGCCGCTGCCGCCCAAGCCGCCCTCAGCACATTGCCGGACGTCCGAGCCGCCGGTCTGCAGCACGCAGCAGACTGTTCAGCATCCATACTGGCTGCGCATGGACGGGTCTCGTGGCCTGCAGTTTGTGTGTCAATCTGCGAGGAGAGCGGCGCAGCCATGCTCACTGTGCTAGCACTTTCCGCAATGAGGTAGCAGGTTCTGCACCTGTCTGCACCCGAGATGATGCGTCTGCGCCATCAAACGCAGAGGCCCACCAAGCAGGCACAGCCGTTTGCACAGGCAGGAGACGAGAGCCAAGCACACCATGCCGCCGCTGACACCACCCTAGTGTCCACCGAAGGAGCAGGCGTGTCGCGGACCAGGCCGGACGGCGGGCTGCCTGGCCTGACAGGGTTTTGTAGAGTCAGTTACATGGGGAGGTCACCGAGGACGCTGGCGTGTCCTCATCGTCTGATGCGGACGGCGAGCCGCCTGGGCTGCCGTCCCCTCGCGCCTTCTCCAGGGCGGTCTGCGCTGCCGCCAGGCGTCGCTTCGCCGCCAGCACCCGCAGCTTGGCGCCGCCATTGCCGCCGTTAGGCCCAGCGCCCGCCTGCAAAGAGAGCACAAGAAGGTTCGAGGCTGGGAGCACGGAAATGTTGGAAACGTCATGCATCGACAATCGATTGAAGCAGCGTGGACTTGGGGACGTCATCGGCACCGCATGTGTGCAGTGCAGTGTGTCTCGTAAATCTTTGTCCGCAGGCAGCTGCAGCGCTTGATGCCCGCCTTTTTTACATGCCCTACCTGCACGGCTCGGGTGGCAATCAGCCAGGAGTCCTCGTCCGTCATGCAAAATGTCCTGCATTTGCGATTGCCTGATGCTGGCGGCTTTCCTGACGCTGGCGGAAACTATATTGGCCCAAGAAAGCTCACCGGCATGGCCGGGGTGGCCGTTGGCCAGGAGTCCTCGTCCTCCTCGGATCCGTCGTTCAGCATGGCGGCGCGCACCAGGCGGCCCCTTGACTTGGCCGCCGGCGCCGGTGCCGCCTCGTCGTCGCTGTCCTCGATCGCGGTCCGGCCCTGTGGTGCCGAAACAAGGGGTTGGTGATTGGCCGGCGTGCGCTGTGTGGGATGATGTGTCTTGCCACATGAGGGAATCTGCAGACTGCGAGTGCCACGGTGGTTTCATCCACAGCCGTGCAGCAGAAGTTGCGGATCGCAGGCTGCAGACGCACAGGTGCAGCAGCATGGGCACCAGACGGTTTGCAACAGATCCGAAGCAGCCAGGCCAGCCAGCGACCCAGGGGCTCTGCGTGGCGCAGTCTGCTCCACGACGAGTAAGGGCGAGCAACGGGAAGCGATATCAACAAAGCAATGTCAGGCAGCGGCCTCCAGGGAGATGGCTGGGGCGGCCTCGTCCGGCAACGCACGAGAGCGCTTGGCAGGCAGCTGGTCATATAGGCCAAGGGGTTTTCAAGTGATAAGAAGGCATTCCGCACCCGGGTGGCCCTGCGGGGGCTGGCCTCGTCGTGTGACACACGGAAACAGCGCTAGCTGAACCATCAGAAGAACCATTTTCAGTTCAAGTATGGGAAATATGCGCACCCGAGTGGCCCGGCTGGGGCCGGCCTCGTCCGGAGATGTGCGAGACCGCTTGGCGGGCAGCACCTCGTCCTCGCAGTCCGAGTCCTCCAGATCCACCACATGCGCCCGGCAGCGCTTGTTGCTACCGTCTGATGGGCCTGCATTGCCAAGTGCATCACAGCAGTTTACACTTGACACGACGCTGCATTTCATCAGGATTGATGCGAACACAAGAGGCTTCCTTCATGCAGGAGCTGGTGGAGTGCCTGATTCAGCACACTTGTCGAGGTACAAGTTCGGCATCTCTGATATAGGAGACAGCCCAGCACAGATAAGTCAGCAGGAGCGCTGCCGCACCGGCGTCAGACTCACGGGAGTCGAGCGGCGCCACTGCGGGCATGATCGCTGGCGCTGCGGCGGGCGACGCCTCGTCGTCGCTGTCCGACAGCAGGTCGATGACCTCCGGCTCATCGGCAGGAGCCGCCGACGGCGCCGCCCGCGCCTTCTCCTGTTTGGCCACCAGTCAGGTTGTTGCTCAGCTCACCTTGCCCAACAGAGCTGCATGCTTCATGCGAATTGGACAGCAGATAGGTGCCCTTCGGCTCGTTGGCAGCAGCTGCCGCCAGCGTTGCCTGCGCCTTCTCCTGCACAGGCACGCGTCAACTGCGAGGAATGTTGCATTTCGATTTCAGCGAGGATGTTGGAAAAAAGTTGGACTCTCTCATGGCAGACTCTCAACTGCATACCTGCCCTTCGACAGCAGAGCAATCAAAATCAGGGCAAGATGAATCACTCCAGAGTCTGAGGAACTCGACCTTGCACTTAGCATTCTGCTCAGTGCACCGGCTGGATGCGCTGCAACTTTGGGCATGATTGAGTTATGCACATCTTCTATGCATGTCGCAAAGCGTGAAGTGTGACAATCGAAGAATGCTGACCTGCTTGACGCGCGAGACGCCGCGGCCCTTCTGCGGGCTGGTGACCGCGCCCGCCTCGGCGTCCCCGTCCGAATTCGACGCCAGCGTCGTGGATGCCGGGCGGCTGCTGCCCGCCCTGCGCATATGAGCACATCTGCTGTTAGCACCTTCCAAATCGTATCACCAGAGGAGCAGGTATATTTCATCGGCGGGACCGCATCGATGGGACCGGGGCAGGTGGTTGTCCTTGGCTCACACAAAGCAGGCACGCACAACAGTGCAGGCAGCTGTCTTGGATGAGTATGTCAGACCAATGGGATACAAGAAGACAAGCTCAGGCAGACTCTACGCACGTAGGGGACAGGAACGCTGTCTTGGGCAGGCCCGCCTTTGCTTCCGCTTCATTGACCGTCCGCTGAGCCTCCGCCACATCCGCGACCAGCGCCGCCTGTCAAGCGAATGCTGGGTTTGCCCATTACAAGCATCACACAAGACACATGGTACCTGCAGGAGTTCAGTACAGCTGCTACATCAGCATCGCCAGGGTGCCAGAGCACCGTCATACATGGCCTGTGCTCAAGTGCTTCAAAGTAGTGGATGATGGGGAAGCCCAGCGACTCTTCACTTACACAACGCATGCTTTGCTTGCGTTGCGATGCGGCACATTCAAAGTGAGCCAACACAGCGCTGCTCAAACGGTATGAGCGATGTCGGACACGATTGAAGTTCCGCTGCAAAATTGACCAGCTCGGCGCGGCGCTGCGCACTGGCCGCGCCTCGCGTGGCGTTGCGCCGTGCGGCGGCAACATCGGACCGCATGTAGGTTGTCGACAAGATGACTCACCAGCTCCGCACGGCGCTGCACGTTAGCCTTGCCCAGCTCGGCGGCGCGGCACGCAAACGACTTCCTACTTGAAGCGTGCCAATTGTCAGTGGGAACATCTCGAGATAAAGCCCGCACCAGCTCCGCGCGGCGCTGCGCGTTGGCCTCGCCCTGCTTGGCGGCACACCGCGCTGATAAAATCATACTTGAGGTGTTCCCCTTTTCAGTCGGATTATTTCCAGACAGGCACACACCAGCTCGGCGCGGCGCTGCGCATTGGCCTCGCCTCGCCTGGCGGTGCGGCGTGCAGCGGCGGCGTCTTCCTGCGCCTCCTCGACTTCCGCGCGCACTGCCTCGAGCGCCTCGTCGGTCACCGCGCCCTCCGCCGTCAGGTCCAGGAAGTTGCCGCTGCGCACAGCCGCCTCCCGCTGGGCCTGCGCTGACAGGAAGCAGGGTTTAGTTACTTATTTTGTGGTTAATCCTTCTGCCGTCAGGTTCAAGTTCCCCGCTGCGCATTGCTGCTGGGCCTGCACAGTTTGAATGAGACTTGGCAACGACAGACGGAAGCAGCTGTTGCAGACTTTCAACTGCAGAACGTTGCCTGCAGACCCGGAGGCCGCTGCGGACGGCCGCCTCCTGCTGGACCTGCGAACATGAGATGCAGAGGGCGTCAGTTCACTAGAAAGTCACACGGCGACTCAGATAGGATATCCAAAGCCCTATCAACGCTTGGTTGGGGGCTGTGTTCGTGAAGATGACAAGTGTTAGCAGTCGTGACAGCACAGTTGGACAGCTGGCCGGACTTGGCCAGGGTTGCATTTCGGATAGAGACCGAGGCCATGCGCTCAGGTTGAGCGCATTCCAACGACGCCACCGTCAATGCAACGTCCCTTTGGCAAAGGCACCTGCAGGTAGACTGTTCGTTAAACCCTATTCTTCGACCCTAAGAGGCACACCGCCAGCACTTCGTCCAGGTCCATCTCGCCGGTGATCATGGGCTCCTCGTCGTCCTCCTCGTTTTCCACCGCCATTGGCGCGTTCTGGCTGCCGACCGGGGTGCCCGCGGCGGCGGCGGCCGCCGCTTCGGCGGCACGCGCCTCGGCGCGATCCGCGGCGGCAGTAGCCGCGGCGGCGCGCCGCTGCGCCCGCAGCCGCACCGCCTTCGCCGCGACCTCCGCCGGCGGCAGCGACTGCCACTCCTTGACGATCTTCAGCACCTGTGATGAAGAACATGCAAAGTAGGCACCAGCAAACTAAGTACGTTGGCTCCATCCTCGTTCTGACAGCAAGCTGAAAGCATGGCAAGCAGGGTCCAGTATCGTTGAGCAAAAGCAGCTGGCCGGCAGGCAAGTACCCATGCAAACAGCACAAGGAACTGCCTGCATCAGCTGCCTCTCGAAGGGGTTCCTGCAGGACTTGCGTGCCATAGAAAGGAGCGTATTGAAAAGAGGTAAAAGGAGACGAAAATCAGACGCACGCTGAACAGCAGCTGGCGGCGCTCGGGGGCGGCCATGCCGGGGACGGCCTCCGGAAAGTGCTTCTGGATGAACTGCATCAGCACCACCTGCAGTGCAGGATCTTGACTCATCGTGTCCCATCGCTGGCAGAGCGTTCTGCTGCACCTGACAGAGGGAGTCCTGAACGATGTTATTCGCTTGCAGAGGTGCCACATCCCGCACGGGCCATCTTGGGGCACCAACGCTTGCAACATGCGCCTGCAAGTGCAAGCTGCGCACTGCAAGTGCAACTGACTGCCATTTCACCTTGGGCGCGGAGATGAAGTCGTCCATGTCATCGCCGCCGGTCGCCCGCATCGCCTCCGTGTTGGCCTCGCCAGTGGACTGCACACGTGAGTGCTCGTCAGCAAACTGTCACATCACGTTGCATGATATTCAGTGCAGGACGAGGAAGTGCAATGTGCGCCTGACTGTGCACGTGGCTGCGAGTCAGCAGCGCGCCGAGCTCAAAAATGAGAAACAGAGGCTGCAGAAAGCGCAGGCAGCAGGCGGCGTTTCAGGCGCAGGCATTTCCTGTATCTGATATGTCAGGCCGCAAAACCCTGGGCGCACCTGCAGGCCGATGACGACGCACATGCCGTCGTCGATTGCATCCAGCGCCAGCCGCGCACACTCGTCCACCTACGCCATCAGCATTTTACATATGTCAAGGTTCTGCCTGTGTGTTGAACGAGCTCGTTGCACGTTTGGCAGCGCTTGATTGTGAGCATGTTTCGTGGTTCTGCGAGCAGGAATGCAAGGCAACTTCAGGCACCGCTCCGCAAGGCTCATCTTGAGAGCAATTGACGGAAGAAGCGTCAGAAGCGCATCCACATCCAGCGCAGAACCGCCGCTTTGTACTGCTGAGAAATCTAAAATTCAAATAACGAGGTGTCTCACCTTGGACGCGATGAGCATCTGGCGGAAGAAGCGGCAGAAGGAGGCCCACATGAGGCGCGAGAACTGGCGGCTGCATGCGCCGCGCTCCTGCAGCCGCGCCACAATGGAGAAGAGCAGCGACCACGCCTCTGTCGAGCGATCATACATCACCTGCAGGGTATTGTTTTTCCGAGTGTCATTACTCTTTGACAGGTGTCAAAGCAGGGCAGAAAAGCGAACAGCAGCGCCCACGCCTCCTTTGCGTGATCACACATGACCTGTTGTGGCAGGTTCACGGGCACTGAATCAGCACTGGAGATTCAACTGAGGAATAAGGCAGAGGAGCCGAGTGGAGGCGCCATTCTGAAGGCCGAATGTCGCCTGTACCTCAGGGCCCATGGATGGCTCAAAGAGCGCGGTTCAAGGCAGCAGCGCGCGACAAAGGGCATCGCGTTCTGGAGGCAGTACATGCAGCAGAAGAACAGGAGCCGAGAAAGGGGAACGAGGAACAGAAGGCCATGTCGCACCTGGAACTGCGGGTCGATCTGCACCTTGGCGATGCTGAACTCGGCGCCGTTGTAGCTCAGCGCGCGGCTCAGGTACGTGCCCGTCGCCTTCAGGCCCTGTTTCGAATGAATGAAACGATTGCCGCTTAGTCTGGTTGCACCATGGGTGCACTACTAGTATACTCCACAATACCACACTTCTTTGCAAACTCACACGGCGCAACATCGTGCTGGCTGCACGAGTCACCAGAGCGGCATGCATCGCGTTTGAGCTTACCGGCACGGCCAAGGGAGGGTCTAAACCCCCAAACCAGGGGGCACATTCTCAGTCGAGACTCGACATGTGCTGCTCAGGCAGCCCAGGCAGAGGTGGCGCACCATGCTGAACAACTCGAGGGAGCCCAGGCCCGCCTTGTTCAGGTGCTGCACCATCTCCGTCTGCGGTAACACCAAGAAGCACCAGTCTCAGCTGGCATTATAGAACTGAAAATATTGCAAACTCCGCAGTTCGGCTGCCACAGGTTGATGTGGAGGCCACCACTTGCATGCATCGCCAGGTTGCTGCCCATGCGACTGCCTGCCCAAACAGGCGCAGCACATGGCGGAGAGCGAGGCCAGGAAGGTTTGAGTCGCAAAGTGAGCGCACCATGCTCTTGTAGCCGAAGGTGCCGAGGCGCGTCATGTAGGCCAAATTGTTGGGCTCGCTCGCGCCCGTGGCCGAGGAATACAGCACGCGCGCCTGCGGCAGCCGCGCCTGCAGTGCAGGTGCAACCCTCCTGCTTCAGCACAGCTGGAAACCTTGGGCGCTTGAGTGGTGAAGCACTGCTGCACCAGTCAGCCCAGTGTCCGCTCGGCAGCACAGCGGGATGGCTTGTCCGAGCCAGCAAAGGGATGAGGATCCGCAGGATATGAGGCTTCGAAATGGACGTTGAAGCACACGTTTTCAGCCCCTATGTAGATGCACGGGCAGCACAGCAGATTTCCGTGCCTGCAGCATCTTGACCGCGAGGCCCGTCGACGTCGGCACACCGGCTCTGACCACCAGGTTCTTGGCCTTGTGGCACTCTGCGGGCACAAGTGCAGAAAAGGGTGAATGAACCTGCAGTGACCGCCAGTTGTCATGTGGTAGAAGGCATAAGGCATCCGGCCACACGAGTGCTCCAGGTGTTATGCGGCAGGAAACCCCGCGCAGCGGCGTCCAGATGGCATTTGTCGCTTCGCCCGAGCATGCGCGGCTGCCTCAGGCACGCAGAGCTCTTCGATGACACTGGACAGTGCTGAGCGAAGTATCAGCACGAGTTGACGGATGTATGCGCACCGTCCAGTACGATCATGCAGTCGCCGCCGTCCTCGCCCAGCCACTCTATGAACTGGTGCAGCCGGGATTCCGGCGAGATTTCCAGCTCCGGCTCGACCTCGTTGCGGCCGCGCGGCATGACGCCGCCTGCCTCCACCTCCGCCGCCTGAGCACAAAAGAAAACGGTTGAACGCATAGAAAGTACAGTTTTGAGTCACACAAGTCAGTTGCCTGGAAGTTTTGCCGCGCTGCATGACGCCGCCCGCCTCCACATCCGCCGCCTGCGCACAGGGCACAGGGCAACTGGATGCATAGACAGGAAGAGGCTTCAAGTCAACAGACTGGAGATCCATTGCGTGATACATGGCTGCAGAGTTGTTTGAAGGTTTGGATAGCAATAGATAGACTGAAACGTGGCGCCCGCAGCATCGCGGCTGCCGCCTGTGCAACTTGGCTGTCGAGAAGTGAGCAGCTGCTCAACCACTCTCATGGCAGCGCGCTGGATGCGATGTGGCTGTGCGTCAAGCATTGAAGATGCACCACGCAGCACGTCCAGCATTTCTGTCGAGCCTTCCAGAGTTCAGGCATGCGGTGCACCTCGGCGTCATACTGCTGTCGGCCCGTGGTCTTCTTCGGCTTCTTGGATCCGGCGATGAGGAGGGAGTCTGCACAGTGCCAGAAGAACTACACGTCACAACCAGGACTTTCAGAACCAGAGACACGAAAGTCGAGACCGGCAGCGCATCCACAGCTCACCAGCAATGCACAGACATGCTGCAGCATGCAACCGTGCACAGCGCACACATGTGCGATGTCCAGTCGCCACAGACCCGCAAAGTAGTCGAACCATGCCACGAACGACACGTGAACCACGGATTCAAGGGACTCACAGGTGCAGAACAGGCAGCCGTCGCCATACTCGCGCGACAGCTTGCCCTTTGGCAGCGAGGCCTTGTTGTCCTACGGCAACGAATTCAACAGTCATTGGCTGAGCACCGGCAGACAGTCGGGACACAGCAGCAATAGCATGCGTAGAAGCTAGACCTATAATGCCTGGAAGCTGAAAGAAGAAGGCGTGGGACCAGAGCCAAACCAGAGCCGAATGGCACCTTGATTGGACAAGGACTCGACTGCCCTCTCCGCTTCTGCAGGGTTTGAGGTTGAACAAGTATGAGGTTGTTTGAGACTTGAGGTCCAAACGAGTATGAACATACCTTGGGGAAGATGTCAATGTGGTTGGCCTTGACGTCCAGCAGGTCCCGCTTGGCGTCGAGGCGCAGGTCGTTGCTGACAGAGACCCAGATCACGCGGCGGCCGCCGTTCTCCCAGAAATCGCAGATGAGGGCCGCGATCTGGCGGCCCTTGCCCACGCCTGCACCGTCGCCTGGGCGGGATGGAGAGAGCAAAAGACATGAATTGTGACGGCGGAGAGGCCGGGCAGGGCGCCAAGAAAGAAATGCTGGCCACAGACACGACCAGCATGAATTTGAAGACGATCAAGGATGTCTGCCAACTGGCAGGCGCGCATGCACAGGTATTGTGCTGGTGAGCATGCGTGGCACGCACCTAGGAAGAAGCCTGGCCGGGTGCCTGCTGACAAACACGAGAGTCCGTTGGTTCATATAGAAACGAGACTTAAGGGAATCACGTCGGTCTGTTATAAAGGCTTGAACGTCGAAAAGTCTAAACACTCTCGGTCTGCACAACACGTCCACAGCAGCAGCTGCTGCAGCTAAGGGGCGATCTCCGTTGCAGTGGGAGAGCGCGCGCACCGTCAGGCAGGAGCGGCCCGTTGAAGCGCATGTTGGCGTACACAACCGTCTCCAGCTGCAGCGACGACAGCTCGCCCCGCTGCACGCAGCCCTGCAGCAGTAGGCCAGCATTCAAGTCAATCCAGAAAATTGTATCGCACGCTTTCATTCGTCCAGCTCGCCATCTGCTGCTGGAGAAGCCACTGCAGGCCTGCTGGGCATGCAGCCATGGTTCGTGACTGATTTCACAGAGTCTGCATGCACACTGCGACCATTCGCAGATAAAACGGCACACAAGATGCGCTCAGCTGACAGAGCGCGCCTACCTGCAGGGTGTGCTGGTAGTTGGGGTCGGGCGGCTCGACCGCCGCCAAACTGAGCGTCTCGACGATCGGGTCCGGGTGCACCTTGCCCTCCCGCAGCTTGGCGGGCCTGCATGCATGCATGAAATGATCGACATTATGTATTAGCCGCCTGATGATCGCCTGCCCTCCCGCAGCCTGGCTGCCCTGCATGCACGAGGAAAGCCATGCCACACTCATGCACTCCAGCTCAAAAGCAGCCACGAAGGCCGGCCTGGAACACAGCAGACTTGGAGTCCCTTTCCGTAGTGAGCCAGCCCAGTCGAGTGCAGGTTTGCCGCAGCCGAGCACTGAAACGAAACACAAGCGAAAGACATGAGGCATCGAAGATGGTGCAGCTGCACACATGTAGGTGGAGTAGATCTCCTCGTCTTCGTCCTCGCCGTGCGCCGCCGCATCATCCAGCAGCGCATCCCGTTCTGAGGCCTCCTCGGCCTGCGCTCCCGTCGCCACGGCGCCCGCCGCCGCCGCAGCCTGCTGCTGCGCCCGGGTGTCGCCACCGGCGCGCATATTTGCCAGCGCAGCCTGGCGGCGCGCTTCACCTATTGCGCGTTTCGCCTGAAAGAAGCCAAAGACACACATGCAGACTCGGTGCTCCATGGTCTGGATGTTGGGGTGTTGGTGAGTGCCGCTGGCATGTGATGCTGAAATACCCGACGCCGGACGCCGTCTCACTTGCACGTACAGAGGAACTGCAGAGTTGGGAGACACATGGGCAGTGGCGTTGCGTCAGTCGGTTGACGGATGAAGGCGCTCACATCCTTCTTCTGCTTCGCATTCAGCCTGCGCGAATGTGCTGCGGCCTGCTGCTGCGCCATGTAGGCCATGCTGCCTGGCCGCCCAGCGGGCAGCGCGTTTGCCGCTGCTGATGCGGCGGCGCCTGCTACGAGGCCAGCGAATGTGCTGCCGGCTGCGTCCAGCCAGGACTGTAGCAGAAGACGATGGCTCGTGAGATGGACTTTGAACATACTGAAAATTGCAAGCGCTGCTGCCCCCTGGCCGGGTCCCAGGGTGCGCGCACAGCTACCCGCACAGTAGGGTACCGAGCCTCAGGCATGCACGAGCAGAGTCATCCGGTTAGAGAGCACAGTGCAGCAGCCTTGCACCGGTAGAATGCGCTGTAACTATGGCCGTCCAACCTCTGCAATTCAACTTCAAATTTGTTGCCAAGGTCGCACCTGTCCAGACCCTCGGCCGCTGCCGCCTGCTGCGCCTGTAGCCAGCTGTGAAGGACCTGCTGCGGTTCCGCCTGCGCCCTGGGCCGCTCCGGCATTGCGCGCGGATATCAAACTCCGCTCTAGGATGTTGGCTGCTCCCACCTGGCCTGCGGCCCGCAGCTGCCCAATCCTCTTCTCCATCTGCGTCTGCGCGGCTGACATGGTGCCAATGATGCCGCGCTGCCTGCCAACGAAGGCTCACAGCGTTGTCAAGTCCACACATGCTGCTGCTGAGAACGTTGCAGCGTCATGTACGGCATCACTGCGCTGCGAAGGCTGCCTCGCAGCACTTGCAAGCAAGCACAGCTTCGTCCGTGCAGCGGTCAACAGCCTCCAAGCTCGTTGGTGCAGGTGCGATGTGGTCGAGGCCGCAGCACGCCACAGCATGGCAGCCGAATGCCTCTCTTGGATGATGAGAATGCTGTAACGGGGGAATAACACTAGGGTTTCGCGCCGGAATATATTTTCCTGCGAGCAACCTGAAATGGCTTCCAGAAAGAGTAGTCGGTATCACGTCAGCAGGCCATCGCAATGGCGGTCTGCATGTTGCCATCGCCGCGTCCGCTCGTGACGCCGCCGCCATACTGGTTGCCGCAAAGGAAACAAGCTGCCGGGGATGTGTCAGACGCTGATTTCAGCGGGGATAACAACCTACTGCATATCTCGGTTGTGAGGCTCCACCATGAGGGTTTCCACCATGTGCACAGCTGAAGCGAATCCTTCGCGTCATCATGAAGCAATTTTCGCCAAACGCGTGATTGCTGACTTTCGGTGACTCTCAACTGCGTTTGAACGACGCTTAAGCGCAGGTAGACGTCACCGCAAACGCCTTAGGCCTTGCAGGTGGCTAGCAGGATCATGGGTTGGTCAACCAGTTTACTGAGGAGGTAAATGCGACGCGGACACTGATGCTCAGGCTGCAAGAGCTCTACTGAGTACTGTAGCAACAATCAAGAGGGAACGAAGAGCGCAACAGCGTTGCGTCCATGACAGCCGAGCTGATCGCATATGCAGCCGCACCTGTCTGACCTGTCTAACTTGTCATTGCCCCCAGGACACTTCATCTCGCACGATAAAAGTACGAACCGAGAGTCTTCCAGTACTTAGCCAGTACTTAAGCCTATAGTTCATGCGCGGTCCCCGTATATGCGACACGCGTGCGCCTTTGTGCGAAAGCGCACCGTGTCGCCTGTGGTGCCTCCGAAGCGCCCAAAATCGGCGAC